>Ga0210396_10007181_pt1 | contig 10615 bp, 7 predicted proteins | sample IncBWH17OmetaG_FD_155466 | JGI IMG/M metagenome (GOLD analysis project Ga0210396, IMG submission 155466) | Forest soil microbial communities from Barre Woods Harvard Forest LTER site, Petersham, Massachusetts, United States - Inc-BW-H-17-O ... | reverse complement strand
GAACAGTTGGTGGGCATGGTCGACGATCACAGCGACCGGGCGGTCCCGACCAGACAGCTGCCGACCACCGCAGTCGATGTGACCGGGTCGGCACCACTGGAGCCGGACGCGGTGTGGTCCACCTTGAGAGACGTCACGCCCGCCGATTCGCCGTTGGTCACCGAATCGACGTCGACGATGGCTCAACAGCTGCGATTCCTGCCCAGCACCCGGCCGGGGTCGTTTTTCGCCACTGCCAGCGGCGGTATCGGCTGGGGGTTGCCCGCGGCGGTGGGCGTCGCGCTGGGAGACCGCGCCCGTGGCGTCAAGCGCCACGTCCTTTGCACCATCGGCGACGGGTCGATGCAGTACTCGGTGCAGGCGCTTTACACCGCCGCTCAACACCGGCTACCGATCGTGTTCGTCGCGATGCGCAACGGCGAATACTCGATCCTGAAGTCATTCGCGGTATTGGAAGAGACACCCGGCGTGCCGGCACTGGACTTGCCAGGCCTCGACATCGCCTCCCTCGCAACGGGTTTCGGGTGTCGCACGGTCAATGTGGACAGCTGCGAAAAGCTCGCCCACGAATTCAATGCCGCGCTGAAGGCCGACGGGCCCACCGTGATCGTAGTGCCGACCAAAGCGAAGGCCGCGCATCTGGGATAGCTGCCATGAGGGAATCTCAGCGATCGGGATTGGCCAGTCCGAGCGAAGGCAGGGTCGTAGCGATCTATGTTTGACAAGCTGACCATCAATTCAATTGCGGCGCGCGCGGTGCTGGTGCCGATGGCCCGGCCGCTGCGCACCGCCGCGGGTGACGTTCCCGCTGCGCCGCTTGTCCTTGTTGACGTCCAGACAAACGAGGGGATTGTCGGGCGCAGTTATGCCTTCGCTTACACCCCTGTTTTGCTGCGCACGCTGGTGCAGTTCCTTCGCGACGTTGCACCCGCGCTGGTGGGACAGACGGTGTCACCGCGCGAGCGCATGGGACAGCTCGATAAGCAGTTGAAGCTGGTGGGCATGCAGGGAGTGATCGGCATGGCCATCGGTGCCCTTGACCAGGCGCTGTGGGATGCGCTTGGACGGGCGGCCGATCTCCCCGTAGCGGTGCTGCTCGGTGGCGAGCCCAAGCCGCTGGACGCCTACGACAGCTACGGCCTGGTGGACATCAAGACCGACCTGCCCTTACTCGAGACGTCGATGGAAAACGGGTTTGAGGCGATCAAGATCAAGCTCGGCGCCGGCGAGGTGGCCGATCAGGTCGCAACCGTCGCCGCCGTACGCAAGCTGATCGGACCCGAGCGCAGGTTGATGGTCGATCTGAATCAGTCGCAAACGACAGCCGGTGCCATCGATCTCATCTTGCGACTGAAGGAGTTTGATCTGACCTGGATTGAAGAACCGGTCGGCGCCGAGGACCTGCACGGCCACCGTGTCGTTCGTGAGGCCGTTCGCCCGGTTCCTATCCAAACCGGCGAGAACTGGTGGTTCCCGCGGGGGATGGCAAACGCGATTGCCGCCAAAGCCAGCGATCTGGCGATGGTCGACATCATCAAGATCGGTGGGGTCACCGGCTGGATCTCCGCCGCGGGGCAGGCCGAGGCGGCTTCACTGCCGCTGTCGAGTCATAGCTACATCGAGGGAAGCGCGCACACGATGGCCTGCTCACCAACGGCATCCTGGTCTGAGTATCTCGACCTGGCCGGGGCCGTCCTAACCGAGCCCTTGGTGCCCGACAAAGGCAAAATCGTCGCCCGAGGGCCAGGCCTTGGTCTCGAGTGGGACGAGAAGGCGGTGGACAAATATGCATTCCAGTGACGTATCAAACCGGGTGTTCGTGGTACGGACCCAACCACAACAGGCGCATCTGTGGTGACGCCGCCAGCTCATCGTCTAGTCAAGGAGCGAACATGCCGGTCTACACGTGCACGACGACAACATCGACGCTGACCGCCGAGACCAAGAGCGCGTTGGCTCAAGAGATTACCCGTATCCACTCTGAGATCAACCACGTGCCCACCACCTATGTCGACGTCGTGTTCCACGAGCTGCCCGCCGGCGACATCTACACCGACGGTGTACCTGCCAATCCGGTACTGGTTAACGGCTGGGTCCGATCAGGTCACCCAACAGACAAAACCACCCGTCTCGCAACGGAAATCGCGGACGCGGTCTCTCGGATCGCCAATGTTCCTGCCGACCGGGTGATGATGGTGATCCAAAACAGCCCGGCGAGTGGCGCGGTCGAAGGCGGCCGTGTCCTGCCCGAGCCCGGCCAAGAGCAGGCCTGGATCGCCGCGAATGACAAGTAGCTTGAGCGACTTCGTTAGCAAATCCACCCGAGACTGCCTAATCGTTGAAAGGGTTGAATCAGCATGAGCGCCAACTTCGGTGATTTCCAAAATGAGGTCTATGCCGCAGCGGTAAAAGGAGTAACGACCCGATACCCCTTCGACTTTGCCTCCATCGAACGCAAAGCATCCGAGGCACTTCCGGATTGGGTGTATCGGTATGTGTCGGCGGCCGCGGGTGATGGACGGACCCAGCGCGCGAACATCGCGGCGTTCTCGTGCTACGGCATCGTGCCCCGGATGATGGTCAGCCCGCCCGAACGCGATCTATCGATCCAGCTGTTTGGAAAGAAATTCGTTTCGCCGATGTTCCTTGCTCCGATCGGCTTGGTTGGCTTGTGCGCACCCGACTTTCACGGTGACGTGGCGTCCGCACAAGCATCGGCGGCCACCGGGGTGCCATACACGTTGTCGACGTTCACTCAGACACGGATGGAGGACGTGGTTCCCCATGCGGGCGAAACACCGATCTTCTACCAGCTCTACCTTCCCAGCGACAGGGAGCTGGCGGCAAGTTTGATCAGCCGTGCGGAGAACAGCGGCTATTCCGCCCTGATCGTCACCGTGGACTCCTGGACCCTTGGCTTCCGGCCGATGGACCTCGAACGCGGAAACTTTCCTCAGTTCCGCGGCTTCTGCATGCAGAACTATTACACGGATGAGAACTTCACCAAACACCTCGCCAAGCCGCCGGAAGAAGACCAGCCGGCCGCGCTGGCGCACTATCAGAAAATCTTCGCCCACCCACTGTCGTGGGAGGACCTGCGCTGGATCCGGTCCCAGACGAAGCTTCCCCTCGCCATCAAGGGGATTCAGCACCCTGATGACGCACGCCTGGCGATTGACAACGGTGCAGACGTGCTCTATTGCACCAATCATGGTGGTCGGCAGGCGAATTCGGCCGTCTCGACGTTGCAGTTGCTGCCGGGGATCGTCAAAGCGGCCGGCTCCACACCGGTCATCTTCGACTCCGGCGTGCGTTCGGCAACCGATGCGATCATCGCGTTGGCGCTGGGCGCGACGGCCGTCGGGCTTGGGCGGCCGTATGCTTACGCCCTGTCTTACGGCGGTGCAGAAAGCCTGACCCACTATCTGCGTTCATTCCTGGCTGAACTCGATTTGTGTTTGGCGGTCTGCGGATTCAAGGACATCGCAACCCTCAAGGAGGCCGGTGTCGAAGAGGTCATCAATGCTCGGGCGCTCCTTCCGAGTTGAGTCTCGTCGAGTTGAGGATCCACAACCATGAAGATCACCAACGTCACACTGTCAATACTTCGCACCGAACTCGATGAGACCGTGATCCCGACTCACGGCGCGGTGGACGCGATGCCTCAGCTCGTTTTGGTCTCGGTGTCCACCGCCGAAGGCATCGAGGGGAACTACATCAGCTACCTCATTCCGGCCAAGGCCGTCGAGCATGCCGCCGAGGTCGCCAAGACCATCCTGATCGGGCGGGATACCTACGACGTCGCCGCGTTAAGCCATGAAATGACAACCGCCTTACCGCCGTATTCCAACCCGCCCGCCCTGGCCGGCGCCGACGCATGTCTGTGGGACATCAACGCCAAAGCGGCCAACCTGCCGCTGTACAAATACCTTGGGGCGGCGCGTCACGAGATACGCGCGTATGCGAGCACCGTGGCGTACCCGACCATCGACGGCTATGTCGACGCGTTACGCCCCGCAGTTGCCGAGGGTTTCACCGCCGCCAAGTTCCATCCCTTCGGCCAGGCCGACCGAGATATCGAGCTTGCTCGGGCGATCAGGGATGAGTTCCCGAACCTCGACCTGATGATCGACCCGGTGTGCGCGTATACGCTGCCGGAAGCCTTGAGGGTCGGCAAGGTGCTGGACGAGCTCAATTTCTACTGGTTTGAGAATCCCATCTCCGATCACGATCTTGACGGGCTGTCGTACTTGGCAGGCAAGCTCAGTGTTCCACTGGCTATCGGCGAGCAGAACTTCGCCGGGTTCGCGGCCCTGCACCAGTATTTGAGCAACACGAGCGGCTTCTACGTCCGCACCCTGGCCGAGTACGCCGGGGGCGTCACCCAGATGATGAAGTCGGCGCACGCTTGCGAGGCGTTCGGCCACAACTACGAAATCCACAGTTACGGACCCCCACTCAACCTGGCGATGTATCTCAATGTGGCACTTGCCATTCGTAACTGCGACTTCGCCGAGATCATGATCCCGCAGAACCTGCTGGGCATCGGAATGGCTGACCTGCCAACGATAAATGATGACGGCTACATCTCTGCCCCGCAAAAACCAGGCCTGGGTTACGACATCGACCGCGACGAAATCGACAAGCTGACCCTGAAACGGTGCTGACAGCATCAGCGGCCGACATGCCGTGACGCTAAACCGCCGTCGAGGTGGCGCGCGAGAACGGTAAGGTGAGCGCCGCTGCCCTGCAGATGCAGGCGGATGCCACTGTTGCGGGGATGCGTGATGAGGCTGACGGGCCGCGGCGCTGAACGCGGCATGCTGGACCAGTTCGTCGAAGCGATTCGCACCGGCGAGAGCCGGGCGCTCGTGCTGTCCGGTGAGGCCGGTGTGGGCAAGACGGCGTTGCTGGAATATCTGGTCGAGCGCGCAGCGGACTGCCACGTATTGCGGGCCACCGGTGTGCAATCCGAGATGGAACTGGCGTTCTCGGCGCTGCATCAACTTTGCTCACCGATACTCAATCACCTGGACGGCCTGCCCGCGCCGCAGCATGCCGCCCTGCGGACGGCGTTTGGCGTCAGTTCGGGCGCGCCGCCGGACAAGTTCCTGGTCGGTCTTGCCGTGTTGAATCTGCTATCCGATGTCGCCGAGCGCCGGCCGCTTGTGTGTGTGGTGGACGACGAGCAATGGCTCGATCGGGCCTCAGCGCAAGTCCTCGGCTTTGTCGCTCGTCGGTTAGCCGCGGAATCGGTGGGCTTGCTCTTTGCAGCTCGGGTCCGGAGCGACGACCTGACCGGCGTTTGCGAGCTCGCGGTAGCGGGATTGGAAACAGCAGATGCCCGGGCCTTACTGGACAGCGCGCTGGCCGGGCCGCTGGATAGCGGGGTACGGGACCTCATCCTCAACGAGGCTCGGGGCAACCCGTTGGCGCTGCTGGAACTATCGCGAGGCGTGAAGCCCGATCTTTTGGCGGGCGGATTTGGGCTTCTCGGCGCGGTCCAGTTGTCGGAGAGGGTCGAAGAGAGTTTTCGGCGGCGCATCGAGGTGCTGCCCGAGCAGACTCGGTGGTTGCTGCTGGTCGCGGCGGCGGATCCGGTCGGTGATCCCGCACTGGTGTGGCGAGCGGCCGCGCGCTTAGGGATCGACGGTGAAGCGGGGGCCGCGGCGCAGAGCGCGGGGCTGGTCGACTTCGGCACCCGGGTGCGGTTTCGTCATCCGCTCGTCCGCTCGGTGATCCACCGGTCGGCGTCGCTGGAAGACAGACATCGTGCGCACAGGGCGCTGGCGGAGGTCACCGATCCGGATCAAGATCCTGATCGACGGGCATGGCATCGGGCTCATGCCGCGCCCGGACCTGATGAGGACGTCGCCGCTGAGCTGGAACGCTCAGCCGACCGAGCCCAAGCGCGCGGCGGCCTCGCCGCGGCGGCGGCATTCCTGGAACGTGCAACGGCGTTGACGCTCGACCCGGCGCGGCGCGGCGGTCGGGCGCTGGCCGCGGCCTCCGCAAAGGTCAAGGCCGGCGCTTTTGAGGCCGCACAAGAGTTGTTGTCCCTAGCGGGGGAGGAGCCGCTCAGTGATGTCCAGCAGGCTCGAGCTGATCTGATCGCCGCTGAACTCGCCTTCGTCACCAGCCGAGGCAGCGATGCTCCGCCGCTGCTGCTCAAGGCCGCCCGCCGGCTTGAGCCGATCGATGCGGAGCTGTCCTGCGCGACGTACTTGCAGGCACTGTCGTCGGGCTACTTCGCCGGCCGCCTCGCGCTCGGCGGCAGCGTGCTCGAGGTGGCGCGCGCAGCCGGCGCCGCACTGCGGCCGCCACTCACGCCGCGCGCCGCGGATTTCCTGCTGGAAGGTCTGGTGGCGTACTACACCAGGGGATACGGCGCCGGGTTGCCGATGTTGCGGAAGGGACTCGCGACCTTCGGCACCGCCATGCCGGTGGAGGAGGAACTGCGTTGGCAGGGGGCGGCCGGGATCGTCGCCCGCCATGTGTGGGACGCCGATCGGTGGGAGCTGCTGTCGGCTCGGCATGTCGAGCTTGCGCGCGCCGTGGGGGCGCTCAGCGAGCTGCCCATCGCGCTGAATTCGCGTGCTTTCATGCTGATGTTCGCGGGTGACTTGTCCGGCGCCGCCGATTTGATCCAGGAGCTGCAGCCAGCGATCGAGGCGACCCGCAGCACGCTTGCCCCTTACGCCGTCCTCGGCCTGAGGGCTTTCACCGGCAGGGAAGCCGAAGCGGCGACGCTGGCCGAAGCCATCACCGCCAACGCGAATCGCCGCGGCGAAGGCGTCGGTCTGACCATCGTCGAATGGGCAATGGCGTTGCTCTACAACGGTTTGGGGGACTACCAGAAGGCGATGACATCGGCTCAACCCGGCGCCGAGCACTTCGGAAAGATGACGGTACCTCCCTGGGGAGCCGTCGAGCTGATCGAAGCCGCCACCCGTACCGGCCACCGTGACATCGCCACCGACGCCTTCGCGCGGCTGGTCGAGATCACCAGCGCCTGCAGCACCGACTGGGCACTGGGCATCGAGGCGCGCTGTCGCGCACTGTTGAGCGAAGACGACACGGCCGAGGCTTTGTACCGCGAATCGATCGAGCGTCTCGCCGGCACCCGGCTGCGCGCCGATTGCGCCCGCAGTCACTTGCTGTATGGCGAATGGCTGCGCCGGCGCCGCCGCCGCATGGACGCCCGGGACCAGCTTCGCACCGCTCACGACATGCTGGAGACCATGGGGATGGAGGCGTTTGCCGAGCGAGCCAGGCGTGAACTACAGGCCACCGGCGAAACGGCCCGCAAGCGGACGGTCCACCCGGCCGACCAGGTGCTCACGGCGCAGGAGGCGCAGATCGCCCGGATGGCCCGCGACGGCCTGTCCAACCCGGACATTGCTGCGCGGCTGTTCATCAGTGTGCGTACGGTCCAGTACCACCTGAGCAAGGTTTTCACCAAGCTCGGCATCGAGTCGCGAGGGCACCTTGGCCACGCGCTACCGCAATGATGGGCCTACCGCCTGGATTAGCCGTGTGTGTGGGGGTGCTCGAACCTCTCGGGTTGGCTCGGCCCGGTCGCGCACTGTGCAGTTGGCGGATGCGAACGCTTCGACCTCGGTTGATCATGATCGGCTAGGCACGCCGCTCGGCTTGCTCCGGTCGCCGATCACACAGCACCGGCTGTGGTTGACGAGGACGCGATGGACGAACTACTCGTAGAGAACGAACATCCTGCGGACACCAAGGCCACGATCGTCGATTTCGCCGACATCATCGCCCCTGCCTTGAGGGCCCGACACCTAGATGAGCAAGAGCAGGAGCTGCTCGACGAGGTGTCGTGGCGTCCAGAGTTGATGGACTGCGTGCTTCAGGGGCGGATCCTCGACGAATGGGCTGCATGGGAGGCCGCCATCGGTCTTCGGCTGCCAAGCCAGGGCCCGTTCGTGGTGGTCATCGCCCAGGCGCCAGCGATCGGCACGCTGGCTCTGCCCGAAATCGAATCGAAGTTGCGCAGTCTGGACGTGTATTCGGTATGGCGGGTGCTGCCCGACTTGCAGATCGGCATCGTCCACATCAATTCCGACTCACAACTCGACAAAGTCCTGGCCCTGCTGTCTCGCACGGCAACGCACCGCGTGGGCGTAAGTGCTCGCTTCGATGATCTCCGAGACGCGCCGCAGGCTTTGCATGTGGCCAAGGTGACGCTACGGGGACGCGTCGATTCCGGCTCGCGGGTCGCGGTATTCGACGGTTCTCTGTTGGCTACCGCCGCGGTCAGCGCGCCCGCCGTGATGCTTCGGTCAGTCCGGACTGTGCTAGAGCATTTCGACGATCTCGACAACGATGAGCGTGAGCTGCTGTTTGAAACGTTTCGGGTCTGGCAGGAATGCGACGCATCGATGAGTGCGACGGCCGAAGCTCTTGTCTGTCATCCCAATACGGTGCGCTACCGGCTGCGACGAATCGAGAAACGCTCGGGTCGGTCGTTGTCCCGTCCCCGGGATGTAGCCGAGTTATGCCTGGTCTTTGAAGTCCAGCGGCGTCTGATGTAGCCGCCGGGTCACCATCGTGACGGGACGCCCGCGCGAATTCTGGCCACTTCGGTACGGGCGAAGCGCACCCGATCGGTGTCGGCACCGCGTGCGGCAGCAAGCTCGTCAGCGAGGGCATACGCAGCATTGAGCACGTAGCGGGCGCGTCTGCGTTCCTGACGTTTCCGGCCGGCTTTGCGGTAAGCCTTGCGGGCCTTGCGATTCCCGACCATCGCGTCGAGTTCGGCTGTGGTAATGACGTCGCGTGCTTGTTCGGGGGCCATGACATCGCGGACGAAGTCCTGTTCGCGTTTCACAGTCGACCGGTAAACCCGTACAACGATCACGAGCGCTACCACGATCGTCCCGATCAGCAGCCCGATCAGCTTCAGTGCGCTAGGTCCGGCGATGGCGGCCAACGAATCCCACGCCCCGTGCAGCAGCATCGGGATCGCGATCAGGAGCAAACCCCGCCCCAGCTTGCGTGGTTCGCCGGGCCGGCCAAGTAAATAGACCAGACCGGCGCAGAAGATTGCGCTGTAGAGAATGTGCGCGGCGACCCCGCTCACCATCCGCAGAACGATGGTGCCTACCGACGCCCCAATTTGATTCGCGCCGAACTGGGTACCTGCCGACGTCATCGCATAGGTGATGTCCTCAACGATTTGGAATCCCAGGCCAATGAATGCGCCCAGGATGAATCCGTCGAACGCAGTTCGTACTTGCCGTGGCGCCATCGCGATGAGCAACAGCAGGCCCGACCCCTTCGCCCATTCTTCGGTGAATGGGGCCGCAAGGCCCGCACCCCAGTTCAGCGCCCATACCTGGCCGAAGGTTTTCGCGTACAAGGCGAGGATCGCATCGTTGGCGTTGGCCGCCATCGCCCCGGTCGCGGCGAAGCCGCCCCACACAAAAGCGACGACCATGAGTTTGGCGGGGAGTTTGGCGTAGTGGTCGATGTGCTGGGTGAACCACCAGAACAGCGCACCGTAGATGGCGAATGACGTTACCGCCAGCCCGATCGCTTGGCCGTATGCGTCGTACTCGCGCGCGAGCGTTGAGAGGAAGACCAGGATGCCGATCCCGACGAGCAGCAGATATCCCCAGAATGCAAAGTTGCGCGGCTGGTAGAAGCTGAACCGCCTACCCCAGCCGGAGAGGTCGAGCGCGGTGTCGCGAGCGCGATCGAGCTGGGCGATCGTCGTCACTGGCGTCCCCGTCACCGCTTCCCCTCTCCGGTTTGGCTGATGCTGTCGATCATCCGCAAAACCGTGGTCGCGGGCCCCGCGCCGGTATCGGACGGTCCGGTCGCCACGGCTTCAACTCCCCGAGCGTCGAACACGAACGCGGCGACGACGCCGGCGGTATGCGGTCCGGTGATCCGCACTGTCGCCCCTTGCTTGCCCTGACCGGTGACGATGGTGGTCGGCGCACCGGTCAAGCGGACGCCGCGACCGCGATTGAGGGCTTCGGAGGTCGCTTCGATCTGGTCGAGGAGTTGATTGGCGTCTCCGTGGAATTGCCCGGTGCGGAGCGTGAATTTCATCGCTCCGTCCTCGACGATCGCGGTCGCGGGATACTCGCCGGACAGTGGGACGTGGCCCGCGCGGAGACCGGAGGTGATGCCCCAGCCGGCCTCCGGAGCGAATGTCACGCCGCCTTCGAGCTCCAATACATCGCCGGCCTTGACGATGTCGTGGTAAGGCACGGTCGCGTCGATGACCGGCAACACCACCGACATCACGAGGGCCAGCGCGAAGACCGCCAGCGTCGGGCGGATGGTGCGCCGATCCAGGCCAAACCATCGCTCGTCAGCGGGCACCCAGCGCTCGTCGGGTTCGAATCTTGGGGCTGCGGCCGCCGAGGAAACAGCGGTTTCGGGATCCGGCATACCCGCCCAACCCTTCTGCCCGTTGTGGCGTCGTCTCAGAGGCGTCGGGGTCCGAGAGTAACGACGGCGGGCAGACACGACATCTAAAACGGCGAGATCCGCGACTTCGGCGTAGCTCGCGCGACCATCTCCTAGGCTGCCGGACATGGCCATCGACCGTTTTGCGCTCTTCGCGGGCGGCGTCCGACTT
>Ga0210396_10007180_pt1 | contig 10616 bp, 8 predicted proteins | sample IncBWH17OmetaG_FD_155466 | JGI IMG/M metagenome (GOLD analysis project Ga0210396, IMG submission 155466) | Forest soil microbial communities from Barre Woods Harvard Forest LTER site, Petersham, Massachusetts, United States - Inc-BW-H-17-O ... | reverse complement strand
TCGGTGACATTCACCATATGCCGGGGTTCCAGCCACCGAGACTTGTTCACCATTGGAATGAATGGGTACGGCACATCTTCCCAAGTCACCCAGTCGTTCCAGCCCAGCGTGCTCCACGCCAGCGACCCGTCGCGAATTTCAAATTGCGGCTCCAGCGCCAGGGGATGCTGCGCGTTTGCTGAAGCAGCACGAAACTCCGCCGGAACGCTCTCCAGCGTGTCGAAATTAATTCCGTCAGCGCCAATTTCTTTCAGCAGTTGCGTCAGCGCGACAAACGGCGGCGTGGATTCTTCACGCGTACCGGAATCCCACGCCAGGATGGGGAAGAACACTCTGACGTGATGCCGGTGAAATTCGTCGACCAGATTTTTTAGCGCAGTAAGCCCACCAGGAAGATCGCGCAGCAGATCGAACTGATTTCGATCATCAACACCAATATTGGGATAAACGTGCCACAGCAGCACCGCGTCGATGGAGCCAATCCGCGCTTCCGTCTCCGCCAGAAATTTCTCAGGTGTGTACTTGCGCGTTTCCGGATCGTAGATGGAGCGATCCCAGACCAGAAGTTGCACCTGCGAAAAAACGTGCTGCGTCCAGGCAAGATCGGCGCGTTTGTAGTCCGCGTCGTCGAAGCGCAGCGCGCGAAGCCGTTCGGCGCGCCACGATTGCAATCCCGCCAGCCACGCAGCGGATTCCGCCGGATTGCTCGGTCCAGCGAAAAACACCTCAGAGGGCGGCGGTGGCGCGCTGAGGTTCAAGACACCTCCTGGAGACACAAGCGCGTGGCGCGGCTTCCATTCATCAGAATGCACGATCAGCGGCACCGAAAAGAGCACAAGAATCGCCACCGCCAGAATAAACCGACCAGGAAAACGTTGCGTCACGCGACACCAACGAAATGAAAACGACTCTGAGATTTAAGAACGGATAACTAGCGAGACTCTATTTGCTACAGCCAAGCAAGTCAATTTCAGTAAGACTTAAAAAAGACGCTGCTGGTCACAAGTGACTCGGCGCGAGAGTTGTTGACACTGACAGGCTTGCGCGGAATACTCCCTTCCACATAAAAATGCGGCCCTCTACACTTCCGGATTTCGATGGTGCTCTGGCGCGTTTCCGTTCGTTCCTCAAGCAGAACAACTACTCTGAAAATGTAGTCTGGGTAGTGCCGGAAAACATCCTGCTGGCCGGAAAACGATTCCTCTACGTTCGTGTACCAATTCCTGCTGAAAATGAAAGGAGGATTCGTCGTATCTACGACGACGGCGCGACAGCGGGAAGAGGCTTGGTCATGGGCACGGTCTGCAGAATGAATCAATCGACGTATTGCTATCTTTGGTTTCCAAGGTCCGCAGAAGAAATACCACAAGGGATTTGGCCAAAAAACGGAGATTTGAAGTTGTCCGTGAGGGAGAGCTCTTCGAGTCCTGCAGGCCGGCCAATAAACCACCGAACCCTCTGGATCCTGCTGAAACTCTGGCATCACAGGAAGCAGTCTTTGAGGGACTTCCTATTTAGCGGCTGACGACAGGGGTTCGGCGGTAGCCGTTATCAAGACTTATGACCTATGAGCTTCGCAAATTTTTCCGCAGGAGTCCCGTTGAGATGAAATAGCAGGAACTGTACGCCACTTTGCGGGAGCGCTTGGCACCGCTATTCAAAGCTAGCGGGTTCAAGAGAAGCGCGACCATGTTAAGTTGGGTCCGACCTCGCGGCTCGCTATATGAAGGCGTTTGGTGTCAGGCAGACCGGAGGGGTTGGGACAGCTATGCTGGGTCGAAGTTCGCTGTTGAATTCCAATTCGGTCCCGAACCTGTCATCGGAGGCAAAACCATTTGTCGCCGTCGCATTGGAGATCTGCTGAACCCTGCCGAGCAGGAAGAAGCTCGCGCGATCCAAAACCGTGTAATTGCGTCGTTGCGGAAGCCGCCGAAGAATTATGCCTTTCTCAACGTCTGCGAAGAGGTCAGCACGTTGTATCTGAAGGAGTTTGACTTGCTCGACCAACCCTACGGCGAACGAGACGACATCTGGTTTCGGTACGCCAGCAAGGAAGATGTTGACCGGTGGGCCACCTTCCTCGTCGACAAACTCCCAAATTGCCTTCGACAAGTCGAGACCTGGGACGAGCAGACACCTCGGTACTAAAAGCCACTTCTCCGATAAACGTTTACAAGGCATGTGGATTTATACTTGATACGGAGCGACCCAGAGTGCCCATGCACAAGCCAAAGACACTCGACGATTTCCCCCAGTTTGTTGTGTCCGCCGTGCGTCGTGGCAAGACTTCAGCCGCCGGATTTACGAGATTTGAACTCGACGGAAGGTTCGACCGAATCATTGGCAATATTGACCCGCACTGGTTCTGGCTCTTATTCGGTGCGAATGACAGCCTTTGCGCGACCTTGCACTCATTGGACAAAAAGAGCCGGGCAGCCATTCTGACCTGCGACGTAAGAGATGAACCAAGAGTCGTTGGCGAAACACACGCTTACCTAAGCCCGTACTGGCAGGCGTACCACGTCTGGATGGTTCTTGACCCCGCTTGGGGCTGGAACAAAAAACGATTTCAGGGAGCGGATGCGGTCGCCGAAGACTACGACACGGGAGAGACATCAGTTGTTGAAGGCCGCAACGTCAGAGTCTGGACGAAGCTGGAACTCGTTGGTGGGAGGGAGGGCGCGAGTCGGGACTATCCGGCGAGCGACCAGAGTTTGCCGCCCAGCTCGGAGCGGCGGCCAGTTCCTGGCGGGTGGGGCCACGAGCACTGCGACTTGTGCAAAACACACATAGAAGCTCAGGATTTCGGATACTGCGACCCTGGCGGACGTTGGATGTGCGAGAAATGCTATAAGCGATACGTTATGTAACGCGACCTAGCCTTCGTGGACGAAATCTAACGCAGAAGTTTATTTGGTCGGGCTCGAACTATCGTTTCCACGCCTAAGTCCCACGTAGTCGGCTAATCGTACGCAGTTGTTGGATAAACGCATCACTGGCCAGTTAACCTGATTGTCCTTAAAGGGTGAGAATTGAAGAATGGTGCCCGAAAGAGGACTCGAACCTCCACGACCTTGCGGCCACTAGCTCCTGAAGCTAGCGCGTCTGCCAATTCCGCCATTCGGGCACAACTACAGAGGCAAACACAATTCTGAGGTTCGTGCCGGGCTTTGTCAATTGAGTGGAGCGATACGTACGTTGCACAGGCCTCGTCTCCGCGCCCTCTGTGCTCCGACCTCAGTGATCTCTGTGTTACATCTTTCCCGCAGTGGCTTTTCGCGCCATCCACGTTATCGATGTTGCAGCCGCAAACTATTCCAACTAGCGTCCGTGGTCCAACCTCCATCCACAGTAAGCGCATGCCCATTCACGAACGCCGACTGCTGCTCATCCGCCAGAAACGCAATCGCATTGGCAATATCTTCCGGACGCGCAAACCGCGCCATCGGCACTCGCTCGATAATGTCCTGATCGGTGTAATTGCCGCCGGCCTGATCGGCAATGTCCATTTCCGTTTTCACCCAGCCCGGGCACACCGCATTCACGCGAACACCATGGCCGCCCCATTCTGCAGCAAGCGTGCGCGTCAATCCAATCAGTCCATGCTTCGAAGCGTTATACGCCGAGCGATCCGCTACCGCCGCAAGCCCGGCAATCGACGCCACATTCACAATACTTCCCCGCCGCTGCTGCAACATTATTTTCCCAAACGCCTTGCACAACAGAAACGGCGCTACCAGATTCACTTCCAGCACCCGCCGAAAATCCGCCGCCGACACAGATTCCGCCGCACCAATAAAACTTATCCCCGCATTATTCACCAGCACATCGACCCGAGCATGCTCCGCCACCACTTCCCCAGCAAAACGCGCCACGAACGCCTCATCCGAAATGTCCCCGCGATGCTCCGACGCCGCAACCCCCAGCGACACCGCCTTGCGGCAGACATCCACGCACGAACCCAGATCATTCAACGCCAAAGAGTAGCCAAGCTTGGCCAGAGTCAACGCGGTTTGCCGCCCAATTCCTTGCGCGGCCCCGGTGATAATCGCAACGCGGCGTTCCTCACTCATAGTTAGTCCTTTATCCTCCTACCAACAAGTACTAGGGTCCGGGTAGCGTACCACTGGATTTCTCTTTACGGAGTGCTATACTCCGCCCGAATAGCCGCAATTCGCCGGGGGGTGGGTTGTGGTCTTCGGTTCCGGAGGGTCCTATGGAAAATTTGGAATCTCTGCTAACGGGGCCAACGATGTGGCTACTGATTACCTGGGGAGCGGTAACCGCCATCTTTCTGGTCCTGATAGCATGGCGCAGTCTGCTTTCCAGTCACGAAGACGATCAAATATTTTTGGATGCGGCAGGAGAGCACATGGCCCGAGAGCAAAGAGAATTGGTCGCCAAGATCAACCGACTTTCGCGCCCGATCCTCACCAGTGGCATTACCTCTGGTGTGTTGCTGCTCTTGATTGCCGGCATCTTTGTCTATCAAGGCCTGAAGAACTTCTAGTCAGGCACAGTCGGACCGCGAAGCTTCCCCAGCTCTTCACGGCTTCGCTGCAGGTGCAGGTGCGGGCGTAGCCGGTGCAACCGCGCCGGGAGCTCCCGGCTGCGAGGCCTGCACCAGAGACGTGTGATTATGGACGATGACCCAGTTGTTGTCCGAGCGCTTCTCCAGCACCAACGTCGTTTGCCCCTGCGCTGAGTTTGGATTTCCATCCACAATTGCCGCGAAGTCCCATTGATAGCAAGCCCACGCCACATTTCCCGAAGGCGCCACGCGGATCAATGTGTTCAAGCGATCAAGGCGCACCTGTTGCGCGCGCGCGCGTTGCTGCTGGTAGCCAAGCAAATAGTTTGACCAGCCAATTACCGGCGGGGCCCACAACCCGTTCACCACGCTGACATCATCGGAATAGGCTTTGTGCAGCTTCTCCACGTCGCCAACCTGCCATGCTCCTAGCATTTCGCTGATCATGTAATCGATTTTCTGCTCGTCGGGAATGTTTGCCGCCGGTGACGGCTGAGGCGGGGTGTCATCCTTTTTCTTTTTTTTCTGCGCCGATGCGGTGCTCGCCAGTGCCAGCGAGAAAATTGCCGCCAGAAAAATGGCCAAGCTGCGATGTGCCGCCAGGCGAAGTGATCTATGAGTGGCTCGAACTGCGTCGCTCTTACAATTCATGCTCGAATAACTCCTGCAAATTTGTGGCGCCTATAAAATTACATAACTGAGTTGAGGCGCGACTTGCTGATTTCAAAGGCATGATGAGCATAACGCAATGCAGCACACCACGCGGCCAAGTGTGCCTAGTTGGGTAAATTGTCATCCCGACCGGAGAGCCAGCGCCCTTTGCTGGCTCGTAGCGGAGAGATCGTGGCAACCACTAAGCCCCCAGCACCCAACCTAAAAACGACCCGGCTACCGCACGTTCCCACCCGCTGTCATCTCGACCGGAGAGCCAGCGCAGTATGCTGGCTCGTAGCGGAGAGATCGTAGCAACCACTAAGCTGTCCACACCCAACACAAAAACTACTTCACCTTCGACGCACTAATAAGGTTCACGAACAACCGGTACGCCCCCGGCACTCCCTCCGGCAACTCCCGAAAAAACGCCAGCCCCGTGTAAACGTACGTCCCCTTCCCATACCGCGCATACACCAGCCCGCCATTCAAATCCTTCTCACCCGGGTCATGCATCGCCAGCAGCGGCGTGTACTTCGCATCGAACTCGCTCCAGAAATATAGCCCGCGCTCCTGAACCCAATTCTGAAAATCTGCCGTCGTGATTTTGTTGGGCTTGTTCAGCAGCGCATCATCTGGCTTGAGAAACGTCACCGCGGCGTTTTCGTCGGTAATGCGTGGCGTGGGCGTGCCAATCTTCGCCGGATACGGCGCAGGTTGCTGCTTGTCCCAAACGTAATCGCGATTGTATTGCACCACCAGCGTGCCGCCATTCCGAACGAAATCCAGCAGCCGCTTGTTAGCTCCAGGCAGCTCCGACCGAAGTTCATAAGCACGCACGCCCACCGCGATCGCGTCGTACTTCGAGAAATTGCCAAAAGCCAGTTCTTTGGCGTCAATCATTTCCACATCAATGCCCAGTCGCCGCAGCGCGTCCGGAATGGGCTCGCCTTCCGCGGAAATGTACCCGACGTGGAGATTCGCAGGCACATTGATGTCGAACGCGTGCACCACGGTTTGCGCCGGCTCCGACCACAACAGCGTCGGCATGGATGGCAGCGGCTCCAGCGAAGTCACGAATTTCTCGTTGCCGCGCTTAGCATAGGCCGCTACCGCAAAATTCCCTGCCTCGAGCTTCGCCGGCGGAGTCACTGTGAACTTCGCGTATTGATCGCCGATCCCCTCGAAGCTCAACTCGACCGGCGCAGTGGCTGTCAGCCCATCCGGAACGTCGAGGCCCACGGAAACCTTGGCCGGTTTGTTGGAATAGGAATGAACCCGTAGATAAACATCGAATGGCTGGTGCGGCGCGCCGAGCACTTCGATCATTTGCGCAGGATCGGTCGAAAGCGAATAGGCCGGAACGATGCGCACCGGAACTCGCGTCACTGTCGTCGACGTCGAAGCCGTGTTGGTCACCGGCACCACGCGATACAGCGTGTACTCCCCAAGCGCGATTTCCTGATTGATCGAGAGCACCGGCGGCGGTTCCGCGCGAAGTTGATCGATCACCGACATGGTCCGCTGCTCTTTACCGAGCGCCACCGTCCATTTCACATCGCCCGATTTCTCGGCATTTTTCTTCGCGGTATCGATGGCGTAAAAACTGTTGAGGTCCGACTTCTCGAACTGACAATGAATCTGCTGGCGGCAACGGGAATGCAACGCTACCGAGAATTCGTCGCCGACGGGCAAATCAGCGCGATCCGCGTCGGCAATCAGTTCGATGCCAGCCGCCAGCGTGAGCGCGCGATCCACTTTTTGTTTTTCGCGATGCAGCATATCGAGCTGCGCCGCAAGCGCGGCAGGAATCGGCGAAGGAATGGAAAGCAGCGAAGCTTTGTCCACGCCTTTATCCGCCGAGATCAGTGACGCCACCGCTGCGGGCCAATCCAAATTCAGGGCCGCCCGGCTCGCCGTTTCCAGGTCCTTGTCAACCGCCTTCAGTTGCTCGTCGCACCCGCACGGACCTTTTTTCGCCGCCACACTGGCCAGGCTCTCCGCCAGAGAAGCGGGATTCAGTTCTTTGCCATCTTCGCGAAACAGGCCCACAGCACGCCGCAGAAATGCGGAATTCAGAAATCCCAAGATGCCTTGGGTGCGGTGATTGCTGAACGCATCGATGCCAATTTCCCGCCATGTTTTGCCCCACAACGGCGACACCTCGTCCAGCGGCAGCACGTATCCCTTCGGCGCGTCGGAACGATCCAGGTCGAGAATCGGAATACCCTCGTCTCCCCCATTCCACGACCGTAAATTCTCCTGCAGTAATTCCGGATAAGCCTCTTCATCTCCGGCCAATTGCACGGCCTTCGGTGTCCACAAGCCTTCCGTTTGATGATGCCCGTGGCCGGTGTGTACCCCGCCAAAATGGTTGATCACGATGTTGGGGCGGAAATCGCGAATCACCCGGACCATATCTTCCAGGACTTCGTCGCCCCAGATTTTCTGTGTTTCCTCGGGAGTCTTCGAGAATCCGAAATCCCGCGCGCGCGTGAAGTACAGTTTCACGCCGTAACCCCGCGTTGCGGCCAGCAATTCTTGCGTGCGAATCAGGCCGAGCTGCGGCGCCTGTTCCGGACCCAGGGCGTTTTGCCCACCTTCCCCGCGCGTCAACGAGAGCAGCGCAACTTCGGCATGCAGTCCACGCGCCAGATACGTCAGCACCGCGGCGGACTCGTCATCCGGATGCGCCGTGATGTACAGAATGCGCGTCGTGACGCGCGCGCTGTCGATCGCTTCAATCGTTTCCGGCAGGCCGGGGCCAGTGCCGGGCGCAGGCGGAAATTGCGCGCGCGTGAACGGCGCGAGCGACAGGATCAAAAACAGGAACAGCCAAATTGCAGAAAGACGACGCATCGATTCTCCGGGCGACCTCGTTAATCCAGATCACGAGGCGGAGTTGACAGTATGCCGGAGGTCGGCAAAATTTGCAGAAAATCGACAAAAAGATTTAACGCAGAGGACACGGAGGTAAGAGAAGAGGAGGTCACGGCGCCGTGTTGCTAGCCACCGCCGATTCAGGCTCGGCCGGCCCAAACGGCCAATGGTGCATCACCGCCGACCAGATCAGAAACGCCGTCACGCCCAGCGCGATTTCCAGCAGTCCCCACTTCCGCGCCGCACCAGTCTGCCAGAAAAGCCACGCCCATCCGGCGATGGTCAGCACCGCAGGAATGGGATAGAACCACATACGAAATGGAAATTTGTCTGCTGACCACCGCCGGTGCAACAGCATCAACCCAAAAGTCTGCCCAATGAATTGCACCAGCAGCCGCATCGCCAAAATCCCGGCAATCGCCGTCTCCAGTTTCAAAACAATGCTGAACAGAAACGCCAGCGACCCCAAAATCAGCAACGAGACATGCGGAAAATGTTTTGTGGGATGCACCTTCGCGAAAATCGGAAAGAAGTTGCCGTCCAGCGCCGCGGAGTACGGCACACGGGAGTAGCCCAGCAGCAACGAAAATACCGATGCCAGCGCAATCCACAAAACCATCCAGGTAACAAAGTGCGCCGCTCCCGTGCCGTACAGCTTCTCCACAAACAGGCTGGCGATAAACGGCGAATTCTGCGCTTCTCGCCACGGCACCACCCCCAGCAAACTGGTCTGCATCGCCAGATACAGAACGGTGATCCCTAAAATCGAAAGAAAAATGCCGCGCGGAATGTTTTTCTGCGGATCGCGAATCTCCCCGCCGAGATGGCAAATATTGTAGTAGCCCCAATAGCTGTAAACGGTATTGACCATCGCCGCGCCCAGCCCGGCAAACCACAGCGACGAAAAATGAAACGCGTTGGGAGGAAAGTCGAACGCCAGCTTGGCATCAAAGTGGCGAATGCCGCCCCAAATCAGCCACAGCATCGTGCCCACCACTCCAACCCACAGCAGCACAGAAATTTTCCCGATGGTCTGGATGCGCCTATATAAAAGGATGACCAGCAGTATCACCAGCCCGCCGGAAATAGCTTTCGCTTCAATCGTCGACAGCGGCCGCAAATATCCCGCGTAGCGCGCGAATCCAATCGACGCCGACGCCACGGAAAGCGGCGCCTGCACAAATGTCTGCCACACAAACAGGAACGACATCAGCCGGCCCCAGCGCCCCGGCCCATACGCCTCGCGCAAGAAAACGTAAGTGCCGCCCGCCTTGGGCATCGCCGCGCCCAACTCCGACCACACAAATCCGTCCAGCGTCGCCAGCAGCGCGCCGGCCAGCCAGGCGATCAGCGCCTGCGGTCCGCCCATCGCTTTGATCACCAGCGAGCTGACCACGAACGGCCCGATGCCCACGATCTCAATCATGTTCAGCGCGACCGCTTCTTTCAGCCCGAGCCCGCGTTCCAGTTGCGGCTCGGCATTGGCGGAAGGAAGCGCTGTGTTCCTGGGATGGACCGGAGGCGTTGGCATGCGCTGCGAGGATAGCAAATGCGGATTGCTCTGCCCAATGATGCTCGCGCGTGGCTTGCAAAACTAAAGCCACGCAGTGCACGTGCGACTTGAGGCACAGACGCGGCTGCCTCTACCCCCAACCCGGCCTAAGGCATATAATCAATCCAGGCCTGCGGAACCATCTTCTCTAACACAGCCGTGGCGGCAACCCTCTTGAGACGCGCAAGCAAACGTCTCGCCGCTAGAGTTTCCCTTTTCCAGAAAGAAGTCGCCGAAACGCCGTGCGTTCGCACCTACGCAACGCGCCGCGCCGCATCGCGACCAAAACATATGGCTACTCAAAATCGAGCCACGGATTTTCCTGGCGACTCGAACTTCACCAATGCCTTACCGCCCACGCCAGCCGCGCTTCAGGAAAAAATTGCCACCCTGGAAATGGTCACCAGAACCCTCAACACATTCCTCGAAAGTGGCAACTGTATCGAGGCCAGCAAACATCTGCTCTCGTTTGCGCTTCGTCAGACGCAAAGCACCGCAGGCTTTCTTGGCGTAGTTCTCGAAGGGCCAGTCCTGCGTGTGCTGGTGCACGAAGGAGCATTGCTATTTAACCATCGCGACGAATCCCACGACTCCGACAGCTCCAATGACCACCACGCCCAGGTGCAGCAGTTCGCCCGACAACCATTTTTTGAAGTTCCACTCGGCTCTAATTTACTGGTTGAAGTGATTGCCCAGCGCAGAGCCTTGATTTCCAACGATATCGAAACGCACCGGCTCCCCTCCGGCCATCCACAAATCCTGCACCTGCTCGGCGTACCGATTTGTAAAGGTTCAGAAACCGTGGCGGTCTTAGCGGTAGCCAATCGCCAAGGCGGCTACACCACCGACCAGTTGCGCTCCCTTGAAACCGCCTGCCAGGCCACCGGCCTTCTCTACGACAACTACCGGCAAAGCGTCCAGCGCGCACAGCTTGAAGAACAAAGAGCCCGCCTCGAAGCCGAATTTCGCCAGTCGCAAAAAATGGAAGTGCTCGGCCAACTC
>Ga0210396_10007179_pt1 | contig 10617 bp, 8 predicted proteins | sample IncBWH17OmetaG_FD_155466 | JGI IMG/M metagenome (GOLD analysis project Ga0210396, IMG submission 155466) | Forest soil microbial communities from Barre Woods Harvard Forest LTER site, Petersham, Massachusetts, United States - Inc-BW-H-17-O ... | reverse complement strand
TTCCGCAGCCCGACCGCGGCACACATCGCATTGCTCCAGGTGCTTCTGGACCGATTCGGCTACGGTCTCATCGAGCTTCCCCTTGCCGTACGACACCAGCGTCTCGTCTGACGGATGAACCGAAGTGACTGACTCCATAGGCTGAACTCAAAGATTGGACTTCGACGTTGATCTGTAAAGCTAAGTCGAACTGCGCGTCTGACCCCCTCGACGCTTTATCGAAGACCTGATGCGGGTGACGGCTCGAACAAGCAGGGCTGGAAGCCTTGGAGGCCGTCGACGGCGAAGGACCAGAAGGCCGACCGCTGTCAAAAGCACCACCGTCCAGCGGAATGGGTAACGGACGATGCTCGCAGCGGTCGAAATCTTGTTGATTTCAACATTGCGGAACCGAAGCGCGCCCTTCGTGATACCCAGGCCGATGCGACCTTTGGTACGGTTGAGTCCTAGGATTTGGTTCTTTGCCACTTGCGTCTCTTCCTGGAGCGTTGCTCGCAACAGCTCCTTTCCGTTCAACCAGGCAACGAGCGAACGTCCTGTCATTTCAATTTCCATGTGATTCCACGCGTCATCTTTTTGCTGCCGGAAAAACCCGGTTGTGTTCGACGAAGTGGTCAGGCGCATCTCAGGAGGCTGAGTCGGCGCGGCTGTCGACTCGCTGACCAGCCAGCGGCTCGTGCCGGTCTGCAACTTCCCGGAGGACCCGCCGCCGAGCACGATCGACGGATGCGATGCGTGGTCGCCGCTTAGTTGTTCCTGCAGCTCGGCTCGCAGTGCAATCGCGCCCCAAGCCTCGGAATCCCGACCGGTGCCACTCTCTCGAATGAAGTCAAAACGCAGGACGAAGTTGGAATAGTCGGCGGCACTCAAGATATAGCTAGGGTGCGGCCCTTGAGTGCCCTGTCCGCGGCGCATCGTCTGTTGGAGCGCGCGGCCCGTGATCTGCTTGCTTCCACAATTCCAACTAGACCTGTCGTCCTCTGGAACCCATCCTTCCGAGCTCATTAGGGACTTCCAGCTCGACTCCTCGGCGCCCGAAAATATGCCCATGGCCCACGTGCTGAGCAGGCCGAAAAGGCTCACGATCACGCCGAGCTTTATCCAACGGCGCCTTCCAGCGGCGATTCGTTTGTCGTCCGAGCCCGCTTCAGCGAGACGAGGCGGGACGGCCTCGATCAAGGTGTTGCATCTCTGCGCGGGCTGGGGCTCTTTGATCGCCGCATTACCGTTGTCTGGAGCCAGCGGGGATGATCTGACTTGGGCGTCGGCCTGCGACGCGACTGGTGACAATTCCGGTTGGGAACTCGTTAGCCCGCCGGGCTTGAGGAAGGGTCTTAGGGCCTGGATGATTTCGGCCGGAGTCTGATAGCGGCGCTTCGGCTCTTTGGCCATCATCTTGGCGACGACCGCCGCCAATTCGACTGGGACGTCGGGGCGCACCAGGTTGAGCGGCTTGGCCTCGACCGAGTGGTGCGCCTGCAGCACTTCGTAGAGGCTGTTGCCCTGGAATGGGGGGCTTCCCGTCAGCAGGTGATAGAGAGTGCAGCCCAGGCTGTAGATGTCGGAACGGATGTCGGCCTTCTGCGCATCGAGCGTTTGCTCGGGCGCGATGTAGTCGGGCGTGCCGAGCATCTGGCCTTGTTGCGTCAGTGTGCCGTCGATCCTCTGCTCGCTGGTGACCTTGGCGAGTCCGAAGTCGAGGATCTTGACGACCGCCTTCTTTCCCTGGCGCAAAAGAATCAAGTTGCCGGGCTTGATGTCGCGGTGGATCATCCCGCGCTCGTGCGCGTGCTGGAGCCCTTGCGCCGCCTGTAAGGCGAAGTAACAGGCATTCAGGACTGGCAGAGGCCCGCGGGTGCGGATCAGCTTGGCCAAGTCGCTGCCTTCGACATATTCCATGGCAAAGACGAGCAACTCGCCCATTTGAAGGGCCGTGTAGGCCGCGACGACGTTGGGATGATGGAGCTTCGCTGCGGACTGGATCTCCCGCAGGAAGCGCTCGGCCGTCCCGTGTTTGGCGAGCATCTCCTTGTTCAGGACTTTGAGGACTTCGAGCCGGTTCATCAACTTGTTGCGGGCGAGGTACACGACCCCCATGCCGCCGCGCCCTAGTTCGCGCATGACTTCGTAATGCGGATCACTGGTCAGCTCAGGGGGTATGCCGATCGGCCACGGGGCGGTAACGCCAACGCTCGACTGTCCGGCTCGCCCGGCCACTGTTCTCGTCTCAGCAGCTTTGACAACGGTCTCGGGACCAACTTTGCCGGAGTTGAATTCAGGCAATCGGCTATCGGAAGAAACTTCCGCAGCCCGACCGCGGCACACATCGCATTGCTCCAGGTGCTTCTGGACCGATTCGGCTACGGTCTCATCGAGCTTCCCCTTGCCGTACGACACCAGCGTCTCGTCTGACGGATGAACCGAAGTGCTAGAGCCCATGGAGCAAACTCAAAGACGTGATGAGGTCCTGGCGCATTTCACTTTGCAGCTACGTCAGTCATCGTCTTGGAGACGACCTTTCCGTCTTGAAAAGAGACTGTCACGGTCTTCGCTGCGCTCTCCCACTTCTTGATGCGAGCGGACGTCTTGAGCGAGGGCGTGGCGATGTTGCCCGCCAACGGGATGCTGATGGACTTGCTCGGCACATCGACATTGACGTCCGTTTGCACTTCGCCATGTCCTAGGAGGGCATCGACCTCTGATTCGGTCATGCCATCCTTCACCTTCTCGTAGTTATTCAGATTGGCCGAGCCGCAGCCGATCGAAATCGCCGTGAGGAAAACGCTGAGCAGCAAGATTCGCCAAAATTGAGCAGCTTTTGCAGGCATCGATTCGTTCTCGCCTTTCGCTTGTCGGTGGTTTCGAACCCTGGGTGCGAGCGCCGTCTTTTTCTGCGATCGAGGGGTCTTGAGAGGGTGTCATTCTGCGAGAAGTCTCCCCATAGCCGAGAGACAGCGATTTGCAGTTGGATTCGGCCGCAACCACCAATACGATGGTTGTTTACCGGGCGCAGGCGCAGCGCGGGCATTGGATGCGCGCCTGCCCGGAAGAGATGTGTCGCGAAGGGGGGGCCCCCGAGCAGTGAGCGAGCCGAAATTTCAGAAATTTCTTGAAATTCTCCGGTCTGGCGACGCGGAAGCGGTCGAACAGTTGCTCTCGGATCTCGAACCGTTTCTCAAGGGCGCAATTCGGGTACGCCTGTTTAATAATCGCGCTCGCCGAGTCGTAGACACCAGCGACATCGTTCAATCATTGCTTAAGGACTTTCTGAGCTCTCAACACAACCGAGTCGAAGCGTCGTTGCGGGACGTGCGCGCTTACCTGATAGCGGCAGCGCGATACAAAATCGCGGGGAGGGTTCGGAAGGAGCGCAGGCGGACCGCAGGACTGGACGACGTACCTGAACCTATGAGTCCCGACCCGCGACCGTGCGAACTGACCGCGGACCGCGATTTCGTCGACGCCGTTCGGAGCAAGCTTGATGACGCAAACGGCCGGCTGTTTGACCTATTCCGACAAGGGAGGACATGGCGAGAGATTGCGGATGAAATCGGAAGCCACCCGGATAGTCTGCGCCTCCAACTTCGTCGCAGCATCGCTGCTGTTCTCGCACAGACGCGCAATCGGAAAATGAGTGATGTCAGGTGAGCACACGCTTGGCGGTAGCGACCGAATTCAGACGCCGGGGAATGATAGTGCCCTTTCGATCGAGGCAGCAATTTCACGCCTGCGTGAGGATTGGCGTGCTGGCATTCGTATTCCAATCGCTCACCGGCTCAGCGCGTGCGCTGTGCTTTGCAATGATCCAATCAAGGCCGCGGAACTGATCTATCATGACTTCGTCATCCGTCGCGAGCGTGGAGAAGCGGCGGATTGGCAGGGTTTGCTCTCGGAGTTTTCGCATTATTCCGTGGAGCTACAGCATTTCCGCGAAGCCGATGATCTCATCGAATCGTCCGTCGCTGCTTCATCGGTATCGCGATTTGGGGGCTATGGGATCTTAGAGGAAGTTGGTCGCGGTGGGATGGGTGTCGTTTACCGGGCGCGCGAAGACAATCTGGATCGGACGGTCGCCCTCAAGCGGATTCGAGGCGGCGCATTTGCCCATAGCGACGGCGTTCGGCGGTTCCTGACGGAAGCGAAAGCCGTCTCGCGGCTCAACCATCCCAACATCGTTCAAATTTATCGCGTAAGCGATTGCGATGGAGAACTGCTCATTGCGTTGGAGTTCGTCGAAGGGCCAACGCTTGCCGAACGCATCGGCGGGACGCCACTTACGCCCCGCCTTGCAGGTGCAGTCTGCGGTACTGTAGCTCGCGCCATCGAGTACGCGCATCAGCGCGGCGTCATTCATCGCGACCTCAAACCGGCGAATATCCTGCTTTCGGGGCCGCCGGAGCGACCCGTCCCGAAGGTGACAGATTTTGGCGCTGCCAAAGAGCTCGATCAGCGAACCGGCGGCGAGCAGACGCAGTTTCTTGGTACTCCGAGTTACATGGCGCCCGAACAAATTGAGTCGAAATGGGGAACGGTCGGCGAACTCACTGACGTGTACGGCATCGGTGCGGTTCTATACGAATGCCTGACGGGCCGCCCCCCTTTCCGCGCCGATTCAATTGGTGAAACGCTCCGGCAAGTCGTCGAGACGCAGCCGGTAAGCCCGAGATTGCTCAACCCTGCGGTCCCACGAGACTTGGAAATTATCTGCTTGAGATGCCTCCAGAAGGAGCCGAGGCGTCGTTACGAATCGGCCGCGGCCTTGGCTGAAGATCTCAACCGGTTCCTTGCCGGACACCCGATCCATGCCAGACCGATAGGCCCGGCTGCACGGGCCTGGATGTGGTGCCGCAGAAACCCGCGCACCGCCAGCCTGGCAGCCGTACTTATCATCGCTGTGCTCGGCGGAATGTCCGGCATCACGTTTCAATGGCGGAGAGCAGAATCCGCCCGGAAAGACGCACAGGCCAGCGACCTCGAAGCTCAGCAACTCGTAACCGATTTGATTGACTCTACACCAGCCGATGGACACCGGACCTATCGCCCTGCCACGTCGATAATCGAGGTTCTACAGAAGGCCGAGGCTCATTGCAAAAGATTGTTGGAGAAGAATCCCAGTGAAATAAACGCTCGCATTACTCTCACGAATGTTTACGCCCGTTTGGCGATCCTCTACGGACAGCGCGGACAGTTTGCCGAAGCCCACAGTTCTGCCAGTCAAGCGCAGCAGCTATGGGAATCGCAGGCGATCGAGACCGGCGATCCGGTTTGCCGCTACTGGCTTGCGGTCACGTATTCAATGCAGCAAGAGGGCAATATCCGCGAGTTCTTTCGATCGTGTGAAAAGGCGAACGCGATCTGGCTCAAGCTTGCCGAAGAGCAACCGGACGATCTTGATCTCACTACGAAGATCTGGGCGTTCCGAAAGCAGATGATGAGCGACATCGGCAAGAAGGTGTTCAGGGAGACCCTATTGCCCCTGTTCGAAGAGAGCCGCGCCCGATTAGAAGCACAAGTTCGAGGGAACTCGAGCGACAGGACCTTGCGCGAGCAACTGGCTTTGACGTGCTTTCTGCTCGGCGAAGTCCATGGCCAGCTTTCCTCGGTCGCCAAGGCATCGGCGGAGTGGCGCGAGTCCTATGAGCATTACAGCATCTTGGCCGAAGGCCGGCCGGACGACCTTCTCGACGGCATGTCGCTAGCGATTTCCTGTTCCCGGCTCATTCAACGGCGTCCCGAAGACCCGTATTACCTTCGCGCGGTTCCGCTTCTGGAAAAAGCAGGCGCGCAGATCAAAGCGCTCTCAGGGCATTTCTCAGACCGTCCTTGGCTTCGTGACTTGCTGGTGCAGAATTATTGCTGTCTAGCGTTGTGTCACGCAGAAGCTGGACAAGTCGCAAAGGCAGCACAGGTCTCGAACGATTGCCTGAGCTACATTGCGACGTCGCCTCACGGAGAAAGAGCCGGATCGGGAGTCGCTATTGGGGAGGCGTCAACGCTCGTTTCGTTCGGCCATCGGCTTCGCGAGGCCAGACAGCCCGACGCCGCGCTTCGGATTGTGCGCACGGCCGCCGCTATCTGCTCGCAAGTTGCTCAAGATCCGTCGCGAGATCCGCACTCCTTGCTGGAGCTGGGCCATGCCCTCACGGAGTGTTCAGGGCTCGCCAATCAGCTTGGACAATTCGAATTGGCTCTGGAGCAAGCCGAACTGGCCCGCCGAATCACCGACGAATGGATGCGAACAGCTCCCGATGACCCCTGGCGAGAGGAGTGGCTCGGCGAAGCGTGGATGCGAGTTGCCAAGGCCCGCTGGGGCCTGGGCCGGCATGATGACGCGTTTGCTGCGTTTCGTGAATCGGCTGCCCTAAAACAAAGAGTTTTCCAGCGCGAGCCGTCCAATCACTCCTACCGAGAGCGGCTAAGCCAATGCTACGACCGGCTGGTTTTTTATGGCGCCAGCGCTGGAAATCTGCGGGTTGCCGCCGATGCCATTCTGGAGCGAACGAAACTCTGGCCCGACGACCCAGCGCAACTCGGCAAGTCAGCCGATGATTTCAATGCGTTGGCCGCCCAAGTGACAGCGCGCGACCCGGGGCACCTCTCGCGCAAGAACCAGGCCGAACGTGACCATTATCTCGCTGAAAGCCTGCGCATTAGAGCGATGTCCAAGGCGCTTCCCTCGCAAACGCGTGACAGCTTGAGGGTTGAGCGTTAACGCGGTGTGCTTGCCCTGTCTGCCTAAAGCCGTCGCGATTGCTTTTAGCGCGTCAGTCCGCTCGTGAACGCAGCCAACTTCAAGGAACCTCTTTATTGCTCAACGCGCCGCAATCGCGGCGCACGAAAGACGCTCTCTGAGTATCGCGGCCTCAGTTTGATTGCGGCTCCTACGCTGCAATCGGATTCGATTGCGTTTGCGGCCCGTTCGCTTGAGAATTGGTCTCTTCCATCGAGCTCGCGCCTCCGGCTGAGGCATCTCCATCTCGAGTGCGATCACCGGCGTCCGTAATGCGCGCCTCACTGTGAAGAATGCGAGGCGCCTTGGCGTGACGTGTCCCGATAATCAGCTTCTGGAGGCCGCAATGAACCGGACAGCGGGTCGGCCGGTTGGCCGATTGATCGTCGGCATTTTTGTGGTGTTCATCGCATTTCAGGGCGTCAGTGCGGCTGACAAGCCACTTCGGGTGAGCCTGTTCCCGTACGTCCCTGATGGCGCATTGATCCGGAATGTGATCAAAACGCGCTGGGACGCGCTCAATACCGGCGTCGACCTGGATCTCACGACATACTCGCAATGGGACTGTTACTCGACGGATCCGCCGGCTGATCTCGACGTCTTTGAGACCGATTCGATCATGCTGGATTACTTCGTTCACAACAATAATGCGGCAACGCTTTCGCCAGAGGCTGTCTCCGCTTCGGAGGATTTCTTCGACTTCGCTTGGACGGGATCGATGGTCGACGGCCGGCTCTACGGCGTGCCCCGCCTTCTTTGCACGAACGTGTTGTTCTGCCGGAAGGGCGATGCGGAAATCGAAGCCGCAACCTCCCTCTACGACATCTACAAGAGACTCGGGAACAGCTCGGACGCCGCCGATTGCCCGCAGGCCAATAAAGGCATGTTGATCGACATGAAAGGCGGGACAACCTGCGCGTGTCTGTACCTCAACGCGGAGGAGGATCTGGCCGGCGCATATCAGCTGTTTCCCCAGTTGCCCCGCGCGGACGCGCTTGATGCGAAAGGCACCGGAAACGTCGTGTTGTTGCTCAAAATGGCCGGGCGCAAGCAGGCGTTGCACGTCGATCCGCCGGTACCCGACCGTGCGGCCTGGTTCTCGCAGGGCTTTGGACGCGTCTATGCCGGGTATTCAGAGCGGCTGTATTTCATGGACCCTGCGAGCCATGCCAACGTGCGCGTCCGTAGCCTTCCGTTGGCCAAGAAGACGGTCAACTTGTTCTTCGTGGACATGCTCTGCATTAACACGACGGTCCGGGGAAAGCGGCGCGACCTCGCCATGAAGCTGATTGATCTGTGCACATCGGCGGATGTCGCGAAAGCCTGCCTGATGCCGAGCAACGGAAAGCCTTCGCAGTATTTGCTGCCCGCTCGCGAAAGCCTCTACACCGATGCCCAGCTAATTGCGGCGGCACCGCTGTACTCGGACCTTCTGGCCATCGTGAAGACCAATCCGGGCACGTTTCGTCTCGGGCCTGACGGACGTCGCTGGCTTACAACTGAAAAGCCGCTCATCCAGGCGATTCTGTTCAGGCCATAAGGGCGAATCTTCCTGAAGGAATGAAGCGGCCGATCCATCGCTGCCAAAGGGACTAACCGTATGGCCGAAGACAATCCCGGCGCGCCCCGACTAAGGATCAGTGCCTACCGTGACAACGCAGGGTCGCTGCCAGACATTCCGGAGGCTTGGGTGGCCCATCGAGAGCGCGCCAAAGTCCTTGCCGAGGTGGTATCGGAGTCGGGTGCATTCCAGGTGGTCGACGCAGGCGACTTTAATGATGAGACAAGAACTCACGAGTTCGCCGAGGCGATCCTTGAGATCATTCAGCACCCTGCCGCACAAGTTGCGCTGAGCGCTGCTGCGGTTTACCTTCTCAAGGTTCTGACGAAGCCTCTCGACAAGAAAGTCGAAGAAGCCGTCGGATACCTGTACGACAAGCTCTTCTCCGCCTTTCGGAAGAAGCGCATTGGAGAGTTTTTCATCACGCTGCCAGATGGCCAGCGAATCAGGGTTGATTCCAATTGCGACGTCGAAATCACCGTCCGCGATGGAAAACTCCATCATCTGAAGATCGACACGCTCCCCGCGCCGTCGAGTGGGCCGTAGACCTGCCACCGGATTCGAGTATCGCGACGGAATTATGCGGGTCAAACGGGTGCGAAAGATGACCCGTCGCTCCGACATAGCCCAAAATCGCATTTGGACTGGTCTAGGAGCAGCGAAACCGGATCGGCGGCTGGGGGGCCATCGAGACGGGACTCAGCGCTTCTGCGGGCCATTTCGGGGGCATTTGGCCGGCGCTCGGAAAACGCCGTTTCACGTCGTCGTGTGCGGGGCGACCTTGCAACGGCGAACGGGACCCGAGGCTCGCGGCTTTAACCAATTGTTAAAGTGACGCGTGCGATAATGCGAAATGGTCAAACGATTTCGCATTCCTCCGCCTCCTGATATGTCACGGCCTAGTGCTAAGCAGATTGACATCGATTTGAATTCCGGAGATCTCGAGGAAGCTGGACGGTCGCTACGCGACGGTGGATTGCTTCCACTTTGTGAAAAACTGTGGAAGCAATGGCTCCCGTTTGTGGACAAGACGGTCCGCAGCTCACCCGAGCTCCCAGTCGCCGAGAGTGACGTCGATTGCGATGCACACTGCCGACGCGAGGACCTTGTCGATCGGCTTTGCCCCGTGCTCGCTTTTCTTTATCTGGGGCGGCGACTGGGTAACTTTCATGCCACGCTCGTGACGCACTCTGACGGGACCGGGGAAGAGTACGAACGCGACGGGTCAAAAGAGGCAATGTCCTATGTATTGACGGAGTTGGCTGAGGTCGCTGGAGAACACCGAGCTGAGCAGGTCTTCCGCAGATTGGAGCGGGACACGGATGCTCTCTTGGAAAGGACATTTGGACGACGGCGATGACTGTCTTGCACCGTCAGTCGTGCACACCCACGAGCAATCTCTTCGCAGTTTCTTCCTCGACCGGCTCGGTGAGCCACTCGTCAAATCCGTCGGCTAAAGGCGTCCGCCTTTTGTCTGCATGTGCCGGCGATGCCATCGCAAAGATCTCGATATTTTCGTTCGGCGTTAGCTTCCTAATTGCTTTCATCGTCTCGCGACCGTCCATCGTCGGCAAGTCGATGCGAAGAAACACGACCTGCGGATGAAACGTCGTTACGGCCTTTACTGCCTCAGGGCCATCGAAAACAATTTGGACGAGCCATCCAGCTCTCTCGAGAGTCTCTGCCAAATCTAACGCGGCCGGCATGTTGTGGTGCGCTACCAGGGCGCGGCGTTTCCCTTCCGACCCTGGTTTCTCGTAAACCGGTGCCGACGCAGGCGCTGATGCCTCGGGTTGCGAGTCAGCAATCGGCGATTCGGCGGTGACTTCGCCGGCAATTTCCTGAGCGGTGCTCAAAGTGCGATTTGTCCCGCCACGTTGCTCAGCGGATCCTCCCGCTACGGGGAGACCTGCACGGCGTTCGACGACTGCTGATCCATCCGCATGAAAGGTCACAGTCGTTTCACCATCGTGCAATCCCCTGGCGAGTATCTCCAACTGCGAGCGTAGCGGTTGGCCGGCAACGCTTTTAGACCCGCCCTCGGCAAGCGTATCCGATGGGATCTGGATCTGATCGATTGATGCAACGCCGGGAGGCTCCAAGGGAATGCGATCGAGCTCTCCTGAGATTAGCTTTTGCACAAGCGCGTAAAGGTGCTTGACGGGCAGTTTGACACCGACATCTACGCTTTCGGTTCGGCGCATGTAGCGGACTTCGATGAGCTCGGGCGCAATATCGAGCATCACCGAAACGGCAGTCAGTAACTGCTTGACTGTTTCGGGACTCTCGTTGATGCCGGCGACTCGTGCATGCAATTTGCCGTTAA
>Ga0210396_10007177_pt1 | contig 10618 bp, 9 predicted proteins | sample IncBWH17OmetaG_FD_155466 | JGI IMG/M metagenome (GOLD analysis project Ga0210396, IMG submission 155466) | Forest soil microbial communities from Barre Woods Harvard Forest LTER site, Petersham, Massachusetts, United States - Inc-BW-H-17-O ... | reverse complement strand
ACAAGCAGTTCTCTTTCCGATAGCATTTTGCCATCCGCTGCTCCCTCGGCTCGTGTATAGGAGGAAATATGAAACTGGGTGTAGCGTTGACTATCTTGGTATTGGGGTTGTTTGCGTCGCGTGAGGCCAGCGCCGATGCCTACACCTTCACCACCATTAGTGTTCCCGCGAGCGATTACACTGAAGCATTTGGAATCAACGACGGAGGCCACGTTGTCGGATTGTTCTATAACGGCTCCGAACAGGGCTTTGACTACGACAGCAGCACTCGCGTCTTCACTACCATACCTACCCTAAGGAATCCAGCGTTCACATTAAGTCCTTATTCCGAAGCCATGGGCGTCAATAATTTAAATCAAGTTGTGGGATCGTCGGATGCCCTAGGCTTTCTGTACAGCAATGGCGTATTCACTATCATCAATGTGCCCGGCAGCATCAATGTGCCCAACGGCGCGCCTACCCTGCCTACTGGCATAAACAATGCGGGCCAGATCGTCGGAACCTACTATACAAGCAGCGTTCCAACTCCGAATCCGCCCACCTTCGGGTTTCTAGACGCAAATGGCTCCTTCAGTACCATCAGTGTCCCTGGCAGCCCCGCTACCGCGGCAATTCGAATCAATGATGCCGGTCAAATTGTCGGATCTTTCAGTAGTGTCGATTTCAGAAGTATCCATGGCTTCCTCGACAATAATGGCGTCTTCACCACGATCGATGTTCCTGGAAGCTCTTATACAACGGCGGAGGGCATCAACAGTCTAGGTCAGATTGTCGGGACCTTCGCTAATTCAAATAGCGCCACCGAGGGATTTGTGGACATCAACGGCATATTTACTCCGATCAATGTTCCCGGATCTGTGGAGACATCAGCCAGCGGCATCAACAACAGCGGCCAGATTGTCGGTTGGTTTATAGACACTAACGACCAATTGTCAGGTTTTGTTGCCACGCCCGCATCTATCCCCGAGCCCACTTCACTCCGGCTGCTAACTTCGGGGTTGGCTGGCATCGCGATCCTGATCTTGCGGAGGCGAAGGGCCAAGCGGGCCTGACCCCTTCCATTCCTTCACAAACGGGCGTATTATTGTTGGCGCTGGGAGGAAGTATGATGAACCAGCGTTCAGCACTGCGTCGTCGAGTGATTCCGCCTTCAGTCCGGTCGCACTATTACCCAACACAATCACGAATGCGGTACCCGAGCAAGGTGCCGTGGCCTACGATCTGGATCGCGGCTAGCGTGTTCTCGCTGGTTATCCTGGGCGTGATTCTAGCAACGCACTGTTGAGTGGCTCTACAGCGCGATAGGCTAGCTCTGAGACGCAGCCGCCGACATCGTGCTGCTGATCTTGCTAAAGATCGTACTGATGCTCCGCGATATACCGGGCATGATCGATCCTGCGGCGATTGCTACAAAACCGGCCATCAGGGCATATTCGACCAAGTCCTGGCCCTGGGTGTCCTTCCAGATGGTTAGCTTCCAGAACAAATTTATGATTCGCTTCACTTTTTGATTCCCATCCCGTGTTCCAAGGTATCACCGCCAGACGGTACGAGGAATGAGGAAAATCACTTACTTGCCGCCCTGAAAGAATCTACGACCGGTTTACGAAAAGCACCTTGCGGCCGTAGACCGCTCTTCATTCGAATGCGATACTCTTAGGCCATTGGAGGTGAAATATGCGGTCTCACAGGCTGGCTGGTCTCAGTATTGTGCTCCTGGTTTTCATCACATCCCTGGCCATCGCCCAAAGTGGCCAGCCCAAACACGATCTCGATGTTCCTTATGTACCGACCACGGAAGCAGCCGTTCAGGCGATGCTGAAGCTGGCGGGGGTTAAACGAACGGACATTGTGTACGACCTTGGTTGTGGTGACGGCCGCATCGTGATTGCCGCCGCTAAGGAGTATGGCGCTCATGGAGTCGGAATCGATATAAATCCGCAGCGTGTTCAAGAAGCCAAAGAAAATGCCGCGAAAGCTGGAGTGACGAACCTGGTTCGCTTCGAAGAGAAGGATCTATTCGACGCCGACATCCACGACGCTACTGTTGTTACGCTGTTTCTACTCAACAGCGTTAACGAAAGACTTCGCCCCAAGCTGCTGAAAGATTTGAAGCCTGGCACGCGAGTTGTTTCGAATACCTTTGGCATGGGCGACTGGAAACCGGAGAAGGAATTGATGGTCGGCGAGCCGGTGCAAGGCTTTTCGCTTAGCCACAAACTGTTCCTGTGGACAATCCCGCAACGCAACGAAAAGTAGGAGTTCATCCCACTCGGTCAGGCACTCTTACGATGGGCGCCGAGATGATCTCTGATGGCGCGGTGCAGCTGCTCACAATGGTTCTTAGCAGTCTCGGCGAACTCCAACAGAAGCTGACACTCAGCTTTCGGCAGGACTTCGATGGCAGCCCTCAGGTACCCGACGATCACGCCGTATTGCTGGGTGGCAGCCTGGTAGTCTTTGAACAGTCGAACCAGGGCACGGGATTTTGCGGGTTTTGGATGGTCTGCGGATGGGCCTACTTTCTTCACGCGCACCATAACTCCTTCCGCGCTGCTAGCTAGTTGGACGCTGGTAATTGGATCATGGTTTCTATTTTGCAGCTTTACAACCAGTTCTTCTCGCTCCACAGCTTGATTCCGGTTGACCTTTGTGCTGAGGAAATGGCGAGGCGGCCTTCGTGACCACGGTGTATTCAGTAGGCGTGTCGGCCTTCACGGACAAGCGCTTAGAGTACTTCCCAAGTATAGGTTTCAGGACGGCGAAAGCAACTTCGAAATCGGCCGCCATTGATCAATTCCTCGGGCTGCCGATAGGATACCCCTGCCATAGATATTCCAGAGCCTCGGGCAGGGTTTGTTGTTTCACGGCGCGGTCGGTGTGTCCGGCGTTACGCGCAAATACAAACTGATAGTGATAGCCCTTGGCGGCCAGCACTTTGGCCATGTTCTCATTGGCAACCACCCAGTCGTGCATGTTGTCGTGCATGATGTTTGGATTGAAGAGGTCCCGGTCGCCGACTTCCATCCAGATGCGCAGCGGTTTGGCGGGGGTGTTAGGGATCAGGTGTTCATGGAACTCCCACGCGCCGTGGGGAGTCTGGGGATTCGGCGGCCACTGCTGGTTCACATAGGTGCCTGAGTAGGTGAGCACGCGGTGGTAAAGCTCGGGATGATACCAGGCCATGATCAAGGCGCACGAGCCTCCGGAACTGCCGCCCATGGTCGCGCGACCTTCGGGATCTTTGGTCAGTTTCACGTTGTACTGCTTCTCTATCAAAGGCAGCACTTCTTTCTCGACGAACTCGGCGTACCGGCCTGACATGGTGTCATATTCCAGGCCGCGTTCGCTTCCCTGGGCGTCGCCGCTGCCGTTGCTAATTGAGACAGCGATCATCGCGGGCACGCGGTGTTGGGCGATCAGATTGTCCAGGGCCGTGAACAACAACGGGTCAGGCCCGTCTGCCCCGACGATGAATGGCGCGGCCGTGCCGGGGACATATTGTTTAGGGACATACACGGCCACGCGGCGAGTGTAGGGAGCGGGATGGCTGGTAGTTACTACCAACTTGGCGGGGTCGGTGGGATCCGCCGTGCCAAAGGTGTTGGGGTCGCGCGCGATGCCGGGATAAATCTTGCTGTCGGCCGATTCCATGGTGAAGTTGTAGACCGCTCCCTGCGGCACGCCTTCCTGCACGGTCATCTCGGGCGCCGGGTTGTGGGTGGGGCCGAGGATGAAGTTTCCGTCGGCATTGGCCGGGGCGTTGGCGCCGTCGGGTACGTCTTTCGCCGGGACATAACCGGGCGTGTTGGGATCGCGGGTCGGCGGAGTGGGGCGCGACGGGCGTGCGACGGCGGCCGGAGTCTGCGCCATCACAGGACGAAAGCCGGTTATGAGGTTGATCAGGAACGCGATGTTTAGAAGCCGGGACATGAGCCGATTTATTCGTCGGGTAACGCCGCTCAGTATATTACCGTGAATCCACCATCGGGGCGTGCAAAAGCCGCGACGAGGCTCCACGGAGGAACGCCATCGGCGCGCCCGGGTGCTCCCGCAGGTTCGCCCTTCTTATCAAAAATCTGCCAGACGACTGAGCCGCCCTGGCCCCATTTCGCGCCTTCGACCCAAGCCACCAGCGTCTCACCTCGAGAGTTTCCGGCTACGCTAGGATACTTACGGCCCTTAGCTTCCCCAGGCGCGGCAATCGGCGGGGACATCCGTCCGGTGGTTGGATTGACGATTCCGTAATAGACGTTGCCCATGGTCTCCCAGGCTGCCAGAACACCTGCCCGACTCTCCGAAAGATTTTCCATGCTCATCGTGCACGCGCCGATATTCCAGGGAGCAATGTCAGTGCCGCGAAAAGTCTCGCCACGGTCACTGGAGTAGAGCAAATAAATGTCCCGATGAACAATCTCGGTAGCCGAGCGATAGAGCGCGTAGACGTTGTTGTGGCTATCGGCAAAGGCGCTCATGCCACAGCAACCGCAGGCGCCTGTCGGTTGATCGGACGCGGGCTTCTCAGGCGCGAAAGTCTGGCCGTCATTAGTTGAGCGCGCCACCCATATCCGGCGATTCTCCTCACCTTCCGTTCCCGGCGACGGCGCGTGCCAAAACACGTAAACATTTCCAGCGTTGTCGGCGGCGATCGCTCCTCCACCATCCAGACCGTAAGCAGCGTGGATCAGATTGCGCTCCGGCTCAAACCCGGTTCCGGCGCCGTTGAGCCGCGCAAACAGCATGGGGTGCTTCATCCAGGGCTTAGTGGTCTCGGGACGATCAAGTTCGTAAGTGCCATTCCAGGCAACGTACACTCGTCCACGCCTGCCGATTGCAAGGTGCGCACCACGGATGTTGCCGGTGGCAATCGCGCTGCCGGGATGGCTGTTCACTTTTATGGGCGAGGAAAAAGTGCCGCCACGATCCTCAGAGCGGACATAATAGAGATCGCCATGGGCGGCTTCACCGCTGAAGTACACCATGTGAAGAACGCCCTGGTCGTCAATGGCGATTTGAGGTTGGATGCCACCGTTCGGTACTCGTACCGTGCTTACGGGTTGAATCCGATCGTTGGTTTTACCGGCGCGTGTGGGGGAGACAACGAGTACTAGCGCCAGGATCGCATAGGTCGCGGCCGGCCAAGTGAGCCTTGGATATTCGACTTGCCGCATGAGCGCCTACAGCGCTTCCAGCCGCTCGTGGGCATCGCCAAATTGTTCCAGCTTTACCCCAAAACGATCCATGAGCGACAGGTAGAGACTGCACATCTTGCGGTTGTCCTCGCCTGCATTCAGGTAATTCAGCGCCCGGCCTGTTTCGAGCGTGCCGCCCAGTCCGCCAGCCAGCACCAGCGGCAATCTGAAGTTGTCGTGCTTGCGGCCGATCCAGAGGTTGGAAAGGAACATCAGGCAGGTGTTGTCGAGCACCGTGCCATCGCCTTCCTTCATGCTGTCAAGCTTGGACGCCAGGTAGGCAAACTGGCTGACATGAAAACGGGCGATGCGTTCGTATGCATCCGAGTTGTTGTCGTGAGATGCGGCGTGATGGCCATCCTTGACGTCCAGGAACGGATAATACATCGCCGAGAGATCGCGGGAAATAATCAGCGACGCGACGTGGGTCCGGTTGGTCTGAAACGCGATGGCGATGATGTCGCACATCAGGCGCGCGTGATCGCGCAGGTCCTCCGGCAGGCCATTTGCAGGGCGGTCCATCGTGGCTGCTACGGTATTCTTCGCCTTGGCCGCGTCGTCCGCCTTGTCTTTGTTAGCGCGCATGCCTTCGACGCGCTTCTCCACTTCGCGCACGCTGGTCAGGTATTCATCCAGCTTGTTCTTGTCGGCCGAACTGACCTTCCGATTGAGTGCTTCGGCGCGGTCTTTCACGCGGTCGAGCAGGCTGGCATTCAGCAGGCTGCCACGATTGTCAAACAGGTTGTCCCACGCGAGCGAGGGATAAACCTCAACGGGGACGGGCGAATCCGGCGTCTGCCAGGAGATGTGCGAGCTGTACGCCAGGGAAAAATTCGTCTCGTGGTAGCCCGTCATGGGCTGGTCGCACGCCAGAACGATGCTCGACTGCGGTGTGTTTTCCCCGACGCGATTGGCGATCATCTGATCCACGCTGATACCGGAGTGGATGATCGCTCCTTTCGATATGTGCGCGCCCGAAAGAAGGCTGCCCGTTTGCGCGGGGTGAATGCCCTGACCCGTGAGCGCCTGCACGTACAGGCCATCGATGACGTTGATTTTCTGCTTCAAGGGCTCCAGCGGTTGAAGCGTTTTGCTCAGCTTCATGGCGACGCCCGAGCCTTCGGCGCTCCAATGATCCTCGTTGACGCCGCACCCCAGAAAAACAACGCCGAACCGTTTCGGAAACGCAGCCGGCGTGGCGGTGTCGGCGAAAGCGTCCAGGGATTCCAGCCACGGCAACGCCATAGCGCAGCCTGCCCCGCGTAGCACGGTGCGGCGGGAAATGCGAGGCGCGGAGTTTTTGGTCGATTCGGGCATCTTCCTCACCTTTTCGATTGTAACTTGCCGGACCGTAAGTCGGGTATTTCCCGCGTATCCGGAACCCGCGTGTTCAGAAACTGCGGGCTGGTGACGATGGTCTCCACCAGCGAATTAAAGCGATATTCTTTCGCCTGGAGGCTGGTTTTCATGCGGTCGATGACGGATTCGTCCGAGAGCTGGAGCGAGCGGTTGAGCGCGTAGGCGAGCAATTTACGGCTGAGATTATCCACGAAGCCGGCTTGGCGATGCTCGCGGATGTAGGTCTCCACGCCGTCCACTCCGGCGCCCTGGCTACCGCCGGGAAAAACCGCGTTGGTATCCACTGGGCGTCCAGCGAGGTCGGTCGACCGCGCCTCGCCCACCGGCCCATAGCCTTCAAACGCGAGACCGAATACGTCGAACCGCGCATGACAGCCAGCACACACCGGGATCGAGCGATGTTTGGCCAGCATGTCGCGAAGCGGCAAGTCCGACTTCGCTTCATCCGCCGGCAATTCGGGAACGATGGCCGGCGGTGGAGGTATAACTTCGCCGAGTACGCGGTGAACCACCCAGTATCCCCGCTTAACGGGGCTGGTTCGAAGGCCGGGCGAATTCTGGGTGAGGAAGACGGCCATGGGTAGGAGACCGCCTCGGCCGTACTTGCCGGCATCGTCCACGCGAACCCAAGTGTCGGGCTCGCCTTTTACATCCGGCATGCCGTAATGCTTCGCGAGCACTGGATTCACGAAGGTGTAGCGGCCATATAGCATGTCGAGCACTGAGTGATCGTTGCGGACCAGGTCCTCGATAAAGCGCATCGGTTCCTGAAACATCGCCTCGCGCAAATCATTATTGAAATCGGGGAAGCGCTCGCGATCGACCGAGTTGTTGGTTTCGAAATGACGGAAATCGAGCCAATTGCCGGCGAATTCGGTAGCCAGCCCGCGCACTCGTTCATCCTGCAGCATACGGCGAGTCTCAGCCAGCAGAACCTCCCGCTTTTCGAGATCGCCAGCGGCTGCGTGGCGCAACAGCTCGTCGTCGGGCATGCTCGACCACAGGAAGTAACTCAACCTGTTCGCCAGAGCATAGGCGGATAACGGGCGGCTATGGAAACCCGCGGTCGATTTCAACGCCACGTGATGGATGGCCGAGCCAGCGGACTGCATGCCCGCGTCGAGAAGGTCGATCCGGTAGAGGAAATCGGGCGACATCAGCACGCCGGCAATCGATTCCCGGATGGCGTCTTCATGCGACAGGCCGTTCTTGTCCCGGAGCCGGTGATAATATGCGACCAAATCCTTGCGCTCTGCCGCAGTAAGGGGCCTTCTGTACGCCCGCGCGGCGAACCGCAGAAGGGCCTCGAGATGCTTGGGCTCGGCGGCGGCGTGTTCCTTTTCCAAAGCCCGCAAGGTGGCGTTTACGCCATCAAAGTGGACGTTGATTGCATCCAGAGCGACCGGGTCATTCCGCGAGTCGGACAGCGCTTTGTCCAGATAGGCGTCGCGCAAGGCGAAAATGACTGGCTGGTCGGTGATCTCGTGATCCAGCGGGCGCGCAGTGCCGGATTCCGCGCCTTTTCCTTGGACTTCGCCACTCTGATTGAAAAAGTACTGAACCCAAGTGCGAGCCGTGTAGGCGGCGATGTAATCGAATTCATTCCAGTGGCGGTTGAGCTCCTTGCGGCCGTTTTCGTCGAGGATTAACTCCATTAGCGGCGTGTCGTCGCGGAAGTAACCCATGGTGTTGTGATAGCTCGCGCTCAGGAGCCGTCCCTTGTCCTCGGAATCATCCGGGAAATAACGGCCGCGCTCCTGGACGTAGAACGTATCCGGGAAAACGGAAGCAAAGCGTGAGAACGCGGCTTCGTAGCGGCTGCGCTCGGCGGCCGGAACCACGAGATCGGGATCGTCGGCGCGGGCTTTGGCCGAGAGAGCGGCCCAGCGTGGAGCGGCTTCCCGATGCAGCCCGGGATAGGGCGGGATTTCGGGCACGACGGGCGGCGGGTCGGTATCATTGCGCAGATCGTTGGGATCGCTATTGCGGCGGTGCGAGGCGAATTCGCGCAGCTTCCAGTCCAGCAGGGCCTGCGATCCGGGGGGCAATCCTTTCACCACCGGCGCGGCGAACTGCATAGCCGTGTGACTGCGGATCTTGACAACGAAATCGCGCATCTCGATGCATTTCGCGCGCAGCACATCCGGCTGGTCCGCGTTGGGCGCCGGGAGATCGCGCCACATCCGCTGCAGCTTCGCGATCGGACCAACGGCGTCTTTTTCCTGCAGAATCCGCCACACCGTGGGCAGATACACGGCGCTCACTTTCGAATCCGCGGCAATGGCGGCCAAGCTCGCGCCGGGCTTTCCGATAGCGGCGCGATACTTGAATCGCCAGGCGGCTTGGAAGTAATCCGCAAAGTCGGTGGGTTGACGATGGTAGAAGTTTATGATGCGCTGGATCGAGTACTTGTCGCGATCCGTTTCGACCAGCATCGGATAGGCCGCGAAGTCGAATCCATCGGGTGTCAGGACCATGTGTTCGGCCACGCCGCGCGCGGACTGCAAATATTTATTCAGGAGCGCGGGAGACATGGTCAGCGATTCGCCGGAGTTGTCGAAGCCCGCAGGATTGGCTGGATCCACGGGAAACTCGCGCGCGGGCTGAATATCCTGGCCGGTAAGGTCGCGGATGGTGTAGTTGTATTCGGCGTTGCTCAAGCGGCGCGGCAGCACCAATCCGGGATCGCCTGCATTTTTCCGCAGCTCTTCCGTGCGAACGGCCTGAATCCAGTCAATCACCTGCTGCCGGGCCTCTTCCGGCGGCTGCGGAGCCGGCTTGGGCGGCATCGCTTTCGCGGTCAGTTTTTCGAGCACCAGCGCCCAGCGAGGATAATCGCGGGTCACCATCTCCAGCGTGTCGTAGGCCTTGAGGTCGAACTGTGCGGCGGGCGTCTGGCCGCTGTGGCATCCGGTGCAATACTTTGCTACAAAAGGCCGGATGGTTTGCTCGAACTGGCGGTCCAGCACGGGTGCGGGAGCTCCGGAAGCGGGCAAGGCTGTCATGACGAGCACGATGGAAAGGGCTCGAAACTGCATAGGCTCATCAATATGATACTGAATTCGAGAGAGCCTGAACTCCAACAACGACGCGTGTATAATGAACTGCATAACGCAAGGAGCTGCGCTGCCGCATGAAAATCACAAGATGGATACTGCTTTTGGTCACGGTCACAGCCCTGGCCTTGGTTGCCGCGCCCTACCAGGCGCCCAAGGCATCGAAATCACCAAGCAGCTCGACTGCAAGCAGTTCGACGTCGAGCAAGCTCATCGACATCAACTCTGCATCGCAGGACGATCTCAAGGGGCTTCCCGGCATTGGCGACGCGTACTCGGCCGCGATCATCAAGAATCGGCCATACGCCAATAAGAGCCAGTTGGTCTCGCGGAAGGTCATTCCGCAAGCGACGTACGACAAGATTTCGAGCCGAATAATCGCGAAGCAAAGCAAGTGAACTTGAGCTGAGCGGCGACCCGAGGGTGCGGGCGATTCACGCCAGGATATCGCTGACCACTTGTCCCGAAATGCCGGTCAACCGCGCATCCATCCCTTGAAACTTCACCGTGAATCGTTTGTGATCGATACCCAGCAGATGCAGCATGGTGGCATGGAAGTCGGGAACCGCTACGGGATTCTCTTGCGCCGCGTATCCAAAGTCATCCGTCGACCCGTAAGTGATTCCGCCTTTGATGCCGCCGCCCGCGAGTAAGAACGAGAAGCCCTTGATGTGGTGATCCCGCCCGTCGCCGCCCTGCGACATCGGCGTGCGCCCGAACTCGCCTCCCCACACCACCAGTGTGTCCTCCAGCAAGCCCCGCTGTTTCAAGTCGCTTATGAGCGCCGCGGTGGCCCGATCCGTTTCTTCGGCCTTGATGGCGATGTTCGCTTTCACTCCGCTGTGATGATCCCAGTCGCGATGATAAAGCTGAATGAAGCGTACCCCGCGCTCGGCAAGTTTGCGCGCCAGCAGGCAGTTGGATGCAAAAGATCCGTCGCCCGGTTTCGCTCCGTACATTTCGAGAATATGCGCAGGCTCTTTGCTCATGTCGACCAGGTCGGGCACGCTG
>Ga0210396_10007175_pt1 | contig 10618 bp, 7 predicted proteins | sample IncBWH17OmetaG_FD_155466 | JGI IMG/M metagenome (GOLD analysis project Ga0210396, IMG submission 155466) | Forest soil microbial communities from Barre Woods Harvard Forest LTER site, Petersham, Massachusetts, United States - Inc-BW-H-17-O ... | reverse complement strand
TTGTTCGGATCGGGATCGATCGCAGCCAACCTCACTCGCTACTTCCAGTCGCCAAGCGTAATCGCGATGCTGAACACCGACATACCCGGCGGAGACAACACCGCCAACACAACCGCCGACCTGCAGAACTTCCGGCTGTATTCCTCTGGGATTCCACGGGAGCGGTTTAGTACCGATCCGGACGGCACCACCGACAACACGTCACCTTCGCGAGGCGTGATGCGCTACGTCGGAACCTGGGGTGGAGCTTATGTCCCGGCCTTAACCATGGCTCCAAAGCTACGCGAAGACCGGCCGGGACGCGCCAGTGATCACGTGTCCTTCATCAATAACGGGTACCCGGCGGTCCGCTTGATGGAAACTTTCGAGTGCTCGCCCTCACCCGTCGACAACAGCTGTGGCGGACCCTTACCCTGTCCTCCGCCCGCCCAGATACCCGCGTTTTGCAAGGACACATCTTTCATCACGACCCACCAGCATTCTCCCAATGACCAGGTCCAGTTCATCACTCCCACTTACGCGGCCAGCATTGCGCAGGTCCTCGGTGCGGTGGCGGCAAGTCTGGCGCGTGCTCCGGATGCTCCGCAGAACTTCACAGTGAGTGGAAACTCCGTGCAAGGCATCAGACCCAGCTTCACCGGCTCGGATGATGTCGACCACTTCGTGATCGCCGCCCGGTCCGTCAACGAAAACTTCTATCGCCAGCGGGTCGCGCTTTCCGAAGAAGAAAATGATCGAGTGATCTCTGCTCAGGCGCTGGGACTCAACCCCGGCGACAGCTTCTTCGTTTCCGTGAGCGCGGTCGATGGCCGGGGGCACGAATCGCTTTTCGCGTACCCGGAGGTGCGTTGCGACTCCAATTCGTGCGTGATTCCTTCCTACGCGGGTAACGCGACGGCAAGCCGCCCGCAGGCTTCACCGAATGCAAAAGTGGAGGACGATGAGTGAGACTGGGGATGGAAGAAGGTAATCGTTCTCCAGTTCTTAATTGTTAACCGAGTTGTATTCGAGATCGGCTTTAGATCTCACGGATGGTGCGGGGGCGAGCCGCCCCCGCCACAGCCGGCAGGATGCCGGCGCTACGTCATGCGAGAAACTTGAGGAATTTTGTGGGCTGGTTGTCGTAGGCAGGGAACACCTGTGCGAGATTCTGGTTGCCCAGGTGCCTCGATACGGCTTCGCCGATCACCTGGCGGAAGTCGGTGGTCAGGGCGAGGTCGCGTCCTTCGTACAATTGCGATTGATCGAGGCCGGGCCAGCGGCCGTAGACTTTGCCTCCCTTGACCGGGCCGCCCAAGATAAACATCACATTGGCGTGGCCGTGATCGGTGCCGCGGTTGCCGTTTTCGCGGGCAGTGCGCCCGAATTCCGACATGGTGACGATGACGGTGTCTTCGCCGAGATCGCCGAGGTCTGTCCAGAAAGCGGTTAGAGCTTGCGAGAAATCTGAGAGCACGTTGGCGAGTTGGCCTTCGGTGGCACCCTCGTTGACGTGGTGATCCCAGCCACCGATGTCGGCGAAAGCGACTTGTACGCCGAGATTCGCCTTGATGAGTTGCGCGAGCTGGCGGAGGCTGTCGCCGAAGCGTCCTTTGGGATAGTTGGCCCCGGGCGCGGGCGAGTACTTGCCGGGATCGGCGGCCTTCAGCATTTTGACGGCGTCGAAAGTTTCCTCGCCCGTGGTGTGCAGCACGCTGTCAGACGAGTGGTCGTACATGGCTTCAAACGCTGTGGCAGCCCGCGAAGGCTTGGGATTCTTTCCGCCGAGGGAAAAATCATCGATGTTGTTCATCGCTACCGCGGGCTCGGGGCCGCTCAGGATGCGGGGAAGCGAAGGGCCCAGCGCGATCGCGCGGAAGGGAGAATACTTCGGAGTAGCGGGCAGGTTATGGAGCGAGCGGTTGAGCCATCCGTCTTCGGTGATTTTCACGCCGGGCGTGCCGGTCTCCATGAAGTCCTGGGCATCGAAGTGCGAACGGGTAGAGTCGGGCGATCCCGCGGCGTGAACGATGGCGAGATGACGCTGCTGCCACAAGGGCTGAAAGGGCGCGAGCGACGGATGCAATCCGAAGAAGCCGTTGAGATCGAGAACCGATTTCCTGGGAATGTTGATGCTGGGGCGCATGGTGTAGTACTGGGGCTCGCCATGAGGGATGACGATGTTGAGTCCATCGGCCGCGCCGCGCTGGAAGATCACAACCAGGCGATTGGGACGAGCGGCGTTCTCGGTGGCTCCGAAAGCGGCTCGGGTCAGGAAACTTGGCACCGCGGCCGTGCCAATCACGGCGAGAGCGCTGTTGCGGAGGAAGATGCGACGAGTGATGGACATAACGTGACGCTCCATAGAGACGTAGCTTGCTACGTCTTGCTGACCGCATTCGGGAAGATGGTGGGAGAGACGTTGCAAGCAACGTCTCTACGACATTATCTTCTCTGAAATTCTGGCGAACCTAACAATAATCCCGCCATCGTGTTAACGTCTGGCGGCTTGGGCTGTGAGGGCTTGTCTTTCTTATCGCCGTTTTTTATGGGCGTCTCAAGCTGCGCGACTATCGAGTCGTGGGTTTCCTTCGAGACGTCAGATTCTAGAAGCTTGGATTCCATTGTGGAGAGCGTGGCGGTTGCATCCGGGGGAGGCGTCGGACCTCCTGCGAGCTGCACCGCGTCCAACTTTACGCCACGGACCTTGCCTGAGGTCAGAGCCAAAGCAAAATTCATGCGGTTGAGCAGGGCCGCGGAACTCACCCAGGTCTCGGCCTTCATCGAATATCCAGTAGGCGGTTGCGCTCCGTAGAGAGGCATGCCCATGTTGTTCAACTGGCGGACGAGGGGTAGCGCATCGTCTACGCTGGCTCCAGTGGCGCGAACCGCTGAAGCGACGAACTCCAGCGGGGTTTTCACCTTGGCGCGATAGGTTCCGTCGGCCCAGAATTCGGGCGAATGGAAAAGCGTCGAAAGCACTTCGCGAATATCGCCCTTCTTCTTCTGAAATGTCTTCGCCATGCGATCGACCAGCGCGGACGGCGGATCGTCGGAGACGAAACGCTGCGCCAACTTCAGCGAAATGAAGTGCGCGGTCTGCGGGCTGGTCGCGAGCATGTGCAACACTTCCCTGCCCTCGTCTTCACCCTTCGGCTTGATGCGATGTCCCAGGACAAACTTCGGTCCCGGCTCGTGCATGTAGGGATCGTAACGGAAGCTCATCCCGTCGAAAGGCTTATCAATGGTCCAGCCGGTGAAGACCTTGGCGACCTCCGTGACATCGCGCTGGGAGTAACCTCCGTTCACGCTGAGCGTGTGCAGTTCGAGCAACTCACGGCCGTAGTTTTCGTTCAGGCCGCTGTTCTTTTTCTTACCGCCGGGATTGGGTCCGCGACGAACGCGCGGACGGCCGTAGGGACCGTACCGGACTGCGGGCCGCCGCGGTGCGCCCTCAGCCTGCGGGGAGTCAGGTCCGACGCTCAACCAGTTGTCGAGGTAGAACTGCATGGCCGGACTCTTCGCGGTAGCGACGAGCAGGTCTTCGAATTTGCCGAGCGCATGCGGACGGATCACCGCCTGCTCATAGTTGGTAACGAGCAACCGCTCGGGGCCCTTGCCGATAAAAACATTGAAGTGGTTGAACCAGAAATCGCTCATCACCTCTTCGAGTTGGCGCTCGCTGTAGACCGCACGCAGCAGCTTGGCCTGCGAGAGCTCATCCACTACCACGGCCGGCGGATTGTTCATGGCCTGGAGGACCTCTCTTTGCCGGGGATCGAGGCCCACGAGAAATTCCTGTCCCTTGCCGCGTCTGATTGTAGCGGCGAATGCAACCTGTTCGTCGGCGGACATGGCGAGCACTTTCTTGTAGCGCTCGTTGGGGGGAAGGTCGATGAGTCCCTGGACTTTCAAATCGGCATAGAGGCGATCTTCGCGGCGACGAGCCGCGGCGGCATCGGCGGGGCTTGGGTTGGGCGTGAGCGCGGCATGCGTCGCTCCGCTCCGCAGGTCGGACGCGGCGTCCGCCCCTACACGAACCTCAGCCTCGGCGGGGGACGACAAGTCATTCTTGCCGGCGTTGCTTGTCATTCCATTCATCGCGTTGGCATCGGGCGACGCGCAATCTGCTGAGGCGGCAGCGGCAAGTTCTTCGGCGGTCTTGGCGCCATCTGCAGCCGCAGGCTCGGCGGGAGCGGGAGGCTGGGCGGCTGCTTTCCTCTCTTTTCTTTCCTGCTTTTCATCCAGGCGCGCAACCTGTACCTGGTACACCGCACGACGCGCCGGATCGGACGGCATGGCGTGTTTGCCGTCCGCGACTTGCTTCACCATTTGGCCGTCGGGGAAATCCTCGAGGATTTCCTTCGTGCTCATGTGCAAAGTGTGCAGGGATGCGAGGTGGGCATCCACGTCTTTGTCGGCGATTTTTTCGGGATGAAGCTGGAGGTCGATCCAGCGGTCAACTCCCATCGCCATGACCTGTTGCACGTCGCCGGGACGTGGGCCGAAGGTGAGGCGATTCAAGGCATGCACCGCGCGCTTCTGTTCGCTCGAAGCCGACTCGACGGGCTGGTCTTTTTTCCTGGCGAGTAACTGCGGGACGGCGCAGGCAAGGCTGAGACACAGAAGTAACAGCGCTACGCGAGTCAGGCTAGATCGCATCGGGACTCCCCGGAAAGATGAAAACTCCTCTGATTTATGAACCCGGACAGGGGAAAAAGTTGCTGGCGCGGGAGGTTCTTTTGGACTGGAATCGCTTGTAAGTACGGGATTTGCGGCGCGGCATCGACCGGCGGAACGAGAGTCAAAAACCCCACCCTGTCCCGCCCAAGAACGGCGGGACAAGAGTGGGGCACCCTTGTGGCTAGAGGGAGATAATCTTGCCGCGGGAAACTTTGTATTGCAGGGTTGCAGCCAGATGATCGATGTCGGTGGCCGAGATGTTGACTGACGTGCCTTCGAGCAGTGGGACCCGGCTGCTGCCGACGGCATCGCGGCGGACCTGAATCAGGAGCGCCTGGACGACATTGGGGTCGAACTTCTCCGGCGCCAGGCGCACGAGATCGCTGAGTGCGCTTCCGATCGACAAAGGACCGCGGTAGGGGCGGGCGCTGGTCATGGCGTCGAATGAGTCGGCGACGCCGATGATCCGAACCGACATTGGCACTTCTTCCTGCGTGAGTTTGTCGGGATAGCCAGATCCATCACTGCGCTCATGGTGCCAGCGCACGGTCTCGGGAATCCTGGGCCAGGGGAACGTAACGCTGCGGACGATCTGGTGGCCGACCGTGGTGTGATCGGCCATCTCGCGAAATTCATCGGGATCGAGCGCGCTGGTTTTGCCGAAGAGGCGGCGGTCGACGGCAACTTTTCCGATATCGTGCAGATACCCAGCACTGCGCAGGGCGGCGACGTCGTTGGGATCCATGCCCATGGCGTCTCCGATGGCAGCGGCGTAGCGGCCAACGCGCAGGGAGTGTCCATGAATGTTGACATGCTTGACGTCAATGGCGGTGGCGAAGGCTTCCAGCGCATTGTCGTAGAAGCCATGCAGCGAAGCCATGAGGCGCAAGTTCTCGGAGACGCGCTGCGCAATCGTCTGCGTCAGGGCGTGATTCTGAACCGCGAGCGCGACGTAGCTGCAGAGCAATTCAAGGGCGTCGAGTTCGCTGTCTTCATAGAGCGCCTCGCCAGGACGGCGGCCAAGGCCGATGACGCCGGCAAGACGTCCTCCGGCTTTCAGTGGGGCGAGGCACTTGAAAAGTTCGGGAGCAACGTTGCCATTCGAACTCAGGAAAACCGAGCAGGTCGACGAGTTGAGAACGATGGGTCCGCGCGCCGCGGTGAGGGCGTGTACATGTTTCGGCAGCAGAGGAATGAAAGCGGGATCCGGCATGAGAGCGAATCCCAAGGCGGTGGAGGACGTCAGCACGGCGGGTTTGTCGCTAAACAAAAACAGCGAGCCTTCGCGCGCGCCCGCAGCCTCCATGACGGCGGACAGCATAAGTCGCGAGGTTTCCGAGAACTCTCGCTCGGCCGTCAGGGCCGGCCCGAGTTCGGAAAGCGCCTCGACCGTATGCAGCAACCGTCTTAAATTGTTGGTCTGAATCGCCACCGACGAAGTGGGAGCCAGATCGCAGAGCAGAATGAGGGTAGCATGCGGAGAATAGCGAGCGCGAGAGCAGCGGTGTTGGTTACTTTGATGCGATAGTAACTGAGATGAAAGTAACCGAGATGATTCCTGCTGTGCCGATGTTTCAGCAATTGGCCTCGGCCGCGGGTTTGCAACACGATTAGACTACGCTGCTGGCTTTTGGGAAGATGCCGCTTGGCTTCGCCTTCGCGGGACCGCCGAGGCGGCGGTCGCCACTTGTTCCGAAAGTCAAAATCCCCACCCTATCGCAACAAAACGCGACAAGGATGGGCACCCTTCTGTTCACACTCCTCAAAAGTGGTCGCGGAGTTCGGCGAAGCGGCCTACTATCAGGAGCTTTTGGCCCTCGGGGGCGGGGTTTACTTCTTCGTGCTCGAGGATCCACGTGTCGCCGTGGGGGACGAAGATCGCGTGGAGGCCGGCGGCCAAGGCCGGATTGATGTCGGACTTCGGGCTGTTGCCGATCATCCAGGTGGAATCGTGGCTGCATTCGTACTTCTCGGCGATGTGCGCATAGATCTCGGAATTCTTCTCGGCTACGATTTCTGTCGCGGCGAAATACTTCTTCACTCCTGAGCGCTCTACTTTTCCTGACTGCTCGGCTTGGGCCCCTTTCGTGACGAGGATCAGGCGATGTCTTTGCGAAAGATATTCCAGTGTCTCGGGAACTTCGGGAAGGAACTCAATATCGTGGTTCTCGATGATGCGCGTGAATCCGAGGACTTGTTCGTGAAGTTCGGGAGTGACTGGCACAGGACTCAGGCGTTCGAATGTATCGACAAGAGCGTAGGCAAAGCTGTGGAGGCCGTATCCGTGCTTGACGATGCATTCGCGCTCGACATCATTGAGCACCTCGCGGACCTGCTCGGGCGCGAACTCGTGATGGTTAAGGAATGAAATGAAACGAGCGATGGCGCGTTCGAAGTAGACGTTGTTCTCCCAGAGCGTGTCGTCGGCGTCGATGAGGAGGGTTTGCATAAGAGCTACGAGCTTCGAGCGGCGAGCCACGAGCAATTCAGAGTACCGAAGGTTGCAGCCTTGACCAAACAGGATCGGTTCCCAAACGTGGCGTTCAGTGTAAGAGATTGCTCATGGCTCGAAGCTCAATGCTCGTAGCTCGCTACACCCAATCCACGCGCGCTTCGGGGCCGATGATGCCGGCTTTGTGGCCCATATCGAGAAGGCGGCGAACGGCTTCGCGGCCGTCTGCACCATAATCGAGGGTGCGCTCGTTGACGTACATGCCGACGAACTTATCGGCAGACGCGGTGTCGAGATCGCGGGCGAACTGCATCGCGTACGCCAAGGCTTCTTCGCGATGATCGAGTCCATACTGGATGCTGTCGCGCAGCGCCTGCGTGACGGCAGGCATGAGTTGCGGGCCGAGCGCACGGCGGATCGCGTTGCCGCCGAGAGGAAGCGGCAATCCGGTAACCTTCTGCCACCATTTGCCGAGATCGACGATGCGGTGCAGGCCTGACTTGTCGTAGGTCAACTGACCTTCATGAATGATCAGGCCGGCTTCGTACTTCCCTTCCAAAACCTGCGGGATGATCTGGTCGAAGGGGACTACCTCGGTCTCGACGCCGGGAGCGAACAGGTGGAGCGCGAGGTAGGCAGTGGTCAAGGTACCCGGGACAGCGATGCGCTTGGTCTTGACTTCATTCTGCGAAAACGGGCGCGGCGAGACGATCATGGGGCCGTATCCCTCGCCGACACTGCCTCCGCAGGCCATCAACGCGTATTTGTCCTGCACGTAGGGATAGGCGTGGAAGGAAATCGCGCTGACATCGTAGACGCCTTCCTTCGCTTTCTGGTTGAGCGTCTGGATATCGCAGAGCGTATGGGTGAAACGCAGGCCAGGGGTGCGGATTTTGTGAGTGGCCAGAGCGTAGAACATGAACGCGTCATCGGAGTCGGGGCTGTGGGCGACCGTGATTTCACGGACGTCGGCGGCGGAGCTCACTGTTTTTTCAGTATCGGATACGGGGGTCATTTTGTTGTGGACTCCTGCGTCACGCGAAGAAAAGCTGTGTCGTCCCTACGGGACTTGCTACCTATTCGTTGGTCTGCACCCGGCACTTCCGTGCCGGGCTTTTACATACCGCCGCTTCGCGGCTGGAGGTGAACAGAATCAAAGTTCACCGCTTTCCAAGGCTCCACTTTCGCCTCGTCGTGGCAAGTCGTTCGTAACAGGTTCTTTCGCCCCTTCGGGGCTGTGGATCGAACCTAACTGGTTCCCACGACTTGCGCCGCTTTGCGGCTGGACTGAGGAGAACGTTCTAGCGGCTCTCCCCAAGAATCTGATCGAACACGCACCCGCAGTCACAGAATTACTGTGTTCGACGCCAGCGGGCTGCGATTCCGGCGGCCAACATCACCTTAATCACTTCTGCGGCGACGAACCAATACAGGCCCAGATATGCGGCCTTCGCCAGCGAGTGCGTGAAAACGTACAACCAGCTTAGTCCTCCGGCGAAGAGCACGGCCTCGGCGGCGATCCCTGCAAGGGCAGCGCGTGCGAAGGTCTTGGACCCCCGTTCGAAGATGTAGCCGGCGACGAAACCGACCAAGGGATACGCCAGCAAGAATCCGCCGGTGACTCCTCCAAACAACTGAGCAACTCCACCTGCGCCCGCGGGATTGAAGACGGGAAATCCTGCCATGCCTTCGACCAGATAGAGCGTGAGAGCGGCGAAACTCCGCCGGCTTCCAAGAAGCAAACCAACCAGCAATACGGCAAAATTCTGCACTGTTAGAGGCACAGGAGTTAAAGGCATCAGTGATATGGATCCCCAATGGGCACACACTGCCACGAACAAACTTCCAGCCACGATGAGCGCGACCTGACGTAGAGTATCGATTGTGCGCTCTTGCGGAGTGCGCAGAGCTTGAACAGCCGACCTTGTCATAGATGAATCTCTCCAGTGCAGCATCAGTGTTCTGCGCGGTGATTGGTCTTACTCAGGGCGCCGTCGTGAGCGTCGTGCGTCTTCTGCAAATGGCGTCGAAGATGAACGTATAAAGCAATCGCGACACACACTACGACCAGCGTACTGACACCCAGGATCAGGAACCACCAGATCATCCGCACAGCCGATTAGGATAACAGATGGTGAGCTGCAAGCTATGAGCAATGAGCTATGCGCGGTGGGCCATCTTCCTCAAGGCCTAATGCCCGACTTTTTGGAGCAAGTGGTGGGCGCGCCTGAAGGCGCGCCTCTTCAAGACGATTTGGGACACAATTTGGACATTGCTGCACCCGCGTAGAAGACCGGCATAGCAAGAAGTTAGAGGCCGGAAGCTAGGAGCTGGGCTTTCGTTTCTCGCGCATGGTTTCGACGCGCTTGATCATGAACTGGAGGCGGTCACGGCCCCATTTTGTACGGGTGACGGCGGTCTCGACGTCTTTGAAGGCGTTGGGATCGTTGAGCTTCTGGCGCAGATCTTTCATAAAAGGATGGATTTTTGCATAGATCAGAAACAGTTCGCCGCTGAATCCCGGAGCTAGAAATAACTGTTCATTCAGGACGCCGCTGTTCACAAACGATGTGACCATTCCCCAGTAGCCGCCCACCTGGCGCAGCCAGTTATTTTCCTGGGTGCCCATGGCCCAGGCAACTTTGAGGAAGTCGTCCGCACTTTGCGGGAAGAATTCTCCCGCCCACCAACTGCGGGCCTTGCGCATTTCGGCCTCGCGTCGAAGGTCATACAGTTGAACAATCAGTTGGGCGTCGGCGATGGTTGCTTTCTTGGGCATGCATTCCTCCGGGAATCGTTGGATTGTAATTGGAGCGGTGAGCGATGAGCAATGAGCGGTGAGCAATGCGATAACCACAAAGGACACGAAGGTGCATGAACGAAACTACTTCGTGTTCCTTCGTGTCCTTTGTGGTTTGTGATTTCAGCTAATAGCTACGCGCCTTGAGCCACGAGCTAAAGCAGCCTCACTGCTATTACGCGCTCGTTGACGCTGAGGCCTCAGAATTCGGAGGCGGTGGCGGGGCGGCGCGCTCGTAGTCGCACTCTTTGTTCGGACAAGCGATCACCGGGCCGGCTTTCAGATTCTTCTCGACCAGATATTCGCTGCCGCAACTGGGGCACTTCTCGGCGAGCGGCTTGTGAGCCGAAGTAAATTTGCACTTCGGGTAATTCGAGCATCCGTAGAAGGTGTTGCCCTTCCGGGCGCGCTTTTCGACCAGGTCACCGTCTTTGCAGTCGGGACACTTCACGCCGATGTAGTTCTGTTTGACGTACTTGCACTCGGGATATCCGCTGCAGGTGGTGAACTCGCCGTAACGGCCGTGGCGGATCATCATGTTGCGGCCGCACTTGGGGCAAAGCTCGTCGAGCGGGATATCGGGAACTTTCTTGCCCTGATCGAGACGGCGCGTGGTCTTGCAATCGGGATATCCCGTGCAAGCCATGAACTGGCCGAAGCGCCCGCGCTTCAGGACCATGACGCGGCCGCAGTTCTCGCAATAT
>Ga0210396_10007172_pt1 | contig 10620 bp, 13 predicted proteins | sample IncBWH17OmetaG_FD_155466 | JGI IMG/M metagenome (GOLD analysis project Ga0210396, IMG submission 155466) | Forest soil microbial communities from Barre Woods Harvard Forest LTER site, Petersham, Massachusetts, United States - Inc-BW-H-17-O ... | reverse complement strand
AAGCTGGTTCCCTTGTTTTTTGTCAGGTACACCGTGGTCCCAGTGGCGACATTGTTGCCCCAGTATCCCGAACCAACGTTATTGCTGGCTAAGGGAGAAAATTTCCCCGTGGGGGCCACAAAGGCATAGCCTACCCAGATGTCCGCCCGCTTCAAACTCCAAGCCAGGTTCGCAGGCTGCACCCAGGTATCGGCCATTCCTTCGCCGCCGCCGTTGAGACCGAACTGAGCTGGCGTTAGGTCAGCGGTCAGGGAACCGTTCGCGAGATTCAATGAAGCCATGGTGAAGAACTTTGCGCCGAGAATCTTATGTGCCGGCACGTAATAGAAAATGTTTTCCACCGCCCAGAACCCATAGGTTCCCGTGACCCCCGGAACCGAACTTCCGTTTGAATCTTTCAGGGAATCGGCGGAGTAATTGATCGTCAGGCTGGCAAAGGTAAATCCGGGGTCAGGCGCTATACCCGCATTCAGACCGTACTGCCCCGGTACGTATTGCCCTTTCTGTTGCGCCAACAAGCCTGAAGCGAAGCCCAAGATAATGCCCACAAAAATCGCTAGTCGAAATCTGGTTCGGAGGGTCATTTGTAATGCCTTTCGTTTGTCATGCCTTTCGTTGAATTTCCGTTTTGGGCGTCTCCGGGGCGATTCCTAAGCATAAGCGCTGCCAGATTTGCGGCTGACAGCGCTCTTGGCTGCGTTCTCAAGCTGCTGCTGTGTGGCGACCACCTTGCCTTCCAGCTTCAGCACGCCAGCGCCGCCCCCGGATATCCCGTCGGATGCCATTACTGCGAGTTGCGCGCCCTGATCGCCGCCTCGATTTTCTCCTTGACCCTTGTCAGGTTGAAAGATGCAGATTCCTGCATCGGTGGGAACTCGATGGCGGTTTCCCCCAACTCCGCCACCACTTGCTGGACGAAGACAAACCGGAAGTCGAACGTGGTCATGTCGTACTACGTCGCAACAACCACAGCAAGTCTTTCGCTGCGCATAAACCTCCTCCTCTTCCTTTTTCCTTCTCGGTTCTCGGGACAACGACTTGTGCTGATTCTTAGCTGAGCCCTAAACTTGGCAGTCGTTGGGGTAGGTTGCGCTTCGCCTCCCCGGCTTGCAACTGGCAAAAGTTACAGTATTGTGCCTCTCACGAATTGTGTCTCGCATGGTTCGGCCTTCGTTAAGATCCCTGCTACTCGGCAGACTGGTAACACTGATAGGTGACAAACCAGCCGGGCATGACGTTTACTTCAGTTCCATACTTTTTCAATGTCTGGGGCTGTGGAGATTTACGTGTCTCGACAACCCTTTTTTTTCGCTTGTCCTGATTCCCCAAAATTCCAGACGAGTGTGGATTACGGCGCACATCGGCTAAACAGGGAACGACTCCGCAGTCGAGGCAGTCATGGCAAAACTGAAAGGAAATTAACAGCGTGTGTCATCATTCGTGACACTCGCGAACGTTGCCCTCGCCAGAGGAGCCTATTGGTGTCAGCTCGGCGAACGGGTGCACTATGTCTTACCTAAGTAGCAGCACTGCGATCACCTTTATCAACTGAAAAACCTTCGCGCCAGAGCCCCTACATAACGCGGTTCAGCGCATTCTCCATAACAGCAATACTACGAATACTAGAGGGATGTTTCGTGTGGCTCGTCAGCACGATCACTGACCGAGGCTTCGAACACGCGTTAAACCGGACGCGAACGCAACACAAAGGTGGGGAATCGATCCTCATCGTGATGCAACGACTCAACCGCATCGTTTTGCTGACCATCGCCTTGCTCGTCGCATTGGCAATATTTGGCCTCAACGTGAAGACGACGCTCGCCGGCCTCGGCATCGGGGGACTGGCGATAGCACTGGCCGCACAAAAAACGCTCGAGAACCTGATAGGCGGCGTCTCGTTGCTGATGGACAAAGCTGTGCAGGTGGGTGACTTCTGCCAGATCGGTGATCAACTTGGAACCGTAGAAGCTATCGGGCTCCGTTCTCTGAAGTTGCGAACCCTCGACCAGAATTTGTCGGTGGTTCCAAACGGATCGCTTGCGCAGATGCAATTTCAAAACATGGCACGCCGCAGCAAATTTTTTATCAACCAAACTTTCTCATTACGAATTGAAACCCAAGCCGAACAATTACGGTTCGTCCTGGATCGTGTGCAGAGCATGCTGGACCAACATCCTGCGATCGAACCCGGGAGCTGCAGAGCTCGGGTAATGAGTTTTATCGGCGCTGCTTACCAAATGGAACTGTTCGCCTACGGCAAGACGGGCGATTGGGCACAATTCACCGCGATTCGCCAGGACGTAATATTGAAGATCGCTGAAATCGTGGAAGCCTCCGGCACTCGGTTTGCGGCTCCGACACAATTGGCGTACTTGTCAAGAGACAAAGGCGTCGATGTCGAGAACGCGAATGATTTTGTGGGTCGGGGGGCGGAGCCTCGGGCCAGCGTCCGTACTTTGGATTTGGTAGCCTGTACAGCAGATTGGATCTAGCAGATTCTACCGAGCACTCTTTCCTCGCCTCTCTGATGACGCTAGAGTAACGCTGTCGGTGCAATCGCCCGGGTTGCCTCCATTCACGCTGAAATGCATGGCATGGAAGTCCAGGGTGAAGCTCGAAAATGAACTGAGCGCGTTCTCGCCGATAGTGCCGTAGAATTCATTAGGTAGGCCGGTGGCCTCTGTCAGAATTGCAAGGTCCTTTACCCTGGCGCATGATCCCCCAAACTTTGCCACTAAACTGGGGACTTGGTATGCGGTGAGGGCCAGGGTTCCTCCCGCTCCCGAGAGTTCCAAGCTGTCCAACTCGTTGACATTAGCAATCCCTGTGTTCTCTTGGTAGAATTCGGCAGACAATACAGTTCCTATCGTACCAGTATCGAGTGTGAACAACTGCGTTCCGTGTCCGAAGTCAGCCGAGATCAATGGGGTAAACTTTTCCAGAAAGAAGTTGTGGGAACCCGTTGCTTTGTCGGGGGCCCTCTCAACGGGACTGAAGTTGATTCGTCCGTCCTGATGGAAGGTGACTCTGCCCAGAGCTGCCAGTACGGGGAGGCCCAAACTCCCCTCTATTCGATAGTCAAACTTGGGAAAACTCAAATCCGAATCCTCGACGACCAGCACAGCAACGTTGCGGAGAAGTGCTGGCCCAAGGCGGATCTCCGGAATGACTCCTGTACGAATCGACACAGAGAGGCCTGCTATCCCCTGCGCGGTCTCGCTGCCAGTTGAAGTTTCAACCCCGAGCTTGTTGGCGACAGAGCGGCTGACTACCGATATATTGGCTCCGCTGTCAACGATCCAGGAACCAGTGTAATTGCCCGAGGTAATTGAAACCTGGAACAATCCAAGGTTATCCCGCTTACCTCGGACAGTGAATACCCCAGCAGTCGTAACCGTCTGAGCTCGCGCATTGATCAGCAGACCCCATCGCGAGGCCTCCCTGCCCGCACTACACTCGGAATTTTTTTCTTGTTGTTCAGCGAGCCGATTTGCCTGGGCATAAAACGTAGCGGCATTCCCATAACGAAAGCTCCTGGCGTAATCATCCGCAAGCGTGCATAAAGCAAGTTCCGCGCGAACGGGATTGTGGCTTAGAAGGGTAGGTATCAGGGGTTCAAGTAAACGAACAGATTTCTGCACGTGATTGATCCGGTTCGCCAGTACACCTTGGAAATAAGCGAGACTCGATGGCGGCAGTTCCGATTCACTGGTTACAAGAGCGTGCTCTAGCTCGACGTAGTGTCTTTGCTGCAACAGTACATCCAGCCCGGCTGTGAAGTCCCGGGTTTGTGCACAGATTGAGGAGGATGTCCAAGTCAATAGGGTGAGAAGCGCAAGCAGTGCCTGTGGCAGGCGCAAGGCATCAATGGCGCGGGCAACCGTCGGTACCTTAACGTACATCCCTTTCAACCCATCCGTGGCAGCTTCGTCCAGAGCCTGCTGGACGCTTGGGTCTGGTCCTTCATGGTCAAAACTCTTTGCGGGTTCAATCCCGATTCGCCTTAACCGGGCAACAATCGACCCCCCGGTAATATGGATCCTGACTTGGGTTAGTGTTTGGCGTGGAGTAACTGTCATGCGGCCGGGTTTCATGGTGCTGTACTCCTACGTACTGATCGCGGTGCTTTCGTGTCGTCTTTGGTGCTCGCTTATGCGAGATGAACCTTTGCCAATAGCCAGTCCTTTGGCACCGACTGAAAAACTAGTTCATCCTCTGGCACGACAAACTCAATACTGCAACGCCCGCACACAAACTCCCGCGGTTCAATATGGTCGCGTCTGACGACGTATGTCGCTCCAAAAGCGCCTACTAATGCACCGCAGTCGGTCATTGGGCAAATCGCTCCTGCCGCCACTTCATCATCACGTTCTGCCACTCATGCGGCATGCTGTCCGACTTTCAACCCCGTTCTTGTATGACCTCCGAGGGCTCTGGCAAAGCAGAGCTAACGCTACGCAGCAATAACCCCTTTTCTCGATCTGCCGAGGTAAGAACGACAGCATCGAAGTACTCCACTCGGTTGCATTTGGACGAACGGAGCGGCGGATCACTTTCGAGGCGAAAGAGTCTGCCCCCTGTGAGACGGCGAAACGACGTGAAACACGACGGATTGCTGCACTTGGCGGCCATAGCCGAAACCCATTAAAAACCAAATACGGCGCGGTGTGAACTAGCAGAAACGCCAGATTACTTACCAATAATGCATAGACTAATTTTGCGTTGCGCGTGGCTGTCCACGGAGTTGAGTAGGCGCAATCGAAAGTTGTGTCCGTGGTTTACTAATGCTGCTACGGTTCAATGGCGGCACGGCACAATCCAGGCTATCCACCTCTTACCAGACCTGACATGCCGCGATCTATACCCATCTATACCGGCTAGGCCGGTTGCGCGCATGGCAGCAGGCAAATCAACATCCCCATCCTAAGTCGGTTTGCAGGACGAGACGCCCGAGAACCTCCGTCTGGAGCGGGTTTCAGATGCAAGAGATTTACAGATTTGTTGGCTCGTGGGGAAACGTTTAAGAACTGGCCGGGCTCCAAATTCGTAACCACTCGTCGTTTCACGCACAAATGACAGGACGAAACTCCTGGTTTCACAAAACTCTTGAGCAGGGGTTGGAGCAGTGTTCCCCAACGTCCGAAGTACGTCCGCGGCATTGACAACACATAACTTATTGATTCTAGGATCTGCCACAACGGCTAAAGGCTCCATTGCTCGATCCATTGTACGTTTATTGTACGAAAATGTTCTCGCTCTGGAGTCCCGCAGCCACCGCATAGCGACCACCGTATATCCCATAGATTCGCCGGGATAGACTTGGGGATTCGGCTAGTGCGAAGACAGTGTCGCGAACTCTTTTCGAACGATTGGAGCAACGCGGGTCCCCAGTAGCTCGATCGACCTTAACATTTTCTCGTGAGGGAGAGCCGAGACACCCATTTGGAAGGTAATTCGAGAAAGGCCTCCCAGAACTTCGTTCACGTACAGTATCTTCTCCGCGATCGTTTCAGCATCGCCGATGAGCAGGGCGCCGGTGGGTCCCCGCAGAGCGTCAAATTGCGCCCGAGACGCCGGTGGCCAGCCTCGTTCTTTGCCGATCTTCGTGAATGTGTGGGCATATCCGGGGTAAAAATCGTCCGCGGCTCTCTGTGTGGTGTCTCCCAGAAAACCGATTGCGTGAAGTCCGACAATGAGTTTCTCGGCAGAATGGCCGGCGCGACGCCCAGCTTCGCGGTAAAGGTCGATCAGGGGGCGAAATCGCTTGGGTTCTCCGCCGATAATTGCGACCATCAACGGAAGTCCGAGCGTTCCGGCACGAACGAATGATTCGGGAGTGCCGCCGACGCCAACCCAAATGGGCAACGGATTCTGGAGTGGACGGGGATAGACCGCCTGTCCCGTGAGAGAAGCGCGGTGCCTGCCCGTCCAGCGAACATGGGTGTTCTCGCGAATCTTGAGGAGGAGATTCAGCTTCTCTGAAAAAAGCGAGTCATAGTCGTCTAGATCGAAACCGAAGAGCGGAAAAGCCTCTATTGACGAACCTCGCCCCGCAACGATCTCAGCACGCCCATGGGAGATCAGGTCCAGAGTGGCGAATTCCTGGAAGATTCGGATCGGGTCGGCTGCGCTGAGCACGGTTACGGCACTTGTTAGGAGAATGTTCTTGGTGCGCGTTGCGGCCGCCCCAAGGATGACAACTGGAGCCGAGTCCACAAACTCGCTGCGGTGGTGTTCGCCGATGCCAAAGACATCGAGGCCAACCTGCTCTGCAAGGATAATCTCATCCAACAGATTGTCCATGCGCTGGACTGGGCTGATAGTCAGACCCGTAGCCGGGTCAGAAATGACTGCTCCGAAGCTGTCGACACCGATCTGCATCTTATGACTCCTGAGGTTCTTGGCCCGCGCACGCTGGGTCGCGGACCGCGGACCGTGCTGAAATGTTTTTCAGGGAGCCGCTCTTAACCCCTTCAGTGCTCCGCCCCAAGCAATAACCTCGTCCGCCATTAAATGCACAGCTTTGTCGTGCTGCTCGTGCGGCTTAAAGGTCGTAAAATTCTCGAAGTCCGTCCACATCGAGAGCGCCACCTGGGCTCGGACGTCTGCAATCTTGATTTCACCCATGACCAGCCTCAAGTTTGCGACCGCTCGGACACCGCCCGCACCGCCATATCCGACGAAACCAGCCGATTTGTTATTCCATTCGTGGTAGAGAAAATCGATAGCGTTCTTTAACGCCGCCGAGGTGGCATGGTTGTATTCGGGGGTGACGAAAACATAGCCGTCAAGCGAAGCAATTTTGTCACTCCAGCTCTTCGTGTGTGCTTTCCCGTACTGAGCATGATGGGGGGGCAGAGGCTCATCGAGGAGTGGCAGTTTGTAGTCCTCGATGTCGACAATTTCAAACTCCGCGTCGTTGCGGCTTTTCAGGAGGTTGTGCACCCACTCTGCGACGGCCGCGGCTTTCCGTCCCGGTCGCGTACTTCCAACGATGATTCCAACCTTCAGCATTTCATTCCTCTCCCTTCTGGCGTGGTCCTCAGCTGATGTGTGGTTCCTCTGAAGTCCGTAATCATTTCCTTAGCTTGTTCTTTGCTGCTCTTGACCTTTGGCTCCTTTTTGGTCGAGTTTTTCTGCTGCGAGCAGGCCGAGCTTCTTCAGCGATCCGTAGAGTTGTTCCATCTCCCTTTCGGACAACACTGACATCACCGCCTCAAGGTCCTTTGCATGCCGTTCGAAACATGATGCCGCCAGCCGTCTACCCTGCATCGTGAGTTCCACGACCCGCGCCCGTCGATCACTCGGGCTCGACTTACGAACAACCAACCCAAGTTTCTCGAGGCGATCGACTGCCGCAGTCATCGAGCCACTGGCCAAGCGCACCTTGTTCTGGACCTCTGAGATGGTGAGCGGGCCCTTGTGTAATAGCGCTTCGAGCGCAGCAAAATCCGTGAGGCACAGTCCCGTGTTGGCGATACTCTGCTCAGCGAGGAGGCTCAGCGCGTGATAACTCTTCGCAATTACCAGCCAGAGCCGAGGTGCTTTCATGCGATCGCTCTTTTTCACCATTGGTTTCCTAATCAGGCAGCCTGTGGACGTGTCAGAGCGTTGATCCTGCTCTTCGCGGGGGAGGACAAAAGGCGATCGACCGAAGCTGCTCGTGCGCCGCGAATCATAAGAAAGGCCGAGGTTGCGATCAACAGGAAGTAGTACTCAAAACCTTCACCTTTCTGTGTCCCAGTCCAGTTCATCCAGAACCCGAACCGACCATGAACCATCGCGATGGCCACGATCATGTTGCACAGGACCCCCAAGGCAGCCACGCGGGTGAACAGCCGGAAAATTAACCCTAATCCGCCGAAGAATTCCGCCGCGACTGCCAGAAATGCAAATACAGCCGGAATGTGCAGGACTCCCGTGAAGAAGCCCATCGTGCCGCTGAATCCGTAGCCACCAAACCCCCCGAGCATCTTTTGGGCGCCATGCGCGAAGAAAATTACGCCGAGCACCAATCAGAGAATGGTTGTTGCAATGTCGTTGTCCGTGGCCGTCGGTTTGCGAATCATAAAATCCTTTCGTGGCAAGCTCGCTTACCCGCAATTCGATATCACCAGATAGGATGATATATCCTCATATAAGGATTCGTTTTGTCGAGGTAAATACGAATTAACAGTTATTGGTCAGTCAACGACTTTTGGGGTTTCAGCTCGCCGGTGAATCTTGTCCGGTAGCCGGGTATCTATGGATGTCCCATGTAGTAGGCTAGGGACTTTCACAAAATTCGCAATGACTTCCGCAGCATGTGGTTCCGAACAGACTCATCAAACGCAGGGCGTTCGTCTTGTGGTTGACACGATTCCGACGCTCGCGTGGGCCGCTCGTGTTGACGGCTCCGCTGACTTAGCCCATCACCGCACCCCGCGGAGTTTCACGGCCCAGCGGATCGATGGGTGCTGTGGGCTCAGCTTTGGCTGGGGGAGGCGCCGCAGATGTTGGAAGCTGGGCTGTTGAATCCCCAGTGGAACCTACGAATACGAAGATAGCCAGAGCTACGTCGAGAGCGTAGATTTTGCCGAAGTGCAATGGGCGATTCTTGCCCGACGGTCCATATGAAATCACGGTAACCTGCTGCTTAGACTTCTTGTTGCCTTGGCACTCGGCCGCCGAGCTTCATTTCCCCCGGGTCGCAAGCCCCGAATCGACTACGCGACCCGCTTGTCCAGCACCGGCACTTTCTTGGCGAATGCGCCCGCTTTACCCGCATCGAGTAACGGAGTTCCGTCGAGGCGACCGAAAAGTTCGATCAGTTTGGCGACGACACCGGTCCAGCCGGACTGATGGCTTGCTCCCAAGCCTGCGCCGTTATCTCCGTGGAACTATTCGTAGAACAGCATGTAATCCTTCCAGTGAGCATCGGTCTGGAATTTCTCGGTCCCTCCGTACACCGGTCGTCGGCCAGACTTGTCGCGTAGGAAAATTCCTGTCAACCGATTGGCAATTTCCCGAGCCACCTCAAACAGATTCATCCGGTTTTCCCGAGCGCGTTTGGATAATCAATCTTGAAGACGGCGGATTATCGGCGGGCGCCGTGGAAGCGATAAAAACCGTATTCTGAGCGGCTAGGAAAGAGGAACAACCCAACCCGGCGACTAACAGTGCTAATGAAACATGTCTCATGGATGAAATACTTTGAGTACCTTACCCGGAATTTCCTCTTGACCTCAAAAGCTAACCGAGGCTGAGTCTAGTTCGCGTAGGGAGGTGTCAGCAATATGCAAAAGGCAGTGGCACTGCAATCACGGTCATGAGCCGTCGCCTACGACAGTCATTTTTGCGGTTGATTATAGTAAAACTGCCAGTCTGTGAGCGGTCCGATCTCCCTCATAAATCCGGCATGAACGCTTTCCCAAGATCGAACCTTACTTCTCACGGTTCCAAGCTGGCACTGGAGCTAATATGAAGTCTTTCTTTCCGAGGCTGTTTGGTGTTCTAGGGTTGATGTGTACCCTTGGCGTGTGCGGAACGACATCGAGTAGCGACGGATGGTACACCTCCCAGCAGGCCGCGGCGGGTGCCAAGGCTTACAGGAAAAGCTGTGCCAGCTGTCATGGTGATACGCTCCAAGGCGGGATGGGGCCCGTGCTTGTGGGCAAGCCATTCTGGCAAGCTTATGGGGCAAGAAGGTCTCGACTCTGTGGTCGAGCGTACACACACAAATGCCGATGATGGCACCGAATGGCCTTTCTGTTGCACAAAAACGGCGTACCCGCCGGAGCCACGCCACTGGACGATACGGTGGATTTGTCGAAGGCTCTGCCCTCGAAATAGTGCCACATACTTTTGATTCCATCGATGCTAGGCGAAGGGTTTACCTACTTCGTGGTCCGGTGGTGGCGCGATCCTGGAAAGGAATTTACAGGCCGTAGACAGCGGGCCGGACGGAGCCAAGAATGCCCGACGGCGCCGCTAGGTTTCACTCTGTTTGTCGGGTTTAGTGGCGGCGCGGTCTTTTTGGGAAAACTTTGGTCCCACTACCCAGGTCCGATGGTCGAGTTGCTGGCGAATGATCTCCGGGCTGAGACGGTCGGCGGCCACCTGTAAGGCCTTTGGATCAGCCACCCAGAGAAAGGCGTTGTCGTCTTTGCGAAACTGCACCCCGGCACGGAGGAGTTGGCGTTCGATGAAATGATGGCCGTTGAGGTAGTAGGTGAGGGAAAACGGCAGGAATGAGCCGACGCATAAGGCGATTGGTCCCAGGACTTCATCGCGGATATAGGAGTAATAGTGGGGGTAGCGGGAACGCTGCCGAGACAGGATGCGGTAATTGGGATCGTCGAGCAAAATCTGGGAACAGCAGAGCGGAACGTGGGTCCCAGTTCCATGCTCTTGAGGATGAAGTAAACGCCGAACTGATTCCGGCGCTCCATGCGTCGCAGGTGGGGACGAACGTAGTCTTCCTTGCGGACTCCTTCTTCGGCCCACTCCATGGGAAGCTTACGTTTCCTGGCGAAGGCCTCGACCCAGTGAGGGTAATCATCGGTTCGCTGCCGCAAGACTTCTTTGCTGATGATCTCCACCGGATGAATATCGCGGAAGAAGTGGACGATGTTCTCCGGG
>Ga0210396_10007171_pt1 | contig 10623 bp, 8 predicted proteins | sample IncBWH17OmetaG_FD_155466 | JGI IMG/M metagenome (GOLD analysis project Ga0210396, IMG submission 155466) | Forest soil microbial communities from Barre Woods Harvard Forest LTER site, Petersham, Massachusetts, United States - Inc-BW-H-17-O ... | reverse complement strand
CCCTATAACAGTCTGACAAGTTCGGTTTCGCCATCAGGCTGGGTAATCACCAAGTCCACAGGTCCTGCCACAGACGAAGGGGGCGCTTGCACGACCAGTGGGCTACTTGATTCCTGGGCAGCGAGATTGCCTCCGAAAGTCACGACCGTGCCAACCGGCAGGGCGTTATTTCATTTTGTTCGGCGTTCCGCGCACCTGACCGCCAGTTTTCGGGAGACCTTTGGGACGTGGCATAGCTAATTGTTCGCACGAATCGCGGCCAAAAACAATTCAAAAGTGGAAACGAGTAGAAAGCTGCGTGGTACTGGGCAGCGCCCGTTAGCCTCATTCGCTTTGTTTTGGCGTAATGTTAGTAATTAAGTGGTTGACTTGCAGGGTAGGAAAACGAGCGTAGAATCGTAACTCTACAGTACACCTTTCGGAGGAAGCGGTGCCCGCGGAAGCGCTTCTCCGTCTGCGCCCGGCAGACCCTTGAAAATAACGTCCGCCTGAAGCGGTATCTTGTATGCAGCAGCAACGGAGCGCAGGGCGGTGTGAGCGGCTTCATGGAGAAAGAACATGGCTCGACCCCATCTTTCAACCCAACCTTTTGTAGGCCGTCACCGTGAATGATGCCGTGTCTCAGTTCGTCCATTCTCTTCAGTTCTGACAGCCGAAAGTATGCAACGTCATCCTTGGGAATGTCCGCGTGCAACTGGATCGAGACGCGACGAAACAGTAGATCAGCCCTAGCAACGCTTTTGTCACCTTCTGTAAACCGCTTCGTTTCCACGCAATAGCTTAGAATGGATTAGAAATCCGATGCTCTATCCGTTTGAGCTACGCGCCCTCAGTGATAAACTCTCCGCTCCGAGCTGGAATGGCGGGGAAGCCAGTACTCGGCGGAATGCCTTCCGGCCTCTCCACTGTGATTTTACCGCACGGAGGGCGCACTGGCCGGGCAGGCTCTGCGGTTGGGTTCTACGGCTGCGATGACAGATTACGGGTAACTGCCGATCGACAAAAAGGCAATCATGGAACTCGCGACTGCCGGGCGCTCCGCGCCTCGCGGTTTTCGAGATGTGAGAGACTGGCCCACCCTTAGGGGGCGCCTCTTGCGCCGAGGCAGTAAATCGGGCGATACCCTTACGCCGAGAGCCCTTGCCCTGGGAGATCACATTAGTTATACAAAACGCGCGCCTAGGGTTTCTACTTATGTTGGCTGTCGGCTGCGCGGCAGGACTGAATATCGCTCGAGCTGACCGGAACGCTGATGGGCTTTCCATCCCGAGTGGGAGTGCCTCCGCCCTTCACGACCGGGTCAAAGCAGTCCTTCCAGAGACCATTGTCTTTTTTCCACTGCCCCTGAATAAAGCCCAGCTTTTTGCATTCGGCGATTATTCTCTGACAAGCCGGGTTACTCTCGACGGCGTTGTGATTCTGAGCGCCCTTCGAGGGTTGAGTTTGCTGGGTGGTGCCGGTGGTCGAGGGGTGAACCGCTGTCTGTGCCATAACATCCACCCCGATCATAGCCAACGCAAGAAACGCGCTTGATATCAAAATCCGACTGGTATTCCGCCTACCCATAGTGCCGCCTCCGCTAGAAGTTGAAGGTTTATTAACCCGCAATATACCCCAACCTGTCAAGCCCCGTTTCCCACAAGGCCCGCCTTTTACCAATCGCGCGAGGCTGACAAAGATAGTTCCCGGTTGTTAGTTCTTCGTTCTCAGGTTCTTGGTCAAATCGAATAAGTTCTGTGGTCCGCACGCCCGACCTATTTCGTCGCTAACTTCTTACATCCCAACGACCTGACCGTGACATTTGGCTTCGACCAAATCTGTAGTCTCCGAACTGTAAGCGAATTGAATCACGGACGCGTTTGACCCAAAGCAAACAAGGTCGGGACGAAAGACGCCCAGGGCGGATCCATAGATTCGCATGTGCGGATTGGTGGTTTCGGTGTGCTGGACCTATGGGTGCTGTTCAGTCGGCTACGGCGGAGGCAGTTCAACTCCGAGCCGCCAACAGGCGAGCACGGTCACGGTAATGGTGACCGGTACGTCTGGATCGATAAGTCATTCCACCCCAGTCACGCTAACCATCCAGTGAATGCGTAAGTCTGCAACTGAAAGGGCGCGAGACAGTGCGCCCTTTCCACCATCCCCGAGGGCTCTCTTCCTTGCCTTGACTACTTGGTGAACGGCAAAATTTCAATTGCTGGCGTCCAATAGTTGGTAGCATCGTAATTAGAGATACGTGTATTCATGCCCAACCAGGATTTCCAATCCGAACCAGGTGTCGTCGCAGGGTTGGACGCTCTCATGGCCGAACTCTACCAGAAAAGCAAAGGCGAAGAGTTTGGGCTGACACGCCCGCAGTTTGACAGTGTGCTCGGAGAAATTGCCCGAAAGTATTTGCCGGTGGATGCGGCCCATCACGACCTCCGCGGACTGTACTTGAGCTTGCGGGCTGAAGAACTGGTGCTGTCCCGCGCTTGCGCTGCCGGGCACGAACACGCCTGGGAAGTTTTCCTGACCCGTTATCGCGAGAAACTCTACGACATTGCCGGCTACATTACCAAGGAAAGCTCAACTGCCCGCGAATTGGCCGACTCGATTTATGCCGAACTCTACGGCACGACGACACGCGACGGACAACGCACTTCGAAGCTGGCGTCGTACACGGGGCGCGGCTCACTGGAAGGCTGGCTGCGCACGGTGATGGTGCAAGAGCACGTAAACCGTTATCGGCGGCAGCGTCGTCTGGTTAGCCTGGACGAGGAAACGGAAGAGGGTAGTCAGTTTGCTACTCCCGCCACTGACGCCGCGATTGCGGTGGATCCGAGAGTTGAGGCGGCTACCGATGAGGTCCTGGTCGCCCTCCCGCCGGAAGACCGGTTTGTTCTGGCGTCCTATTTTCTGGACGAGCGAACCTTGGCGGACATTGCGCGCACTCTGGGGGTGCACGAGTCCACCATCAGCCGCAAAGTGGATAAGCTGGCTAAGTCATTGCGCAAGCAGATCTTGGCGGCTCTGGGCCGGCGCGGGATGAGCCGCCGGCAGGCACAGGAAGCGCTTGAGGTCGATGTACGGGACCTGCGGGTCAATATTCGTAGCCGATTGGCGCAAGAAAAGGGTGCAGGAGCGTTCTCCAAGAAGAAGGCGGAAGCTCCAGCGGACGGGTCATAAATGCTAATGGCGGGAATCCCCAAAATCGTAGAACAGCAGTTGCACGCGATGGCAACGGTTGACGACCATCCTGATCCGAACTTGCTGGGCGCGTTTGTGGAGAAGTCGCTGAGGCAGGACGAGCAGGTTCGAGTGCTGGATCATTTGTCGCGGTGCACGAATTGCCGGGAAATCGTGTCTCTGACGGCGACACAGCCTGGTATCGCAGGCGCTGTTTTGGTGGCTCCTGCGAGGGTAGGTTGGCTTTCCTGGCCGGTTTTGCGTTGGGGAGCAGCGGTGGCTTGCGTAGTGGTGGTCGGCGCGGCTGTCACGCTGCGACAGCAGCACGAGTCTCGACAGATTGAGACCACACTTTCGGAACAAAAGTCTGACCCTGAAAAGCAGATCTCTCTGCCGAGCAATCCGCCGGCGCCAGGTATCGCGGCTAAACCAACCGTCACTCATCATACGGCCAGAGCTAAGAGACCGGCCGAAAATCCGGCCGCGGCGCAGAGTCCGGTCGAAATCGCAGATGTTGGGGTTGGCTCCCGCCTTGCTGAAGTCCCTGGGAGAGCCAAGGCTGCCGAATCGCAAGACGCCCAGTCCTCGAAGGGAATTGCCGGCGCCGGAAATACGGTGCAGGCAGGAGGTTCGAGCGCTCCCGTTGTTCCCCTGGTGTCGACGAACCTCCCGCCACGGTGGACGCTGAGTTCGGATGGAACACTACAGCGCTCTCGTGATTCGGGCAGAAGCTGGCAGACAATTCAGGTCGCGGACAACACCGTCTTTCGAGCGCTGGCAGCGAATGGCTTGGAGATCTGGGTGGGAGGCACGGCTGGCGCGCTTTTCCATTCTTCTGATGCCGGACAGCACTGGACCCAGGTGCGGCCAGCCGTGGATAGCGAGGCTCTCGCCGATGACATCATAGGGGTCGAATTCGCGGACACTCTAAACGGCAAGGTGACCACTTCCGTCCAAGAAACTTGGATCACCGCTGACGCCGGGCAGACCTGGCAGAAACAGTGATGCGATTGGCTCTGGCCTGCGGACCGGCTGTGCAAAGAATTGGTCCGGCTGGAAGTAACCTCCGAAAACCGCAGCTTCTCCGAAGCATACCCTTTGCTACCAGCTAGATATCGAACCGACGTTTTGATTGCGCAATTACTCTCGAGAGCGATTTTCAGATTACTTCCATCAAATGTGGATTACCAAAGTGACGTTTACACGAATGGGTGGCCCATCTACGATCAAAGGGTAGTTTGGCAGTTCTGGGGGAGGGCTGCCGAGGCGTCCTAGACTGAAAAGTTTAGGACGTTTTTATTTGGCCCTGGTTCTCGTGGTCGCGGCGAGCAGTTCTGGACTTCGACTTGCGGCCGTACCGACCCTCATTCGCACTCGTCCCCAGCAACCACTTTCGGTGTGTTTACTTAGCCACCGGGGACCTGGCAAAATCATTTCCGCCTGAGAGTGCATAATTAGGTGACGAGGAGCAAAAGGCTTTGACGCAAGACGGACTTTGGTACAAAGACGCGATTATTTACCAAGTGCACGTCCGCACTTTCCGCGATAGCAACGGGGACGGGATCGGGGACTTTCGCGGGCTCGCAGAGAAACTGGATTACCTGCAGGAATTAGGCATCAACGCGTTGTGGCTGATGCCATTCTTTCCTTCACCACTCCGCGATGACGGATACGATATCGCCGATTACAGATCGGTCCACCCCAATTACGGCACGCTCGACGACTTCAAAACTTTTCTCACCACTGCCCACGAGCGCGGTATACGGGTGATCGTGGAGATGGTGCTCAACCACACCTCCGATCAACACCCCTGGTTTCAGGAATCACGTAGTTCCCCGGATAACCCGCGACGAGACTGGTATGTCTGGAGTGACACCGATACCCGTTATCGCGGCGTACGGATTATTTTCCTCGATACCGAAACGTCGAACTGGGCTCGGGACCCGGTTTCCAAGTCATATTATTGGCATCGTTTTTTCAGTCATCAGCCCGATCTTAACTACGACAATCCTGCCGTTCGTGAAGAGATGTGGTCGATAATGCGGTTCTGGCTGGAGATGGGAGTGGATGGGTTTCGGCTCGATGCGATTCCCTATCTCGTCGAGCGGGAGGGGACGTCCTGCGAAAACTTGCCCGAGACCCACGCGCTGCTTAAAGAGTTGCGCAGCAAGCTCGATCAACAGTTCCCGGGAAAGATGCTCCTTGCCGAGGCCAACCAATGGCCGGCTGATCTTCGACCGTACTTTGCAAATGGCGATGAGTTCCACATGGCCTTTCATTTCCCTCTCATGCCGCGGATGTTCATGGGCGTGAAGCTCGAAGATCGCAAGCCGATCATGGATATTCTTCAGCAAACTCCAGAGATCCCCGATTCATGCCAGTGGTGCTTGTTCCTGCGCAACCACGACGAACTCACGCTGGAGATGGTGACCGACATCGAACGGGATTACATGTACGATACTTACGCTGGCGACAAGGCGATGCGGCTGAACCTCGGTATTCGACGGCGGCTTGCTCCCCTTCTGGATAATGACCGGCGACGAGTCGAACTGATGACCGGCATGCTGATGTCGCTGCCCGGGACTCCGATCATCTACTATGGCGATGAGATCGGAATGGGGGACAACATCCACTTGGGCGACCGGAATGGAGTGCGTACGCCGATGCAGTGGGACGGAGGTTGGAACGCGGGCTTTTCCTCAGCCGATCCCGAGAGCCTTTATTCGCCGTTGATTCTCGATCCCGTATATGGCTATCCCGCGGTGAACGTTTATTCGCAAAAGCGATCGGGGCATTCGCTTCTCGCATGGATGAAACGCATCATAACAACACGAAAGTCCACGCAGGTTTTTGGCAGAGGCTCTATAGAGTTCCTGCATCCCGCGAACCACCGCGTGCTTGCGTATGTGAGGCAGCTCAAGAATGAAACGGTGCTTGTGGTCAATAATCTTTCCAGTTCCGCTCAGGCCGTGGAACTCGACCTGCGGCGCTATAAGGGCAATATCCTGGTGGAAATGTCTGGCCGCAATATCTTTCCACGCATCGGGGACTTGCCTTATCTGCTGACTATGGGCCCTTACCAGTTCTTCTGGTTCCGCTTGCGGCGAATATAACTGAGAATGTGAAGACGAGAATAGTGTGACAGGGGTTTCGTCTGGACGAGACAAGCGTTCTTACCGATGACTTTATTCGCGAACTGATCAGCGTTGGCGAGGTGGACCTCCTTGTCGGCGTGCCTACGCACAATAATGCCAAGACGGTCGGAGAAACGGTACAAGCTATTCGAGTTGGACTCCTGAAGTATTTTCCTCGGGACCGTGTAGTCATCGTAAACGCGGACGGAGGATCGAAGGACAGCACGCGTGAAGTGGTCGCCGCAGCCTCGATCAATGACCTGCAGCGTTCCTCAGACCTGTATGCTCTGCGTACCCTGCACTGCATCAGCACGATATATGGCGACGACCCCGCAACTGAAGTTGCCTTGCGCACGATGCTAGCGGCCGCAGAATTATTGCGCGCTAAAGCATGCGCCATTGTTTCGCCAGAATCGACAAACATCACTCCAGACTGGATCGACCGCCTTCTGCGCCCGGTTTACCGTGAGGATTTCGATCTGGTCACCCCGCTCTACCAACGGCATAAGTTTGATGGATTGCTGCTGCGAAACCTCATCTACCCGATGACCCGGGCGCTGTATGCCAAGCGGCTCCGGGAACCGTACGCGGTTGAGTTCGCATTCTCCGGACGCCTGGGCAGTCATCTTGTGGAGCAGCCGGTTTGGGATCACGGGGCAGGCGGCGTCGGCACCGAGATGCGAGTGACCCTTGCCGCAATGGCTGGCGGGTTCCGGCTCGGGCAGACCTTCCTCGGAACGAAACAGCATCTGGATCGCAGTTCAGCCGACCTCGTGCCCGCGATGCGGCAGACTGTGGGGACGCTTTTCTCGTCGTTGGAACCGAATTTTCAACTCTGGAGTACAAACCACGCGACGGAACCTATCCCCACATTTGGTGCTGAGCATGACTTAACCGTGGAACCGATTCGCGTGAACCGAAGACGGCTCTATCAACAATTCGGCTCGGGCGTTGCAGAACTTGAACCCGTCCTCAAGTCAATCCTTTCTCCTCAGACGCTAGCCGACGTTCAAAGCATCGCCAAGCTCACAGAAGATGACTTTCGATATTCTCACGAGCTCTGGGTAAGAACGGCTTATGAGTTTGCCGCTTCGTATCACAAGTCGGTCATCAATCGAGACCATATCATCCAGGCTCTGGCTCCTCTTTATCGTGGCAAGGTGTACACATTTCTCCTGGAGAACCGCGACGCTTCCGGCGAGGAAGTGGAAGCTAATGTCGAAGCGCTCTGTCTGACCTTCGAGCGCTTGAAACCGTACTTGCTTGATTTATGGAACACAAGAGAGTGAGGTAAATATGTGGGAGAGAATTATCGGAGAACTGGACCATGCGATGCAGGACCTTGCCAGGAATTTCGAGCACTTTGTGCCCCATCTGCTGGGGATGCTGATCATTGCGCTTTTGGGATGGGTGGTGGCATACGTTCTCAAAGTCAGCGTGCGGGGTATTCTGCGGGTGGTGAAATTCGACAAGCTTTCTGACAATGCTGGCGCCACCCAACTCCTGAACAAGTTGGCGTTGCCCTCATCCAGCGAACTGTTGAGCCGGGTTGTGTTTTGGATGGTGTGGATGGGCTTCATTCTGCTCGGAGTGCAGGTGCTCGGCATCGTCGGACTGCAGGAGTACATCTCAAGATTCTTCCTCTATCTGCCCAGGCTATTCGTGGCGCTGTTCATTGTCTTTTTCGGATTGGTGGCGGCAAGTTTTTTTTCGAGGGCCGCTCTGCTGGCAGCCGTCAATGCCGACTCCCCATCGCCTGGGCTTTTAGCAACCTTGATCCGCACAATCATTGTTATTTTTGCAGTGACCATGGCATTCGAGCAGCTTGGCCTGGCAGAGAGGACAATCCTGGTCGCCTTCGCGATTGCCTTTGGGGCCTTGATGCTCGGCCTTGCCATTGCGTTTGGCATGGGTGGTCGGGACCTGGCAAAGCAATTCCTGGAGAGAAGATTCCTAAAAGAAAAAGAAGAACAGAAACAGGACGAACTCTCGCCCCTGTAACTTCCGGGGTTGCAAAGCGTGGGAGCCAGAAGAATGATTTTGCGTTATGTAATCCTGGTGTCTGTATGGGACGATCTTGTTCAATCCTCTTGCTATGCACTCATGCATTGCAGAACTTTCTTGAACCGGTGAACTTCTTCGATTGTGTTGTAATGTGCGAGGGAGGCCCGTACGGCGCCGGTTTCCGGGTCGAGCCCAAGACGTTCCATCAGGCGCGGCGAGTACATATGGCCGGCGCGGACGCCGAAATGGTTTCGAGCAAGTTCTTGGGCCACCGCGGCGGGGGGAATGTTTCTTAAGTTGAAGGAGAAGGTTGGTATGCGCTGGGAAGCTCTGTCCGGCTCACGAATGCCGTAGATCTCGGCACCTACGCCCTCGAGGACGCGAAGCATCTCGAGAGAGAGTGCCTGCTCGTAAGCTCGGATCTCGTCCATCGCTCGCATCATGCGAGCGCGCCGCGAAGAGGACGGCACACCCTGACTAAGCCGTTCGCCCAAGGTTGCCAGGTAAGACAGCGCAGCGTCCATTCCAGCCACGTTCTCGTAGACGAACGTACCAACTTCGAACTTGGCGGGTGGTTTGTCAGGGATAAAGTCTTCCCGAAACGTGGGCAGGTTCTCTAATAGTTTCCGTCGTCCCCAGAGAAAGCCCATATGCGGAGAAAAAACCTTGTAGCCAGAGCAGACGAGGTAGTCGCAGCCAAATTTCTGGACGTCGATCACGCCGTGAGGCGCGAAGTGGACGCAATCCAGAAATACTTCTGCGCCGGCGGCGTGGGCGTGCTTCGCAACCTCCGCAACGTCCACGACAGTTCCGATAACATTGGAAGCTACCGTACATGCCACCAAGCGGGTGGCTGAAGAGAGTAATGGCAGAAGATCGTCGATATGCAGGCTGCCGTCGTCCCGAACGCGCCACCATCGAATCTGCGCTTTCTGGCGTTGCAGCGCTAGCCAGGTCGCGATGTTGGCCTCATGATCCATATCCGTCACGACGATCTCCCACCGCTCGCCGAGCGTCTGACCCACACCCAGGCTAATAAGACGAATGAAAGAGGTAGCATTCATGCCAAACGCCATCTCCTCTGGGTGGTGGGCGTTGAAGATATCGCAGACGCTTTCGCGTGCGCGGGCCACAGCCGCGTCAACTTGTCGACTCTTTTCGTAGGGTCCGCCGCGCTGAACGTTGCAATTCACAAGGTGCGAAGTGACCGCATCCAAGACACAGTGCGGACCTTGCGCGCCGGCGGCGTTGTCGAAGAAAACGAAATCCTCGCTCTTCATGAGCGCCGGAAAATTAGCGCGGAGATCTTCGACCGGGAATTCCGAGATCAAATCCTATCCTCCACTTCTGCGCCTGAACTAGAAGAACTACAGTGTATTCAGGCAGACAAAACAATGGAAACAGCCCATTCCGAAAAGCGAAAAAACTCAAAGGTGATCCGGCAAACGCCAGGCTGCACACAGGATAAAGCAATGGTGCCGGGAGGTGGAAATTACACCTATCGTATCCCGGTCTTGCCAGTCTTGATGGTAATCCTATGGTAGCTCAACCCCTTCCGAACGCCCACATCGCTACCAAACCTACCGATCTGACCTCGCTCAGAGCCATTTTCCAGTACCCGATAGTACGCGAAATCATGCGGAGTACGGCAACTTGTTGCCGTTCATTGCACGTGATACGTGATCGACAAAATAGGCTCAGTTCCGTGACTGCCTGTTTTAACATCTACCGAGTACGGCGTGTACAGTTGGAACTTAGCATCGTGGCCCGGCCAAGTCTCATAGAGTTGCTGACTCTGTAGAAACATCACGTGTCCATCGGGAGAGCGGAGATAAGCGTCGAAGTGTACCTTGTAGCTTTCGGCAGGTGCGAGCGGAAATTCCTCTTTCGACATTGCTCGGACCAATATCTGCCCAGACAAACCCTGCTTGGGTAGGAATGAAAAACCATGCCGACCTCGATGGCATGGTTCACTGCGCCGCCGCACACATTTCTATTGATCTCGAGCAACCGCTTCGCACGGTTCAAGGAGCCTTGCAGCGTCTGGAGCAACAAGGGGAAGTTTATTTCATTGAGCGAGGCAAGTTCATCGTCGTCGCGATGGCTTCGGTGGATGAGATCGATGCCGATTAATATTTCGACTTTCTTTCTTCTCGCTGTGGACCAGCGCCTTTTCACGGCGGACTGTAATGGCCTGATTGCAGCGGTTGACTCCTGCCCATCGCAGGGGGATACTTGGATGCTGCCAGTTGGGGGAATCATACCACGCACGCTGAGGAAACCTGCCAAGTCCTACAGGTCACTCCATCAACGGCTC
>Ga0210396_10007170_pt1 | contig 10624 bp, 9 predicted proteins | sample IncBWH17OmetaG_FD_155466 | JGI IMG/M metagenome (GOLD analysis project Ga0210396, IMG submission 155466) | Forest soil microbial communities from Barre Woods Harvard Forest LTER site, Petersham, Massachusetts, United States - Inc-BW-H-17-O ... | reverse complement strand
TTTCACCGGCTTTCAAGTGCGCCTCTTTCATGAACGGTTTCAGCCAGTCGGTGGAGAGATCACTTTTGGACGCGGCCTCAACCCGTCTGATCAGCCGCAGCAACTGAACAGCGCGCCAGACATTCAAGGGCAGCAGGATCGCATGCAGGATAAGGACAGGATAAAGTTTGTCGTTGAAGCCGTAGACGATGAAAGCGACGTTGCTGCAAACCGCCGCGCAGCGCAAAGGGATCATCGTCTTCATGCAAAATGTCGCCAGAACAAGCGCGGAAGCCAAATAGCCGGCTGCTTCTATCCAGTTCATGATTTCCTCCGGGGAAGCTGGCTCGTTTCCCAATGTTGCTGATGCGCCGCACGAATCGGCTTCCGCCGCCGACCGTCGATGCAGTTGGAATGGGTGATATCGCAGCCGCTCAAAAGCGCCAAATCTTCATGTCTCGAGATTCCGGGTTCGATGCTTTGCATCGCCCCGAACGACGATTCCGCTCTTTGAAAATTGAATCAGAGAACAAACACCGCTGTCGTCCCGGCCTTGAGCCGGGACCCCAGCGTGAGCGCAATTGCGCTCATCGCGGCACCGCGGCTTATCGTTTAGGTGATGTGGCAGTCGCCTTGCTTCATACCTACCGCCGGTGGTCCAGGCGTTCGCCGGGACGACGAGGATGGGATTGTTATCCCGGCGCCTCCATCCATTCCGCGGCACCTCGCCAGAGCGTGTCGCGATGCTCGGGGCGGACTGTCGCCGGTGCCACGGTAATCATAGGTCAGGGCCGTGTAGCCGCGCCGTGCGAGCTAGCCGGCGAATCCCCGGTAGATCTTGCGCGGCACCGCGGTAGCCGAATTGATCAGGACGGCATGGCGCTTGGCCCCGCGCGGCAAAAACAGCGTCGCCCCCAGCAAATATCCGTCCGCAGCGGGGAAGGTGATGTCGTCGATGAAAACGTCGTCCGGCGCAGCTTCACCCACCGCGAATTCCCCCGTCGTTTCGCGACCTCCTAGCAAATGCGAATTCGGCTTTTGCCGCAAGGGTTTGTCGCGGGGGGCGGAAATCCAACTAGCGGTCGAGGGGCAGCCTGTGTATAACCCGGCCCTTCGCTGCCCCCCAATAAGTAGCGGTTTTTGCTCAGGAGTTAACGTCATGTCCGAGCGGTGGACACCCGACAGCTGGCGCAGCCGGCCGGTGATGCAAGTGCCGGAATATCCCGATGCGAAGGCATTGGCGGATGTCGAAGCGCAGCTTGCGACGTTTCCGCCGCTGGTTTTTGCAGGTGAGGCCCGCAACCTGAAAAAGGCGCTGGCGCGCGTAGCCGCCGGCGAGGCCTTCCTGCTGCAAGGCGGCGACTGCGCCGAAAGCTTCGCCGAGCACGGCGCCAACAACATCCGCGATTTCTTCCGCGTCTTCCTGCAGATGGCGGTGGTGCTGACCTATGCCGGTGCGCTGCCGGTGGTGAAGATCGGCCGCATCGCCGGACAGTTCGCCAAGCCGCGCTCGGCCCCGACCGAAACGATCGATGGCGTCGAACTGCCGAGCTACCGCGGCGATATCGTCAACGATATCGCCTTCACGGCGGAGTCGCGTATCCCCGACCCGCAGCGTCAGCTGATGGCGTATCGCCAGTCGGCGGCGACGCTCAATCTGTTGCGCGCTTTTGCGACCGGCGGGTTCGCCAATCTCGGCAGCGTGCACCAGTGGATGCTGGGTTTTCTGCGGGATTCGCCGCAGTCGCGCCGTTACAAGGAACTGGCCGATCGCATTTCGGACGCGCTGAATTTCATGCGCGCCTGCGGCCTCAATCTGGAAAGCCACCCGGAATTGCGCGCCACCGATATCTATACCAGCCACGAGGCGCTGCTGCTCGGCTACGAGCAGGCGTTCACGCGGGTCGATTCCACCACCGGCGACTGGTACGCGACTTCAGGTCACATGATCTGGATCGGCGACCGCACCCGCCAGATCGACCACGGCCATGTGGAATATTTCCGCGGCATCAAGAATCCGATCGGGTTGAAATGCGGTCCCTCGCTCAAGCCGGACGATCTGTTGCGGCTGATCGATGTGCTCAATCCGGACAATGAAGGCGGACGCCTCACCCTGATCGGCCGGTTCGGCGCCGACAAGATCGGCGATCACCTGCCGCAGATGATCCGGGCCGTGCAACGCGAGGGCCACGCGGTCGTCTGGTCCTGCGATCCGATGCATGGCAATACCATCGCCTCGAACAGCGGCTACAAGACCCGGCCGTTCGACCGGATCTTGTCGGAGGTGAAGTCGTTCTTCACTATCCACGCGGCGGAGGGCACCCACGCCGGCGGCGTCCATCTGGAAATGACCGGCCAGGACGTCACCGAATGCGTCGGCGGCGCGCGCGCCATCAGCCATGAGGATCTCAGCGATCGCTATCACACGGTCTGCGATCCCCGGCTCAATGCCGAGCAGTCGATCGACATGGCTTTCCTGATCGCCGAATTGCTCAAGCAGGAACGCGGCACGCAAGCCAGGCCGTTGCCGGTCGCGGCAGGACTCTAGAGTTGCTGCGGTTCTGGCGGGCCACGATCAATACGCGCAATGGCCTCGCCTTTGCGATCCGTTCGGAACAGGCGATTCGCGAAGAGCTGGTCGCGCTGGCGCTGTCGCTGCCGGCAGCGTGGCTGATCGGCGTCACCACGATGCGCCGGATCGAACTGGTCGCCGCGGTGGTTCTGGTGCTGGTGGTTGAATTGCTCAACACCGCGATCGAGAAGCTGGCCGACCGGCTGACCACCGACCATGATCCGCAGATCGGCCGGGTCAAGGACATGGGCTCGGCGGCCGTGGGCGTCGCGCTGGTCATGGCGGGCCTGTTCTGGTTGTTCTCCATCGCCGAACGCATGGGCGCGGTCTAAAGCATGCAATTGCAGTTTGCCCGCGTGCGAGGCACCATCCTTCAATGACCGAAAATGCCGCTCAGTTCACGATCTCGCTGGCCCAGCTGAACCCGACGGTGGGCGATGTCGCGGGCAATGCCGCCAGAGCGCGCGTGGCGCGTGCGAAGGCGCGCGCGGACGGCGCCGATCTCGTGGTATTGTCGGAATTGTTCATCGCCGGTTATCCGCCGGAAGATTTGGTCCTGAAGCCGGCCTTCCAGTCGGCCTGCCGCGCCGCGATCGAGGAACTCGCGCGCGACACCGCCGACGGTGGTCCGGCCATGTTGGTCGGGACTCCCTGGGTCGAGGACGGCAAGCTCTACAACGCCTGCGCCTTGCTGGACGAAGGCCGTATCGCGGCCATTCGCTTCAAGGCCAACCTGCCGAACTACGGCGTATTCGATGAAAAACGCGTGTTCGCGCGGGGCCCGGCCGCGGGTCCGGTGACCATCCGCGGCATCCGGGTCGGGGTACCGATTTGCGAGGATACCTGGCTCGAAGAGTCGGAAGATTACGAAAACGTGGTCGAATGTCTCGCCGAGACCGGCGCGGAAATTCTGGTGGTACCGAACGGCTCGCCTTACGCGCGCGACAAGAACGACATCCGCCTGTCGGTGTCGGTGGCGCGGGTCGCCGAGAGCGGGCTGCCGCTGATCTATCTCAATCAGGTCGGCGGGCAGGACGAACTGGTATTCGACGGCGCTTCGTTTGCGCTCAATGCCGATCTGTCGGTGGCGGTGCAATTGCCGGCCTTCGAAGAGAACGTCACAACCTTGCGCTGGACCAAAGGCGAGTCCGGCTGGCGCTGCAATGGGCCGATCGCCTCCCTGGTCGAAGGCGACGAAGCCGACTACGCCGCCTGTGTGCTGGGCCTGCGCGACTATGTCGGCAAGAACGGATTTCCCGGCGTGCTGCTCGGCATATCCGGCGGCATCGACTCGGCGTTGTGCGCGGCGATCGCGGTCGATGCGCTGGGCGCGGAGCGCGTGCGCGGCGTGATGCTGCCGTTTCGGTTTACCGCGCAAGTATCGCTCGACGACGCGGCAAAACTCGCCGGCGCGCTCGGCATCCGCTACGAGGTGCTGCCGATCGCGCAGGCGGTCAACGGCTTTGAAGCGATCCTTTCGGATACCTTCGCGGGATTGCCGCGCGATATCACCGAAGAGAACCTGCAGGCGCGCGCGCGCGGCACGCTGTTGATGGCGATTTCCAACAAGACCGGCGCGATGGTGGTCACGACCGGCAACAAGTCGGAAATGTCGGTCGGTTACGCCACGCTCTATGGCGATATGAACGGCGGCTACAATCCGATCAAGGATATCTACAAGACCGAGGTGTTTCGGCTCTCGAGCCTGCGCAATGCGTGGAAGCCGGACGGCGCGCTGGGGCCGTCGGGCGAAGTCATTCCGGTGAACATCATCACGCGGCCGCCGACCGCAGAGTTGCGCGAAAACCAGACCGATCAGGATTCATTGCCGCCCTATGACATCCTCGACGCCATCCTGGAGCGGCTGGTCGAGCGGGAAGAGCCGCTGGCGTCGATCATCGACGCGGGATTCGATCGCGAGGTGGTGGCGCGGATCGACCGCCTGCTCAATATTGCCGAATACAAGCGGCGCCAGGCGGCCCCGGGCGTCAAGGTGACGCGCCGGAATTTCGGGCGCGACCGCCGCTATCCCATCACCAACAAGTTTCGCGATACCGGCAAGTCGCTGCCAAAACCCGACGACACGCTGGTGGCGCGCGCCAGCCGGGGTTCGGCGGAAGCGTTTGACGGTTGAACCAGCGTAAAGCTTGACTTAGCGCGCCGGGATGAAAGTTGGCCCGACCGAACGGATCGGTTTGTTGTCCGGCGCGCTCCCGGTGGATGCCGCTGTGGTGCTTGGCGTGGCGTCAGGCGCAGACGTTGTATCGGGGGCGGCGGCGACCGGAGCGGAGCCTTTCTTGGCGGGGGCAGCCTGCTTGGTCGGCGCGCGCGACATCTTCTTCGCGCTCTCTTCGGTGACGATGATGTCGCCCTGCTGTTCGGCGCCGGCTTTATCGTCGATGCTTTTCAGGGCGTCGGCCCAGGTCTGTCCGGCAGCCTTGCACGAGCAGGATGGGTTGAATTCCTGACGGTAGCGAAAGGCATTCGGCGAGGACGAATAGGGCTGGCCGTTGATCGACACCGCCTGGCTCATGTCTTCGCCGGGATTGCGATAGGCGTAGAGGCTCGCTTCCGCGGCCGGGCAGAGCGCCTTGCAGGTCTTTTCATCGTCGGGGAAGCGGGCGGGCACGGTGGCGAACGAGATCGGGAAAAAGGCGCCGTCGCAGGAGCGCACGCAAACGGTGCGATAGGTTCCGGATTGCGGACCCATATCGGTGCCGGGCACCGGGCCTGGATTGTTGTTGTTGCCGAACAAATTGTTCAGAAAGTTGCCGGAGTTTTGCACCGCATTGGCATATTGCGGCCCGCAACTATTCTGCGCCAGCGCCAGCAGTACCGAGCGGCGCTGATTGTCTCGGTCGGGGTCGCCAAAGCCGCCGCCGCGCAACCGCTCGAGGCTGGTCGTGATCTGATCGAGATTGGCCCGCATCTGCTGAATCTGGTTGTTGACCGGACCGCATTGTGCCGACTGGCCGTTGAACAGCGAGAAAAATCCGGAACTGTCGCAGCCCATCCGCTTGGCCTGCGAGGTGACGCGGTCAAGCTCGGCCTGCTGCCTGGAGGCGGCGTCCTGGTAGCGGCGGATCTGCTCGTCCCGGGCCGGGTCTCCGGTGCCGCCACCACGGTCGATCGTCGCCAGTTGCGCTTCCAGCCGCGGACACATCGGATTGACCGCAGCGCCCTGCGGCGGAGGAGGAGGCGGCGCCCCCTGATTCACTTGTGCGTGAGCCTCCAGGCCCAGCAAGGCTGCACCGAGCAGAACAGCGCGGGCCAGGATCCGTCTGGAGGAGGAGAAAATCAGTGATTCAGACATATCCGGCCATCAGGGCGATTCCGCGCTGGCTTTGAGGAAACCGCAGGCGCGGCCAACGGGGCCTTCCAATAGCCGCTTCTCGGGGCAGCGTCACGTCGTTTCCGGGGCGCCAGTATGGCGGGGCTGGCGTTCGATTTCGATCGGAAGCTCAGCGCTCGCAGGTGATGGCGACGTATTCGTTGCAACCGGATTGGGTGCAGTTCTTGCCGGCTTGGGGAACAGAGCCGGTGATTTCGTCGGGGTCAACGCGCCGGTAAGACGAAACCTGGGCGAAATCCCGCGACTGGCAATAGGACAGGGCGGCATGGGCGCCACATTTCTCACCCCTGGCGAGGCACTGGTCGACGCCGTAACCGTCCGCCTGGTTGGAAATGATGAAAACGCGGCTGTCGGCCGATGCCGCCGACGCGGCAAGGACGAACACCAAGGCCAAAAGCGCGGAAATGGATCGCATGCTGCACCGATGAAGGAGGGAATCGCCGCCAGACGATAGACTAAAAGTGTAAAGAATGATCAACCATGGCGGCGCGGGCGGTTTCGTGACCCAAACAGGCTTTTCTGAGGCACTTGACGCAATCCCCCATGCTGCCCCATGGTAGTCCGCATGAACGGTTTCCTCGCCATTTGCGGCATTTGCCGCGAGATTATGAGCTAGCGATTCGCTGGCCGAGGCCGTCTTTTCTCATACGAGATCATTGGACGCCCGGCCGGCAGTCTCCCCGGCTCTCGCGTACGCACGGCGTTGTCGCGAGTGTGTTTGCGAACGCGAGAGCCGAAGGGGACACTGCCAAGAAATATAATTGTAGTGCCGCTTTTCGATTTGAAGTTCCTGATCGGACTTGCGGCTGCGGGACAGGAACTTCAAATCGGCGGCACTGCCGACGGGATATCCATGGAATTGCGCCTCTACGATACCTTGACCAAGGAAAAGCGCGTCTTCACGCCGCTCGATCCGGCCAATGTGCGGATGTATGTCTGCGGGCCCACGGTTTACGATTTCGCCCATATCGGCAACGCGCGCCCGGTGATCGTGTTCGATGTGCTGTTCCGGCTGCTGCGGCATCTCTACGGCGAGGGTCACGTCACCTATGTCCGCAACATCACTGACGTCGACGACAAGATCAACGACCGCGCCGCGCGGGATTTTCCGGGCCTGCCGCTGAACGAGGCGATCCGCCGGGTGACCGAGAAGACGGCCGCCCAGTTCCATGCCGACGTGGCGGCACTCGGCTGCCTGCCGCCAACGGTCGAACCGCGCGCCACCGATTTCGTGCTGCCGCGCGCCGACGGCAAGACCGACATGGTGACGCTGATCAAGCAGTTGATCGCGCGTGGCCATGCCTATGAAGCCGGCGGCGAAGTGCTGTTCGATACCCAATCGATGCCGGACTACGGCGCGCTGTCAGGCCGCAGGCTCGACGAACAGCAGGCCGGCGCGCGGGTCGCGGTCGATGCCCACAAAAAACATCCGACCGATTTTGTGCTCTGGAAACAATCGTCAGACAACGAGCCCGGCTGGGAAAGCCCGTGGGGCAGGGGACGTCCGGGCTGGCACATCGAGTGCTCGGCGATGAGCGCCGCCTATCTCGGCGATGTCTTCGACATTCATGGCGGCGGCCTCGACCTGATTTTTCCGCACCATGAAAACGAGATTGCGCAGTCACGCTGCGCGCACGGCACGCCTGTCATGGCCAATTACTGGATGCACAACGGCTTCCTGCAGGTCGAAGGCGAGAAGATGTCGAAATCGATCGGTAACTTCGTGACGATCAGGGAGTTGCTGGCGGATTGGCCGGGTGAAGTGTTGCGCCTCAATATGCTGAAGACGCACTATCGTTCGCCGATCGATTGGACGTTGAAAGGATTGGAAGAAAGCGCGAAAACGCTCGACGACTGGTACTGGGTGGCTGCCGATGTCAAAAGCGGGCAGCCTTCTGATGCCGTCTTCGAGGCGCTGTCAGACGATCTGAACACGCCGCAGATGATCGCGTCGCTGCATGGTGTGCGGAACAGTGCGGTTTCCGGCAGTGAACGAGATCGCAGGCAGTTTGCTGCCTCTTTGCGGCTTTTCGGTTTCCTGTCCGAGAGTGCGGCGGCCTGGAACGGTCGCAAGCAGCAAGCCAGCGGCATCGATGCGAAGCAGATCGATAGCTTGATTTCGGATCGCACCGCGGCCCGCGCACGAAAGGACTTCAAGGAGTCCGATCGGATCCGCGACGAACTCGCGGCGATGGGCGTTGTCATCAAGGACTCCAAGGAAGGCACCACCTGGGAGATCGCGCGATAATGGGACAGGCGCTGCCCAAACCCGCTCTGCGGCCGTTTCTTGGCGAGGATACGCCCGTACTGGCGGCGATCTTCGCGGCCAGCGTCGAGGCGTTGACCGGTGACGATTACAGCGAAGCCCAGCAGGAGGCATGGGCCAGCGCCGTCGATGACGAGGAACAATTCGGCAAGCGGCTGGCTTCCGAACTCACGCTGGTGGCGACGTTGCGCAATTCTCCGGTCGGTTTTGCCGGACTGAAGGGAGCCGATCATATCGACATGCTCTACGTTCACCCCAGTGCGGTGGGGCAGGGCGTGGCGTCGATGCTGTGCGATGCGCTGGAAAAACTCGCCGGCGGCCGCGGCGCCAAAAGCCTCACGGTCGACGCCAGCGACAACGCGCAGGAATTCTTTTTAAACCGCGGTTATGTCGCCATGCAGCGCAACACCGTGACGGTCAACGGCGAATGGCTGGCCAACACCACGATGCAGAAGGCGCTGGGCGATGATACTGCGCCGGGAGTTCCGACATGACTCGCGAACGCCTGTATCTGTTCGACACCACGCTACGCGATGGCGCACAGACCAACGGCGTCGATTTCACGCTGCATGACAAGCAACTGATCGCGCAGATGCTCGACGAACTCGGCATCGACTATGTCGAGGGCGGCTATCCCGGCGCCAATCCGACCGATACCGCGTTCTTTGCCGAGAAGCCGAAGCTCGGTCATGCCCGTTTTACGGCGTTCGGCATGACACGCCGTGCCGGCCGCTCCGCGTCGAACGATCCGGGGTTGGCGGCGTTGCTGGAAGCCAAGGCTGATGCAATCTGCTTTGTCGCGAAGTCATCGGCCTACCAGGTCCGGGTCGCGCTGGAGACCACCAACGAGGAGAATCTGGCCTCTATCCGCGACAGCGTGGAGGCTGCGGCATCGGCGGGCCGCGAGGTCATGCTCGACTGCGAGCATTTTTTCGACGGCTACAAGGAAAGTCCGCAATTTGCGCTGGCCTGCGCCAGCGCGGCCTACGAATCCGGCGCGCGCTGGGTAGTGCTGTGCGACACCAATGGCGGCACCATGCCGCATGAGGTCGAGACCATCGTCACCGAGGTGCTAAAACACATTCCGGGCGATCACGTCGGCATCCACGCCCATAACGACACCGAGCAGGCCGTCGCCAATTCGCTCGCCGCGGTGCGCGCGGGCGCCCGTCAAATCCAGGGCACCCTGAACGGTCTCGGCGAACGCTGCGGTAACGCCAACCTGTGTTCGCTGATCCCGACCTTGCGGCTCAAGCGTGAATTTTCCGATCGCTTCGACATCAGCGTATTGCCGGACAAGATGACGACCCTGATGAAGGTGTCGCGGACGCTGGATGACATGCTCAATCGCGCGCCGGACCGGCATGCGCCCTATGTCGGCGAAAGCGCATTCGTGACCAAAACCGGCATTCATGCTTCGGCCGTGCTCAAGGACCCGCAGACCTACGAACATGTAACACCGGAAGCGGTCGGCAACCATCGCAAGGTGCTGGTATCGGATCAGGCCGGCCGCTCGAATGTCATCGCCGAGCTCGATCGGGCCGGCATCGCCTATGACAAGAATGACCCGAAGCTGGTCCGTCTCGTCGAGGAATTGAAGGAGCGCGAAGCCGCCGGCTATGCCTATGAGTCCGCCAACGCGTCGTTCGACCTGTTGGCGCGGCGCACGCTGGGCCGGGTACCGGAATATTTCCGGGTCGAGCAATTCGATGTCAATGTCGAACTGCGCTACAACGCCAACGGCCAGCGCGTGACGGTGGCAATGGCCGTGGTGAAGGTCGATGTCGACGGCGAAAAACTGATTTCGGCGGCGGAGGGCAACGGCCCCGTCAACGCGCTCGACGTGGCGCTGCGCAAGGATCTCGGCAAATACCAGAGGTTCATCGAAGGCCTGAAGCTGATCGATTATCGCGTGCGTATCCTCAATGGAGGCACCGAAGCGGTGACGCGGGTGCTGATCGAAAGCGCGGACGAGCAAGGCGAGCGCTGGACCACGATCGGAGTATCGCCCAACATCATCGACGCCTCATTTCAGGCGCTGATGGATTCGGTGGTCTACAAGCTGGTGAAATCCGGCGCGCCGGCGTGAGAACTCAGGTTGGGCGTCATTGCGAGCGCAGCGAAGCAATCCATGAAGCCAACTACGACGACGCTATGGATTGCTTCGTCGCGGAGCCTGTCATCGGGCGCGCATTTGCGCGACCCGTTGGCTCCCTTGCGCAAACGCTTCGCGTTTGTCGCAGGCAATGACGGTGAGGGGAGGAGTCGTTCATGATCGATCATGTCTCGGTTGGCGTCCGTAATCTCGACCGCGCCGCGCGCTTTTACGAATTGACGCTGGCGCCGCTGGGCCTGTCACGGCTGGTCACGCGTCCGGCGACGATCGGTTTTGGAAAAACCTATCCCGAGTTCTGGATCAACTTGCGAGCCGATATGGCGCGGGTCGAGCCGGAAG
>Ga0210396_10007169_pt1 | contig 10624 bp, 10 predicted proteins | sample IncBWH17OmetaG_FD_155466 | JGI IMG/M metagenome (GOLD analysis project Ga0210396, IMG submission 155466) | Forest soil microbial communities from Barre Woods Harvard Forest LTER site, Petersham, Massachusetts, United States - Inc-BW-H-17-O ... | reverse complement strand
TTCCGGCCCCAACTCTGTTTGGCCTGTCGCTCGGCGGCGAGACGCGGTTTTATTATGTCTGTCTGATTGCAGCCGCCGGCGTATTTCTGGCGCTCGACCGGATCACGCATTCGCGGTTCGGGCGCGCTTTGACCGCGATGTCTCAGGATGAGGAGGCGGCGCGCGCCAGCGGAATTTCTATTTCGCTCTACAAGAGCAAGTGCTTCCTGATCGCCGCGATCGTCTCGGGCATTGCTGGCGGGCTTTACGCCTACCATTCGCGCTATCTCAATCCGAACGACTTCGATTTCCAGAAATCGATCGACATCTTGATCATGGTCGTGATCGGCGGCATAAGAAGCCTGCCTGGCGCGGCGCTCGGCGCCGCCATCGTCGTTTTGATCCCGGAACTGCTGCGCGCGTCCGGAGAATTCCGGCTCCTTCTTTTCGGCGTCATGGTGATCGTGCTGGCGGGAACCGGCAGCCGTGGCCTGAGCGGTATCTTGGTCGATCTTTTCAGGCGTTTTTCGCCGCCTCGGCTGTGGCTGGTCTTTCAGAAGCCTGGAGCGGTGAGGCTGTAATGTCCGCTCTGTTAGAAATCAACGGGCTTACGCGTCGCTTCGGCGGCCTTGTCGCTGTCCGCGACGTTGCGATGGAAGTCGCGCCGGGATCCGTCCATGGGCTGATCGGTCCGAACGGCGCCGGCAAAACGACGCTGCTCAATCTGATCTCCGGTCACGTTCCCTCAAGCAGCGGCCGGATTAGCTTTGCGAGTGGCGACATCACGCGCTGGTCGGTCGATCGCCGTGCCCGCGCCGGCATCCGCCGAACCTTCCAGAACCTGAAACTGTTCCGTGACATGACGGTGCTCGAAAACGTTATGGTCGGAATGCACGGCGAGACCCATTGCGAAATCTGGCGCGCGCTGTTGCGCACGCGCTCACAACAGGCCGAGGAAGCCGCCATTGCCGAGCGTGCCCGCGAAGCGCTCGATTTTGTCGGCCTGTTGAATCTTGCCGATACACGTGCGGATGATTTGCCCTACGGCTCGCAGCGGCTTGTCGAAATTGCCCGGGCAACCGTCGCACGGCCGAAGCTGCTTTTGCTGGATGAGCCGGCGGCCGGTCTCAACGGGGTCGAAAGCCGGCGCCTCGTCGACCTTATCAAGGCCATTCGTGCGAGCAGCACGACCATCCTTTTAGTGGAGCACCACATGGACGTGGTGATGCCGTCCTGCGATTGCATCACTGTGCTCAACTACGGTCAGCGGCTCGCGAACGGTACGCCGGCGGAAATCCGGGCCCACCCGGAGGTGATCAAGGCCTATCTCGGCGGCGGACTCAAGCGGCGCGAGACGCGCGCACCGAAACAACAGGCGGAGCTTCTCCATGCTGCGTCTTGAAAATATCAGCGCCGGTTATGGCGCGGTGACCGCTTTGCGCAATGTCGATATGGTCGTGGCATCGGGCGAAGTGGTCGCATTGATCGGTTCGAACGGCGCCGGAAAATCGACAACGCTGCGCACGATTTCCGGGCTGGTTCGCCCCAGCACGGGGAAAATCGAATTTCAGGGCGAAGCGATCACGGAGCTTTCGCCCGAACAGATCGTCGATCGGGGCATCATCCATGTGCCTGAGGGACGCCACGTCTTTCCGCGACTCTCGGTCCATCAGAATCTGACTGTCGGCGCTTATTCCTCTCGCGCTCACGCCAGGAAGAACGAGACGCGCGAGCGCGTCTTCGAGTTGTTTCCCCGGCTCTACGAGCGCCGCCAGCAGCTCGCGGGCTCGCTGAGCGGAGGCGAACAGCAGATGCTGGCCTTCGGCCGCGCCATGATGGCACAGCCAGTTCTGCTGATGCTGGACGAGCCTTCGCTGGGGCTAGCGCCGATCATGGTCGAGGAAGTCGCGCGCGCGATCGACTATTTCCGCGAAAGCGGCGTCACGATTTTGCTGGTCGAGCAGAACGCCGAGCTTGCGCTCGAACTCGCCACGCGCGGCTATGTGATCGAGACCGGCTCGATCGTGCTCGCCGATACCAGCGAGCGTCTGCTTGAAAATCCAAAGGTCTGGGCGAGCTATCTCGGCGAGCAGGATTGGGAATTCGACACGGCCGCGGTTGCTCAGAGCCCGCAGTGAATGAGTTTTCCGCTAACGAGGGAGTTTGAACCATGCGTTTCCTAAATGCCCGCGGCACGATCGCCATAGCCTTCATGATCGCAGCTTCCGTTCAGCCGTCCGCCGCCGAAACCATCAAGATCGGCGTGTTCGGCCCGTTTTCCGGTGACGCCGCCGCGATGGGCGGCAGCGAGAAGGACGCGGTCAGCCTCGTGATCCAGGAAAAGAACGCCGCCGGCGGCATCCGCGGCCAGCAGATCGAGCCGGTCTATGCGGATGACAGCGGCAAGCCGGAGGAAGCGGTCAACACGATCAAGCGGCTGATTTCGCGCGACGACGTTCTTCTCAACATCGGCAGCATCTCCAGCCCCGCGAGTCTCGCGGCCTCGCAGGTCAGCCGTCAATCCGAGACCGCACAGATCGTGGTCGGCGGCACCGCGCAGCGGATCACGACATCGGGCAACAAATGGGTGTTCCGTTCACCGGTACCCGATACGAAGCTCGTCGCCGATCTCGTGGATTTCATCCATGAGAAATTCCCGAAAGTGACGAAGTTCGCATTCCTTTACGTCAACGACGACTTCGGCCGCGGCGGTTTTGAGGCCTTCAAGGCGGCGGGCGCGAAATACGGCTTCGAAATCGTCGACGAGGAGCGTTACACCCGCGGCGACATCGATTTCACGGCGCAGCTTGGGCATATCAAGGCAAGCCCGGCCCAGGCCATGGTCGAGTGGTCGCGCTACACGGAAGGCGCGCTGGTCGCCAAGCAATACGCCCAGACCGGATTGAATCTGATCCGGTTCGGTTCCGACGGCATCGCGACGCCCAAATTCATCGAGCTCGCGGGCCCGGCGGCGGACGGCATCTATTTCACGGCGCATTTCAGTGTCGCGACCACGACGGACATTCCGGTCGCCAAGGACTTCGTCGCGAAATTCAGAAAGGCCTATGGCCGCGACCCGGACTCCTATGCAGCGGAAGCCTATGACGCCGCCACCATGGCCGTCCTGGCGGTCGAAGCGGCCGGCAAGCCCGATCGCGCCTCGGTTCGCGATGCACTGGCGAAGGTCAGCTTCGAAAGCAGCCGCGGCTCTTTCAAGTTCGACGACAAGGGCGATCCGCTGCTCGTCACCCATGTCGTGAAGATCGTGGATGGCAAGGAGACCAACGCGCGTAACATGCCGGTTCAAAACTAGCTTGCGATCCTGCGTCGCATTCATCGGCTGGGCGATGGTCGATACCATTCGCTCAAGCCGGCGATAGCGGCGAGGGCCAATGGGAGGGAAAAAAGATGAACGCAAAAATCATCAAATCGGATAATCCGCAGCCGCTTGCGGTCTACACCGAAGCCTTCGACGTCGGCGGATTGATCTTCGCCGCGGGCCAGTTGCCGACCGATTTCAAGACCGGAATTCCCCTTGAAGCCAAGAAGGACCCGAACTTTCCGTTCTATGGCTCGGACATCAAGAGGCGGACGCATTACATCATGAAGAACCTCGCGCGGACCTTCGAGGCTGCGGGAGGGTCGCTCGACCACATCGTCAAGGCGCAGGTGTTCCTGGAAGACCTGCGCGACTTCCATGCCTTCGACGAGGTGTGGAAGGAATATTTCAAGGTGCCGCCGGCGCGCACAACCGTCGGGACGACGGGCTTGCTGGTCAAGGACGCGCAGATCGAAATCGATCTGATCGGCTATGTGCCGGGCAAGCTCAAAAGCCAGCTGATCAAGTCCGAAAATGCGCGGCCGATCGCGCATTATACCGAAGCGTTCACGGTCGGCGGATTGATATTCGCCGCCGGGCAATTGCCGTCCGATTTCAAGACCGGCGTCCCGGACGAAGCGAAGAAGGACCCGAACTTTCCGTTCTATGGCTCGGACATCAAGAAGCGGACGCATTATGTGATGAAGAATCTCGCGCGCACTTTCGAGGCGGCGGGCAGTTCACTCCATCATGTTTGTAAGGCGCAGGTCTTTCTCGAAGACATCGCCGATCACGATGCCTTCCAGGAAGTGTGGCGCGAATATTTCAAGGAGCCGCCGCCGACCACCGTGGTCGGCACCAGTGGTGTCGAGACCAAAGGACTTTTGGTGAAGGATGCGCAGATCGAGATCGATCTGATCGGATACATCCCGGACAAGATCAAGGCGCGCACGGTGAAGACATCGAATCCCAGGGGTGCTGCGAGTTACGCGGAAGCTGTCGTTGCCGGCGGGTTGGTGTTCGCCGAAGGCGCGCTGCCGACAGACTACACGTCGGGCATTCCTGCTGAAGCCAAAAAGGACCCGAACTTTCCGTTCTACGGCTCGGATATCAAGCTGCGGACGCGTTACGTGCTGAACAAGTTGGCGCGGACTTTTGAAGCGGCCGGCAGTTCGCTGGACCACGTCGTCAAGGCGCAAGTCTTTCTCGACGATTTGAACAATTTCAGCGCCTTTGACGAGGTGTGGAAGGAATTCTTCAAGACGCCGCCGGCACGGACCACGGTCGAAACCAGCGGGCTTCCCGTCAAGGACGCGATGGTGGCCATCGATCTGATCGGCTACGTGCCCGGTGAGGTCGCGCTCTCGGGTTGATTGTAGCGATCCGCAGGGATGTGCCGCGAACGCGTGGATGCCGCAGGATCGATGCGCATCGGCATCAGGACCATATCAAGAATTCGTTTGCTGCATTCAGAAGCCGTTGTTAGGCTTTTGTTTTCACGGTGCGTGGTGCGGAGGAGATCATGAGGGGCCTCAAGCTAGTCGGCATTATCTTTGCGTGTCTGCTGCTGGTGGCGCAACTTCCAGCGAAGGCGCAGGAAAATATCCGCATCGGCGTGTTGCTGCCGTTGACGGGACCGCTTGCGAAGAACGGTCTTGAGAACTGGGAGGCGATGCAGATTGCCCGCGATATGATCAACGAGCTTGGCGGAATCAACGGCCGCAAGGTCGAATACCTGCAAGGAGATGCCAATACGCCGAACGCAGCGATCAGCGAGACCGAACGACTGATCACCAAGGACGGCATCAAGATCACGACCGGCTCGTTTGCTTCCCCGATAGCGATCGCGGTGAGCCAGGCGGCCGAGCGTCATGGCGTGTTTCATTGGGAGACGACGGGGGCGGCCGAAATCATCACGCGCCGCGGCTTCAAGCATACGTTCCAGGTCGGCGCGCCGGCGCGCAAATACGGCCAGGCCGCGGTCGATATCATCGTCAACGATCTTGCCAAGCGGCTGAACAAGCCGGTCGATACCCTGAAGATCGCTCTGTTGTGGGAGAACCGCGCGTTCGGAAAATCCGTCGGCGATGGCATTCGCGCCTACACCCAAGGAAAAGGCATCAAGCTCGCCTATGACGAGGGCTACGATCAGACCGCGACCGACATGACGCCGATCGTGCAGAAACTGAAGGACGTCGCGCCCGACATCGTGATCGCGATCTCGTTCCCCAATGACGCGATCCTGTTTCAGCGCAAGGCCAAGGAGCTCGAATTCAACACGGCGGCGTTCATCGGCGTTTCCGCTGGTTACTCGTCGCCTGACTTGAGGGAATCGATCGGCGATGCCGTGAGCGGCATTTTTGTCGCTGATTTTCCGCCAAAGGTGAACGCCGCGGTGCTGACGCCTGAAACCAGGAAGGTCGCCGACGAATTCTACAAGCGGTATGAGGTCAAGCTGAAGCGACCACCGGCCGGGCATGCGGCAGCGGGTTTCTCGGCCGTCTGGGCGCTGTTCACTGAAGTCTTGCCGAAAGCCAAGACCTTCGAGCCGGACGAGTTGCGCGAGATCGCGCTAAAACTCGACCTGCCCGAGGGATCGCTGGTCAATGGCAGCGGTATCAAGTTCACCAATTTCGACTGGCCCGACGACCCCAAGGATGCTGGGCAAAATCTGCGGGCCTCGATTGGCGTCTGGCAGTGGACCAAGGCGGGCAACGAGGAAGTCTATCCGGCCGAACTCGCAACCCAGCAGCCGATTATGGTGCCGTTGCCGGATTGGAGTAAGCGTTGATTCCGAACCCGGCGGCTGACGTGCATCGCCTCGTCGGCGGAACGCGCCCGTGAACACGATCATCCAGCTCGTGATTTCCGGTCTTCTGATCGGCAGCATTTACGCGCTGATGAGCATCGGCCTGACGCTAATTTTCGGTGTCCTGCGCGTCGTCAACTTCGCCCATGGCGAATTCCTGATGATCGCGATGTATGGCGCCTGGGCGTTCAGCAAATTGCTTGGCCTCAATCCGTATGTTGCGGCTGTCGCCGTCGTGCCTGCAATGTTCCTGTTCGGCGCGCTGGTCTATCGGCTTGTCATTGGTTCGGCGCTGGAGAAGCCGCATCTGGTCGTGGTGTTCGCCACCATGGGCCTGTCGATCTTCCTGCAAAACGCCGCGCTGATGGCGATGACCGCCGACCTTCGCGATGTTCCGCCGATCTTCGGCCGATCGATTTCCGCCGGCCACGTCTTCATCAAGGGCGAGCTCTTGCTCGGCTTTGTCATTACGCTCTGTTGCACCGTCGCCCTGCAATGGGTGATCAAGTACACGTTTCTCGGCAAGGCCATCCGCGCCACCGTGCAGGACGGCGAAGCGGCGAAACTGATGGGGATCGCGGTGCCGAAGATATTCCTGATCACATTTGCCGCCGGTTCGGCGCTGGTCGGGCTTGCGGCCTGCGTGATGCTGCCGCTGTTTTCGGTGTTTCCGACAGTCGGGCTGAACTTCGTGCTGATTGCCTTCGTGATCGTGGTACTCGGCGGCATGGGAAGCATCGAGGGCGCGTTGCTCGGAGGCTTCTGCGTCGGCGTGGTGCAGTCGGTCGGCTCGTACTATGTCGCGCCCGCGTTTGGGCAGCTGTTCTTCTTCGTGCTGTTCCTGCTGGTGATGATTTTCCGCCCCAACGGCCTGTTCGGCCAAAAGGGCGCGGCGACGCTTGGGATGAATGAGTAACGCATGACGGCGATGCCGGGGAGGAGAAGTTTCTCGCGAATTTCCGCGATGCCGCAACGCGGACGGCTCTCCTGGTTTGAGATCGTTTTGCTTGGAGGTTGCGCCGTCTGGGTTGGCTTCGATCTCGCGCCGGCTTTACAGGACGTCGTCGTTCTCTCTTTCCTTTTCGCCGGTCTTGCGCTCGCCTGGAATATTGCCGGCGGCTGCGCCGGATTGATCTCATTCGGCCACGCCGCGTTTTTTGGGATCGGGGCCTATACGTCGACCATCCTGTTTCAAAGCTACAATATCACGCCCTGGTTCGGAATTTTTGCCGGTGCCGGGGCCGCGGCACTTGCCGGCGCGGTGCTGTCGCTGATCTGTGCGCGGCTCAAGGGGCCGTTCTTTATTCTTTCATCGCTCGCGTTCGCAGAAGTCGTGCGCATCGTCGCGCTGAACTGGTCGTCGGTGACCGGCGGCGCCGAAGGCCTGTCGATCCCGCCGGTGCCTGATTTGGCCAATATGGTGCTCGGTTCGAAGCCCGCTTATGAGACGTTGACCCTGATCTATCTGATTTTGGCCTATGCGATCATGCGTTGGCTTGAAGCGTCACGATTCGGATTCTATCTGTTCGCGGTTCGAGACAATGATGAGGCGGCCGCTGCCGCCGGCATCAATCCGCTGATGGTTCGTTCCTCGGCAATGGCGCTGAGCGCGGCGCTGACTGGGGTAGGGGGCACGATTTTCGCGCAATACTTCCTTTATCTCGACCCGACCTATGTGATTTCTCCTGAACTGTCGTTTCAGTTTGCGCTGTTGCCCGCCGTTGGTGGGCTCGGGACCGCCATCGGCCCTATCCTCGGCTCCTTTCTCATCACGCCGTTGTCGGAGTTGTTGCGCGCGAATCTCGGCAACGCCGCGGCGGGACTGCATCTTGTGATCTATAGTGCCGGGTTGATTATCGTGATGCTGTATTTCCCGGCCGGCATTGCCGGCGCGCTCGAAAAACTCAAGTCCCGGAAGCCGCGGCCATGAGCGCGCTTTTGGAAGTTCAAGGCGTCAGCCGAACGTTTGGCCCGACCCGCGCCGTTGATCACGTATCCTTTGCCGTTCAGCCGGGCGAATTGCTGGGACTGATCGGGCCGAACGGTGCAGGCAAGAGCACGCTGTTCAATCTGATTGCGGGCGTAATGTCGCCATCTGGCGGGAAGATTGCGCTGGACGGCACAGATGTGACCGGTTGGAAATCGTATGACATGGCGCGGGCCGGCGTCGGCCGCACCTTTCAGATTCCAAAACCCTACCGGCAATTATCCGTCATTGAGAACGTGATGATCTCAACCTTTCTGCGCGAGCGGTCGACGGTGGGCGCGCGCGAGCTGGCGGACGTGACGCTGAGCGATCTTGGACTGGCGCCTTATCGCGACCGGCCGGCGAGCGAATTGACGGTCGGGCTCTTGAAGCGGCTGGAAGTCGCCCGCGCGCTCGCGATGCAGCCGAAGCTCGTGCTGTTCGATGAGATCATGGCCGGCCTGACCCCGACCGAGGTCGGTGCCATGACGGAGATTGTCGCTGGCCTGCCGGCGCGCGGGATCACCGTGGTCTGGGTCGAGCATGTGCTTTACGCCATCATGAAGACGGCAACGCGGATGGTCGTGATCAACCGCGGCAGCGTGATCGCCCAAGGTGCGCCGGCGGAAGTGGCGCGCGATCCGGCCGTTGTCAAAGCCTATCTCGGCGAGGAGATGCAGCTTGCTTGAGGTCAAAAACCTCGATGCGTTCTATGGCGCGGTGCAGGTGCTGCACGGCGTCAACCTCGTTGTGAACACCGGTGAGATCGTGGGCCTGGTCGGCGCCAATGCCGCCGGCAAGAGCTCGCTGATGTTTTCGCTCGCGGGTTTGCGAACCGCCTGCCGCGGTCAGGTGCTGCTGAATGGCGCGTCCATTCAGGCGTTCGCGCCGTGGGAGCGGCCGTCCAAAGGCCTTGTGCTGGTGCCGGAGCGGCGGCGGCTATTTCCTTTCATGACCGTGCTTGAGAATCTCGAAGTCGGCGCCTATGCCCCGGCGGCGCGCGCCGTGATCTCGCAATCTCTCGAGGCGGTATTCGCGTTGCTGCCGACACCCTCGGAGCGGCGCAGCCAGATCGCGGGTTCGATGAGCGGCGGCGAACAGCAGATGCTTGCGATCGGCCGGGCGCTGATGGCGCGGCCGCAAGTATTATTGCTCGATGAGCCAACCGAAGGGCTCGCACCGATCTTCGTAAAGCTTCTATTTGACCTGATCGTCGATCTGCGCCGCCAGGGTCTCACGATCCTGATCGTCGAGCAGAACGTCCACCATGTGCTCCGGACGGCGGACCGTGCCTATGTGCTCGAAAACGGCCGGATCGTCATGGAAGGCGAGGGCCCCGCACTCCTCAAAGACGAACGGCTCAAAACGGCCTATTTAGGACTCTAGTGATGATCACCGATATCCACTGCCATTATGTTCCGGACCCATTCTTCAAGTTCGCGCAATCGCGTCCCGAATTCGCGATCACGATCAAACGCCGCGAGGGCGACGCGGTCGATCTCGATATCAGAGGCATGCATTTCGGCCTAAACACGACTTTCTTCGACATGGAAAAGCAGGTGGAGCGGATGCAACGTGACGGCGTCGAGCGCGTGATGCTGTCGCTGGCGACGCCGTTCATCGACTATCATCTCGACGCCGCGCTTGCTGTCGAGGCAGCCATCGTCTTCAACGATGGATTGGCGGCGGCGATCGCGCCGGATCGGTCACGTTTCGGCGGCTGGGCTTTGTTGCCGATGCAGGACCCGAAAGCGGCCGCGCGCGAACTGCGCCGTTGTGTCCGCGATCATGGTTTCATCGGCGGCCATATTGCCTCCAACGTGCGCGGCCTTTATTTGAATGACAGCGGGTTTACGCCGATTTTCCAGGCCGCGGTCGATCTCGGCGTTCCCTTGTTCGTGCACCCGGCCGATCCCCTCGGCAAGGACCGGACGCGCGATTACGAACTCACGATCGTCGCAGGCTATCTGTTCGACAGCACCATCAACATTCTGAAAATGATCTGTTCGGGTTTTCTCGACCGCTGGCCAACGCTCAAACTCGTCTGTGCCCACGGAGGCGCGTTTAGCCCTGCTTTGCGTGCCCGCATGCAGCGCGAGGTCGATACCAACGCTCAGCTCAAACGTACCTTGAACAAGCCGGTCGGCGATTATCTGCGCCAGCTTTATGTCGATTCCATCTGCTTCGAGCCGGCGATGCTGCGTTATGTGGCGGAGGTAATTCCGCCGGAGCAGATCATGCTGGGGAGCGACGCGCCGTTTCCGCTCGGCGAACCGCACCCGGTGACCTTCGTGCGCAACGCGCTACCGGCCGAGCTGACCAAACTCGTGCTGGAAGACAATTTCGAACGGCTGATCGGAGGCTGACATGGACATCAGGCGTATCTGGCTTTGCAAGGACGTCGTGTTGGCCGAGGGCGGCTTGCCCGCGCTCAAACCCGTCACGCGGGTTGCGGCCTGCGCGGTGATTGCGAATCCTGCGGCCGATCAGGCGCTGGACGATCTTTCCGAGCTCGTTGGCTTTGGGGCCGATCTCGGTGCGCGGCTGGTCA
>Ga0210396_10007168_pt1 | contig 10625 bp, 16 predicted proteins | sample IncBWH17OmetaG_FD_155466 | JGI IMG/M metagenome (GOLD analysis project Ga0210396, IMG submission 155466) | Forest soil microbial communities from Barre Woods Harvard Forest LTER site, Petersham, Massachusetts, United States - Inc-BW-H-17-O ... | reverse complement strand
GACACCGATCCACGTTGGGAACGGGCTCGACTCCAGGTGTGGCACCACGTCCTGGTTCAGCAAAGGCGCGCGGGTCTTGCCCTCCCAGGTGACGGGCCCGCCCTTGAGCAGCTCGGCGAACAGCGTGGCCTTCTCCTCGAAGAGTTCCTCGTAGTCGGCGAGGTCGTAGCCGAACAACGGGAACGATTCGATGCTCGATCCGCGGCCGAGGATGACTTCGGCCCGGCCGCCGGAGATCGCGTTCAGGGTGGAGTACCGCTGGAACACCCGGACCGGATCGTCTGAGCTCAACACGGTGACGGCGGAGCCGAGGCGGATTCGCCCGGTGCGGGCCGCGATCGCGGCGAGCACGACGTCGCCGGCCGGCATCGGGAAGTACTCGGTGTGATGCTCACCGATCCCGAAGAAGTCCACCCCGGCTTGTTCGGCGAAAACGCCCTCTTCGACCACGTTGCGGATCGTCTGGGCGTGCGATAGCGGCTTGCCGTCGGCGTCGCTGTTGCGGTCGCCGAAGGTGTCCAGCCCGAAGGTGTAGGTCATGCCAGGCTCCTGGCGTCCTGACGCACGGCCCGCTCGAACTCAGGTTGCGTCAGCACCACCCCGAACACCGGCCCGCCCGGCTGGAGCACCCGGCCCGCCCGCAGGCTTTCCAGGCGAACCGGGTCGTAGCCGATCCGGTCGAGCAGGCCCGCGATCGTGGCGACCGCCGCGGGGTCGTCGCCCGCGACGCCGGCGGCCTTGCGGTCCGGGGCGCCGGCCGGCCGCGCCCGGTCCTCGAGCTCGTGATAGCCGATGTGATTGAGGGCCTTGACCACGGCCGAGCCGGCCAGCCGCCGGGCCACGACCTCACTGCTTCCGCGGTCTTCGAAGGGCTCCAGGACGCCGTCGCTGGCCGGCCAGTAGTTCATCGCGTCCACCACGAGCTTGCCGTCGAGCAGCGCGGGATCGATGCCGCCGAAGCGGTGCAGCGGTATCGCGAGCACCACGATGTCCGCATCGGCCACCGCGTCGCTGGCCCACCGGGGCTGCGCGCCGGGAATGACCAGCTCGGTGATCAGCGCGATGTCTTCCGGGTCGCCGGACGTGGCGATGGCCACCGGATATCCGGCCTTGATGGCCAGCCGGGCGATGACCGGCCCGACATGGCCCGCGCCGAGGACCGCGAGCCTGCCTGGTTCCTGCATCAGAACCCGACCACCTGGCGGATGAGCACGATGTGGATACGGCCGGGCAGTTCCTGGTGGATCTCCAGGACCTTCCCCACCGAGCTGTGCTGCCCGTAGGCGGCGATCGCGCGTGCGTCTTCCAGTACCAGGCTGTGCTGGTAGATCCGCTCGTGCGCGGCCTCCAGGGTGGGGACGAGCTTCTGCGCGCCGACGACGAAGATGACGTTGGCGGCGCCCCAGGCGTAGGAGGCGAGCTGGCTGCCGGAGGCGGAGGCGATGACGAGCGTTCCGTCGCGGGTGATCGCGTGGACGCTGCCGAGGGCGTAGTCCGGCTGGCCGCCGATCGCCTTCATCTGCTGCGCCTGGGTGGCGAAGTCGAGCGCGAACATCCGGTTGCGCGCCGAGTCGTAGGGCCCTTCGTCGTTGATCGCGTCCGCGATGCCGGTTTCGGCCAGGGTTACCGAGGTGTTGGTCATCACCGACGACCCGTGCGGAATGCGAGCCAGGACGGTCTGGCGTGCGGCGTCGAGGTCGTCCACGACTTCCACGCTGAACCCGTGCTCTTCCAGGGCGGTGACCGCTGACGCGAGCTCCTGCTCGTCGGGCAGCGTCGTGAATCGGTCCGGGGTGGCGATCGTGCTCATCGGCTGGTCCTTCCTTGACGACATTGAAAGCGTAAGCGGACTTTACCCCGTTTATATTTCCGGCCGTAGGGTGGGACCCATGAGCCAGCCCGTGACCTGGGGACCGCCGCACGCCGAGCGCGCCGACGCCGCCCGCAACCGGCGGCTGCTGCTGGCCACAGCGCGCGAGATCATTACCGGGCAGGGGGCCGACCAGCTGACCATGGACGGGCTGGCCGAACGCGCGGGCCTGGGCAAGGGAACGGTGTTCCGCCGGTTCGGCACCCGGGCGGGGATCTTCGCCGCGCTGCTAGACGACGACGAGCGGGACTTCCAGGAACAGGTTCTCGCCGGACCGCCGCCGCTGGGCCCTGGCGCCCCGCCGCTGGACCGCCTGATCGCCTACGGCCGCGCCAGGACCGGCTTCCTGATCAAGCACCGCGAGATCGCACGCGCCGCACTGGACGGCAGGCAGCGGGTACCAGCCGGATCGCAGACGCCCATGTCGCGGGAACACATCCGGTTCCTGCTCGGGGAGATGAACCTCGGCGCCGCCGACCTGGACATCCTGGCCACCCAGCTCACCGCGGCCCTGGACGGCCCGCTGCTGCTCTACCTGTCCTCCGCCATCTTGACCCAGGCCGCTCCGCAAGTCTCCGAACGCCTCGGCCGGGGCTGGCAGGACCTGATCCAGCGCGTCTGCGGGCCCCGGTGAACCAGCGGCCGGTTATGGGTGGTCGATGTCGATGTGGCGGCTGACGGCCGCGGCGATGGCGGCTAGGTCGTCTTCGTCGGAGCTGATGATGAGGTCGCCACGCCGGAGGGCGCCTTCGACGACGTGGGCGTCGACGATATCGGTGGTGCGGGCGCGGCCGGCCAGGGTACCGGCGGCCCGGGCCCCGGGGTCATCGAGAACTTCCACCGCACATCCGGCCAGGAGCCGGACGAGCTGTGCCTGGCGGGGTGTGCCTCGCCAGCACTGAGCCACGACGGGGGCGGGGACGGTCGGTACGACGCGGCGCAGCAGCAGGGCACGGTGGCGGGCCCACATCAGCCGCTCACCTCGTTCGGCGGCGATCAGCGCCCCGGAGTCGTAGGTGACACCGGTCACGCGGTCCGCCGGGTGCTGGATGGCTCGGTGACCCTGGTAGCCCATTCGTCGGCCTCGGCGATCTCGTCCGGGGTGAACGGGCCGTGCTCGGTCTCGTACTGGCTGACCGCGTCCAGGCCCGCCCGGATGGTGAATTCCTTCCGCGCGGTCTGGGCGAGCCAGGCGCTGTAGCTCATCCCGGCGGCCTGAGCGGCGGCGGCGATCTCGGCATCGAGCTCGGGCGGGATGGAGATGGAGCGCTTCTTGCGGACAGCCATGACGCAACGGTAGCACAGCGGTACGACAATCGCGCGGATGCGCGGTGTGCCGGGCTGGTCGTGGGCGCCGGTATCGGGCCCAGTCCCCTCGGTCAGTGGCCGGCGGTCTGGCCGCCGTCGACGTGCAGGATCTCGCCGGTGATGTAGGGCGAGGACTCCAGGAACAAGATGGCGTCGACCACGTCGCTGACCCGGCCCACCCGCCCGAGCGGGGGAAGCCGGTCACCGAGGCTGTCGTAGCTGTCGGCCGGGTGCATCGGCTTCTGGATGATCCCGGGCGAGACGGCGTTGACCCGGATGCCGCGCGAGGCGTACTCGACGGCCAGCGACCGGGTGACCGCCGCCAGGCCACCCTTGGTCAGAGCGGCCAGCGCCGAAGGCGCCTTGGAGTTGGCGACCTCGGCCACGGTGGCCGAGATGTTGACCACGTGGCCGCCGTACCGCCGGGCCATGTCGGCGATGACCCGCTGGGTCAGCCAGAAGAACCCGGCCAGGTTGACCCCGGTAACCTGCGCGTAGTCCGCGGCGGTGTAGTCGGTGAACGGCTTGGAGACGAACACGCCGGCGTTGTTGATCAGCGTGTCGATGCGCCCGAACCGGTCCAGGGCGGCGTCGGCGATCCGGTCGGCGGTGCCGGGGTCGGCGATGTCGCCGGCCACGGTGAGCAGATCGCTTTCCTCGGACGGCTTGATGGTCAGGGCGCTGGCCACCACCGCCCACCCCCGGCCCCGGTATCCGGTGACCAGGCCGGCGCCGATGCCCCGCGATCCGCCGGTGATGACGGCGACCTTGCCGGTCATGATGCCTGCGCCGGGTCGCTGGGATGCAGGGTCAGCCGCGTCGTCTGCACGGTCATCCAGGGGTCCAGGGGAAGTGACCTCAGGATCGACTGCAGCTCGGCGGGGCCGGCGGCCTGCCACAGGCCCAGCGCGCGCCCCCGGCCGGGCAGCTTCCACAGTCGCCGCAGGTGCCCCTGCCCGGCCAGTTCCTTCGCGCGCTCGGCCTCGCGCGCCTCGGTCTCCTCCACGGTCCGGCCCGGCGTGCCCTCCGGGACTTCGGTGACGAACGTGGTGAGGAACTCCGAGCCCGGCGCTCCCGCGGCCAGGCCCGGGTCGTTGGGGTGCGGCGACAGAGCCGTCACCTCGTCGGTCCGCCACACCCGCAGCGGCATCGAGGCCAGGACCGCCTCGAGCTGGCCGTCGTCGTCGGCGGCGAACAGCCCCAGGGTGCGCCATTCGCCCGGCTGCAGCGGCGGGCGCCAGAGCCGCAGCAGGTGCCCCTGCGCCGCGAGTTCGCGCGACCGGGCCGCCTCGCGCCCGCGAATGTCCGCCACGGCACGGCCCGGGGTTCCTTCCGGAACGTGCGTCGTCATGGTGACCAGGTATTCCATGGTGGGTCGGTACCTCCTGGCGCGGAAGGTGGAGCAGGGTTCGTTCGGAAAAAATTTTCAATTATGCCGAACGGAACGTGGTATTACGGCCCGCATACGGCCCTGCGCTCCGCGGGGCGGTGCCGCCGCGACTCGCTCTGGCCTTCACTTTGGCACGCCCGGGCGGCCTGCGCGCCCGTGAGGACCCTGGCCCGGGGTACGGGTCCACTGGGGGGTAGCCCCCGTGCTTGCGCCGCCGCCGGTCGCTAAGGGTGCGGATCGGCCCGGAACGCCGGGGGCGCCCGGGCCGCGGGCCAGGGTCAGGGCCAGTGCCTTCTACGGGCGCAACGGGCCGCCCGGAGGGCGAACGTGGAAGCAGGCGGAAACGAACTGAGGCAAGGCCCATGACTGACGTAGGTGTGCACGAGCCGGCTATCCAGCGGCTGTCAGGTCGCGGGCCACGACTAGCAGGTGACGGGCCAGGACTACAAGCTTGTGCGGATTCGGGCTAGGGCTTGGCGATCTTAGCGTGATCGAAGGGAATCCGGCCTTAGGAGGCCTCAATGAAGGAACCGGCGCCGGCCAGACCAGGCCATGAGGCGATCGACCACGGCGACCTGCTCGTGCATGAATGGCGGGTGACACAGCTCACCCGGCTGGGGATCCCGTGGTCGGTGGCCCAGGCCGTCGCCGGCCACGTCGACTGGCACCAGGTCGCTACGCTGGTGCGCCGCGGCTGCCCGCCACGGCTTGCGCTCCAGATCGTCCGGTGAGGCAGTCCCCATGACCAGCAGCCTTGCCGTCCAGCGGTTGACCGACGATGCCTTGCGGGCCCGGGTCGCCAGGCCCCGGGGATCGGCCGCCCGTGGGCATCTGCGGATCTACCTGGGCTACGCACCCGGTGCCGGCACCACCTGCGCGCTGCTCAGCGAGGGCCGCCGGCGCGCGGAGCAGGGCACCGACGTGGTGGTGGCGAGCGCGGAAACGCACGGCCGGCCGCACACCGAAGGCCTCCTGGCAGGTCTTGAGGTCATTCCCTCCGCCATAGTCCCCTACCGGGGCACGCTGGCAGAGGAGATGGATCTCGGCGCGGTGCTGGCCCGCGGCCCCGCGGTGGCGCTGGTCGACGATTTCGCGCACCGCAACGCGCCCGGCTCGCGCCATCGCGCGCGATGGCAGGACGTCGAGGACCTGCTGGCGGCGGGAATCGACGTGATCTCCACCGTCAGTGTCGGGCACCTGGATTCCCTGGCCGACGTGGTGGCGAAGATCACCGGCGCCGCGCCTGGGCAGAGCGTGCCCGATTCGGTCGTTCGCGCGGCGGGCGAGGTCGAGCTGGTGGACGCGGCGCCGGAGGCCTTGCGGGATCGGCTGTCCCGCGGCCACATCTACCCGGCAGGCCAGGTGGATGCGGCGCTGGGCGGCTGGTTCCAGACGGGGAACCTGTCGGCGCTGCGCGAGCTTGCCCTGCTGTGGCTGGCCGCCGCGCTGGCCGTCGGCCCGCGGCGGCACCTTCCCGGTGGCGGCGATCCCGGCAGCGGTCAGCCCCGGGAACGGGTGGTGGTCGCGCTCAGCGGTGGTCCGGAGGGTGAGACCCTGATCCGCCGGGCGGCCCGGATCGCCGCCCGGTCCGGCGGGGACCTGCTGGCGGTGCACGCCGCCCGGCCTGGCCGCCCGGCCGGCTCCGGCCGTGCCGCGCTCGCCGCCCAGCGCCGGCTGGCCGAGTCGGCCGGCGGTACCTACCACCAGCTCGCCGACCAGGACATTCCGGCGGCGCTGCTGGCCTTTGCCCACGCGCACCACGCCACCCAGCTGGTGCTTGGCGCCACCCCCCGCACCTGGCTGGACGCGCTGCGGCCCGCGGCCAGGATCAGATCACGGGTAATCCGCCGCGGCGGCGGACTCGACGTGCACATCGTCACCTGCACCCCCACCCGGGCCACGGCGTGGTGGGCAACCTGAGGAGCTGCTACTCACGAGGAGGTACGTCCATGGGAAACAGGCATTTCGCCGACGCCGATATTGACCTGACATTGCACGTCAACGGGTGTACGCGGCGGCTACGGCGCATGCGCCGGGCATCGGTGAGCAAGGCAGTGAGATGACCGCGACGATCAGTGATTCCTCCTCGGACATCCCGAGTGCCTACCGGGTCTGGGTGGCGACGGCGTTCTTGCTGGGGGCGATGGCCCGTGACACGGTCGGCAACCCGAACGCCGACGGGCGCGCCCTGCTGCACTACCCGGCCGACGCGCGCGGCCTCGGGGCGCTTACGCACGGCGAGACCCGGGTGCTGAATTACCTGCCGACCAACCTGTCCGCGAGGGAGATCGCAGGCGAGCTGTACCTGTCGGTGAACACCGTCAAGACCCACCAGCGGCACCTGTACGCCAAGCTCGGCGCGTCCAGCCGAACCCAGGCCGTGGACAAGGCCCGCGCCCTGGGCCTGCTCGCACCGTCTGCTCCCAGGCCTAACCGTGGTCATGCGCGGGCTCGTCACGGGCCTGGGCGGATGATGACGCCCTGACCGTTTGCGGCTTGTCACCCTGGCCTGCCGGACCACCCGGCCCGTGTGAGGGGCGTGTCGCTAACGGCGCGGGCGGCCGCGTCCCCGGCGGTTACGGCGGTCTGCTGGGTTCCCGTCCACACGAGGCTGCCGGTGATGGCGAGCTCGGTGGGGGCACCCACGATACTGACGCTGGCTGTCACCTGATCGGTCCGCGGGTCGATCCGGGAGATGGTGCCGGAGCCCTGGTCGGCGACCCACAGCGATCCCGGGCCGGCCGCCAGCGCGACCGGGCTGCGGCCCACCCGGATCGTCGCTGTCACCGCCGAGGTGGCCAGGTCGATCCGGGAGACGGTCGCGTCCGCGCTGCCGGCCACCCACAAAGAGCCCGCGCCGACGGCCAGCGCCGACGGGCCCTTGCCGACCCGGATCCGGACGAGCACGTGCCCGGAGGCGGGGGCGAGCTTTTCGACCGTGGCGGTGTGGTATCCCGCGACCCAGATCGCCTGGCCGGCGGTGACGATCGCGCTGGGCTGCAGGTCTACGGGCAGCGTCCGCTCCAGCGAGCCGGTCGCCGGGTCGATCTCGGCCAGCTGGCGGGCGGCCGGATCAGCCACCCACACCCGGCCGGCGCCGACCGCGATGGCGCCCGGGCGGGCCCAGGGCAGGGTGATCGTCTGGGTCACCCTGTCCGTGGCCGGGTCGATCCTGGTGACAGCGGCGCTGGCGGTGTCGGCCACCCAGATCGCCCCGCCGCCGCTGGCGATGGCCCCGGGCTCGCCGCCGACCAGAATCCGGGCGACCTCGGTACCCGTCCCGGGGTCGATGCGCGACACCTGGTCCGCGGCCGGATCGGCTACCCACACCGAGCCGTCGGCGGCGCTGACCCCACCCGGCGGGGCCGGCAGCGGGGTCACGGCCACCAGCCGGCCCGAGGCCGTGTTCACGGCGGCCAGCTCATTCGCGCCGGAGAACGTCACCGGCGCGAGGCCCGTGTAGGCGGCGTAGCCAACCAGGACACAGGGAACCAGAATCAGCGGCAGCAAGATCGCACCTGTGCGGCGGAAAATCCGCAGCGACGCGAGCCGCATACGCGCCTTGCGGCGCATCCGGGCCCCGAACGTGCCCGCACCCATCTGGGCCTCGAAATGCTCCGCGTACGCCTCGACGGCATGCACGCCGGCCAAGATGGCGTCGGCGCGCGCTGCTACCAGCTCGTCACGCTGTCCGCCGGTCACGGTGAACCTCCTGCACGGTATCGCGTAGTGCACCGACCGGTGGCCGGCTTCCGGGCCGGGCGGTGCCGGGCTTATTACTGGGGCTGAGTCATGGCGTGCTGGCTCCCTGGCCGTCAGTTCTGCTCGGGAACATGCGCGAATCTCCTGGCCTGAGCGGTCGGGACTACGACGATGACGGCCTTGCTGATCAGGACTCCGATCGCCGTGGCCACGGCGGCGGGCGGCGCGAAGATCCAGCGGACGGCTCGCGGGATGCGGTGCTGGCTGGAGGGCACGCGGGGCTGCTGCTCCCAGGCGGGCATGTCCTGGCGCGGGTAGAGCCTGCCGAATACGCCGAACATCGCGCCCAGATGAGGGTCTGCCCGGCGCAGGCCGGCTTCCATGCGGCGAAGTTGGTGTTGCTGACGATAGTTGAGGTTCATCTCACGCTCCTGACGTGCCGCCGCCGCGAGCTGGGCGCGGGCCCCGGCGGGCGGGGGCCGGGACCCGCACGTGTGCGGTCAGCGCGCGGCTGGACGCCAGGTAGCCAGACCGGCCACAGCCGGACCCGCCGGGATGGTCTGAGGGACTCGCCGCCAGGTCGGGTCCGCTCAGGGGGATGGCCAACTGCGGCCATCGGCACCCCGGCTTTTGTCCGGTTGTGACGGTCAAGTCTCACGTCGGGGCGGGTGAGAAGTCGTCACACCTTTCGCGTGATATTCCGCCTTCGGCGCCCTGCCGGTTCCGGCAACGCGCCGGTCAGGCCTGCTCCCAGCGAAATCACCTGAACGGGACGACGCCTTCTCACCCTGTCCGGATCCAAGCTGGCGTACAAGGCACGATCACGCCCTGACTGAAGAGGGAAGAGCGATGGAACCACCCGCCACCGGGCGCTATGCCGCCGGCCACTGTGCCATCGGGCACGACGAGTTGCTCGTCCACAACTGGCGCGTCACGCAGCTCAGGCGTCTGGGCATCCCCGGGTCGCTAGCCGAGACCTATGCCGAGCGCATCGACTGGCATCAGGTCGCCCGGCTGGTGCACCGCGGCTGCCCTCCCCGGCTCGCCCTGCGCATCGTCCGTTGACACCGATGGAAATGGTTATCACCCAGCAGCGCACGGAGAACATGGAATACGTGCGCAGGCTGCTCAGGCAAAAGCAGCCCGGATTTTCCGTGGCGCTGGAATTGGCCGTACTTCTCGTGGAACGGCGGCTGAGGTCACCAGATATGCCGCGCGACATCAGGGACGATGAGCCTCATGACCAGTAACCCGGCGGCGCTGCGGCCCGCAGAAGACCGCGCTCACGCTCTCGCTGGTCATCTCGCCTTCCTGGCCGAGTCTCAGCCAGCCGGGGCGCATGACGCCGGGATCGGCAGTGACCTGCACGGCGGGTTCGCCCGCGACTTCGCCACCGCGGACGGCGGCCGGGTCATGGTGGCGGCATTTACCTCGCAGCAGTTCGCCGACCTGGCCAAGACGACCGGGCGCGCCGGGACCTTCGCCTTCCTGGAACGGGTGCTGTACGCGGACTTCTCCGCTACTGACGACCTGCATACCCATCGGGGCACCATTGCCGCGCTGCTCGCACCGTGGTTCGCCCGGCGCACCGTGGGCGATCTGGCCGCCGCGTTCGCAGGAACCTCGGTCTCGTGGACCCGCCTGCCCAACCTCACCGCCCGACCGGGATCCCGGTCCGGGTCGATGGCGCCTCGCACCGGTTAGCCCGGCCGCGCCGAGGAAGACCGCTGCGCCGGCCATGTCCCATTTCCGGGGCGAGGCCGGTTGCGTGCAACCAGCCACTGCTCCCGCAGGTATTCATGGTGACAGGCCGGATGACCGGGCGGCCAGCTTCGCGGGGAAAGGCGAGATGCAGTGGAGCGTGAGGAATTCGCCGACTTCTACGCCGCTAGCTTCCAGCGGCTGGTAGGGCAGCTCTACGCGATGATCGGGGACCAGTGCGAGGCTCAGGACGCCGTGCAGGAGGCGTTCGTGCGGGCCTGGGCGCGCCGCGGCAAGATCGACCGAAACGCAGCGCCCGAGGCCTGGGTCCGCGTCACGGCCTGGCGCATCGCGGCCTCGCGGTGGCGGCGGGCCCGTAACGGCGCCCGGCTCGGGTCGCTGATTGCCCGGCCAGAGTCCACCGCCGGGCCCACCCCCGACCGGGTCGCGTTCAGCGATGCCCTGCGCAAGGTGCCCGCCGAACAGCGCCGCGCGCTGGTCCTGTACCACCTCTGCGACATGACGGTCGATCAGGTTGCCGCCGAGACCGGAGTGCGGGCCGGAACGGTGAAGGCACGGCTGGCCCGCGGCCGGGCCGCCCTCGGGCCCTACCTACGAGAAACGGCCGCCCCGGTAACTGAGTAACAAGCCAGG
>Ga0210396_10007167_pt1 | contig 10626 bp, 11 predicted proteins | sample IncBWH17OmetaG_FD_155466 | JGI IMG/M metagenome (GOLD analysis project Ga0210396, IMG submission 155466) | Forest soil microbial communities from Barre Woods Harvard Forest LTER site, Petersham, Massachusetts, United States - Inc-BW-H-17-O ... | reverse complement strand
CGTGTCGATCGCCGAGATTGCCGCCGCGGCCGGCGTGTCGCAGGGCGCGCGCTACCGCCATTACCCGAGCAAAGAAGAACTCGCCTGGGCGCTATTCTCGACCGCCTACATGCGCACCGGTGAGGAGCTCGATCGGATCCGCACCGGCGAAGCCGAGTTCGAGGCCGCCGTGACGGCAATGATCGCCCATTTCTGCGCCCTGTACGACGAAGATCCGGCATTGTTCCGCTTCATGATGCTCGCCCAGCACGGCTTTCTGCCGCGTATTCCGAGCGGCTCCCGGACTCCCGTCGATGCCGTAGCCGATCTCGTCGGCGATGCCGTTGCGAAAAAGCGGCTAAAGCCGATCGATCCGGCGTTGGGTGCCGCCGTCATCATGGGTGTTATTCTGCAGTCCGCCACCTTTCATATCTATGGGCGCCTCGGTGGATATCTGGGGGCTCGGGCGCCCGCGCTGGCGCGCGCCGCGATTGCCGCAGTCGCGACCCTTGCTCAGTGACGTTGGGAGCGATTCAGAGGCGAGTGGACAGCCAGATGGCGACGCGCGAGCCGTTCTTGACCACCGCGCGGATCAGGTCATAACCGGGGCTCTCCTCGGCCCCTTGAGCGATCGCGAGGTCGCGATGTGAGATCTCGTCGTCGCGAAACGACAGGATCGTGTCGCGAAGGGTCGGGTCGTCCTCGCCGAGTGTTGCGGCCTGAGCTTGGTAATGCTCGTCGATCACCTCCTCGACGGCGACCGTGCATGCCATCGCCGCCTGCTCGCCCAGCAGCGCGGTCGCGGCGCCGAGCGCGTATCCGGCAACATTCCACAGCGGGTGGAGCAATGTCGGCCGCACGCGCCTTTCTTGCAACAACGTCTCGAACCGAGCGAGGTGGCGTTTTTCGGCCTCGGCCATTTGCCGGAGCACCCCCGCGGCGGGGCTGCGTCCGAGCACATCCAGCTGCCCCTCATAGATGCGGGTCGCGCCGTACTCGCCGGCGTGATCGACGCGCAGCATGCGCGCGAGCTCCTCGTCCGAAGGACGGTCGCCCGGCAATCGATGTCGCGCGGCGTCGCTCATGCGGTTCCTCGGCGCAATCCGGCGTGCTCCGAGGGTCTACGCGATCGCCGAAACGCCGCGAGGCAGCAGCCTAGCATGATAAGCGAGGCAAGCAGGTTCCACCCGGCGAGCGAAATGCCCCACAGCGACCATGCCGGCTCGTCACAGCGCACCGGCTGCTGATGGAGGATTTGTGCCTTCAAGGCCTCGAGCGTATCGGCCGCGGTGGCGGCCCCGCTGCAAGCGGTCGGGCCCGCGAACCAATGCTGCTCGACCCCGACATGATAGAAGGCCAGCCCGCCGCTAAAGACAAAGACCGCGGCGAGCAGCAGCGCCACCCAGGGCAGCGCCGGCCGGCTGCCGACCATCGCCGCAATGAATGCGATCACGACCGCGACACCCCAGGGCCAGCGTTGCAACAGGCACAACTCGCAAGGGGCGAGCCCGCCCCAATATTGCGACGCCAGAGCCCCGCCTAGCACAACAGCACTCGCAGAAAGGACAAACATGCTAAACGCGCGGGTCGGTTCGATCATGCCTTCATAGATAGCGCAGCACCAGGAACCCGCCAACGAGGGCCAGCGCGAAGGCGCTCGTCACCAGCATCAGGCGGCGCTCGATGAACTCACGAACCGGGTCGCCAAACCACCAGAGAAGGCCGGCCAGCAGAAAAAACCTGATGCTGCGCGAGACGAGCGAGGCCAGAGCGAAGGCCAGCAAGTCAAAGTGCGCGACGCCGCTCGCGATCGTGACGAGCTTGAAGGGGATTGGCGTCAGCCCCTTCAAAATGATGATCCAGGCGCCCCACTGCGCAAAGGCGCCCTTGAGCGCTTCGTACTTGTCCATCGCATGATAGAATTCGAGCATCGGTCGGCCGATCGCATCGAACAGGAAATAGCCGATCGCATAGCCGACAAATCCGCCGACCACCGAGGCGATGGTGCAGACCCCGGCGATCAACCAGGCTCGACGTGGCTGCGCCAGGATCATCGGGATCAGCAGGATGTCGGGCGGCAGCGGAAAGAACGAGCTCTCGGCGAACGACATGGCCGCCATCACCCACATCGCGTGACGGCTTGCAGCCAGAGCGAGCGCCCGGGAATAAAGACGGTCGAGCATTGTTTAAAAACGGACGGTTGGTCTCAGGATCAGACAGTCGCCGCAGGGATGGCGATCCCCTCATATAGCTCGGACATTGAGATCCGAAGGTCGAGCGTAGTTAGAAATAGAGGCGCTTCGGCACCGCGAACGAGCTGGATGCCCCAGTGATCGTTCTCCCGTCTGTAAAGCTCGGCATGATGGCTATCGACATCGATAAGCATGATCTCGCGGACGCTTTCTATGGTTTGATAGGCGGGAAGCTTTAAGCGGCGATCGGTTCGCTCAGTACCCGGGGATAAAATCTCGACAATAAGGATCGGGTCCACCATAGCCTGTCGCCCGGGCTCGTTCGGTTCGCAAGTGACGGCGATGTCGGGGACATAATACGAATTGGCACGATCGGGGCGTACCACTCCGGGCTCGATCTGAGCATTGCACGGCCGCCGGCCTGCGAGCGCCGCATCGATCCGGGAAACCAGTCGCACCGCGAGAATGCGATGCGCCTCTGCCGGCGGTGCCATTGCGACGGGAAAGCCGTCGATCAGCTCGTAGCGCGTATCGGTCCCGTCGTCCCAACGCAGGAACTCCTCGAGGGTCATACGTCTGATCGCCGGCTCGGCCATCCCTCACCTCCGCTTGCATTATATAGCGCTATTCGGCGGCAGCGAGGCCGGACGAGTGGGCCGGGTCGAGGAACCCGCCCGACTGCCGCCGCCACAGGCGCGCGTAGGTGCCACCGGCGGCGAGCAATTCGGTGTGCGTGCCTTCCTCGACGATATTGCCTTCGTCGAGCACGACGAGGCGGTCGAGGCGCGCGATCGTCGACAGCCGGTGCGCGATGGCGATGACCGTGCGGCCTTTCATCAGCCCGTCGAGCTGCTCCTGGATCGCCGCCTCGATCTCCGAATCGAGCGCCGAAGTGGCCTCGTCGAGCACCAGGATCGGCGCATCCTTGAGGATCACCCGCGCGAGCGCAATGCGCTGGCGCTGCCCGCCCGACAATTTGACGCCGCGTTCGCCGACATGTGCGTCGAAGCCGCGCCGGCCGAACCAGTCTTCGAGCCCCTCGACGAATTCGAGGGCATGGGCCTGGGCGGCGGCGCGCCGCACCTCCCATTCGCTCGCCTGGGGCCGGCCGTAGCGGATATTGTCTCGGATCGAACGGTGCAACAGCGAGGTGTCTTGCGTGACCATCGCGATCTGGGCGCGCAGGCTCTCCTGTGTCACGTTTGCAATGTCTTGCCCGTCGATCAGGATCCGGCCGGTTTCCAGGTCGTAGAACCGCAGCAACAAGTTGACGAGGGTCGATTTGCCGGCGCCCGAGGGTCCGACCAGACCGACCCGCTCGCCGGGCATGACCGCGAGGTCGATGCCGTGCAGGACGCCTCTCGCGGTGCCGTAACCGAAGTGTACCCCCTCGAACTCCACCGCGCCCCGTTCGACCTGCAACGCGACCGCATCGGGCCGGTCCGGCATCTGGCGCGGCACCGCGATCGACCGCATGCCCTCCTGCACGACGCCGATATTCTCGAAGATCGTCGTCACGTTTTGCGCGACCCAACCCGCGATTGCCGCGATGTGCCAGGTCAACGGCAAAGCCATCGCGACGGTGCCAACCGGGATACGGCCGTCGTTCCACAGCCCGATCGCGATGACTGCGGTGCCGACGACCAGCATCGCGTTCAAACTCGCAAGGGTCAGCCCGAGTGTGGTCGTCAGGCGCAGCTGCGCGCGGAAGGCGTCGGTCAGATCGTCCACCGCCGCGCGCACGAATTCGTCTTCGTCGCGCGGCCGGGCGAACAATTTAACGGTCTGGATGTTCGTGTAGCTGTCGACGATTCGGCCGGAGAGTGCCGAGCGCGTCTCCGACATGCGCCGCGAACGTACGCGTAGACGCGGCACGAAATAGCGCAGCAGCGCCGCGTAGCCGGCGAACCACAACAGCACCGGGATGGTCAACCGCAGGTCGTTCGACGCCATCAGCGTGACCGCGCCGCCGCCATAGACGAGGATGTACCAGACCGCGTTGGTGGCCGAGACGACGCTCTCGCGCAGGGACGGGCCGGTTTGGACGACGCGCTGCGCGATGCGGCCCGCGAAGTCGTTCTGAAAGAACGCCCAGCTCTGCCGCACGACGTGCCAATGGCTCTGCCAGCGAATGAGGTTGGAGAAGCTGGGAATGATCCCCTGGTTGGTGATCAAATTCTGCAGCAGCAGCGCCGCCGGCCGGGCGACCAGCAGCACCAGCGCCATGCCGATGAGCTGCCGCCAGTTGTCGTGCAATAGCGAGCCCGGCTCGTGACCCGATACCAACGTCACGACCCTGCCGATAAAGACCGGTACCGTCGTATCGAGAATCGCGACGATGAACCCGGCGACAAAGAGGGCGGCAACCAGGTGCCGCGCCTGCCGCGCATAATGCCAATAAAACGCCCCGAGCCCGGCCGGCGGCGCACTCCCGGCCGGGACGGCTGTAGGCTCCAGGAGGCTTTCGAAAAACCGGAAGACGTGCATGATTTTGACGATTATCCCCATACTATGGCGGCGCGCCGCGGCAGGTCTGCCCAACACATGCCGTCTTAACCGCGGCTTCTTTTTGGCGGCGGAAAACGTCGCCCAGCGCAAGTGTATCGCGGTTTCATCTGAGTTTCACAGTTTACACGGCCGCTTTGGCCGCTCGTGTTTCGCAATCGCCCGCGCTGCCGTTCCCGGTCCTCCCGTAACCGGCTTTCGGGGACGCCGTTCAACCGCACCCCGTTGCTGCGGTTTCGCGATCACTTTGCGGTCCCGATGCTGCGCGGTCGGCCAGATACTACAATTGTCTCCGAAATCGAGAATGGTACTTGCCTAAATTTCTATTTCTTTGTAATTTCAAGTGTGCTTATGTGGTCATCCGATTCGTGGGGCCGTCTATGAGCTAAGTTGATTTGGTTAATCTTAACGGCTCTGCTGAAATTTCATTGGAAAGCACCTTCGGACTGCGGGCACGGTGACAGTTGCTTCCGGATGATGCTGTGACGCTGTTCCAGCGGCTCGGGATCGACGTCCGATCGATCTCCGCCAAGGAGTTCACGGCCGCCTATTTTGCGCTGGCCAAGCGCTACCACCCCGACCGCGGCAATCAGCAAACCCATGAGCTGATGGCCAACATCAACGCGGCCCGGACGGCCATTTTGAAATGCCGCCGAGTGGCTTGAGCCTTGCCGCGACTCGCGGGCGAACGGAAGCGAGGGACCCTCCAAGCCCCTGAACGGGCCTGAAGAAGAGGGAAGGCCTACCCGCCGAGAAAGTTCTTCGTCCAACCCTTGTACTCGGCGTCCCGGGTCGCCTTCGCCATGAATTCGGGAGACGGCACACCCTTCAGATCCTTGGGCTCGACGCCGTCGCGCAGGGCCTTCAAGGTATCGTGGACTGCCTGGGCAGCTGCCATGATCGGTTGATGGCCCTGCAATGCGACGCGCACCCGCCGGCTGGCCAAGTAATCGAGATCGGACAACTCCGGCGCGCCGCCGCCAATGATGATCGGGATGTCGATCGCCGCCGCGGCGTCGAGCTGCGCACGGTCCTTGATGCCGACAAAGAAGAACGCGTCGACGCCGGCTGCGGCGTAGGCCTTGGCGCGGGCGAGCGCGTCTTCGGTGCTGGTCGACCCCATCGCGATGGTTCGCCCGACAATGACCAGATCGGGATCCTGCCGCGTGGCGAGCGCCGCCCGCATTCTGCCGACGCCTTCCTCGATCGAGGTCAATCCTCGGCCGGCCGGGCCGTAGGGCCGCGGCAGCACGGTGTCCTCGATGGTCAGCGCCGACACTCCGGCTGTCTCCAACTCCTGCACCGTGCGCATGACATTTAGCGCGTTGCCGTAGCCGTGATCGGCGTCGACCAGCAGCGGCAGGTCGAAGGCGCGGTTGATGCGGTAAGCCTGCCCGGCGAATTCGCTCAGGGTAATGAGGATCAGGTCGGGCGCGCCGAGGACGGTCAGCGAGGCGGTCGAGCCCGCGAACATCCCGACCTCGAACCCGAGATCCTGGGCGATTCGCGCCGACAACGGGTCGAATACCGAGGCCGGATGATAGCAGCGATCGCCTTTGAGGATGGTCCGGAAACGCCGCCGCCGATCGGTCCAGTTCATTGCCTTCCTCTCCCTCGGTTGTTTCCCGCCCAGCCTCGCCGGGGCGCAAAGGCCAGCGAAGAGGATGCCGCAATCGCTAGAAATGGCAAGGCGTGCGGCGGTCGTTCCGGCCTGCTATGTGCTCAGTCCATTCCGGATACCGAGGCGGGCTCGATCTCGTACATGACCCGAACCTCGCCGGGCTGGCGGAACGGGTAGGTGTCTTTGCCGAGGTATTTTTTCGCCAATGAATCGATATGCCCGTCCGCGCCTTGCTCCACGGCGCGCCTGACGCGGCCGCGTATCTGGATGTAGCGATAGGCGTTGTCGGGATCCATGATCGCCAGCGCGACCGGCGCTCCCGGCCGCAAGGTGCGCGACTTGACCCGCCCCTTGGCCGTGTTCACACGGATGACCCCATCGGCAGAATCGAACCATACCGGGGTTACCTGCGGCGATCCGTCCGCCATAATCGTGGCCAAATTGGCAAAAGCCTTCTTGTGCTGTAGCAAGTCCAGGTATTTGTCGGGAATGACTGCCATCTGGCGGGCTCCTTGTTGCGAGGAAGGGTCTTCGTGATAACGCCCAGCGGGTAAGTCAATCCTGCGCCGATCAGCCATGCAACGCAATATCGGCTCCAGGCAAACCGGGCCGTTGCGATCGTCCCCAAATTAGGCTACTTGGCGTTATGCTCTTGTAGAGCCGCGCAACTATCAAGATAGTTTTGGTGGAGGATATGCTTCGAACAGTCGAACAATCGACGATGCGCAAGGTCTATTTGCGCATCCTGCCCTTTGCGGTCCTGACCTATTTCTTCTGCTACCTCGACCGCATCAATGTCGGCTTCGCGTCGCTGACTATGAACAAGGACCTCGGCCTCGATGCGGCGTGGTACGGCATGGCGGCCGGTGCGTTCTTCTGGGGCTATGTCCTGTTCGAGGTGCCGAGCAACATCATTCTGGAGAAGGTCGGCGCCCGCATCTGGATCGCCCGCATCATGATCACCTGGGGGATCATTTCGGGCTGTACCGCCTTCGCGACCGGCCCATACAGCTTCATGGCGATACGGTTCCTGCTGGGTCTTGCCGAAGCAGGGCTGTTCCCCGGTTTTGTGCTGTATTTCACTTATTGGTTCCCAGACCAGCACCGCGCCCGGATCAATTCCGGTTTTACCCTGGCGCTGCCGATCGCTGTCGCAAGCGGTGCACCGGTCTCGACAGCGCTGTTGGGCCTCAACGGTCTGTTCGGCCTCAGGGGATGGCAGGTCATGTACATCCTCGAGGCCATTCCGACCGTGCTGATCGGGATTGCCGTCTTCTTCTACCTGACCGACCGGCCGAGCGAGGCGCACTGGCTCGCCTCCGAGGAGCGCGATTGGCTGAATGGCAGGATGGTGCACGAACGCCGACAGATCGAGGCGCATCACGGGGCCGGCTTGTTGCGCGCCTTCTTTGATCCTAAGGTGATCATGCTGTCGCTCAACTACATTGGCATCGTCACCGCCAGCCTGGGCATGCTGCTGTTCCTGCCGCAGATCATCAAGGAGCTCGGGGTCAGCAATATGCAGGTCGGCTGGATTACGATGATCCCCTACATCGCCGGCGCGATCAGCATGGTGTTCTGCGGTTGGCTGTCGGATCGCATCGGCGACCGGCGATGGAGCCTGTTCACGACATGCGTAATCTCGACGATCGGGCTGATCATCGCCGGGCTGACAATCGGGACATGGTGGGCGATGGTCGGCGTCACGATCGCCTCGATCGGGTTCTACGGCACCAAGGGGCCTTTCTGGTCGATGCCGACGATGTTCCTGACGGGCGGCGCTGCCGCCGCAGGAATCGCGTGGATCAACTCTCTCGGCAACCTCGGCGGCTTCTTCGGCCCGACGCTCGTCGGCTGGGCCAAGAATTTGACCGGCAGTTTTGCCGGCGGGCTCTATGCAATCGCCCTATGCACTGTGGCGTCGGCCCTGATCTCGCTGTTCTGGCTGCACATCCCGCGCCGCGTCGTCCCCGGCGAGGCGGCAGTTCTGGCGGAGTAACAAGCAGCCCGTCTTGCTCCGCGTCCGGGCGCCTGTCACGCGGTCACGGACGGCGTGCCGGCTACCCAGGTGGCGAATACGTCGACCGTGTCGGGGTCGAGCGCCACCAGGTCGGCGCGGTAGCCTGGTTCGAGGCGCCCGAGCCATCCGTCGATGCCCAGGAAGGCTGCGGGGACTGTGGTGGCGAGCGGTAATGCCTCGGCGAGCGGCAGATCGAGCATTCGCACGCAGTTTCGGACTGCGCTCGCCATATCGAGGACGGAACCGGCGAGCGTGCCGTCCGCCGTTGTGCACCTCCCGTCGCGCACGGTGATCCGCTGACCGTATAACCGGAAGCTCGCAGAGCTGGCGCCGACCGGCGGCATTGCGTCTGTCACTAGCATCGCCTTGCCGGCGCCGCGCAGCGCCAGCCGGAGCATCGCGGGAGCGACATGCTCGCCATCGACAATCACGCCGAACCACGCACCGGGCTCCTCCAGCGCGACCGCAATTGGCCCCGGTTCGCGGCTCGCCAATGGCCGCATTGCATTGAAGAGGTGCGTGAAGCCGGTCAGCCCCTCGGATAGCGCGGCCCGGGTTTGCGCATAGGTCGCCATCGAATGACCGAGCGACACCCGAACCCCCGTCCCCGCCAGCTGCATGATGAACCCTTCCGGCACCTGCTCGGGTGCCAGGGTGACCAGCGTCACGCCGTTGGCTAGCGGCGCCAGCAGATCGAAGTCGCCCGGCTCCGGACGGCGGAGCATGTCCCGAACATGTACGCCGGCTTTGTCGGGGGACAGGAACGGTCCCTCGTAATGAAGCCCGATCACGCTCGGATCGACGCCCGCCGCGGCCTCTATAGCGTGGCGGGCTGCCCGCATCTTTTCGGGCGTGTCGCTGAGCAAGGTCGGCAGCATTGCGGTCGTGCCGAACCGCCGATGTGCCGCCGCGATCGTGGCAATTCCGCGCGGGCTCGGGTCGTCGTTGAACAGCACGTCTCCGCCGCCGTTCACCTGAGTGTCGATGAATCCCGGCGCCAGCCAGGCACCCCGGGGCAAACGGTGGCTGGGTATCGCCGCCGGCACCTGGGTCCGGCTCGTGAGGGCGCGAATGCGCGAGCCTTCGATCACTACCGCGCAATCGTCGCGGAACATCACGCCGTCAAAGACGTGGTCGGCGGCGACCGCGAACTCCATTTCCAATCAACACTCGAGAGTTATCTTGAAGCGCAACGTGACCCGAGCCCCAACCGATGGAAACCGAACGTCACAGCCCCCGCTATAGCGCAATCGAGACCTGGAGTCCCGGCGACATCTTGGAGGCGATGATCGAGGGCCAGCTCGCCGCGGTCGCCGCCGTGCGGGCCGCCCGCCCGGCGCTCGCAGAGGCTGCGCTCGCAATCGAGCCGCGGCTACGCGACGGCGGCCGTCTCGCCTACGCCGGCGCCGGCACCTCGGGACGCCTTGCGGTCCAGGACGGCGCAGAGCTGATGCCGACCTTCAGCTGGCCGCAGGAGCGATTGCTGCTGCTGATCGCGGGCGGCCGCGACGCGCTGGTTAAATCCGTCGAGGGCGCCGAAGACAAGAGCGAAGAGGCAATCCGGCTGGTGCGGTATTATGAAATGGCGACGCGCGATGTGCTGATCGCCGTCGCCGCGAGCGGGACGACGCCGTTCACCCTCGCCTGCCTGCGCGAGGCAAAACAGCGCGGGGCCCTGACCATCGCCATCGCCAACAACCGGGACACCCCGTTGCTCGCCGAGGCCGAGCATCCGATATGGCTCGACACAGGCCCGGAGCCGATCGCCGGGTCGACCCGCATGAAGGCTGGCACCGCCCAGCGGGTCGCACTGAATTTATTGTCGTCGCTAGTGATGATCCGGCTCGGCCGGGTCTATCGCGGCCTGATGGTCGACCTCAAAGCCGTCAACAAAAAGCTGCTCCGGCGCAGCGAAAAGATCCTGTTGGATCTTTCCGGGCGCAGCCGAGAGGAGGTGCAGGACGCGCTCCACCGGGCGGAAGGCAATGTCAAAACCGCGCTCTTGCTGCTCGAAGGCTGCGACCTCGGCGAAGCCGCGAGAATGCTGGACCGGTCGGGTGGCCGGCTGCGTGAGGCGAAGGCCCTAATCGAGACTCGCAGCGGCGCGAAGAAGCAGAGCTGAGCGGCCTGCCCCCGCCGTCCTAAGCCCCCACCCTTCCCTCCCCGGCGGGCGGCAGGGCTGTCCGGGGAAAGTCAGGCATAGCTGAGGCTGAGCTGATTTTGGGAATTTTGGCATTGTGGACGGCTTGGGTTGACGGGCGGGGGTTTGTCGATGGCGCCGATGTGGCGGCGCTCGAAGAGGCACCGGG
>Ga0210396_10007166_pt1 | contig 10627 bp, 4 predicted proteins | sample IncBWH17OmetaG_FD_155466 | JGI IMG/M metagenome (GOLD analysis project Ga0210396, IMG submission 155466) | Forest soil microbial communities from Barre Woods Harvard Forest LTER site, Petersham, Massachusetts, United States - Inc-BW-H-17-O ... | reverse complement strand
CAATTCAATATCAACTACGACCAGCCCAGCCTCGGCACTAAACGTTACCTGCCGGAAGGTCCAAAGGCGGATGTCCCGCTGCTCACCGTGCTGGGGCTCGACCGTCTCGACGCCCACAACGACCCCGGGCCGGATGGGATCTTTGACTATATCGAAGGGGCCACGGTGATCTCGAACCAGGGCCGCATCATTTTCCCTGTCCTCCAACCCTTTGGCGCCGATCTGGATACCCTTGCCTTCTCCAACGCTTCGCCGGCCTTGAAACAGAAGTATGTCTTTTATCAGCTCTACGATACCATCAAGGCCGTCGCGCAAACCTATGCCAATGTGGATAGGTATGTCCTCACGGGAACGGCCAAGGGGCAGTCGACCTCCAGTCTATCCCTGAATGCCTACAACGTGCCGCCAGGCTCCGTGGTCGTGACCGCGGGCGGCCAGACCCTCAAAGAGAACGTCGACTACGTGGTGGACTACAACCTGGGCCAGGTCCAGATCATCAACCAGGCCATCATCAACTCGGGCGTGCCGGTACAGGTCTCTTTCGAAAACAACGCCAATTTCGGGTTGCAGCAACGCAGCTTCATGGGCGTGCGGTTCGACTATCTGGCCAAGAGTACGTCCACCGAAACACTCAATATCGGGGGTACCATCGAACGGTTGAACGAACGCCCCTTTTTCAGCAAGACCGACTACGGCGAAGATCCCATCCGGAATACCATGTATGGGGCGGACGTCAGCTATAAGTCACAGTTACCCGGACGCACCGGCGCCCTCAACCATCTCTATACGACCAAGGAGATGAGTACCATCAATGCCTACGGGGAAGGCGCCATCCTTCGCCCGGGTCACCCGCCGCAAATCGGCAAAGGAAGCTCGGGCGCCGTTTACATCGACGATTTCGAAGGCTCCACCAGCGCCATCGATCTGCGCTTCCCGCTCACGAGCTGGCAGATCTCTTCGGCGCCGGCCGGGGTAGGGGGAACCTATCCGCCACTCTTCCCCGAAGCCTCGCTCAACGATTCGCTGGCCTATGGCTACAACCGCGCCAAGCTGGCTTTCTATAATATCGAACCCACCCTGCAGGACCCCAGCAATCCGGATAACCCGGTCAAGGGACAGAATATCCTGGGAGACCCACGCGTCGCCCCTATCCAGGTCCAACAGCTCTTCCCGGAACAAACGGTGCAAACGGGCCAGGCGCAGCTGGTCACTTTCGACATGGCCTACTATCCCAGCGACAAGGGACCCTATAACTTTGACGCCCGGCCCACCAGCGTCAACTCTGCGGGCAAGCTGCTCAACCCGACGACCCGCTGGGGCGGTATCATGCGCGCCCTGGACCAAACCGATTTCGAAACGGCCAATATCGAAGTGCTCCAGTTCTGGGTGCTGAGCCCCTTTGCCAAGACTGCCGGTGGCGTCGGGAATACCACAGGCGGTCAACTGTTCATCGACATGGGCAGCATCTCCGAAGATATCCTGAAAGATGGCAAAAAAGAATTCGAGAACGGTCTCAATACCCCCAACATCCAGGCAGATATCGACAGCACCTCCGTTTGGGGTAGGGTACCCGCCAACCCCATCCAGATCACTACCGCGTTTAGCAACAACGCCTCCGACCGGCCCTTTCAGGACGTAGGTCTCGACGGTATGGGCGATGCCTCCGAACAAAACCATTTCGCCGCCTATCTCAATAGCCTGGCCGCCCAATTCGGCACCAACTCCCAGGCCTGGATAAATGCCAACGCCGACCCCTCCAACGACGACTTCGTCAACTACCGCGATCCCACCTATGATGCTGCAAATGCGAATATCCTTCAGCGGTACAAGAACGTCAACAACCCCCAGGGCAACTCGCCCATCGCCACCGCGGGGCAGACTACCATCACCGCATACACCTTGTATCCCGATCAGGAAGACCTCAACAAGGACAACACGATGAACACCCTGGAGCAGTATTTCGAATATAAGGTCAATCTCTACAATCCCGTGAATTATCCCGATAGCTTCGGCACCAGCATGGGAAATAATTTCATCACCGACTCCATGGTGGTCCCCGCTACCGGCGGCGGCGTCCAGCAAACCTGGTACCAGATGACCATCCCGCTCGCCGAATACTATCAGAACGTCAACAATACGCCCGACTTCCGGTCCATCCAGTTCATCCGGATGTACCTCACCGGCTGGTCCGATTCCGTGGTCCTTCGTTTTGCCCAGCTCCAGCTCGTGCGCAACTCCTGGAGAAGCTTCAGCTATGTCATCGATACCACGGGCAATATGACCCTGCTGCCTACCAGCAACACGAGCTTTAATGTCACCGCCGTCAACATCGAGCAAAATAGCTCGCGACAGCCCATCAACTATGTTTCGCCACCCGGCGTTCTCCGGCAGCAGGAGCTTAGCAGCAACGATGTCAACCTCCTGCTCAACGAACAGGCCATGAGTCTCCAGATCTGTAACCTGGTAAAAGGCGACGTGCGCGGGGTGTATAAAACGACCAATCTCGACCTTAGGCGATATGGCACCCTCGACATGTTCGTACACGGCGAGGCCGTAGTCCAGGGTAATGTGAACGACAATGATCTTTCCTATGTCGTCCGGCTCGGAAGCGACTTCGTCGCCAACTATTATGAGATACGTGTGCCCATTAAGATCACCCAGTGGGGCGCCACGACGGCGGACCAGATCTGGCCCTCATTGAACAACCTCGACCTGTCCCTCAGCAGGCTCATCCAGCTAAAGGTGGATCGAAATAACCACGGCACCAATACGGCCTATTTTAAAGAGGTCGATACAGGAGGCAGGTCCTATGCGATCCTGGGTAACCCCAACCTGGGGGCCATCCAGGCCTTCTTCCTCGGCGTACAGAATGTCAATCTGACAAGTGCCTGCACGGAAGTGTGGTTCAACGAGCTCCGGCTCACAGACATCAGCGAGAAGGGGGGCTGGGCGGCCGTGGGCAAGGTGGACATGAAATTGGCTGACCTTGGCACGCTCACGGTGTCGGGCAGCAACAAATCGGTAGGATGGGGGACCATCGACCAAAGCACCAATGAACGATCGCTCGAAGACGACAAAGAGATCGATGCGGCCATGAACATCGATGCGGGTAAGCTGCTGCCTAAAAAGGCCGCAATGTCGGTCCCCATTTATGCCGGCATCACCAGGACCGTGAGTACGCCGGAGTACGATCCCTTCGATCTGGACATCAAACTGGCGGATAAGATAAAAGCCGCGCCCGCCAACCAAAAGGACTCTATCCAAAAACAGGCCATTGACGCTACCACCGTAGAAACCCTCAACTTCACCAATGTCCATAAAAACAACCCAACCAATAAAAAACTAAAGCCCTGGAGCATCGAGAACATCAATGTCAGTTACTCCTATAGCCGGTCCGAACACCATAGCCCGCTCGCGACGGAAGACGAGCTCATTGTAAACAAGGCGATCGTGGCCTACAACTGGACCCACGCGTCTAAGTTCATCGAGCCCTTTAAAAAGAAGATCAAATCCAAATCGCCCTGGTTAGGGCTCGTCCGGGATTTCAACTTCAACCTCGTGCCCAATGTATTGGGCTTCCAGGCCAATGTCAACCGCCAGTTCGGCGCCTACCGGTCCCGCAATATCGGCGGCCCGGATATCCTGCCCGAGACCTTCAATAAATTCTTCACCTTCAACCGGCTTTATACCCTCCGGTGGGAGTTCACGCGCTCGCTGACCCTGGACTTCACGGCGACGAACAATGCCTGGGTCGACGAAGACACCGGGCGGCTCAATAAAGTGGAACGCCGCCAGATGTGGTCGCGTTTCTGGAAAGGCGGCAGGAACGTACTGTATACGCAGAACACCAACATTACCTACACGCTGCCTACCGGCAAGATCCCCGCGCTGGACTGGACCTCCGTCAAAGCCGGCTACTCCGCTTCCTATACCTGGACCGGCTACTCGCAGGTCGCTCCGACATTGGGAAGCACGCTGGCCAATACTCAGCAACGTACGCTGCTGGCCGATCTGGACTTCACCCGGCTTTATTCGAAATGGAAACTACTGCGCGGACTCGATGGGCCGCCGCCAAGGATGATCATGGTCAATGGCAAAAGTGTACCGGATACGGCTCACCGGAAGGCCACGGGCCCGCCGCAAACCAACGCGCTCAATGGATTCCCCAAGGCCATCGCCAAGATATTGACCTCGCTTAAACATATCACCTTCAACTATACCGACAACAGCGGTTCGACCATTTACGGATATATGGACAGTACCCGTATCCTGGGGATGGACTTCCGTAGCATGCAGCCCGGATGGAAATATGTATTTGGGGAACGCCCGGATACCAATTTCATCAATAAACTCGGGCAGAAGCATCTGATCACGCAGGATTCTACGCTCAACAACCAGAACATGATCAGCTTTACGCAGAAGATCTCCGCGACGGCTGTGCTCGAACCGGTGCGTGACTTGCATATAGCCCTCAATGTCGATAAGACCTTCGGCCAGACCTATTCCGAACTCTACAAGGATACGGCCGGCGGCATCGGCTACCAACGCCTGAATCCCTATCTGGCGGGAACCTTCAGCGTCAGCTATCTTTCCTATAAGACCTTGTTCGTCCATTACGCGCCGGATCAGATCAATAGGACCTTTCAGCAATTCGAGAGTTTCAGGTCGATCATCTCCGAACGGCTGGGCGTGATCAACCCCTATACGGGTGGTCTCAATGCCAATGGCTATGCCATTGGATATGGCCGGTATGCCCAGGATGTACTGATCCCTGCCTTTATCGCAGCCTATACGGGAAAGAACCCCAATACCGTGGCGCTCATCAACGAAAAGGGCGGTAATGTCACCACCAACCCCTTCTCCGGCTACCTGCCCAAACCTAACTGGCATATTACCTATAACGGGCTTAGCCGCATCCCCTGGTTCAGCAAGATCTTTACGAGCTTCAATATCAGCAACTCCTACTCAAGTACATTGAGCATGAACAGCTTTAGCTCGAACCTCAACTATTCCGACCCGTCCCGCTATGGACAACCAGGTTTTATCGATACGCTCACGGGCAACTACGTACCCTACTTCATGGTACCCAATATCACGATCACGGAACAGTTCGCGCCCCTGCTCGACCTGGATATGCAGTTTGTGAATATGATGCAGGCCAAGGTGGGCTACAGCCGGAGCAGACAGCTAAGTCTCAGCCTGGTCGACTACCAGCTCAGTGAGACCCACTCCACGGATTTCGCCATCGGCCTGGGCTATCGTAAAAAGAATGTCGGCCTGCCGTTCGGCTGGCGGGTGCCGGGAAATGGCAAAACCCCGCCCAATGGTCCGGCGGGAAGTATCAACGCACAAAAGGGCTCAAATGACCTGACCCTCCGTCTCGACGTCGACATTCGCGATGACGCCATGTCGAGCAGCTACCTGGATCAGGGCGCTTCGCTGCCCACGGGTGGTCAGAAGGTCATCCGTATCGACCCTTCCATCGATTACGTACTGAATAACCGCATCCAGCTCAAATTGTATTTCGATCAGCAACGCACCACACCCAAGATCTCGACGACGCCCCCCATCACCACCACAAAAGGGGGCATCCAGATCCGCATCGCGCTGGCGCCATAAACTCACAACTTTTTATAGAAGTAAATACCATCGGCCTGCGCGGTGCAGGTCATCACGATGTCATTGAGACAAACGTGCGGCGGAAGCGAAGCGCAATAATGGATCGTATCCGCCACATCCTCCGCGCTCAGCGGTGTGAAACCCTCGTATATTTTCCTGGCCTGCACGGCATCCCCTTTAAATCGCACATTCGAGAATTCGGTGTCCGCGGCTCCCGGATGGATGGCCGTTACTTTGATGCCATGACGCAAAAGGTCGATGCGCATCGCATGCGAGATGGCGTCGACGGCGGCCTTGGTACCGCAATACACATTCCCCTTTTCATAGATATCTTTCGCCGCAACACTACCCAGGTTGATAATATGCCCATGGCCCGTGGGGATTAGAAGCGGGAGCACCGCCCTGGACACATACAAAAGCCCCTTGACGTTCGTGTCGATCATCGTCTCCCAATCCTGCAGATCCGCCTCGTCGAAATAATCCCTGCCCAGGGCAAGCCCGGCATTGTTGATCAGGACATCGACCTTCCGCCAGGCCTCGGGCAAGCCCGCAATGGCGGCAAATACGGCTTCCTTGTCTTGTACATCGAAAACCAGGGGCAACACCTGTACTTTGTCATCCAGTTCCCGCTTCAAATCCTCGAGCCGTTCCTTCCTGCGCCCCGTAATGATGAGATGGTCCCCGCTTGCGGCGAATTTCCGGGCGCAAGCCTCGCCAAAACCCGAAGTAGCCCCGGTAATTAAGATCGTCCTGTTCATGGTAAAGTGATAAAATTGACAAATTGTTGGATCATGTTACTACCCGCGACGGCATCTTCCAGCATCCCCATATGGCCGGCATCCGGCAGCAGCTGCACCAGCGCTATCCGTGGCATATGCGCCTGTTTTAACGATTGCTCCGGGGGAACGATCTGGTCCTTTTCCCCGATGATAAAAAGTATAGGCCGGGGAAATTGCTCCAGCACGGATAAACGTCCGGGACGTTGCAGCATGGCTTGAAGATAGGCGATCAGCGATGCGGCGGAGAATGACGAATAACGCCGGATCATGTTTTCGACCAACGCCGGCCGCTGCTCCCTGGTCCGGGCGGCAAAGAGATTGGGCGTGGATTGCCGGATGTAGGGAGCGGCGCCATGCTCACGGATGAAGGCGATGCTCTTGAGCCGGCCGGCTTTTTTCTCTTCGCTGTCGGCATAGGCCGTCGAATGAAAAAATCCAAAGGCCATTACCCTTTCCGGATAGCTTTCGGCAAAAGCAAGCGTGATATAGCCGCCCATGCTGTGCCCGATGAGCACACATCGCCCGATGGCTTCTTTATCCAGGAGTTCCTTGAGCACGGCGGCCAGCGATTCCATGGAGACCACGCCCTCTGGCTGACTCGCCTGTCCGCTGCCCATAGGCTCCGGCTGCCCACCGCCCGAAAGCACCGAACGGCCGCTCCCTGGAAGATCCGGGATCAGCACCCGGCACGTTGCGCTCAGCCTTTTCGCCACCTCGTCCCACACGGCTCCGTCCTCTGCAAAACCATGGACCAGCAGCACCGGCGTGCCCACCCCCCAATCGCGGTAGAACAAGTCTCCCATCATCTTATCCATGGCTATTCCCCCTCTTGATGATCGTGATAAAATGCCAGATCCAGAACAACAAAGCCAGCCCAAGCGCGAATTTCGAAATACAATCGCCATACCGCACATAGAAGGTCATGCTTCGGTCTGTGGGTATCCGGGCCTGTATCACGGCAGTCTTTGCCCAGGGCCGGGAATCGATGATCTTTCCCGCAGGATCGATGATGGCGCTCGTGCCTGTGTTGGCACAGAACACCACCCACCGGTGCGATTCTATCGCCCGCAATCTGGCATAACTCAAATGCTGATGATAACCCGGTGTGTCACCCCACCAGCCGTCGTTGGTGATCACTGCTATGAGGTCGGCGCCGTTATGTACAAATTCCGCCATAAATTCGCCATAGATGCTTTCGTAGCAAACGGACGGCGCAATCGTATAGGAGTGATTGGTCGTTTGTAAAGGCGACCTGTTTGGCTGCGGCGTATAGCCGTCTTCCGTCGCGCCGAATTTTTCGAACAGGGGAACCATAAAACGCAAGTAGGATGGAAGACTCTCCGCACCCGGCACGAATCGGGACTTATGATAAAGGACCTCCGGACCCGCGCTATCGAAAAGCGCTGCGGTATTGTAGCTTTCAACGAACTTATTCGTGCCGGGGATCGCCACGGCGGTCGCAGAGTGCTTATAATTGAAGGTTTGGAAACCTTCGATCCCTGTGAGCAGGTTAATATGCGGATGTCGCTTCAAGAAGGCCCACAAGGGTTTCAGGAAATAATTTTCTTTGAGGCTATCTTCTTTGAACCCATATTCATTGTACAACGCTGTCTCCGGCCACACCACCAGCACCGTACTGCCGTCGTCGATCGCCGAGTCGCTCAATCGGATCAACTTATTGAGCTGGGCTTCGAAACTGCCGGTGACGACCTTCTCGTACGGATCGATATTGGGTTGAACGATCACGACCTCTTGTGCATATTGCTTGACGGGTAACCACGGGAGCATCAGCTTCGAGATCACCGGCGGGATCACCAGCAAACCGATGAGACAATACAATGCCGGCCTGGACACCGGCCGTTTATTCTTCCAGGCCCACAGCAACCGGAACACCAGCACATTCACGACCAGGGCCCATAGCCCACCGCCGCTGGTGCCGGTAAACGAATACCACTGTACCCAGCCGGGCCGGGCGGAAAAAACATTACCCAGCGTCAGCCAGGGCCAGCTAAGCCCCCAGTCCTGTAAATGCAGATATTCGAAGCTCAGCCAGAAAACGATCAGGGAACCATAGCCGATGACGTCTCCCATCCGGGGACGTAGATAATGAAAACCCAGCCAGGGAAGACACATCAGCAGGCTATTGGCTGTGAAAGCGCCGATGGCAGCAGGGGAGGCATTCCAGACCCACCACGTGGCGGCGACATTCCATATCAGCATGGAGAGATAGACCCAGCCAAAGAAACTTTTACGCCGGATACCCTCCCGCTCCAGCCATAACAAGGGTACAAAGGCGATGAAGACGAGAAAGGTCAGCGGGGATACGGGCCATGCAGCATAAAGCAGCAGACCGGTCGACGCCGCTAAAAGAAAACGGGATGAGTTTTTCAAAACGGAACAGTGGGTTTACTACCGGCTGTAATTCGGCGCTTCCTTCGTGATCTCTATATCGTGTGCATGGCTTTCTTTCATGCCGGCATTGGTGATTCGTATGAATTGTGATGCTTGTTGTAAAGTACGGATATCCTTCGCTCCGCAATAACCCATACCCGCCCGGAGACCGCCTACATATTGCTGCACGACCTCCGACAAGCTGCCCTTGAAGGCCACCCGGCCTTCGATGCCTTCGGGGACCAGTTTCTTGATATCGTCTTCCACATCCTGGAAATACCGGTCGCTGCTGCCTTGCGTCATCGCACCGATAGACCCCATCCCGCGATATTGTTTGAATTTCCGGCCTTCGTAGATGATCGTTTCACCCGGGCTTTCCTCGACGCCCGCAAACACACTACCCATCATTACCACATTGGCTCCCGCCGACAGCGCCTTGACCATATCACCGGTATACCGGATACCGCCGTCGGCGATCACCGGGATATTCCGGGGGAGCAGCACGGAGGCGGCCTCCATGACCGCCGTGATCTGCGGTACCCCCGCGCCGGCAACGATCCGCGTAGTACAGATGGACCCCGGTCCTATCCCCACCTTCACGGCATCGGCGCCCGCATCGGCAAGGGCCTTGGCCCCGGCCGCCGTCCCGATATTACCCGCGATCACCTGCAGATTCTTGAAATTCTTTTTCAGCGACTTCAGCGCGTTGATAACCCCGATATGATGCCCGTGTGCGCTATCCAGCGTTACCACATCCACACCTATCTGCTGAAGCGCGCTGGCGCGGTCGAGCAGGTCCTTGGTGATACCCAACGCTGCCCCCACGAGCAAACGGCCGTAGGAATCCTTGACGGCGTTGGGATAACTCGAGAGCTGTAAAATATCCCGGTAAGTGATCAGCCCGATAAGCTTTCCCTGTTTGTTGACCACGGGCAGCTTTTCGATCTTATATTTCTGCAGGATCTTCTCCGCTTTTTTCAGATCCGTACCTTCCGGCGCCGTGATCAGCCTGTCCTTGGGCGTCATGACTTCGAGGACCTTACGGCGCTTGTTGTCTTCGAAACGCAGGTCCCGGTTCGTGATGATGCCGACCAGCACCATATGACTATCGGTCACCGGGATACCGCCGATCTTATTCTCCTTCATCAGCCGCAGGGCATCCCCGATGGTCGCTTCTTCGTTTAGCGTAATAGGATCGATGATCAGGCCGCTTTCACTGCGTTTCACCTTACGCACCTGCTCCACCTGTTGCTCGATGCTCATGTTCTTGTGGAGAATACCGATTCCGCCTTCCCGCGCCAGTGCCATGGCAAGCGTGGCTTCGGTGACGGTGTCCATCGCGGCCGACAACATGGGGATATTCAAGGTGATCGCCTTCGTCAGGTTACTGCGGATACTCACTTCACGGGGCAAAACCTGCGAAAATGCGGGTAGCAATAAGACATCGTCAAAAGTCAGTCCGTCACCGAAAAATTTTTTTGAGGGGGGAAGTACCGGAGAATTAGATGATCTCGCCTTGGTGGCGGGGGAATTTATTCTTGCCATGTGCAAAGATAGGGCAGCGGGCAAATATGCTCCAAATTTTTGTCAATTACCGCGCGCGGCGGAAACCGGCATATACCGTTTACCCGGCAAAGCGACGATCGCGCCCCGCAGCTCGAGCCGGAGAAGGAGCATAGCTACTGCGCTGGCATCCAAACGACTGCATAGAACCAATTCGTCGATGTCCGGGTTCTCTTTTTCCCGGATCACCTGCAATAGCCGGCCTTCCGGCGTATCCTCCACGCGCTGATCAGCCCCAAAATCGAAAGAAGCCTGCGCCCCCTTTCCGCCCTCAG
>Ga0210396_10007164_pt1 | contig 10629 bp, 11 predicted proteins | sample IncBWH17OmetaG_FD_155466 | JGI IMG/M metagenome (GOLD analysis project Ga0210396, IMG submission 155466) | Forest soil microbial communities from Barre Woods Harvard Forest LTER site, Petersham, Massachusetts, United States - Inc-BW-H-17-O ... | reverse complement strand
AAAACGAAACGCCGAACCACGGCAAAACTCAAAATATCGCCAATTCATTGATCCGTTGGTCAATCCAGGAAGTCCGCCGCATCGCCATCAGGCTCGCCCGAAAGCGGATCCAACCCGCACACATCATTGCATGGTCACTCTGGCGCAGAGCTCACCAGGCCGCCGCTCAACGTGCCCACTTCAAAACACGACAACTGTAATGCTAGTCGTTACACGCCTGCCGATCGTTGGCAGAACGCCTGCCGCGGCTCGACGCAGCATTGCCGATCGAGCCGGGCCGATTATTTTCGATGCAGCTACTTACGCGCTGCGCAGGCGTACATGTTGATTTCCATGCCCACCGGCACTTCGACAATTTTAGGGGTCTTCCAGGTCATTCCGTCCTCCAAGAAAATCTGGCGCGAATTCCGCGCCGAACTTGAATCTAGAACCACGTCCGAAATCGAGCAAGTGTGGAACACGCGCGTCAGATACCTGCGGACCACGCCTGACAGCTGATATTTCTCTCCCGGACAAAGCAATTTCGCTCCCAGATCAAAGTCACGGCGGCGATTGGTCATCGTATCCAAAATTGCTCTGACGCAACTCTGGTGCAGTCGCGCTCACGAGCAGGTGCGTTGCTATGCCCTCGCGCGTGAGGCCGCACACCGTCACTTGGCCGAACAGGCGGCAGGCGTTTTGACGGTAGCCTCGATCTCGATGCTCAACACATGATGGTACATGGTTGCGATAGCTCGAGATCGCTGCAAATCGCCCAGCCCGCCCCATAACAAATAGAGCGAACTTGGAATTTTTTATCTTGATGCGCATTAAGTAAAGGATATTTTAGTTGATCGAACAGGGCTTTGGAGCAACACTTTCCACTGGAGACGCAGGTGCGAAATCACCACGGAACAAAGCGTAGGCGCCCCATGACCCGTTCCATCAAAATGTTATCCCTCACGCTCGCCGCAGGGCTCATTTTGCAATTACCGTTGGTGTCGATTGCCAACGCGCAACAGAGTTCTCCGGCTGCGGCTGCGAAACAAACGCGCGTCCGTACCTTGTATCAAAGCATGAACATGATGCCTGCTAGAGGCATTTGGAGCCAATCGGCCGCACGCGCCGCCCACCCCATCACCCAGGGCGGCACGACCGGCGGCACAGTAAATCCCGGCCTCACCGGCGATCACATGCAGCATGGCTATAACGGCGGCTGATCTGCTCAGTCAAGCCGCGCATGCGTGATCAATTCAGAGCGCACCGGCTTGAAGCGATCTCGGCTTTAACCACCGTTACTGCCATGGTAGTCGGGACAAAGTCCGGGTGCTGAACTACCCGGCCACTCCTTATCGAGTCGGGATTCGGCGTGGTCCGATTGGGGTTTCGCGGACCCATCAAAGCCACGGTGATCAATGCGTAGTTGCCTGTCTTTGTCCGGATAAGCCCCCGCGTCGGATCTTTCCTTACTGTGCGACTGGGCAAAAAGCGGTAGAGCCACGAGCGTGGCAAAAGCCACGCCGGCGCGAATGGCTTTCATTCGGAAGCTCCTTGCTGTTCGGCAGCCACGCTGCCTCCAAACAACGAGACCGACATTGAGCTATCGAAATTCCCGGAATGAATTCTCAAAGAGCATTTTAAACACCTTTCCGCTCCTGCTGCGGCCTTGCAGATCAGCCTAATCTCCTCTCCCCCTAGCTAAGGCGCAGGCGGGAAACTCGTTCAATCGCCCGAGTTGCGCTGCCGCCAGGAATATACGTCGGAGGCATTTCCGGTCTCTATTTTTCAACCGACAAAATCCTCTGGAGGTTCTCCGAGGCTTTCAATGACGCTCGCCCCGGTTAGCTGGGTCCAAAAGTACATTTATTCTATAAAATCGATCAACTTTAGATATTTATGAGACAAGTTCGGCGCACCGCGATCTTGTGACGCAAACTTCACCCCTCCATAATTTGTCCCACTGCGCGGACGCTGGATCAGTCAGATCAGCGCAGACAATTGCCATCGCGTGCGCGTGAAAATGCCCTTTGTCGATAGCAGGTTTTTGGCTCTGTTTTCTCGGGGAGCATTTTTGATGAGGAAAAGCGGTGTAACTGCGGCGATCTTTGCCGCGGGAATGATGTTCGGACCCGATGGCGCGCTTGCTGCCGACGTCAACCTAGTGACCAAGGCGTCACCTCTCGTGACGCCGGCGATGCCTGCAACGTGCACCGGCGTTTCTCAATTTTTTCTCACCGACTGCGTGCTGAGCTGGTACGGCATTTCCGTCTACGGCACAATCGATGCCGGTGGCGGCTATCAGACCCACGGCGCTCCGTTCAATGGGTTCTACCCTCAAGGCGCTTCCTACAGCATTCAGAAGATGAATCGGCAGCCGATGTGGGGGCTGGCGCCCAGCGGCCTTGGCGCGTCGAATATCGGCATCAGGGGCGCAGAAAGCATCGGCGGCGACTGGAAGGCCGTCTTCCAGGTGGAAGCCGGATTTGATCCCTATTCGCTGCAGCTCTCGAACGGCGGTCAGTCTTTGTTCGACAACAAGGGCGTTCCGCTCAACCAGCAGTCCGTCAATGCCGATTCCAGCCGCGGCGGGCAATTCTACAATTCGGTCGGCTTCGTCGGCGTGAGCTCGCCGACCTACGGCACGCTGACCTTCTTCCGCCAAAACTCGCTCACTCTGGACGGCCTCGCGGCGTATGATCCGCTTGCGCTTTCCTACGCCTTCTCGCAGATCGGCTTCTCGTCCGCGGCCTCAGGCGGAGGCATCACCGAAACCGCGCGCGCCTCCACTTCAGTGAAATACCGTTATCAATATGGCGACTTCCGCGCCGGCGTGCTCTACCAGTTCGGTGGCTATGACCTCAACAATGGAGCCAACAGCGCGATACAGCTCCAGCTCGGTGGCGACATCCGGCACCTCGGGCCAGGAACCCTCTCCCTCGATGGCATCTTCAGCTATGAAAAGGACGCCGCTAGCCTGACGCTTGGTGGCGGAACGACAAACGTCAATGGCGTCCCCATCACCTTTCCGGCCCAAACCGTAACTGCGACGATATCCAATAACACCGCTTGGGTCGGCCTCGCGAAATACGTCGTCGGCCGACTGCGGATCTATGCCGGATACGAATACATCGACTTCGCTCCGCCGAGCGACGTTCCGACGACCCTTGAGGCGGCGAATGGAACATGGGTCGGCGCCGGCTATCCACTGACGGCAATCAGCGGCACGGCCTATAGCGGCCTACCCGGCGGCGGCAGTGACAAGCACCTTCAGATCATGTGGGCAGGCGGCAAATATTCGGTGACCGACAATCTCGATGTCGCTGCTGGCTACTATCACTATATCCAGAACGACTATTTGGTCGCGACCAGGACCGCGAATTGCATCGTCAGCTCGGCGGCGCACTCACAGTGCGGCGGCACCCTGGATGCAGTCTCGGGCGTTGTCGACTGGCGGTTCGCGGCGAAATGGGACACTTATCTCGGCATCATGTACTCGAACGTGAATGGCGGCTTATCGAACGGCTATCTGGTGCGCAACAACCTCGCCCCAACCGTCGGCCTGCGCTTCCGCTTCTGATCTCGACTATCTACGAGCGTGCCCCGTCCCAAAGCTCGGTCAAACTCTCTCTGGCCGGTCCAGCTCGGTTGCGACATACTTACCCGGACGCAAGCTTATGACTGCGACGCCTTCACCAGCGGACGATGCTCGTTGGCGATGGTTTCTCCGAAAGGACCGGTATTGACGCGAAGCGGCGCGACGTTGTTCGGCTGCTCCAGCGACAGCAGCGGAAACACCAGCTCCGCGAAGCGGTAGGCTTCCTCGAGATGCGGATAGCCGGACATGATAAAAGTATCGATGCCGACATCCTGATATTCCCTGATACGCGCCGCCACGGTCGCGGGATCCCCTACCAAGGCCGTTCCCGCGCCGCCACGGACCAGACCGACGCCAGCCCAGAGATTCGGGCTGATTTCAAGCTTGTCGCGGCGTCCACCGTGCAGTTGCGCCATGCGCTGCTGACCGACTGAGTCCATCCGCGAGAATATCTTCTGCGCCGAAGCTACGGTTTCGTCAGTGACATGCTGAATCAACTCGTCCGCGGCTTTCCAGGCCTCGGCGTTGGTTTCACGAACAATGACATGAAGACGGATGCCGAAGCTGAGCTTGCGTCCGCGCTCGGAGGCGACCGCCTTGACGCGGTTGACCTTTTCGGCCAGCTGCGGCGGCGGTTCGCCCCACGTCAGATACTTGTCGACGGTATCGACAGCCACATCAATGCCGGCGTCTGACGATCCCCCGAAATAGAGCGGCGGACGCGGCGACTGCACCGGCCGAAACAGCAGGCGTCCATCCTCGATGCGGATGTGCTGGCCCTCAACGTTGACCGTCTTTCCCGCAAGCAGATCGCAATAAACATTCAAAAACTCGCGCGTCACGGCATAGCGCTCGTCGTGACCAAGGAAGATGCCGTCGCCCTTGTTTTCAACGGGGTCGCCGCCGGTGACAACGTTGACCAGAAGCCGCCCGTTCGACACCCGGTCGAGCGTTGCGGTCATCCGCGCGGCCACGCTTGGCGATTGCAGGCCGGGCCGCACCGCCACCAGATAACGCAGTCGTTCGGTCCAGGGCGCCACCGCCGAAGCGACCACCCACGAATCCTCGCAGCTTCGCCCGGTCGGCAGCAATACGCCGAAATAACCGAGTTGATCGGCGGCCTGCGCGATCTGGCGCAGATAATTGAAATTGACCTCACGTCCGCCCGTGGTGGTGCCGAGACAGCGTCCGTCGCCATGGGTCGGCAGGAACCAGAGGATGTTGGCTTTGGAAGACTGATCGCTACTCATGTGCGGGGCTTTCGGGCTAATTCAGAAACGGTGATGGCTTTGGGAATGAGACCGAGCGCCAGGAACGTATCGGCCAGCTTCTGCTGCTCGGCGATAACCTGGGCATCAATTGGCTTGATGCCGTAAGCCTGCCGCTTCAACGCAACCTCAAGCACCGGCACTGGCAGCCCTACGGACGGACTGAGCTGTTCGGCAACGGCATGAATGTCGGTCTTCGCCCAGTCGTCGACTTCGCGGAGTTCGGCCAGGATCGCATCGAGCGCCCTGGGATCGGATTCCAGGAATTTCTGCGACGACAGGTAAAATTGATAGTTGGGGACAGTGTCCGTGCCGTCGGCCAGTGTCTTCGCTTCGGTTGCGGCCTCCGCCGCCGCCTGGAACGGGTCCCAGATAGCCCATGCATCGACCGAGCCACGCTCGAACGCGGCACGAGCGTCGGCCGGTGCCAGGAACACCGGCGTGATATCAGAATATTTGGCGCCGGCCCTTTCGAGCGCCTTGACCAGTAAGTAATGGACATTGGAGCCCTTGTTCAAGGCGACCTTCTTGCCCCTGAGGTCGGCGACTGATTGCAACGGACTGTCCTTGGGAATCAAAATCGCTTCGCCCCTTGGCGCCGGCGGCTCAAAAGCGACGTAGCGGAGTGGCGCGCCCGCGGCCTGCGCGAAGATCGGCGGCGACTCGCCTGTGTTGCCGAAATCAACCGCCCCGACATTGATCGCCTCAAGCAACGGCGGCCCTGAAGGAAACTCGATCCACGTCACGCTGTAACCAAGGGCTTTCAGTCTCGGCTCAAGGCTGCCTTTGCTCTTGAGAAGCATGAGCTTGCCGTATTTCTGGAAACCGATGTGAACCACCCTGTCCTGCCCATAGCTGGCGCCCACGCCAGCGAGGACCGTGCTCATCGACAGCACTGCGGCCGCGATCAACCGCTTAACCCAATGCATTTTCTGATCCTTTATAACAGCCGTCGGCATCCGATCAGCTCTGCTCCGGCTTCCAGAGCGCATCTCGAACTGCGACCTGCTTTGGGATCAGACCGAGCTTGAAGAAGCGATCGGCAACGCCCTGCTCCGTGGCGACGATGTCCTCGGTGATCGGGCCCACGGCGAACGACGAGCGATTGGCGGCGACGATCTCAGTCTCCAGCGGAATGCCGGTGACGGGGCTCAGTGATTTTGCGACGTCGTCGCGGTGCGCTTCGGCCCAATTTGCGGTCGAGCCGTCACATCGATGATTTGCCGCAGAACCGGCCCGTGGCTTTTGACGAAATCGCGACTTCACGGCGATGCCCTTTGCCGCAAAATGTTTTTCCAGCGCGGCCTGCTGCCGCGCGATCACGAGCACGCCGCTCTTCTGGTAGCCGAGGCTGATCTCCCTGATATCCGCCAGCGCGCGCGCACGCCGCAACGGTGCGGTCAACGCAGCGGCTGCAAAGGACAGCTTCAGGAATTCCCGACGCTTCATCAACATCTCCAGCGGGAACCCCACGAATTGGCCGCGATCCTTCGGTGTCGAGATGATGGTGTTGCTCAAAAGAAGTGTCGAGTGCTCTGCAAAAATAGCAATGACAACACTGCCTGCTGCGTTCCGGGCAATGGATTTGTTGCCGGCTTGCGATCGGATAAGGTCTATTTTTTCAGACGTCCGTGCTGTGCGAAATTGTTAATCTAAAATGGGCAGCGGAACTCGGATGGTATAACGGCGCACGGTCGGATCAACGTTCGGCGCCGGCAGATACGGTTGGGACCCCAAAACGGATGGTCGTCGACCGCACGATCCACCGGGGGCTAACATTCCGACTGCTTTTGTGGCACACACGCAGTCCGTCATATTGAAAACTGCGCCGCTTTTTCGAGCTTAACATGCCCGCACCCAAACCACCCGCATTCGAAACCCTCAGCCTCCATGCAGGCCAACATCCGGACCCTGTCGCCCGCGCGCGCGCCGTTCCGATCTATCAGACGACCTCCTATGTGTTCCAGGATTCCGAGCATGCTGCGGCGTTGTTCAATCTCGAACGCGCGGGGCACATTTATACCCGGATTTCAAACCCGACGACGGCCGTGCTTGAAGAACGACTTGCCGCGCTGGAAGAAGGGGTCGGCGCCATCTGCACCGCCAGCGGCATGGCCGCGATGCATCTGGCGATTGCGACCCTGCTTGGCGCTGGCGACCACATCGTCGCCTCCTCGTCGCTCTACGGCGGCACCATCAACCTGCTCGCGCATACGCTGCCGCGCTTCGGAATCACGACGACTTTTGTGAAACCTCGCGCGCTCGATGAATTTCGCGCGGCGATCGGGCGGAACACCCGCCTGGTGATCGGCGAGACCATCGGCAATCCCGGACTCGAAGTGCTGGATATTCCAAACGTCGCGCAGATCGCACATGACGCGAAAATCCCGTTGCTGATCGACAATACATTCGCCACGCCCTATCTCAGCCAACCGATCGGGCTTGGCGCCGACATCGTCATGAACTCGACCACCAAATGGATCGGCGGCCACGGCATCGCCATCGGCGGCGTGATCGTCGATGGCGGCCGGTTCGACTGGCGGGGCTCCGGCAAATTCCCGGTTCTGACCGAGCCTTATGCCGGGTATCACGGCATCGTCTTTGACGAGCAATTCGGGCAAGCCGCCTTCATCATGCGGGCGCGCACCGAAGGCCTGCGCGATTTCGGCGCGTGTCTCTCGCCGACCAATGCCTTTCAACTGCTGCAGGGTGTTGAGACACTGGGCGTTCGCATGGATCGTCATATGGCGAATACCCACGCCGTGCTGGAGGCACTCGCCGTCAACAAGGCGGTCGACTGGGTGCTGCACCCCTCGCTCGAAAACCACGCGGATCATGAGCTCGCAAAACGGTTGCTGCCGCGCGGCGCGGGATCGATCATCAGCTTCGGGATCAAGGGCGGCCGGCCCGCCGGCAAAAAATTCATCGAGTCGTTGCGGATCATCAGCCATCTGGCCAATGTCGGCGATGCCAAGACACTGGTCATTCATCCCGCCAGCACCACCCATCAGCAGATGGACGCCGCCCAGCTCAAGGCCGCGGGTATCGGCGAGGAACTGGTTCGGCTGTCGATCGGCATCGAAGCCGCCTCCGACATCATCGACGACCTCGCTCAGGCGCTCCGTATTTCGCAGAAGGCTTGAGCCATGCAGTTATCCGTGAACGGCAATGATACCTTCGTCGCCACCGGCGGCCGGGAATTCGACCGGTCCCCGCCGACCGTCGTGCTGCTGCACGGCGCCGGCTTCGATCACACCACCTGGGCCTTGCACAGCCGATGGTTTGCGCACCATGGCTACGGCGTACTGGCGCCGGATTTGCCTGGCCACGGCCGATCGGCCGGGGCGCCGTTGGCCACCATCGCTGACATGGCCGACTGGACCGCCGCGCTGCTCGATGCCGCCGGCGCGGCAAAGGCGAAACTGGTGGGCCATTCCATGGGATCGCTGATCGCGCTCGAAACTGCAGCCCGGCATCGGGCAAAAGTCTCGGCGCTCACCCTGATCGGAACGGCGGCCACCATGACCGTCGGCCCCGATCTGCTGAAGGCCGCGGAGGCCAACGATCGCGCCGCCGTCGATATGGTCTCGATCTGGGGTCTTGGTTTTCAGGCGGAGCTCGGCGGAAGCCTTGCGCCCGGCCTGTGGATGCATAGCGGCGCCCAGCGGGTGCTCGAACGGTGTCGGCCCGGCGTGCTGTTCAATGATCTCTCGGCGTGCAACGCCTATCAAAATGCGTTGGCCGCCGCTGCGCAGATCACGGTCCCGACGACGTTGATTCTGGGCGAACGTGACATGATGACGCCGGCAAAGGCCGGCAAGACGCTCGCCGCGGCGCTGCCGGACTCGCGGACGGTGGTGCTGCCCGGCGCGGGTCATATGATGATGGTGGAGCGGCCCGACGAGTTGCTGGCGGCGCTGCAAGGCTGACCGGTGTACCCATGCGCGGACGATGGGACCGGCCTCATCTGCCGGCCCCGTCTCATAGGTTTTCTTACCGTCCTGGATCGCGCGAAAACACCAGTGTTCGCAGTTCAATGCTTTCGCGCGGTGGCGCATCGGGAGGCGTGGTCGGATCGGCAAAGGCGGTGTGGGGCGCGAAGCGCGCCCGACCATCGGTCGTGGAGTCAAAGCATTTCAACAGCAGCACTTCGTCGACCGTCATCCTGGGCACGTAAAACCATCGATGTGCGGGATCGTACTTCACCGAGTAGGTTTCGCCGACGCGATTGGGATAAACCAGATCGGAAGCAACCAATTCATCAGGGCGTACGGTGCGAGCATCGCAAACCGCCAAAGGCGAGTCGAGCAGCGGCCCACGAATCGGCCGCCACAAATTGATAATCTGAATCCTGCCCTTCAGGAGTTCTTCCGCTTCATCCGGAAGGAGGTCGCGGACACGTTGCGGACCGGATTTCTCGGTGTGGTCCACGTGTACGCGTGCGACCGGCTGACGCAAGCCGCCATCTCGATCGACCGCGCCGTTGACCCGTTTGCGTACGGTGTGGTCGAAGACGAATACCCGATCGGCGCCGGTTGCGGCTTTGATCAGCCGTTCCGCCTCCGGATAATAGACATCCTTGATTTCGCTTTCATCGTAGAAATCCCTTACCGAACTCTTTTGCCGGACCAAGGCAAACCCCTCCCGATCGAGCGAAACCCTCCCGCTGATCGGACGGACGTCATGAACTGGCACGCGGTGCGGCTCGGGCACGATGTTCGACCTGGGCACGCCGGCCGGCGGCTCAAAGGTGTAGGTTCGCGGTCGATCATGGGACGGTGCCAGGTAATTGAGGTCAGCCGCCACGGACGACAACGCCGCGATCTTTTCGTTTTGCAGTCCCATGTTCTTCTCCTTTTTGTTCGTTGCGTTTTGGCGTTTAAAACGACTCCTTGAAGGGCCGCAGATCAAGTTCATGTGTCCAGGCAGAACGATGCTGCGTATGAAGATACCAATACGCCTCGGCAATCGCATCGATGTCTAATAATCCATCGGCGCCGCGTTCAATCTTGAGTTGCGGCACCGCGGTGTTGAGCTTTTCGCCGTCAATACCACCGTCAATGACGATATGAGCGACGTGAATTCCGAGCGGCCCGAACTCGCGCGCGATGGATTGCGCCAGCGAGCGAAGGCCGGCCTTGGCAGATGCGAAGGCGGTAAACGGCGGCTTTCCGCGCAGGCTCGCCGTGGCACCGGTAAAAAGAATGGTGCCTTGACCTGACGGCGCCAACCGCCGGGCCGCTTCGCGCCCGACCAGAAATCCGCCAAAGGTCGCTACTCGCCAGGTCTGCTCAAACAGTTCAGCCGGCATGGTGCGGAAGTCATGGCGGACGTTATTGCCCGCGTTGAAGACCACCAGATCGACGATATGGCCGGAGGCTTCGGCGAAATCGAACAGCGCGATGACGTCGGCTTCGATTGTTGTGTCGGCTCTGAACGCCTCGGCTTTACCGCCGCTGTCGATGATGGCGCGGGCGATCTGCGAAATTTTGGATTCCGTACGCCCGGCAACAATGACCCGATGGCCTTCAGTAGCAAATCGCCGGGCGAGCGCGGCGCCAAGCCCCTGTTCGGAACCAACCCCTACGACAATAGCGGTGCGTTGAACCGTGGTCATTGAAGCACCTTTCTTCCCGATTCAATCGAACAAAATATCAAGCTGCATCTGTATCGGCGGACTAGTTCCGCCAATGGTTTTGGTAAAATAAGATTGCTGTCATGCAATCTGCCTGCACCGTGAAAGATTTTTCCAAGAACCGGACCGGCGGAGCGAAGTCCCTATTGTTT
>Ga0210396_10007162_pt1 | contig 10630 bp, 9 predicted proteins | sample IncBWH17OmetaG_FD_155466 | JGI IMG/M metagenome (GOLD analysis project Ga0210396, IMG submission 155466) | Forest soil microbial communities from Barre Woods Harvard Forest LTER site, Petersham, Massachusetts, United States - Inc-BW-H-17-O ... | reverse complement strand
CTCAGTGGAAAGCCTGTCCCGTTTTCCTTGTGCCATAAACACCACCTTTAGAAAATGAATTCATATCAGATGGTGTTGCACCGACCGGTTGAGACCGCCCGACTTTTCAGGAACTTCGAAGTCAACTTCCGATTAGCCGGTTATACATCCAAGTGGATCCGACCGCATTCGTTAACCCTAGCCGACTTGCGAGGACCTATTTCCGTGCGCGGAGTTTTGGGCTGGACCTGTCCATCCTGGCTGTCTTATACCGTCAAACTGTCATCGACTCACCATCGGCTAGGCGCCTGATGGAGGGGAACCCAGTCGTGTTCCCGTCCCATGCTGCCCCGTGGATGGGCACTAATTGTTTGGCATTCATCGCGTGGGCAAATGATCGCAAAACAGCGGGAGACGCATGACCGCTCGTATGAATGTGGTCGGCGCGGCTTCCTCCGTCTTCGAACCACTTGCTGACCAGTGCACCATCCTCATTCTCCAGATATCCGCGCCACATCGACCAGCACCACGCATCGTCCGGATTCGGCGTGACGCCTTTCGGCACGTAGTCGCGGATGAGCGACGGGCGCACCATCACCACCCACCTCTCCGGAGTCTCCGCGAGTTGTTTGGAACCGAAGCGCGCCCGGAACTAGCAGCCACCGGTGATTGCGCGGAATCAGCGATAGCTGAGTTCATCACGCCTCCAGGAACTGGAGTTTAGCAGCTGCCCCTACTCGCTGATCAAGCGGCCCGCTCGTGCAGGGCGTCACTGCAAAACCGGAACGCTGGAAACGCGCATTGGCGACTAGCTCTCCTCCAATTGACAAGTAGGGGCCCAAAGCATCATGACGATCTCTCGCTTGCCGGGGTGAAACAGCCAGGTCAACGTTCTTCTCCATTCTCACCACTTCTGGTCATTCTCATCTACTTCTGAAAATCACAAGTGTGAGATTCCAGAAGGAGATGCGACTGGTCTCCCTGGAAAAACCAGAACCTGGTGCGACTGGGTGCCAGAACCTAATGCGACAGAATCCCAAATTGACCAGAAGTGGTGCGACCAAATTCTGCCTGAGTCCTATACGCCACAGAATCAACGAGAAGGGGGGCGCCCTCCCTGTTCATTCGTGGACATCTTTTGGTGAAACCGGACGCACGATTCATTCCCCTAGCGGGCGAGATCCCGCAAGTCACTTTGTTCTGATCAGATTGTATCGACGAAATCTTTGGCTCTCGAATTGCCTTTTCTATATCGTCAATTGGCACCCAGAGGCCAGCCATGACCACTCTGCTGCAGGACCTGCGATTCGCCGTTCGCCAGTTGCGCAAATCTCCCGGGTTCACCATCGTCGCCGTTTTGACGCTGGCCCTGGCGATCGGCGCAAACGCCGTGGTGTTCAGCATGCTCAATGGATTGCTGTTGCGTCCGCTGAATGTGCCTCAGGCGCAAAGCCTTTACGCGATCCAGCGCGGTAACGACACGTACATCGTGCAGTCGTATCCCGACTATCTTGATCTTCGCGATCGCAACCGCAGTTTCGATGGTCTGGCAGCTTACAACATCGCGCAAGCAGGTCTCGACACGGGCAAAAATCCATCGAGCGCCTGGCTCTATGAGGTAAGTGGAAACTACTTCGACGCCTTAGGCATTCAGCCGTATCTTGGCCGTTTCTTTCATAACTCGGATGAGCATGGCCCCAACAGCGCTCCCTATATCGTGCTCTCCTGGGCGTATTGGCACAGCCATTTTCAGGATGATGGCGGAGTGGTGGGCCGTACCGTTCAACTCAGCAAGCATCCTTTTACCATCCTCGGTGTAGCGCCGCCCCATTTCCACGGGACATTGTTGTTTTACTCTCCCGATTTCTTTGTGCCAATCGTCAACGCGGAGCAGGTAGACGGGGCAAATTTCTTGAATGCGCGCGGAACGCGGTGGGTCTTTGAAGTGCTGGGACATCTGAAGGCGGGAGTCACTCCTGCGCAGGCGACGGCCGATCTGAACGCTGTTGGTTCCTATCTCGGAAAGACCTATCCCAAAGACGATGGCCCAACGAGCTTTTCATTGGTCCGTCCAGGTATGCATGGCGACTTTTTTGCTCCTGCGGTGCGAGCTTTTCTGTCAGGCTTGATGCTGCTGGCGGGATTGATTCTACTGGCTGCCTGTGCCAACCTCGGCAGCCTGTTTGCCGCGCGCGCCGCTGACCGTGGGCGGGAAGTTGCTCTGCGGCTCGCGCTTGGTTCGAGCCGCAGTCGCATTCTGCGGCAACTCTTCACCGAAGCCCTACTGATTTCCCTGATGGGAGGCGCCGCCGGACTGTGGAGCGGCGTAGTGCTGTTGCGCCGGCTGAGCGCGTGGCAACCATTTCCCCAATTCCCCATGACTATACCTGTGAACCCGGATGCAAATGTCTATCTGGTAGCTTTGCTGCTGGCCTTAGCAAGTGGGTTCCTCTTCGGCGCGGTCCCGGTGAGACAGGTACTTCGCACCAATCCGTACGAGATCATCAAGGCGGGATCCAGCGCCATCGTTGGAGGCAAGTCGGCTCGGCGGATCACTGTCCGCGACCTTTTGCTTGCGGTCCAAATTGCGATCTGCGCCGTTCTGGTGACCTCCTCCTTCGTCGCCGTGCGTGGACTGGCGCGCTCGCTACACAGCAACTTCGGTTTTGAGCCGCGGAACGTCATGCTCGTCGATACCAATCTGAGCATGGCCGGTTACACCGGCGACCGCGTGCCCGCCATGCAAAAGCGCATGATCGAGGCGATGGAGGCGATTCCTGGCGTAACGCGAGTGGGACTGACCGATATTCCACCCTTACATATGGGCTGGGCCGTCTCGCCTGTCTTTACCAGCAAAACGACGGATCTAAGGCCTTGGAATGCCGCCGCTCAAGCCATCACGTACAAGATATCTCCCGGATATTTCCAGGCGGCAGGCACTGCCGTGTTAGCCGGCAGGACTTTCTCCCGCCGTGACGACAAAGGCGCGCCACCCGTAGCCGTCATCAACCAGGAATTCGCTCGCAAACTCTTTGGCTCCGTAACCAACGCCCTGGGCCGCTATTACAAGATGCCGGATGGAACGCGCGTGCAAGTGGTGGGCATCGCGGAAGATGGAAAATATACGGCGAACATCGCCGAGGATCCACAGCCGGCAATGTTTCTCCCTATCCTGCAATCGCCTGAAAGTGACACCTGGCTGGTGTTGCGTTCGAGCCGAGATCCGCAGCAACTTGTCGCAGCCATCAGGAGCAAATTGCGGGACCTGGACACGGGATTGCCTTCCTTCATCCAGACATGGAACGAAGAAATGAACGGGGCTCTGTTTGCCCCACGGATGGCTACGGCGTCGCTGGGTGTGCTCGGCGTAATGGGCGCGATGCTGTCGATTGTCGGCATCTTTGGAATGGCTGCGTATTCGGTCAGCAAGCGGCTGAAGGAATTGGGGATTCGTATTGCCCTCGGCGCGCAGCGTAAGGAAGTGTTACAGGCAGCATTGGGACGGTCCTTCAAACTGCTGGCTTGGGGATCGGCGGCAGGATTGCTTCTCGGAATTCTGGCGGCCCGCGTGCTCGCTTCCGTCGTATATCAGGCCACTCCCCGCGATCCACTGGTATTGGCAGGTGTTGTTGTAGCGATGTCGCTGTTGGGGCTTGTGGCTACGTGGATTCCTGCGCGACGCGCGCTATCTGTTGATCCCATGATATTGCTGCGCGAAGAGTGAGCTACCGCGGCACGGACTGGAACGGGTTCTTCGACTCGCAGAATGGGAGCCTGCGTTTCCAACTACTTCTGTCATTGACCCTTCCGCAGATCGAGGCAGTTGGGAGTCAATTTTCCATGCTCCGGATGGGATGTCGGCTTATCGGACAAATGGCGTCCCGAAGTTCCCTGAAAACGCCGCGAATTTGAGCAAGTTCGCATCGAATTTACCGAGATCGAGACTTTCGAGGAACTTGCGCCATAGCTGCTGATTGCTGCTCATCCAAAGCTGATTAGAATTCGAGGGACACTGTGAACGACGAGAATGCGAAACTAGCCAGCTCCACAGCGGAGTCTCCGAGCGGAGCGATCTGCTACCTGTTTGGAATACTGTTCCCATTGACATATCTGCTAGGCACTAGTCGCGATCGCCAAAACCGGTTTCTTCGCTTCCACTGTATTCAATGTCTTGTGCTCTTCCTGCTCTGGACTCCGTTGCTGTTCGCGCATCGCACGGCCTTGACTTCTTCGGTGGGCAGTCTTCTTTTTGTTGGCTGGCTTGTCGCATTGATCCAAGCTAAACGACGTAAGCTTTTCCATCTGCCGCTGATTGGCTGGTTGGCAGAGAGGCTCACCTGATTCGAAAGAACCAACCTCGGAGCCGAACTTCCCGCAAGAAGGGGTTTGCGGTAAATTCAACGAACACGCTTCCCTACTTCGATTTCTTCGGTTGTGATTGTGGGCATTTAGGGTTTTGAGCAGAATTTAGTCGCACGACTTCTGGTGAATTTGGGATTTTGTCGCATTAGGTTCTGGTACCTAGTCGCATCAGGTTCTGGTATTTCCAGGGAAACCAGTCGCATCTCCTTCTGGAATCTGACAGGAGTGCTGTGATTTTCAGAAGTAGATGAGAATGACCAGAAGTGGTGAGAATGGAGAAGAACGTTGACCTGGCTGTTTCACCCCGGCAAGCGAGAGATCGTCATGATGCTTTGGGCCCCTAGTTGTCAATTGGAGGAGAGCTAGTCGCCAGAGCGCGTTTCCAGCGTTGCAGTTCTGGAAACGTGCTAAGGTCTGGAGTCGCTATTCCACCAAACTTAAAGCGCCCGCGTAACGAAGCCCGCATTGGTCCGATATTTCCCCGAAGAGAGAAATGCGCGGGTCCAAATTTAGAAGTCATTTACGATCCAGGCATTGCTGTCGAATGGGATGTACTCTGCCAGAATCGCACATCGCCCATCGGGAGACTGAATCATAAAGCCGAACCTGATATTCGCGCTTCCCTGCAACACCACCTTGGCTTTACCGGTCTGATCGACTTCGAGAATGACGGGAAGGCCGCTAGGCGCACGGCTGGCCATGAGCACAGTCTGCCTGTTTGCCGCCCAATCGACCGCCTGGAGGGGCCAGCCCTTGACCGTGACCTCGTGTGCCGCTCCGGTGGCGAGGGAGACGAATCGGATGCGATGTTGATTCATAACCATGGCGAGCTTCGACCCGTCGGACGAAAGACTCCAGGCCGGGGAGCTGTCGGGAATTCTCAACAGTTCGCGCCCCGCCCCGTGTTCCAAATCGAATGAGCGGAAGACGAGATCCTGGCCATCGTTTTGACTGAAGATGCACATCGTCGACGGGGCCCTTGCGCACTGATGGTCGCCAATCTCTTTCCCCTGAATCACTACGCGCGGAGCTCCGCCCACGAGAGGTTTACTCATGACTGACGAAGGAAACGACGTGTCCTCCGGGTTGGATGAAGACACATAAAGCACGTGCGATCCATCTGCACTGAGGCGCGGGACGAAGAGGCTACGCCCCTCAGCCAGGGCCTCCGGGGTGGTTTCATCGATGGCCTGTTTGAAGAGTTTCCACGTGCCGTTGCGGTTGGAGACGAACAGGACCGCCTTGCTGTCGGCCGTCCAGGCAGTGGCGATGTTTTCGTTGGCGTCGAGTGTCAGACGGCGAGGCTCCTTCCATTGGTGTGACGCGGCATCGAGACTGGCGATGAAGACTTGCCACGCTGCGTTCGATCTCCAGAGGACAAGCCGCTTCCCATCCGCGGTGCCGCTCATGCCGCGAATTCTGCCTTCTGCCTGAGTGATCGGCTGCGGTGGCCCAGTGGCCTTGCCGGTGCGCTCGTCCACACGGATCGAGTAGACGCCATAGTTATCTCGACCGATGGCTGGAACTTCGCGGTAGGAGAAAAGAATGCGCCCATCCGGGGTCCACCAGAGAGCTTCCCCGATCCGGGGATCGTCGAGGATTACCGTTGCGCCCTCGCCGTTTGGACCGATGATCCGCAGCGAATGAGTCGGCTGGACAGGATCAGGGCCGTCAACATAATGGTTCTCGATGTAGGCGAGATGTTGTCCGGTAGGGGACCACGCCGCGGGGTAAATCCAGTTTGGGTAGAAACCATACTTTTTCTCGCCGACCGAAACGACCCTTCTGGGATTGGCCCCGTCCGAATCCATCATCCACATTTCGCTCGTATCTGGCGTCCACACTTGGTTCACATTTGGCATTGGCAGGTAAGCGATCCGCGATCCGTCCGGGGACACATATCCTGCCGAGGCGTTATTCACCATTTCCTGCGGTTCGCCACCCAGGATGGAGAGCTCATAGAGGCTCGTTTGCCGGAAACTGAGACTAAGATCCTGCGGCTGTGTGGCGATTCTCCTCACCAGGAGGTGTGTGCTGTCCGGGAACCAACTGTACGGCCACGCAACAAAGCCTTTTGGCAGGGTCCAGGCGCGCGTTTCACCACCGGAAATCTGGCGCAGATAGAGTCCGGTTGGATCAGCGTATGCCACATATTTGCCATCGGGTGAGACCACCGCATCTCTGATGGGAGCTTCGGGGGGATTCGCTGTGAGCCTCCGCTCCGCCGCCAGATGTTGAACGCCGTGTGCGGGGACTCCCCCCGAGCGCATGAACCAGCGGAAGATGAATCCGCCGGCAACGAGCAGCAGCAGGACTGCAACGGCGGCACTCGCATACAGAAGTTTTCGAGATCGTTGCTTTCGAATTCCGGTGGCGTCCGGCCTCTTGTCTTCCGCGCTTCCGGTTGGCGTGTCCGGCGAGGCTGCGAGTGATGAACTGAAGCCATCCTCGTGGACGGCTACTTCGCAGAGCAAACGGTACCCCAGGGTGGGGACAGTCAGGATGTAGCGCGGCTCGCGGGGGTCGTCGTCGAGCACGCGTCGAAGCTGAGCAACGCTGCGCGTGAGGGAGTTGTCGGAGACCGCGGTGTCGTTCCAAACCGACGCCACGATCTCGTCTTTGCTAACCAGCCGGCCGGGATTGCGGAGCAGGAATAAGAGCACCCGAAAGGCTTTCGGCTCGATAGAAAGCCGTTCTCCCCCCTTGATGACGAGGAACTCCCGTTCTCGGACTTCGACGTCTGCGAAGTTGAAAACAAAACACTTGCGCTCCGTCACGAAACCATCACCTTCGTAAGGGAAAATTCCGAGCCGCGTCACGACCGTGTCCCGCCATGCGCCCAGAGTTCACCCAGCCTACCCGGCTGAGGTGATCTCAAATGTCGAGTTTCAAGAGGTTGGTTTTCATCAGTCTCGCCGCCACCACGGTTTCAATAGTCAACGCCGAAACGCACTGCCTGGGGAACGTAGACAGTTTACGCCTGCGGCTGATTCAGAACGCCCAGATTATCGTTCCAGTCACCATCAACAAGAGCGGCCCTTACGACTTCTTGTTGGACACCGGAGCCCAGATCACGACGGTGGATCCGGCGCTGGCAAGGGCGCTGGAACTGAAGATTGAAGGCAGCACCGGAATCATCGGAGTGGGGAACTACGCGCGAACCCCGTTCACCAAGCTTGATTCGGTGCAGGCGGGTTCCGAGATCGTAGACCAGGTCATGGCCGTGATTCAGGACCTGGGCCAACTTAAGATTGAGGACTCGCGGGTGCGCGGAGTGCTCGCCGGAAACTTTCTGGAGCACTTCGGACTGCTGATTGACTACCGGCAGCGCCTCGTCTGCCTCGACAAAGACAATGTGTTAGAGCTGAAGGTGAAAGGGCAGCGTGTCGCGTTGGTGACGGCGCCCGGCTCGGAGAAGGGCTCGCGGGTGCCGGAGAGACTGACGGTCGCCGTTCATCTCTCCGGGATCAGGAAGGAAACATTGCTGATGTGGCTTGACTCCGGCATCAACGTGCCGCTGTTGTACCGCTCCGGAGAGACCGCACACTTGATGGAAACCGGGATGTTACCGCTGAGAAGCCGGGGAACGGACGGGGCGGACCATGCGTTTGCTGTTCTCGCCCGGCAGGGGGTGCAGATTGGACGGCACACGCTGCACGAGATCCCGTTTGTAATGCCGGAGAGCGCGACCGCGAATACGCTGGCTCCGGAGGTGGATGGGCTTTTGCCGACCGCCTTGTTTCAGCGCGTTTACATCAATTACGCGCACCACTACGCTGTGCTGGAGCCGTAGGACCACGGTGCTCAAGGGACGCAATGGCTGAGATTCCTGACTCGTTGCGATCGGATTGTCGTTTGATGCGAAATTGCCAATGCACTCACTGACATCCGGACAGATGGCGTTCTGGGCGAGTGGTCGGTCATCGCATCCTGCGCAGAGCTTTACTCCCGAGTCACCCGATTCTCTTGCACCGATCCCCGCCCTGACTTCCTGCGTCGCTCGTGCGAACGGGGCCTTCCAGCTGATTCTGCGGCATATAGGACTTAGGCAGAATTTGGTCGCACGACTTCTGGTCAATTTGGGATTTTGTCGCATTAGGTTCTGGTATGCAGTCGCATCAGGTTCTGGTATTTCCAGGGAGACCAGTCGCATCTTCTTCTGGAATCTCACACAAGTGCAAGTATTATTGCAATCATCTAAACCCGAGTCACCGAAAGTCTGCTTAACTAGCAGGCTTTCTCTTTATCGAGGACGGCGTCTTTCGCGACGCTGCCCAAGACTTAAGCGCCTTGAGCGCCGGACGAAGAGCCGCCCCATCTTTCGTCAACATGTATTCCACCTTGGGTGGCACTTCCGGATATACCTTGCGGTGAACCACGCCATCTTTTTCCAAGTCACGTAATTGCTGAATCAGCATCTTCTGAGATATCCCGGACACTGCGCGGCGTAATTCCGAGAACCGTAGTACCGGTGCACTGAAGAGATGGAAGAGAATGAGTATCTTCCATCGCCCTTCCAGCACTTTGAGCGCTTTTTCCAGTTCCACGGTGGAACATGGTTGCGTGAATATTTGTTTTGTCATTTTCATGGTTACTTACAGGTTAGTATTACACTTTTTTGTGCGTTCTTGCATGTTATAAACCGAAGAGGTAGCCTTTCTTCAAGGCAGTAAATCAGCTTCGCGGTAGGAAGAAGCTGCCCCTACTCTAACGAAGATTTATGGGGTTTTATGGATGTGATAGCAGTAGTGACTGGAGCGAGTCGAGGCGCGGGAAAGGGTATAGCCATTGCGTTAGGTGAGACCGGGGCGACCGTATATGTCACGGGCCGCAGCACTGCGGACGGCGACTCTCCTTATGGCGGCACAGTAACCGAAACCGCTGACCTGATCACTCGGGCTGGGGGCAAGGGCGTTGCCATCGCCCTTGATCACACCGATGACGAAGCAGTCGCGGCGCTATTCGCCCGCGTGAAGGCGGAGAATGGTCGCCTCGACATCTTGGTCAACAATGCCGCCAATGCGGTCGAAAGCACAGCGATGCCCGGCGGCTTCTGGGAAAAGCCGCTGGAGGCGGTCGATCTCATTACCGTCGGCTTGCGTTCGCATTTCGTGTCCGCCCATCATGCTGCTCCTCTGTTGATCGCTAACGGCCGCGGCCTTATTGTCCACACCGGCCATTATGGTGCTGTTGCCTATTACCACGGCCCCACCTATGGTGCGCAGAAGGCTGGCGCGGACAAGATGGCCGCCGATTTTGCGAAAGAGTTGCGACCACACAACATCGCGGCTGTTTCAATCTGGATGGGCGGCCTCGATACCGAACGTGCGCGCGCCTATCTTGCCAGGATGCCCGATGAATCGCGGCCGAAGACGAAACGGGAATCGCCGCAATTCACTGGAAAGGTGATCGCCGCACTTTATGAGTCCAATCTGAGAATGGAACTATCGGGACGTGCCTTGATCGGCGCGGAACTGGGTGCGAAGCTCGGCGTGAGGGACATCGACGACAGCGCGCCGAAGTCCTACCGGTACGAATTGGGCGGACCGCCGGAGTTGCACGCGACCCTCACACCCTGATGGTCATCTTCATACCTACAGAGAAAATCCATGTGGCCGTAAAGTCCGCATCTCAGACAGGTAGCGTCTCGTAGTTCCTGAAAAACGGGGATCTCGGTAACTTGCCCCATCAGAGCCCCCGGAAGCGGGAAGTTACTGAAAACCCGACTTTACGGGAGGTACGAAACCAGCTTCCGATTCCTGAAGTTCGCGTTCAACCTCCTGAGTGCGGCGCACTGCCAGATCTCCCGGCTTCTGGGCCGTGATATTGACTGGAAAGCCGACCAGCCCCGCTTGGATTGCCCTCGGCATCTCGCAGGAGCGCAAAACTGGGTGCATGGTAGATGTAACATGAGGTCGCACGTTCCTTCACAAAAGCCGGTGTTGCGTCTCTCATCAAGGACTGAATTTTCATAAGCTTTTGCTTTGAATTTCTTTGGAGGAGGAAAAGGAAATGTCATTTCGTTTGCTTGGCTTAGAGTGGAAGTCCCGCTGGAAGACCCTCTCGATCTATGAGAAGTTCGAGCAAATGATCGTCTCCATTCTGACCTTGATCATCGCCGTGATCGTGGCCGTCGCCACCTGGCAATTGATTCTTCATACCGTGGCGATGATACGGAACCACCCTCTCGATCCAGGGGACGCGCAGGCGTTCCAATCTCTGTTCGGCATGGTCCTGACATTGCTGATTGCCCTTGAGTTCAAACACTCGCTGATGGTCGTACTTCATG
>Ga0210396_10007161_pt1 | contig 10630 bp, 7 predicted proteins | sample IncBWH17OmetaG_FD_155466 | JGI IMG/M metagenome (GOLD analysis project Ga0210396, IMG submission 155466) | Forest soil microbial communities from Barre Woods Harvard Forest LTER site, Petersham, Massachusetts, United States - Inc-BW-H-17-O ... | reverse complement strand
TGAGCAACTTCCGGCTCAACGACTATCCGGTGCACGAAGAGGACATCCTGTGCACCGGCCCGGAGGCGTTCTCGGCTGCACTCAACACCGTCAATGTCGGCAAGTTCAATCTGTGCAGCGGCTCGATCGGGATGTGCGAGCACGCCTTTTACGAGGCGATCACGCACGCTAACAACCGCATCCTGTACGGCAACCCGGTCACCGACTTCCCCCATGTGCGTGCCAGTTTCGTCGAGGCCTACGCCAGGTTGGTCGCGATGAAACTCTTCAGCGACCGCGCGATCGACTACTTCCGCAGCGCCAGCCTCGACGACCGCCGATACCTGCTGTTCAACCCGGTGACCAAGTCCAAAGTCACCTCCGAGGGTGAGACCGTCGTCACGCTGCTCTGGGATGTGTTGGCCGCCAAAGGCTTCGAGAAGAACACCTACTTCTGCGAAGTGGCGCGGCTGATTGGCGCCTTGCCGCGGCTGGAAGGCACGGTGCACGTCAACGTCGCGCAAATCCTGAAGTTCATGCCCAACTACATGTTCAACCCGGCGGCGTACCCGGAGATCGGCACTCGCAACGACCCGGCCGATGACGGGTTCTTCTGGGCGCAGGGTCCCGCTCGGGGCGCATCGAAGGTGCAATTCGCCGACTGGGCACCGGTTTACGAAAATCATTTGGACATTCCGAACGTGGCGCTCTTCTACGAGCAGGCCCGTGCGCTCAAGGAGCTGCTGGCCACCGCCGCGCCGGACGCAGACCAGATGCGCGATCTCGACTTCCTGCTTGTCGTCGGCCACCTGTTCACCCTGGTCGTCTACGGTCAGCTGATTCTCGAGCAGGCCGGCCTGACCGGACTCGACGCCGACCTGGTGGACCAGATCTTCAATGTCCAGATACGCGATTTCTCCCAACACGCCGTCGCTCTGCATGGCAAGCCGAGTTCCACTGCAGCGCAACAAGACTGGGCTATCTCGGCGGTGCGTAAGCCGGTAGTCGACGCCGACCGCTTCGACCGGGTGTGGGAACCGGTCAAGGCGTACGACGGCGCCTACGAGATGCGGCCCTAGCCGGCGGTAGGCACGAACGGGACGTCGTCGGGTGCGGCGTGGCGCGCTGCCAGCACCGTGCGGGCCGCATCGCCGATCGGAATCCGCAACGGCAGCTGCGGCTTCTCGGCGGCGTCGGCGACCTCAGCTGCCACCTGCTCGGGGGTGATCATCCCGTCAAGCGACCTGCCGACACTGAGTAGTTCGGCGTAGGGATCCCGGGGCAGGGTGTAGGCGGTCACGTCATCGAGTGCGCCGGAGCTCACCGGGCCGGGCTGCAGCAGGGCCGCTTGGACGCCGAACGGGGCAACCTCGATCGCGAGGGATTCGACCAGCGCTTCGAGTGCCCACTTGGTGGCCGCATAGGCCGCGCCGGGCGGCAATACGATGCGTCCGACGACGCTGGACATGAAGAGCAGCTTCCCCTCGCTGCGGGCGCGCATCTGCGGCAACACCGCCTGGGCTACGCGAATCGCCCCGACGGTGTTGAGGTTGAACAGACGCTGCAGTTCGGTCAACGGAATGGCTTCGACTGCGGCATAAAAGATCTCAGCGGGGTTGACGATGACGATGTCAACATCACCCGCGGCCGCGAATGCTGCTGTGACGCTGGCGTCGTCAGTGACGTCGAGGGCTAGACGTTGACTGACGTCGAGGTCGGCCAGCGAGCGCGGATCACGTGCGGTGGCCACCACGCTGTGTCCGCGCCGGGCGAACTCCTCGGCGATGGCGCGACCGATCCCGCGACTGGCTCCGGTGACGAGGACGGTTGACATGGCGTTGTCTCCTAGCGGTGTCGGCAGCAAGTTTCATCAGATGCGTTTGTAAACTGATCGGTGTACCGAGTTATTCCGACGCACCTGAGGTAGCAGCGGATGCAAACGGAGTAGCGCGTAACGCCCGGCCTAGTATCAGTGCATGCATGGCGCGAAGATCCTGATCACCGGGCCGACCGGACAGGTTGCCAGTCCCATCGCCCAAGCCCTGGCGGTCGATAACGAAGTCTGGGGTATCGCCCGGTTCACCAACGCGGCGGCGCGTGAGGCCCTGGAGAAGTCGGGGGTGCGGTGCGAGACCGTCAACCTGGCCGCCGGGGACTTCGCCAGCCTCCCGTCCGATTTTGATTACGTGCTCAACTTGGCGGTGGCCAAGAGTGGTAACTGGGAGAAAGATCTCGCGGCCAACGCTGAGTCCATCGGTTTGTTGATGGCTCACTGCCGCAAGGCTAAAGCGTTCCTGCATTGCTCCTCAGGTGCCGTCTACGACCCGCCGGACGACGAACCACGAACCGAGCGCGCCGCCTTGGGCGACAACCACAAGCCTTTGTTTCCAACCTATTCCATTTCCAAGATCGCAGGCGAGGTAGTCGCCAGGACGATGGCCCGCGCAGTCGGTGTGCCGACTACCATCGGCCGACTCAATGTCCCGTACGGCGACAATGGCGGCTGGCCGTTCTATCACATGGAGATGATGCTCGCCGGTATCCCGATCCCGGTCCCGGCCGGTGGCCCGGCCCGCTACAACCCGATCCACGAGGACGACATCATCGCGACAATACCGAAACTGCTTGCGGTGGCGTCGGTTCCGGCGACCACACTCAACTGGTGTGGAGAGCAGGACGTCAGCCTGCAGGACTGGTGCAACTACCTTGGCTCGCTGGTCGGCAAGGAACCGGTCTTCCAGGAGAGCGATCAGGCGCTGCGCGGCAACCCAACCGACCCGAGCCGGATGCGCGAACTCGTCGGCGGCACCACGGTCGACTGGCGTGACGGGATGCGCCGGATGGCAGCCAAGTTCCATCCGGAGCTGGTCGGCTCCAGCAGCGGCTAGTCCTGCTTGGCGATCAGCCGCTTGAGCGCCTCGCGATCGGGAGCCAGCAGTTCGTCGATGCGCTCCTGGTTCACATCGGCGACGATGATCTCGCCGACCTCCTGGTACACGTTGCTGAAGATGCCGTGCGACTTCATCTTCTCGGTCTGATAGATGTTGTCCTCGGTCGGTGTCACGTAGTACACGATCTCCGGCTTGAACCGATGGATCAGCCACAGATGGATGATGTCCATCAGCCTCTTCTGGCGCAGTTTCTCGGCGAAGGTGTTCTGGTCACGCACCGTGAGGATGTTGCGTCCGTGCCGGTCCTTGATCGGGTCGACGACGGCGTTGGCAAGCGGCTCTTCTCCGTCGCCGTAGATGCCGAGATCGAGCACGTCGGAGCCGGCGCGTCGCGGACGTAGTTGCACGCGAAGCTTTTCCGGAATCTGGTAGTGCTCGGTCCACATCGCCAGCCATTCCTCCAACAGCTTCTTCGGCACCTCGGTCTGCACGAGATGCTGGTGCTGAGTGGATCCCGCGCCCATGGACTTCGTGGTCGCCGTGCGACCGGACGACGCGGCCAGTGCGGCATCGCTGCGCGGTCCGCCGACCAGGGTTTGCGGTGTGCGGTAAGGCGATTCGACAAGGCGCATCTTGCGTTGCAGGCGAGCCAGCGCCAGCATGCCCTCCTGGCGCAGCGACGTTGCGAACTCCTCTGCGGCGACGCCGTCGATCTGGTGTCCGCCGTAGGTGATGAAGTTGAAGACGAAGCCCATTTTGCCGAGTTCCTCAGGGAACGCGCGCATCTCGTCGTCGGTCATCCCGGTGGTGTCCCAGTTGAACGAGGGCGAGAGGTTGTAGGCCAGCATCTGGTCGGGGTATACGGCGTGGATCGCTTCGGCGAATTCGCGCGCGTCGACGAGATCTGCCGTCTTGGTCTCCATCCAGAGCAGGTCGGCGAATGGCGCTGCGGCCAGCGACTTGGCGATCGCATACGGGATGCCGCCGCGAATCTGGTAGTAGCCCTCCGGCGTCTTGGCCCGCTCGCAGTCCCAGCCCGGGTCGGCGCCGAGCTCGCGCGCTTTTTCGCGCGCGGTGTACAGCGGCGCACGCTGGGCGAACTGCCGCCATTCGTCGGCGCTCATGTCGCGCGATTCGCCCTCGCTCTCGGCGAATTCGAGCAGATCTGCCACGGCTTCGCCGTAGGTCATCAGCCCGGCGTCGTTCTGCCAGGCGTCCACGAACTTCGACTCGACCTCGTCGAAGACGGCGTCGATCGACTCCTGGGCGTGGTCGGGGGCCGCGGCCGCCTTGGTGATCAGATCCACGATGCCCTGACGCTCCAACCAGGCGTCCGCAGTGGCGTATTCCCCCTCGGGGAGGGCGTACAGCAGGTGCCCGTTGAGTTCCTTGAACCCCGCGTTGTAGAAGCGCCGCACCATCGCCAGGAAGCAGGATTTGTAGGACGGGATCTTCAGGTTGGTGGTGCCGAGCAGGAACGGCTGGTCGCGCTCGTCGGCGCGACTGTCCAGCAGGTTGGCCGCCTCGGCATCGGTGCGCGCGACGATGATGCCCGGCACCCGCATGATGTCGAGCTGGAAGCGTGCGGTGTTGAGACGCTTGATCTGTTCGTCGGATGGCACCAGAACCTTGCCGCCCTGATGTCCGCACTTCTTGGTGCCGGGGCGCTGGTCTTCGATGTGGTATCCGGGCACCCCGGCCTCGACGAACCGTTTGACCAGGTTGCGCACGTGCGGATCGCCGCCGTGGCCGGTGTCGGCGTCGGCGATGATGAACGGCCGGTAGTCGACCGCCGGTGTCCGCTCGCGTTGTTCGTCGCTCATCCGCAGCCGCAGGTACTGCTGATTGCGGTCGGCGGTCAGCAGGGCGCGGACCAGGCCGGCGGCCTCGTCGGGCACTTGGCTCAGCGGATAGCTGGCCAGGTCGGGCCCCGGGTCTTCGCTGATCGAGCCCTTGGCGGAGGTTGCCCACCCGCCGAGGTAAATACCTTCGATGCCTATCCGCTTCATGGCCACTGCCTGCCCGGGCGAGTACGGGCCGAAGGTGGTGATGCTCTTGTGCTGGGCGAACAGCTCGCGCAAGCGCGGGTAGAAAGCCTCCGCCGCCTCTCGCGCCACGATGTAATCGCTCGGGATGGTGCCGCGCTGCTCTACCACCTGGCGTGCGGAGTAGAGGCGAGTGATGCCGTCGAACCGCGGGCTGTCGAAGTATCGCTGCGTGGCGGCTATGTCTTTCTCGAAGTCATTGTGAAAGTCGTCCTGCAGCGGTGTGCGTGCCTCGGTGCCCGCGTCAATTGCCATGATCGTTCGCTCCTCTTTCAGCCCAATTCCCCCGATGGTGTGAGTCTATGGGGTGCTGTGCGGCGTGAAGTTTCAAAATCGGGATATCGTGACCGCATTGAGGATGCCGCCAGCCGGGCGCGGCTAAACCCCAGGTCGCGGGCGAGATTCACGCCCCGCGAAGCAAATAATTAGCGCCCGAGACATTTTGGCCGTTTTGCACAGTCCGCTCGGCTACACTCGCGCCACGCGGCGACGGCGCCGCATCCGGAGGGGAGCTGTGATGAGTTCTCGACGATCGGCCCGCACGCTGGGCTCCTTACCGGCGGCTTTGCCGCCCAGCCGCACCGTCCCCGTCCGCGCCCCCGACGGTACCCGCCTGCACACCGAGGTGTTCGGACCCGAGAACGGCTATCCGATCGTGCTTTCGCACGGCATCACCTGTGCCATCCGGGTGTGGGCCTACCAGATCGCCGATTTGGCCACCGATTACCGGGTGATCGCGTTCGACCATCGCGGCCATGGCCGCAGCGGTATTCCCCGCCGTGGCGGGTACAGCCTTGCCCACTTCGCGTCGGATGTTGATGCGGTGCTCGAGGCCACGCTCGCACCGGGTGAGCGTGCCGTCATCGCCGGACACTCGATGGGAGGCATGGCCCTCGCCGCGTGGTCGGACCGTTACCGGCACAAGGTCGAGGCCCGCGCCGACGCCGTCGCGCTGATCAACACCACCACCGGTGACCTGCTGCGTGAAGTCAGGCTGCTGCCGGTACCGGCGCCGTTCGCGCCGGTCCGGGTGTCGGGCGCGCGCGCCCTGGTCAACATTTTCGGCTCGTTCGACGTGCCGCCGGCGGTGCGTCGAGCCACCCGGGAAATGATCTCGATGCTGGCAGTCGGCCGCGACGCCGAGCCTGAGGTCGGCGCGCTGATCTACGAGTTGTTCAACGCCACATCGCCGCGGGGACGCGGCGGCTGCGGCAAGGCGCTAGTCGATGTGCTGCAGCGTCGGCACATCAACCTGGAGGGCCTGACGGTCCCGACACTGGTCATCGGCAGCGAGCGCGACCGGCTCACGCCGCTGGTCCAGTCGCGTCGGATCGCGGCGGCCGCGCCCAACCTGGTTGACCTTGTCGTGCTGCCCGGTGGGCACTGCTCGATGCTGGAACGCCCCGCCGAAGTCAACCGGGAGCTGCGCGCGCTCGCCGAATCGATCGCCGGCAGCCGCCGGATCAGCTCATAGCCGCCTAGCGACCTCAGCGGCGGCCCGTTGCCCGGAGCGCACCGCCCCGTCGAGGAAGCCGGTCCACTCGTCGGCGGTTTCGGTGCCGGCCCAGTGGATGGGCCCGACCGGGCGGCGTAACCAGGGCCCATAACGCGTCCACGAGCCGGGCGGCACCGCCGCAGTCGGGCCGCCCGCCGCGAATTCCTCTGCGCCCCAACGGTGGTCGACGTAGTCGAGCGGCTTGAGCGCTTCGTCCCCGAATAGCGACGCGAAGCATTCCAGCGCGCGCTGGCGACGCTGATCTGCGGGGAGCTCGTCGAAGGTACGGGCGTCGACGAACCCCAGCAGCACGCCCGGTCCGTCGGGCTGCGGGCTGACGTCGAAGGTGATGAACACCGGGCCCTCGTCGGACAGCGCTTCGCCAGAAGATCCGTCGCTCCGCCAGAACGGGGTGGCATAGGCGGCGTACGCCTTGCTGAGGCGGCCCTGTGGCCAATGTTCGGCGAGTCGGTCGTATTCGGCAGGCAGCGGGGGAGTGAACTCGACGGCCCTCCGGTGGGCCGGCGGGATCGCGACGACGACGAACCGGGCGTCGGCGCGGCCCTTGTCGCAGGTCACGCTGACCCCGCCGTCGTGGTGATCGATGCGTCGCACGGCGGCCTCCAGCACCACCCGGTCGCCGAGCTGCGCCGCCGCCGCGTCGGCGATCTGCTGCGTGCCGGCCGAGAAACGGTCCTGCTGGGCGCCGTTTTCCACGTCGAGCAACCGGTCCAGACCACCGGCCGCCCCCACGTAGCGGGCGGCGTGCAGCATCGACACGTCGTCGGGTTCGCATCCCCAGGTCACCCGCGCCATGATGGCCAGCAGATCGCGGGCGGTGGCGCCGGCGCGCACCGACCGCAGCCAGTCGCCCAGCGACTGCCGGTCGAGCCGGTCGGCGCGCCGCGCGGTCCACGGCTCGCTCAGCGGAACGGTCCGGGCGATCCGCTCGAATTGCCAACGCACCCTGCCGACGTCGACGAGACCGCCCAGCGACAGCCTCGGGATGGTGCCGCTGTACGAGCGGACCGCACCCCGCCACCGGATCAGGTTGGCGCCGTCGTGGTAGGTCGGAATCGTCGGGATGCCGAGCTCGTCGGCCAGCTCCCGCACGGCGTCTTGCGTGGGGCCGACGAACGTGCCGCCCATATCGACCGGGATGCCGGCGACGTGGCCGGTGTACGAGCGTCCGCCGACCCGGTCGCGGCCCTCGAGTACCAGCACATCGTGTCCGAGTCGCATCAGTTCGCGGGCCGCGGTGAGGCCGGCGAAACCGGCCCCCACCACGACGACATCGGCAGTCCAGGTCGCGTCGGGCATGTCGTTTAGTCAACCGTATGGCCGCTGCGTAGGCTCGACCTACTTTGAAAGTCTTCACCGCTTTGTATGGGCTGACCGACGCAGCCGACCGCGCGCGGGAGCTGCGCGACGCCGGTGCCAGCGGCGTCGCCAGCTTCGAGGGAGCGCACGACGTGTTCGCGCCGCTGACGCTGGCGGCGACCGTGGGCGGCCTGGACCTGATGACCAATGTCGCTATCGCGTTTCCGCGCAACCCGATTCATCTGGCGCATCAGGCCAATGACCATCAGCTGTTGAGCTCGGGCCGGTTCATTCTCGGCCTCGGCACCCAGATTCGCACTCAAATCGAAAAGCGTTTCGGCGCGCAGTTTGACAAGCCGGTGGCCCGCATGACCGAGCTGATCGCGGCGTTGCGCGCGATCTTCGCGGCGTGGAACTCCGGCGAGCGCTTAGATTTCCGCGGCGATTATTACCGGCACACGCTGATGACGCCGACCTTCAATCCCGGTCCGAATCCGCACGGTCCGCCGCCGATCTACGTCGGCGCGCTCGGGCCGCGACTGACCCGTGCGGTCGCTGAGCACGCCGACGGTCTGCTGGTGATGCCGTTCAGCTCTAAACGGTTTCTGCATGAGCACACCATGCCGTCGGTGCATGAGGGTCTGCAGGCGGCCGGCCGCCACGCCGCCGACTTCGCCGTGCTGCCCGAGATCATCGTGTCGCCAGGCGGCACCGACGCCGAACGCGAGCAGGCCGACACCGCGACACGGCGGCTGTTGGCGTTCTACGGGTCCACCCCGGCGTATCGGCCGGTGCTGGCCGCGCACGGTTGGGAGGACCTGCAACCCGAGCTCAACGCACTGTCCAAGCAGGGCCGCTGGCAAGACATGGGCGGATTGATCGACGACGAGATCCTGCACACCATCGCGGCCTGTGGCACCCCCGCGGACGTCGCAAGACACATTCGCGACCGCGTCGACGGTGTCGCCGACACCGTCTTCCTCTACCAGCCGGGACCGATGAACCTCGACACGCTGGCCGCGATCATCGACGAGCTGGCGCGAAAAGGCTAGGGCGCCACCGTTAACCAGTCGGCGAACCCCGACGGGTCGTGGCGGCCCAGCGCTCCGTGCTCGTAGAGACCCCAGCCCTCCACCGGCTCGCTATCGCCGTCGCGGCATACTGCTCGGCCCACATGGTCGATGACGCCGAAGCCCGATCGCGCGACGATTCCCGGGTCGGTCATGTCGTAGGTCAGCCGCTCGATGAACTTCTCGCCCTTCCACATGCCGTGCAGCCAGTCCGAATCGCCGCCGTACCCGCCGCCGACATGGATGGGGACGGGCAGCTTGGACTCGACGTCGAAGTGGACCGGGGTGCCGTCGGGGGCGGTCGCGTCGATCGCTGCGCCAGTCGGGATGCGGGTGCCGGAGCGGTAGTGGATTTTGACCCGTGGCCAGCCCAGCTGCTCGACCCGACCGTCGCGCCAGATGCGGGTGCAGTCGTTGAGCGAACGAAATCCGTTGGGCTCTTCCTGGATGATCAGCACGATCGCGAACTCCTCGAACGCCATCGGCACGTACAGCCACCACATGCCCTCGAACGGTGGGTCGGCGGGCCGGCCGGCCGGTTCGGGCTCGCCGATGGGCCGGATGCCCCAGGACCGGTCGCGGCTGCCGAGCCAGGTTTTGGGGTCGACGGCGATTACCTCGCCGTCGACGACGATCCGGCCGCTCCAGCTGCCCAGCTGGGCGAATCGCTGCGCGTTCAGCGTCACCCGGTTACCCGAGCGCAGAATGTGCGGTTGTTCCTGGACGACATCGAACAGCCCTTCCCAGGTGAGATCGGCTGCGATGCCTTCGGTTTCGTCGAGGACCAGGCGCAGTTTGTGCAACGGCTCGCCGACCTCGATCCGGTAGCCGTTGACGTTCTGGTTGAGCCGGTCCTGGTCGATCGCGTCGGAGAGATGCACCGCGGTCTGGGTGTCGCCGCGCCTGATGAGCACGAATGCGTCCTTGACTCCGAGGTTGGGGTAGTAGCCGATGCCGCTGATGACAAAAATGTCGCCGGTGCGGTCGTGAGCGTTGAAGTAGGAGCGGTCGTAGAAATTGCGGTCCGAGGAACCCGGCCACGCGATCGGCTGGGGGACTTGGTGTACCGGGTACTCGTCGAGCGGTCCGAGCATTACTGATCCTCTCCAATAAGACGTTTCATCAATCCGGCGTGGTAGAACAGCGATTCGACATCGTCGGGTTTCTCGGTTTCCCCGAAGTGGACTCGACGCGCGCCGGTGCGCATGAACACGCAAGCCCACATAACTCCGGAGTAGGCGTAAAACCATTGCAAGTCGCCCACTTCGATGCCGGTGAGCCGCTGGTAGGTAGCGCGCACATCGTCCTCGCGCATCACCTCGGGCAGACCGGGCATTGTTGCCAGGCCGGCCAGTTCCTGAAAGACCATGTGCGCGAAGATCATCCATGCGACGTCGAGTTCGCGCGGGCCTAGCGTCACCATTTCCCAGTCCAGCACGGCCACCGGCTGGAAGTCGCGGTACAAGACGTTGCCCACCCGGGCGTCACCCCAGAGCAGCACCGGCTCACGGGCAGCCGTCTGATCCGGCCAGTTGTCTTCCAGCCAGCCGAAAGTCCGCTCGACCAAAGGTGATCGGCCGATGTCAGGGACCGCGAAGTCATACCAGGACCGCACCCAGTTGAAGTGCCTGCGTAGTGCGGTGTCACCAGACTGGCCGTCGGCAAGAAATCCAAACGTCTTCTCTGCGTTGGGGATCGAATGCAGTGCGACCAGCACCTCGACGGAGGCGTCCTGCAGCTTGCGCTGCTGCTCGGGCGGCGCATCGGCGAACCAGTTGCCGCCGAATGTGTAAGGCATGACGTCCGGCGGCACCACACCGTCGACGTAAT
>Ga0210396_10007159_pt1 | contig 10632 bp, 10 predicted proteins | sample IncBWH17OmetaG_FD_155466 | JGI IMG/M metagenome (GOLD analysis project Ga0210396, IMG submission 155466) | Forest soil microbial communities from Barre Woods Harvard Forest LTER site, Petersham, Massachusetts, United States - Inc-BW-H-17-O ... | reverse complement strand
ATGCGCGGCCGCGCCATCACCATCAACGGCATGTCCAAAACCTACAGCGTCACCGGATGGCGCGTCGGCTGGGCCATCGCGCCGCCCGAAGCTTCGATCCCGATCCGCAAGGTGCACGACTTTTTGACCGTCGGCGCCGCGGCCCCGCTACAGCAAGCCGGCGCCGTCGCCCTGGAACTTCCGTCCAGCTATTACCAGAAGCTTGCCGAAATGTATCTCGTGAAGCGCGACCGCATGCTCTCTATCCTCACCGATGCCGGCTTCCGTTGCTTCAAGCCCGCCGGCGCGTACTACATCATGACCGACATTTCCGGCTTTAATCACCCGGACGACATGGCGTTCTCGCGATACCTCGTCGAAAAAATCGGCATCGCCGTGGTCCCGGGCTCGAGCTTCTACGACGACCCAGCCATGGGTGCAAGCCAGGTCCGCTTCACCTTCTGCAAAAAAGAATCCACATTGGCCGCCTGCGCGGAAAAGTTATCGAAGCTCCGCGCCTGACAGAACGAGAAGCGTGCGCTCATAGACAGCTTCGCAATGTACATCGCATAGTTCTCGCAAGGTCCGCCCGTCCGAATTCGGATTTTGGTTTCGGATGCCCAAGTCCACATTCCGAGGATCCCTGCCAGCTCAACCTGTCGCCCAAACGAAGTTTGTTTGGACACAGTTCGAACCTTCAGAGGTGACCATCCACAGTATTGAAAAGGGATTTGGCGCTGCTTGCCTTATTTGTTTAATCGTGGAGGACAACACTGAGGAGAGAAGAGTCGATGTGGAGACCGCCATTGTACTTGATGAAGCCCAGTTTCCTAAATTTATTCATGAAAAAATTGACCCGTGAGCGTGTTGTCCCAACCATTTCGGCCAAAGTCTCTTGCGATATTTTGGGTAGCTTTGTTTGAGGTTTGTCCTGCATGCCATACTGAGCAAGCAGCAGGAGAGTACGGGCGAGCCGCTTCTCGCTGGAGTTAAAGAGTTGATCGACCAAATCCTGTTCGATTCGGATGTTCCGCGCCAGCATATAAGCCACGAAGCGATCAGAGAACGCGTGCTCAGCATGAAGAACGCGAATCATTTCCTTCTTTTCAATTACGAGTAAAGTCGTAGCTGCTATCGCGGTCGCTGCGCCCATACGAACTAGCTGACCTGCCATGCACCCCTCACCAAAAAAGTCACCGGGTCCAAGCATCGCAACGACCGCCTCTTTGCCAACCTCATTGACAGTCGTCAATTTCACCGAGCCTCTTTGAATGTAAAAGACTGTGGTGGCGTGGTCGCCTTGCGAATAGATCTTCTCTAGTTGTCTATGCTCAACGATGCGTCTTGCCGCACCGGATGAGTCGAGAAAAGCCTGCGCGTCGAAGACCGGTCTGCTCTTGGGCGCTTTTTTTTCTGTCGCCTTACTTGATTTTCGGATCGCATTCATGTTTCACGCCACTTTTCGTATATCGAAGTATCTAAAGGTCGCCTAACGGAATCTCTTGTTTGGCTCGCTGTTCAGCTTGCAGCGGTGTTTGCGAGAATCGTGCTTTCATTTGAGATGTCCTACTTCTTTGAAAGCTCGCTCTTGAAATGACTCTCAACGTCTTCGCGAGAAAGTGGGTTTCCTGCTTTCGTTAAGACAACCGAATACACAACCTCGTTACCTGCGAGCTGCGCGGAAATAAACGCCCCATCTTCCGGCAACTCCTGGTAGATGAATTTCACTTTTCTGCCGTCCTGAAGCGTCTTGATCCATTCTTCGTCTGGCATTTTCGTTTCTCGCCTATTCGGGAGACTATTGCCAGAATCCCGTGCCATTTGTCCGTTCGACTCGGCGGCATCTCTTGACCAGATGCTTGAGTGATCTTTATACGGCGGCAATATTACTGTCTGCGAAAGTCTCTGTCTGTTGGCCACCGAACAGTGGCCCGAATACTATTTCAATCCGAGCTCCCCGTTAAGCTGTTGGATTATTCCATAGCACTCGCATGCGGAGTATTCTAGCTTCTTGCGGTTCAGGATCTTCACAGACCCCCTAGGATAATCGATCAGCTTTTTCTTTTGCAAAATGCCAGCTGCCAAGCTGATCGTCGGCCGGTCTGTCCCGAGCATCGTTGCAAGGAAATCATGGGTGATCGACAACACCCCAAAATCCACTCGATCCTGAGTCATCAATAACCACCGCGCGAGACGCTGCTCCGCGCTGTGGAGCCGATTACAGGCAGCCGATTGTGAAACTTGCAAGGCATGAAGAACGATGTATCGACTTATCATCATTTGAAGCTGTGGACTCGACCGCAGAATATCTTGCAACACGTCAACCTTAATCCTGAACCCGTTCCCCACCACCTGTACAACCTCGCGAAACGGGTTCCTCCTCAAACCGACCGCCGAGGGTATCCCCGCAATTCCTTCTTTCCCCACAATGCCCACCTCAACTGTCTGTCCGCTTTCCATTACGACGACAAGGGAGAGCAAGCCCTGGTTTGGAAAATAAACGAAATGCAGGCTTTCGTTCGGCTCGTGGAGGACGCGATGATGTGGCAACTCAACAAACTCCAAATGTGCACGGACGGAGAGATATTCACTGTCGGGAAGGGCCAAGAGAATTTTGTTGCCCACAGGCTTGCCATCCGTATTGGTTCGTTCACCAGACTGCACCGGGTGCACGTCTCTCCGCGCCAAATAATCCTCCACTCTACTGTGTTGAGATGCTGGTGACGCCTGGCAAATATGGCCTATGTGCCATCCGTCGCGGCTAGAGGCCCCTGAAAGTAAGCGCCGGGAGACACTTTATCTTCTTACGTCAATTCATGTCTGTAGGGAATCAAACAATGAGGCATGACAGTTGCTTCTGCTCTCTCGACTCTCGCTCGGTTTGGGTTTGTTGCCACAATGCGGAGCTTCGCGAGCCCGTATTGGGGGTGGGCTCCACGCGTGACGAGTTGATATCCCCGCGCAACGTCGGGTTTGTAGAACACCATTCCGCCCGAGGTGCCGGAATCTTGACCCTGTTTCCCGGGCTAAGTCTTGGTGAGTCGTCTTCTCGGCAACTGGCCCTTTGGCCTCGGAAGGGGCTGGCCTCATTCCGGGAAGTCCGTTTCGCAGGGCCTATCCAATTTTGATCGTCGACCGGTCGATCACTGTAGGGTTACTGTCGCGATCTGCGTCATCATTGAGCGAACCGCGTGTGAGTCGCAATGCTTTGTTCTCGTAGAGGGATGCATCGGCGCGATTCATCAGCTTTTCTGCGGTGTCCGCTGGTTTGTATTGCGCCCATCCCCGGGAACTGGAAACTTCGATCGTTTCCTGGCCCGTTTCAACCTCAAATTCCGCGAGGCGCGACAGTACGATGCCGATCTTCTCCGGCGGGCAGTCCGGAAGGAGGACCAGGAATTCGTCGCCGCCCAACCGCACGGCCACATCCGAGCCGCGCGTGCCTTTGCTCAGGCGGCGCGCGAATTCCTTCAGAACGAAGTCACCCGCGCAGTGGCCGTACCGGTCGTTAATGTCCTTAAAATTGTCGAGGTCCAGCAGAATTACGACGAGCGGGTTGCCGCATCGGTCCGCCCTGGCGATTTCGCTGGCCAACTTCTCCTCGCTGTAGCGGCGGTTATACAAACCGGTGAGCGGATCGAGAATCGCCAGCTCGTAGTAGGCTTCCGCTCGCACGCGTTGTTCCGTGGCCACTTCCATTTGGTTGGAGAGATACTTGCGCAACAGCCCGAGAAGGTGCTGCTGATAGAGCATATAGATATTGAAAATCAAGACCACGCCGAGCAGTCCGCGCACCGCCGTTTCAATATCTACCTGGGAAGATATATCCTTGTCGCTAAGGATTCTAGGAAGCGAGAGGGCCCCGATCCCGCCCATGAGCAGCATGATCACCAGAACGGTATTCCACCAGTGCCACCAGTTCTTGCGATCGAGGAGGCGCAGCCTCTGTCGAACTTCTTGCGAGCGGTCGTTGGTTGTCTCGCCCAAAGATGCGCTATTGCCGTTGGTAGTCATTCGGGATGACTCCGAGTACTCACGTAATATGTTAATGTAAAAGTACTACAGGTATCGCAAAGTGAGAGCCGTAAAGTATCCGTTGTGCCGTATTGGGCACCATTCATGACAAGCATGGTCCTCCCGCGCCACTACTCATGCGGGTGTGTCAATTCGCCGTGCCGGCGTGTAGTTGCCACGGATTAATTCAGTAAAAACGCGAGTTCAGACCGATGAAATATTCGCCAAGTACTGGCCGATCTTCATCTTAGGGTGCGCGGAAGGCGGATTTTCCAATTGCCAGAAAGCCGCCCGGTCAGGACATATCTTGACTGGGTGAGGGTTGTCGGCGCTATTTATAGCTCCGAGGCGCCAAGATCTCGCTCAAATAATCATGAGCTCCGGGAATGGGTTCGAGATGCGGGTAGCGGACGCCGCCGGCGTATTGAATTTCGTAAGCCTTCACGGTGTCAAAGTTGCGCGCGAGAAGGGTGATTTTGCCGTTTGTGGGATGCGCGATCGCTGCATTCAACACATCGTCGGAATAAGCCTGGCCATCTACCGCGAGGATCGTCATGTGCGGGCCGAGACCCGCGTCATACGCCGGCGTCCCCGGCCAGACGTCCGCAATCGTCGCGTCTTTCTTCACATTGATCCCGATGGAATACGCGCCGTAGTAGGTGATCAAGTTTAATTCGCTGTCGAAAACTTCGTTGTTGGGCGTCGCGTTGTACACCAGCCGCCACCCCGCGGCCTCGAGACCTTCGACCGGCGGCTTGGCGTTCACCTGGTAGATGCGCGTCTCGAAGAACGCGTGCCAATCGTAAGGGCAGATCGCCGAGAGCGCCGCTTCGACGTCCTCCCGCGTGTAGGGTGCGACGATTGGTCCCGTGTCGCGCTGGCCCAAAAAGCTGCGCATGAAATCATCCAGCGAAAGGCGGCCCTGCGTCTGCTTGCGGATTTGAACATCGGCGAGCAGCCAGATGAGCCCGCCTTCGTCATAGTAATCCTGATCGCGGCGCAAAGTGCTCCAACCGGAGTCGACCGTTCGTATCACCCAATTTTCCGTGGCCGTATCGACGAGGGCGGAGGAGGCGCGGCCCGGCTCGCCGGCAAGATTCGCAGTCGTCCGCGCGATATAGTCGCGCATATACTCCGGGTCATTGAAGCCCGCGCGCGTGGCCAGCAGCCATCCGATATATTCGTTCAGGCCTTCATACACCCACAGCAGGGAAGTACGTTCCGGGCCTTGATAGTTGCTCTTCGAATATAGTTCCGCCGGACGGCGGTACTTGCCGTCCCAGGAGTGCGACTGCTCGTGCGCGAGAAGCGGCCAGCCGAATTTTTGCAATTGAGATTTCTTGGAAAGCCCGGCGTCGCCGATGGCGTTGTAGGGCGAATCCTCGTGCTCCAGGCCGTCAAAGGACCGCGCTTCGCTTTGCGACACGAGGATGTGCATGGTTTGCCAGTGCCGGAACCCGAACATGGCGTGATCCTGATCGATCAAGTTGCCGAAAAGTTGGAACGCGTTCGCGTCATTCGCGTTGTCCACGGCGCCTTGGCTGTCCCCGGTTATGTCCATTTCCGCGGGCCAGCTTGCAGAGAGCGGCACTGCGCGAAAGAATTCGCCCGCGAGCACGGGCGAATCGATGAGGCGCTCGAGCGAAACCGGCGCGAAGTTCACGCGATTGTCCGCGCGGCCGGTCACCGCCAGCGAGCTGCCTTGCTGCCAATTCGAGGGCAACAGAATCGAAGGCTCGATCATCAACTGGAGCTTGTCGATGCCCAGCGGGTAGAGCACCGCGGAATTCCAGGCCAGCAATATCTGATGATCGGAGACAGTGTTTTCGAGCAGGCAATCGAAGTCGACGGTGATCCGGTCGATCCCTGCCGGAATTTGCACGTGAATCTCGGTGATTTCGTCGAGATCGCGCGTCCAGGGCAGCGTCGCGCTCCCGGCATGGATGCGCAGCGCCGCGAAATTTTCGATGGGACCCGTCGGTCCGTGTTCGCCCGGAATCCATAGAGGATACGCGAGCGTGAGGCTGCCCGGCCGTACGCGAATTTCCTCATGCACGAAAGCGATCCGCCGCGCCGCCTGCGATTCGTCGACTAAGAGTGTCATCGTGGGCGTCGACGCAGTTTGTGCATGCGCGCATGTCGCAAATGCTGCCGCCGCGGTGATTAACGCGGCGGACATGGCTTTCGCTGAGAGAATCTTGTTCATCGACGCCCTCCATTTCGCCAACCCAAACCGCTGGCATTCTGCCAGAGAGATATTACAAGATCAATTCGGCAGCCTGGTCTGCGGAGTCGCTTGACTTGCGGCTCGTGCCAATCTACCCTCTGCACCAAAGGGTGAGGAGCGCCTTTCGGACTATGAACTCAAATAATTTGAAAAGTCACTCGCGCGGGCGAAGCAACGTGTGGTTGACGCTCGGTTTGCTGTTCGTTGCGGCGCCATTGGCCGCGGCTACGGCTCACATCTACGTCGCCAATCGCGGCGGCACCACCATCGACGTGATCGATACTTCGACGAACAAAGTCGTCGAGGTGATCAAAGGCATTGAATCGCCCGAAGTGATCCGCTTCTCTCCCGACGGCAGACGTCTCTACATCACCAGCCGCAGCGAAGACGTCCTGGACGTTCGCGATCGAAAAAGCGGCAAGTCGATCAAGAAGGTGCCGCTCAGCGGTTGGGCCAACGATGCGATGGTGACGAAAGATGGAAAGCTGATTGTCGTTTGCATCCGCAATACCGGCCAAGAAGCGGTGGACGCTGGAGCGCTGGATGTAATCGACGCCAAATCCCTGGAAAAGGTCGCGAGCATTCCCGTGAGGCGCGGTCTTCACGACGTGTCTTTGACGGACGACGGTAAATTCGCGGCAGCCGGCTCCCCGGGAGGACAATTCATTACGGTCTTCGATCTGCAGAAAAAGGAAATCGCCTGGGAGGTTCAATACGATCAGGGAGTGCTCCCGGTGATTATCGAGAGCGCCCCCGACGGCTCAGGACACCGGATATTCGCGCAGCTCAACAAAACAAACGGATTTTCCGTCGTGGATTTTGCGACCCACAAAGAAGTAGCGAGAATCAAGAACCCCGACGAGCCCTCCGGGTTTCCCCCAGGGTGCGAAGGCATCAGCCACGGAATCGGTATCGCGCCGGACCACAAAACGCTTTGGACCAACAGCCGCCCGGCGAACGCGGTCTTCGTCTACTCGCTCCCGGATCTCCAGTTGATGGGCCACGTCTCCTTGCCGGAAACCGAGGTGCCTGGAAAGTCTCCGAGAGGCGGCGGACCCGCCTGGGTCACCTTCACTCCCGACAGCAAGACCGTCTACGTTTCCACCTGCGGCACCAAATCGGTCACCGCAATCGACGTGCAATCCATGAAAGAACTAACCCGCATCCCAGTCCACGAGATGCCGGACCGAATCAGCACGCTGGTGCTGCCGTAAGTAGGACGGGCTTCAGCCTTTCTGCTTTTAGTGGAGACGAATCGCGATCGAGGTGCAAATGAATACGTCGGTACTGCAAAAAATAATCTCCGCTGGTTGCATATTAGTGTTCGGAGCGGTGCTGTATGTTTCTAGTCCGCATGTCGCGGCGCAGTCTCCCGCGAGCCCGGACGCAAATGCCACTCAGCTCGACTATGTATTTTTCAAAACGCGTGTCGAGCCGATCTTCCTGAAGAAGCGTTCCGATGACCACGCCCGCTGTTACGTCTGCCATCAAATGATGCGCCATGGCGGCGGTCCGCTGAGCCTGGAGATGCTCGCCCCCGGCGCAAGTTTCTGGACCGAGGAGCAGTCGCGCCGCAACTTCGAGACCGTCTCGAAGCTGGTGGTTCCAGGCAATCCATCCTTGAGCTTGTTTCTGCGCATGCCGCTCGCGCCCGAAGCAGGCGGGCTGGCCGACACCCACCAGGGCGGAAGGCAATTCGCTTCCGAGGACGATCCCGACTGGCAAAACATGAAGGCCTGGGTCATGGGCGAAAAAGCGGGTGGCTCCTCCGCGCCGTAGGGAAACGGAATCCATTTATTTGGCGCGTGATCTCGCCCGCCAAAACTCTTCTATCTGTTCGAGCGTTCGCCCTTTGGTCTCCGGCACGAAATAATAAGAGAAAATTCCAGCTGCAATCGCGGACAATCCGTAGAGCCAAAAAGTCCAGCTCGGCCCCAGCCGCTCCACCAGCGTCAAAAAGGTCAGCGCAATCACCAGGTTCGATCCCCAGTTGAAGGTCGCGGCCATGCCCTCCGCCGAATTGCGGATCTTCAGCGGATAAATTTCGGAGATCAGCAGCCAGAAAATCGGGCCCAGGCTGATCGCGAACGAGCCGACATAGCCCATCATGCTGATCACGGCGAGCCACGCGAGCGCGCCGTTTTGGCTTGCCGCGCGGAAAACGTATCCGAGGAGTCCCAATGTCACCACCATCCCGGCGATGCCGGTGAGCAGCAATGGCTTGCGCCCCACGCGATCGATAAGGCGCATGGCGACGATGGTCATGAGCACGTTGACGAGGCCGATTCCCGCCGTCGCCAGGATCGCGCCGGAGGCCGAGGAAATTCCGGCGGACTGGATGATGACGGGCGCGTAGTAAATCACCGTGTTGATGCCCGTAATCTGCTGGAAGATCGCGAGGCCTATGCCCACGACCAGCGCGGGCCGGATGGAAGGCTGGAGCAGATCGGAGAGCCGCCCCTTCTCGTCGGCGTGCGCCAGGCTTTGCTCGATTTCGAGCAACTCCGCGTCGACATCCGGCGTGCCGCGAACGCGCGCGAGCGTCTCTCGCGCATTTTCGCGCTTCCCGCTTCGCAAGAGCCACCGTGGGCTCTCCGGCAAAAAAATCATTCCCGAGCCGAAAATCGCGGCGGGAATCAAAGCGAATCCGAACATCCAGCGCCAGCTCTGAATTTGCGCGAACGCGAAATCCACAACATACGCGAGCAGGATGCCGACGGTAATCGCGAGTTGAAAAAGGGAAACCTGCCAGCCGCGCGCGTCCGCCGGCGCAACTTCCGAGATGTACACAGGGACGGTGCTGGAGGCTAGCCCGATTCCAAGACCCACGATGATGCGGCCCACGACCAGCATTTGCGGCGTTTGCGCAGCCGCACATAAAATCGCCCCGGTTGCAAAAATGATTGCTGTCGCGATCAGCAACTTGCGCCGCCCAAAAAGGTCCCCCAGTCGGCCGCCGCCGAGTGCCCCCACGGCCGCGCCCGCCAGCACGCCGCTGACGATCACCTCCAGAGCGAACGTCGACAGCGTAAAGTCTCTTCGCAGAAAAAGTTCGGCGCCGGAAATGACCCCCGTGTCGTACCCGAAGAGCAATCCTCCAAGCGCAGCGAACGTAGCAGCGAGATAGACAAAAGAACGGCCAGCCGGTTTCAATGGCGTAGAGTTGTCGGGCAATGGATCTCCTAGCCCGCGCATCCTAATGCGCCTGTCACCCCAAACACAATACAGTTTTGTAAGGAGCATGGTGAGAGGGTACGGGTTCGTGGGTGTGAGGGTGCCCCTCGATGAGAACGAAGGCGTTGTCAAGGCACAAAATTCCTGTGCAGTGATTTTGGCACCGCGTCGTTGCCAGAGTCAGCTGGAGGACCGAAGCTCTGAAACTCTCGCGGTGAATCAGCTTTCGACGAAGCGTTCCGCCAACCATCGATACGGCCTTGTACCACGACCATGATTCTTCTATCCGAACCCCGATCGGCATCGGGGCGAGAGCGCCCAATCAGTCCTTCGGTCTAGCTTGCGCCGACCACGGGCACCCGCGGGCTGCTCTCGACACGAACGACCTCTGGATACCCTCGATTCGTGCGCAGCATCCAGTAGAGTCGAATCGCCAACTTCCTCGCCGCTGCTACTTTCGCGATTCCCTTTGCTTTCTGGTGGCAGCGGTGCAAATACTCTTGCCGCATCTGCGGATCGCAGCGCACCGCGACCTGCGCCGCTTCCACCAACAGCATCCTCAGGAATCCGTTCCCCTGTTTGCTGATCGGGCCGAAGCGCTGATGTCCGCCCGAGCTGTATTCCCGTGGAATCAATCCCAGATAACTGGCCACCTGTTTGCCGCGCGGAAAGCGGGACACATCACCCATGGTCAGCACAAAGGCCATGGAAGTAATCGGGCCCACGCCCGGTTGCGTCATCAGCAGCCGCGCCTTTTCATTGTTCTGCGCGGCTTGCACGACGGCTTGGTCCAGCAGATCAATCTGCCCATTCAGCATCTCTCTTATCTTGAACAGGTCTTGTCGCCGCCGGCTGGCCCAGGGCTTCAGCGGTAACTCGCTCAGCACCTTTTCGCCCGCCTTGCTCCACAACTTTCCTGCTCTGGTTACTCCCTGATTCATGGCCAGGTGCTGCAATTCGTTTTTTACTTGCACTCGTATGCGCACCAGCTTATGCCGGTGAATCAGCAGTTGCCGCAAATCCTTTTCTTCACCCGATGGCGTCCAGATCCGAGGAAATCGTCCTTCCAACAGTAGTTTTAAAATCAGAGCCGCGTCGCGACGGTCGTTCTTCTGCTGCCGCACTTCGCTGGCACGAATCTTCGCCGCATCCCCGACCCACACCTCGTGCCCTGCCGTCGTGGCCATCTCTACAAACCACTGACAGTTGCCAGTCGATTCCATTCCAATGACCGCAGG
>Ga0210396_10007157_pt1 | contig 10632 bp, 9 predicted proteins | sample IncBWH17OmetaG_FD_155466 | JGI IMG/M metagenome (GOLD analysis project Ga0210396, IMG submission 155466) | Forest soil microbial communities from Barre Woods Harvard Forest LTER site, Petersham, Massachusetts, United States - Inc-BW-H-17-O ... | reverse complement strand
CCGCCCGCCGAGAAGGACGACAAGGCGCTTGGCGCGGCTTACAACCTGCTGCGCGGCGTCACCGTCAATGCGGGCGTGCCGTCGTCGCCGAAGGCGGCGGTTCCTAACTAATCCGCGGCGCGACAATCGGAGCGGCGGGACGTCGCTCCGATGCGATTGAATGCTCAGGCCACGGCCGCGGGTCTGGTGCGGTGCGCGCAGAGCAATTGCCTGATCTCGGCGGCCGGCTTCGGCCGGCTGAACAGATAGCCCTGCATTTCCGTGCAACCGAGCGCGCGGAGCAATTCCTGCTGTTGCTGCGTTTCGACGCCCTCTGCCGTGGTGGTCATGTGCCGCTCCGCGGCGATGTTCACCACCGCCCGCACGATGCCGGATGACCCGGTTGGTTCGGCGATATCGTCGACGAAGCAGCGATCGATCTTGATCTTGTCGAAGGGAAAACGCTGCAGATAGCTCAGCGAGGAATAGCCGGTGCCGAAATCGTCCAGTGCAATCCGAACCCCGATGGCGCGAAGCTGATGCAGAATCTCCAGCGCGGCGTCGTCATCGCGGATCAGCACCGCCTCGGTGATCTCCAGTTCCAGCCGGTTGGCGGGAAGACCGGATTGTGAAAGCGCTGCCACGATCTTCAATGCCAGCGTGCCGCTCCTGAACTGAACCGGTGAGACGTTAACCGCGAGCCTGATGTCATCGGGCCATGTCGTGGCCTCGGCGCAGGCCGTGGCCAGCACCCATTCACCGAGCTGGTTGATCAGGCCGGTTTCCTCCGCGATCGGGATGAATTCGGCGGGTGAGATCATGCCACGCTCGACGTGCCGCCAGCGCACCAGCGCCTCGCAGCCGTTGATCCTGTTGTCCTGAAGGCTGACGCAGGGCTGGTAGTAAACCTCGAGCGCCTCGTCAGCTATCGCCTGGCGCAGATCCATTTCCAGGATGCGGCGTGCTTTTACCAGCGCGTCCATGGCCGGCTCGAAGAAACGATAGGTTCGGCGCCCTGCCGCCTTGGCTGCATACATCGCCAGGTCCGCGTTCTTCAGGATTTGATCGAGATCCGCCCCATGCTGCGGGGCCAGGGCAATGCCGATGCTGGCGTCGGTAGCGACCTGGTGACCGAGGCACTCGTACGGTGCGCGGATTGCGTCGAAAACGCACGCAACGAGGTTGGTGACGTCGGCCTCGGTCTTGACGGCGGTCTGAACGATGGCGAATTCGTCGCCGCCCAACCGGGCGACGAAATTGGCGTCGCCGATGCAACGGCCCAGGCTTACGGCCACGGATTTCAGCAATTCATCGCCGATCATGTGTCCCAGCGAATCGTTGACGCTTTTGAATTCATCGATATCGATGTACAGCACCGCCAATTGCTGGCCTGAAGCGACGTGAGTCAGTTCTTGCTTCAGCCGCTCGCGAAACAGAGCGCGGTTCGGCAGATCGGTCAACGCGTCGTAATGGGCAAGATGTGTGATCCGTTCCTCGGCGTGTTTGCGTTCCGTGATATCCTCGTGGGTCGCTACCCATCCGCCATCGGCCAACGGCTCGTTAATGATCTGAATGGAGCGACCGTCCGTGGTGTCGATGATCATGCAATTTCTAAACCGGGTCTCACGCAAGACACGGGTGCAGTACTCTTCGAGGTCACCGACGAATGATCCGGTGGCCTTGCGATGCGCAATGACGTCGCGGAAAGAGCAGCCTGGCTTCAGGACCTCCGCCGACAAGCCATACATCTCGATATAACGCTGGTTGCAGACGACCAGCCGCTGCGATGCGTCGAACAGCAGCAAGCCCTGCGTCATGTTGTTGATCGCGGTGTCGAGGCGCTGCTTTTCCATCTGATGTTGCCGCGACAGTTTACGCACGACGAGAAACAACAACGCCGCTATCAACATCACGAACAGACTGGCTGCCGCGATCAGATATCTGGTTTGCTCCCGCCAGTCGTCCAGCGCCGCCGCGACGGTCGTGGTTGCAATAATCGAAATGGGGAAATGGGTCAGCGCGCGCGCTGCCGCCAGCCGGTCCAGGCCATCCATCGGACTGGGCAAACGCATCGTCCCATGGTCCGACCTCGACAATATCTGGCGGTGAATTAGACCGGTCTTGAAGTTCCGACCAATCAGCCGTTCAACATGCGGATAGCGCGCCAGCAGGGTTCCGTCACGAAGGTACATCGTAATCGCCGCGCCATCTCCAAGCGCCATGGATTCGAAGAACCTCTCGAAACTGGAGGGCGCTATGGCCCTTGTGACGATTCCGATAAACTCGCCTTTCTGCCCGACCACCTTGTGAGCGATGACGGTTGCCCAGCCTTCGGAGAAACGGCCTTCCACCAGTTCCATCAAGATCGGCGAAGTCGTGGTTCCCGATTTGAAGGCCTTGAAGAAGGCTCGATCGGTGACGGTGATTTCTGGAACAGGCCACGTCTCCGACGAGTTGATCAGTTTTCCCTCCGCATCGAACACGTTGATGCCGGCGATATCAGAGTAGGCGCCGATCTTCGTCTTCAGCACATCATGCCATTCCAGAGTAGCCAATTTCCTTCCGAGGGTTTCGGGCGTGCTTCCAGTCGACTGGATTTGTGCGGCGAGATCTTTCTCAACGATCGTGAAGTCGTCGAGATGTTGATCGAATTGACGGGCCAGCAGCAACACGGTGTTTTCGAGTTCGCGTTCGCGGCTGGTTAAGGCGCGTTCGCGAAAATTGCCGGCCATGATCGTCGTGCCGATCGTGATCGCTGCAATCAGGCATGCGCCGCCAATAACAAGCCAGCGGATCGGACCATTGCGAAAGAATGCTTTGATGTTGGAGGCGGGCGTACCGGTTGCCATCATGGGTCTGGATCACTGCCAAGGCTCAACGCCGAAACAGTTTGTTACGCTCCGGCCGACACATAGCTACTTTGTCGGGATGGAAACGACGTTAGTAATTTGGGTTAATGGCGAGTTAAGCGATGGACCCGGTCCGGAACGCGGTGCGCTCATTTTGTTGGAACTGTGTGGCCTGAGGCCGGGGCCACTTTCGACATCGCGATAACAATGATGGCGGCGACGATGTTGGTGGCAGCGCTGGCCAGGATCGGCAGCGTGTAACTATGGCTGAGGTCGAAGGCGAAGCCGGCGGCGCTGGGACCGATCAGGGTGCCGAACGCTACGCTGGTGTAAAGTACGCCGATGATGCCGCTGACATTGCGGCCACCGAAATAGTCCATCACGATGGCCGGAAGAATTGCGACCCATCCGCCATAGAACACCCCATAGACCAAGGCGAATAAAGCCAGCGACCAGATGTTGACCGAAACCACCCAGGTCGCCAATGCGAGCGCCATGCCAGCAAACATCAGGAGGAGCGAAAGCTGCCGGCCCATCCGGTCGGCGAGGCCGCCAAGGAAGAAGCGGCCTGCTGTGCTGCCGATGCCGATGACGCCCAGTAATAACGCCGCAGCGGACGGCGCAACGCCATGATCCCGCGCATAGGGCATGAGATGGACGAATGGCACAAAGACCCCGAACGAACAGATCAAGCAGCTGGCGTAAAGGCCGATAAAGCGACGCGATCGGACCGCGTCACGGACCGAGCTGCCTTCAGGCTGCGTCGGCTGCGTGCTCGACTGCGGTGGATCGCCGTCGGGCCTGAGGCCGCGGCATCGAGGATCGTTCTCGATCAAGAATGCCAGCCCTCCGCCTATGCCGACGGCGAGAATGCCGAGCACCAGATATGCGGCACGCCATCCCAGGGCCGAGCTCAAATACAATGCCAGTGGCGGCATCAGCAGCGTCCCGACGCCAATACCACTGACGGCGAGACCTGACGCAAAGCCTCGACGGCGGACGAACCATCGCTGGACCGCGCCGATCGCAGGAACATAGGCGCAGCCGACGCCGAGTCCCACACCCAGTCCGTAGGCTGCGTATATCTCCGGCAGAGTGCGCGCGACGCTCGCGGCAGCGAGGCCAAGACCGGTCAGGATCATGCCGGCAACCGCGAAGAGGCGGGAGCCAAAGCGATCGGCGAGGGGACCACTCACGACCCCGAGCCCGAAATAGAGAAATCCGGCGAGCGAAAACACCAGCGATACCGAGCCGCGCGAGGCCCCGAAATTCCGCTGCAGCGGTTCGACAAAGGCGCTGAACGTATAAGCGCAGCCGAAGCCGACGAAGGTCACCGCGAAAGCGGCGATCACGACGAACCAGCCATAGAAGATGCGGGAATTAGCAGAAGCGGCTTTGCGGCTCATAACCGGCCTCCCTGGCAAGTACCCCTTGGAACACCAGTATAATTATTTAAGGCGTGTCTGTTGATGTTAACCTGTAAACGTGATTTACTGGTGTTTAGATGTCGAAAGAGTCCAGAAAATTCAAAGTTCCGGATGAACTGGCAAATCTGTATGATTTCGCCAATTCTCTCGACGTCAGGCAGTTCACGCACCACGGCGTGCGGCATGAGCAAGGCGATGAACTGACAGTTCCACGGGATCTGGCGGCCTGGATGTCACAGCGCGGGTTGCTGGCCGAGGGTGTCAGGATCACACCTGCGATGCTCGACACCGCGCGCCAATTCCGCAATCACGTTCGCGCCTATCTGGCGTGCGATCCGGCTGAACGACGCAAAAACAAGGATGTCGTTCGATCGTTGACCAATGCCTTGCAGGCATTTCCGCTTGTCGTGGAAACGCGGGACGATCGCGGGATGACGCTTGGCCCCGCGCGCCGCGATGCTCTGGCGGGATTATCGGCAATCGCTGCCGAACTTTATAATGGTTCGGTTAAGGGAACGCTGGATCGTTTGAAGACGTGCGCGGCCGAGGAATGCCGCCGTGTGTTCTTCGACCGATCGAAGCCGGCAACGCGGCGATGGTGCATGTCAACGTTGTGTGGGAACCGGATGAAGACCCGAACTTACCGCGAGCGCCATCGCAATTCCGGCTAGGCTTGCGGCATTGCCCAGTTCAACGCGAAGTTCGCGTCGCTCGACGGTTCATTGATTCGCCTGCGTTCAATCCCCGGCGCGATAGTGGCCGGACTTGCCGCCGATTTTCTCGACCAGATGAATGCCTTCGATGCGGACGCCGCGTTCCACTGCCTTGATCATGTCGTAGATCGTTAGACAGGCGACCGATACCGCGGTCAGCGCTTCCATTTCGACGCCGGTCGGGCCTGTGACCTTCACGGCAGCACGGATAACGCAGCCCGGCAGCTTCGCGTCCGGCGTAATGTCCAGCGTGACTTTCGAAAGGGCGAGCGGATGGCACAGCGGTATCAGTTCCGACGTCCGTTTCGCCGCCATGATGCCGGCGATGCGTGCCGTGCCCAGCACGTCGCCTTTTTTGGCATTGCCCGAAACGATCAGCGCCAGCGTCGCCTTGCTCATGATGACGCGACCTTCGGCCACAGCTGTGCGTTCGGTCGCGGGCTTGGCGGAGACGTCCACCATTCGCGCGTCGCCTTTGGCGTCGATATGGGTGAGGGCGGGTTCGGCTTTGGATGCGGGTTTGCCTTTAGATGATGGCCGCGCCATGCGTCAGCGCGCCCCGGTCGCGTTGCCGCTATCGCCACGCGCCAGCAGGGCGCGGGTCGCCGCCGCCACATCAGCCTGCCGCATCAGGCTTTCGCCGACCAGGAAGGTCGACATGCCCACGCGCGCGAGCCGCGCAAGATCGACAGGCTGGAAGATGCCGCTCTCGCCGACCATCAGACGATCCCTCGGGATCAACGGTGCCAGCGCCTCGCTGGTCGCAAGCGTGGTCTCGAAGGTGCGCAGGTTGCGGTTATTGACGCCGATCATCGGCGAACGAAGCTTCAAGGCGCGGTCGAGTTCAGCGCGGTTATGGATTTCAATCAGCACGTCCATGCCGAGCGCAACGGCGGCTTGCTCGATATCACCGGCCGCGGCGTCGTCGAGGGCCGCCATGATGATCAGGATGCAGTCGGCGCCATGGGCGCGGGCCTCGACCACCTGATAGGTGTCGTAGATGAAATCCTTGCGCAGCACCGGCAACGCGGTGGCCGCGCGGGCCGCCACCATGAAATCGAGATGGCCCTGAAACGACGGCGTGTCGGTCAGCACCGAGAGACACGCGGCGCCGCCGGCTTCGTAGGCCTTTGCAAGCGCGGGCGGATCGAAATCGGCACGGATCAGACCCTTGGACGGCGAAGCCTTCTTGATCTCGGCAATCAGCGCGTAATCACCATGTGCGAGCTTTTGGCGGATTGCGCTGACAAAACCGCGCGGCGCGGACGCCGTCCTGGCTTTGGCTTCGAGGCTCGACAGCGGATGCGCGCGCTTGGCGGCGGCGATCTCCTCGCGCTTGTAGGTTTCGATCTTGATCAGGATATCGGACACGCTACGCTCGTCGATCGTTGGAGACTGCGATCAGATGTTTCAACCGCGCTGCCGCTGCACCGCTGTCGAGCGATTTGGCGCCAAGCGTTACGCCTTCCTTCAAATTCCCGACCTTTCCGGCCACGATCAGCGCTGCCGCGGCGTTCAGCAACGCTACGTCACGATAGGGGCTTGGCTTGCCGTCGAGGACGGCTTGCAACGCGACGGCGTTGGCAGCCGCGTTGCCGCCTTTCAGCCCGTCGCCATCGGCGCGCGCGAGACCGGCTTCCTCCGGCGTCACATCGAAGGTGCGGATATGACCATTCTCCAACGCCGCGACGAAGGTCGGCCCGGTGAGGGTGATTTCATCGAGGCCGTCAGAGCCGTGCACCACCCAGACAGCTTCGGCACCGAGGTTCTTGAGCACCTGCGCCAGCGGCTGCACCCACTGCCGGGAAAACACACCGACCATCTGCCGTTTGACGCCGGCGGGGTTGGACAGCGGTCCCAGCAAGTTGAAAATCGTGCGTGTCGCCAGTTCGACGCGGGTCGGGCCGACATTCTTCCAGGCGGGATGGTGCGACGGCGCAAACATGAAGCCGATGCCAGCCTCGGTGACGCAACGGCCGACATGCTCGGGCGTGATATCAATCTTGACCCCGAGCGAAGACAACACGTCGGCGGCGCCCGAGCGCGACGAGAGCGCGCGATTGCCATGCTTGGCAACAGGCACGCCAGCACCCGCGACGATGAACGAGGCGCAAGTCGACACGTTGACCGAGCCGGAGCCGTCACCGCCGGTGCCGACCACGTCGACGGCATCCGCGGGCGCCTTGACGCGCAGCATCTTGGCGCGCACGGCCGATACCGCGCCGGTGATCTCATCGACGGTTTCGCCGCGTACCCGCAGCGCCATCAGCAGTCCGCCCATCTGCGAGGGCGTAGCCTCGCCGGACATCATGCTGTCGAAGGCGGCCGCGGCTTCAGTGCTCGACAGCGTCGCCCCGGTGGCGACTTTACCGATGATAGATTTAAGATTGTCCATCACGTGCTTTCAAATCGACGCCTTCTGGCGAGGCGGCGCTCTCGCGCCGTCTCGCACCATGATGATGCGTCTTCAATCATTATTATTCGCGCCGGTCACCTGCGCGAAGGCAGTCTGATTGACGCTGGTGCCGATCTCCGACTCAAGCTTCGTGATGTATTGCGCGAGCTGTTCGTCGGTTAGCGCGCGCAGAACGGTATCCTTTAGTTTCTTCGTGTCTTCCGAAGCTGGGTCGACCGGCGGCACGCTGATGTCGGTCACGCGGAAGACGATCCATGCATTGGCGCTGGCGTCGGGAGTTTGTCCGACGCCATCCTTGGCCGTGCGAAACGCGGCTGCGATCACACCGGCGGGCACGCCGGGCACCGAGGCATCGCGCTTGAACGCGCTGGCGGTTTCGACCTTCAATCCCGCTGCGGCGGCTTCGTCTGCAAGCTTGCCGCCCTGATCGAGCTTTTGCACCATCTCGGTCGCCTTGGTGCGCAACCGGCTGTTGATCTGGTCGTCGCGCCACCTTGCCTCGACCTGGCCCTTGACCTCGTCAAGGGTGCGTTCGCGTGACGGGGTGATGCCCAGCACATCGTACCAGACATAGCCGCCGTTGAACTGGATAGGGTCGTTGTCGACCCCGACGTCGCTGGAAAATGCCTGCGAGACCACGTCGAGCCCGCGGGGAATGCTGGCTACCGGCTGGCCATTGGGAAGGCGGCCGGAGCGATCGACGGCATCGATGGTGACAGCCGCAAGCCCCAGTTTCTGCGCGGCTTCGATCACGCTCGCGCCGCCACCGCGCTCGTCCTCCATCTTGTCACGCAGTTCCGCCACCTTGGCGCGCGCCCGCTCGACCGCAATCTCCTTCTTGATTTCCGAGGCGACGCTCTCATAGGAGGCCTCGACGCCCGGTTCGATCTTGCCGACCTTGACCAGGGCGACGCCGAACCGGCCTTGCTCCGGCTGGCTCACCTCGCCGGACGGCAGCGAAAAGGCCGCGTCCGCAATCGCGGGATCGCCGATCTCCGATTTCGTGATCAGACCGAGGTCGATATCGGACGGCTTGAGACCGCGCTCCTTGGCCAGATCATCGAACGACGTTCCGGATGCGATACGATTGCGCGCTGCCGTGGCCTCTTCCATGTTCGGAAACATGATCTGCGACAATTGGCGCCGTTCCGGCGTGCCAAGCCTGTCGCGGCGTTGTTCGAAGACCTTGCGGGCGTCCTCGTCGGACACTTCAGTCCATTTGCCGATGTCTTCCGGCGTGACCGCGATAAACGATATCTTGCGATATTCGGGTGCGCGGAACAGGGTCTTGTGGTCGTCGAAATAGCTGGCCAGCGCTTCCGGCGACGGCGGGTCGATTGTTCCGGCCTGCGCCGCGTCGAGTTTGACGTATTCGATGCTGCGCTGTTCGTTCGCAAACCGGGTGAGGGCGTCGATAAGGACTTTTGGCGGTTCGAGGCCGGCCGTAATCGAGCCTGCAATTTGACGCCGCAGCGATACCCGTCGCTGTTCGGAGACATAACGCTGTTCGCTGAAGCCGTATTGCCGCATCGCGGCCTGGAAACGGTTGGGGTCGAACGCCCCGTTGACACCCTTGAAATTGGGATCGGCGAAAATCGTGCGCATGGTTTCGTCGTTGGACTGCCCAAGTCCGAGCCGTCGCGCTTCCTCATCAAGCGCTGCTTCGGCAATGGTCTGTTGCAGCACCTGGCGATCGAGTCCGAAGGCGCGGGCCTGATCCGCAGTCAACGGGCGGCCGAATTGGCGGCCAATCTGTTGCAGCCTGTCGGTGTAGATCTGGCGGAATTGTTCGGTCGATATCTCGGTATGGCCGACTTTGGCCACCGTCGATTGCCCGAAACCCCTGAAGATATCGGCGATGCCCCAGACGCCAAAACTGATGATCAATACGCCCATCACTGTGGCCATTATGATTTTGCCGAGCCAGTTTGATGAGGCTTTGCGCATTCCTCGAAGCATGGGTCCGTCTTCTATCTAAAAATTAAGAGGCTGATTTTATTCGCTTTTCCGGATTTCGGCCCGCACCTCAGCCGAAGGTGCGGGAATAGATGTTCTATTTTCGGTCTCGGCACGATCTAACTTGCCGATGGCCCTCGCCGCAAGCCTGCTGCGGCTGGCACTCCTGGTGTAGAGCGTCGCCATCCGCCCCCCGGACCAGGCAAAAATGGCTTCCAGTTCCCGCTCGGTGGCCCCGTTTTCGGTAGCCCGCGTGGCCGCCGCCTTGCTCAGGCCGTGGAACGATTTGGCGCGGACGCCCCCAGCTCGGGCCGCCTCCAGAAACGCTGTGCCGAGCGCGCCCTTATTGAACGGCGTGGGGCGCCGCGTCACGAGGCAGGCGAGGTCACCGGTCGGTCCGGCCTCGATGGTCGCCTCAAGCGGCGCCAGCATCGGGATTTCCACCCGCATCCCGGTCTCGCGGTCGACGGTACCCAGTCCGCGGAAGCGGTCGATCACGAGGTAAACGGCTTGGTCCGCGCCGTAGGTACGATCCTTGGATCGAGGGGACCGCGCGGGCGTGACCCTCCGCTCTTACGCCTCTCTCACTCAACTCGACCCTCGCCGCGAAGCGCGAGCAGGATCGTCCAAGCTAAACCTACATCTAGCTAAACTAAACCTCCGTTCAATGGGCGTTCATCGGACTGCCCCCAGCTTTGACTACCGAGGACGTGCTTGGAGCGCCGAGGTTCCACAGTGGAGGAATCGGGCGACCCTCACGCAAAAGGAGTTCTCAATGTCGAAGTTTGCGATTGGCGACAGGGTCGGTAAAGCGACCGACGACCGCGAAGGCGGCGTCGTTGTCGGCGTGTTCTCAACAGATGATGGCAAGTTGAGGTACGCCGTCGATATGGAAGGGTACGGCGCGCTCGAGTTTCTGACCGAGGAAAAGCTAGTCGTTCACCCCTGCTAATTCGCTGCGCCAAAATGGCGCCTATCGAGGAGTAACATGAAACAAGGAATAGCCGTTCTGGCTTCGCTTTGCGCGTTGGGGGTACTTCGCCGCGAGCAAATGGGCGATCCGCCACGAGACCCTGACGTTCTACGACGCGACCCGCGGCAACCGTCCGGTCGCGGTGGATATAGCCGTGCGGCGCGACAACGAAATGGAGGCGAACGCCGGCATGATCAAGTTGCCGGTGGCGATCCTCAATCACGGCAACACCGTCAAATTCACCGAGTACTCGTTTCTGGCCAACGTGTTCGCCGCGCGCGGCTACATCGCGATCAGTATCCAGCACGACCTGCCGACC
>Ga0210396_10007154_pt1 | contig 10633 bp, 7 predicted proteins | sample IncBWH17OmetaG_FD_155466 | JGI IMG/M metagenome (GOLD analysis project Ga0210396, IMG submission 155466) | Forest soil microbial communities from Barre Woods Harvard Forest LTER site, Petersham, Massachusetts, United States - Inc-BW-H-17-O ... | reverse complement strand
CCGGAAGTGGCATTCCCGCCACAGGAAATTGGAGGCGTGCGACACGGTGACGTAGTGGTTGGCGGCAGGGCCCAGCATGAACACCACGTTGCTGTGGAGGATCCGCAGCGTGAAGATCGGTCCATACCGTCCATATGCGTCGAGCAGCAGCGGAAGCGGCTCCTCGATGAAGCGCCTGGTCCGCGCCAGCGAGAACCCCGTGTCCCCCGGCGGATAGGGAACGGTAGCGGCCCTTTCGTCAGCCAGATCCTGGACAAGGATCCTAAACGGGTTTTCATGGCGCAGCGGAGGCGGCTCGAGGATCGGCACCCCCTAAGCCTAGAGGACGGCTCCGTCGTTTGGCTGGCTGGCCAGCTTGGTCAGGGGGCAGGGCGGCTGCGGCCGCCCTGCGATACTCTGCGCTACGCACGTAGAAGGATCCCGTGCGCCAGCGCGGGGGCGTAGCTCAGTTGGTTAGAGCGCTGCCCTGTCACGGCAGAGGTCGCGGGTTCGAGTCCCGTCGCTCCCGCTTTCGTCAGCACCCTGTGCCGGTTGGTGTTGAAGGAGTTGCTGTGCGGTTTGGAAGTAAGCCAGGAAGTCGTCGTGTGGTTGTACGGCGATGAGCTGCCCGTTCTGCGCCCCAGATTTGCTCAACAGTGAGAGCAGGAGCTTGCGGCGCTCGGTGGGATCGGTCTTCAGGTCCCAGAAGTGAGGGAACTCGTCGAGCAGCGCTCGGGCTCGATTAGTCAGAGATAGGCTTGAACAGCCTTGCGTTGAGAAGTGAGGCTATGGTTCGCGAAATGCGAGGGCGGTGCAGGGATCCAAGCGATACGGGGAGCGCCCCCCGGTTGCCGTTCTATCGAGCACTGCTTGGCGCCATGCTGCTATCTGTTGCAATAGGAGGCTGCGGCTCGTCCAGTTTGACGGCGCCCACCACTGCGGCTACCACGCCGATACTGACGGGGAACCGCGTCATCCTGGTCTATCGCACACACGCAGGCGTCGAGTCTGTGTCGACTACAAGCATCAATGCGGCGATAGCGATCATGCGCAAGCGTGTCGCTGCGCTGGGCATACCGTCTGAAATCCAACGCTCCGGCGCTAGTGAGATCAAGGTGGCCCTGCCGGATGCGGGTAACCTCGCTCCTGAGGGAGAACAGGTCGGTAAGACGGCACAGCTAGATTTCTACGATTGGGAGCCGAACGTGATCGGCCCCACGGGCAAGCCGGCGCCGAACGAAGGCACAGTGACGGGCGGACCCAACGCCGGCGCCGCTCAGTCCGGGCTGACCGAGTATCAGGCAGTTCTGCGCGCCGCGAAACGAGGACCGATCATCCGCTCCAATGACACGACGCTCGATCCGGGCTGCACGCCGGCGCAAATCAATGGGTGCCGCTACGGGGTTTGGTACTTGCTCGACACGAAGCACGAAAAGATTCTGAGAGGTCCCGAAGAAAGCGAGCACAGCTTCTACGAAGCCGGCTACACGCCTCCGGCTGATGCTGTCGTCACTGCCATGCACGTGAACCCGGGGACCGTGCTCGTCCAGGCCAGACCCCTTCAAAATGCGCCTGGAAAGGTCATCAGCGCATCGCCGAACAGCTGGTACGTACTGAACGACGACCCAGCTCTCACCGGGTCCAACTTGACTAATCCGCAACCAGCCTTTGAAGAAGGCGGCAAACCGGACGTGACGTTCGACTTCACGACGCACGGCAAGACAGCTTTCGAGCAGGTCACCAAGGAAGTTGCCCACCGTGGCCAGGAAGCGCAGCTCCCGGGCGTGAGCAGGGAAGGCGCCCAGCAGCACTTCGCGATCGTGCTCGACAACCAGATCATCACCGCGCCGTCGATCGACTTCACGAGGTACCCGGAAGGGATCGACGCTTCCACCGGCTCGCAGATCTCCGGCGGATTCACGATCAGTTCGGCCCGGAACCTCGCGAACGAGCTACGGTTCGGCGCGCTGCCGATCAACCTGGAATTGGTCTCTCGCTCGCCTGTGCAGGCCGGATAGCTATTGGAGTGGTCGGGGTGAAGCGAGCGTCCGGCTGGCCTCAGCGGAGCGCTGGGTGTGTCCAAAGCAGAAGCCTGCGGAAGGAGATCGAAGCGCCTGCTTTGCTGGCGCGATGCGGTAGTGCGTACCTGTCTGAGGCGTTGCGTAGGGACTGCTCTGTCTCACCCCGTCGGTTCGCTGGCCACGCTGGCTCGTGCCAGTCTTGTGTCATGCGCGCGTGTCCGGGATGGTTGCGCTCTGGTGTAAACATCCCCGTTGTCCCCTGTGTCCAGTCCGCCCGACCGTAGCCATATGGGGACAGTCATCTTTGCGGATCGGCTTCATGCTCTCCCGGAAGCCTCGTCCGTGGGCAGCTCGGGGATTGGCACCCGTGTCCCTGCGTCAGGAAGGCCTTCTTCACTAGGAGTCTGATGTCATGTGGGGCGGTTGAACTCGTGTGAGCACCATGTAATAAGTATTCATCTTCTGAAAGCCGAAGCAGCTGGTCTCAGTGACACTGAACACCGAGTGAAAATACCAGCCGTCCTGCGCTTCCAGGTTGAGGCGGTTCTCTAGCTGTTCACGAGTCTTGGTCGTGAACACTCGGCCGATACTCTCGATGTTATATACCGTATCCTCTTGGATAGTCAACACCTCCTCTGGAGCTGGGGCGACACCTCACCCAACGACGCAATGCGTCGTAGGTGCCAACGAGCGCCCCGTTGTAGGCGATAGCAAGAACCGCGTAGTCCGAACAGCTGGGCTCATAAATGCAAGTCCGCGCCAGGCGAGCCGACAAGCGTCGCTGATAGCCACGCAGGAGGCTGATGAGACCCCGTTGAGCCCAAGTCAGTCGCGGCGGCAGTGGCACTGAGCATCGCTCGCGCTGGGCACAAAGATATTCGACTGCTTGGCGCTCCAAAGTTGCATCTGGTCGGGCTGCCGTGACCCACGTTATGTCGAGTCGCGCACTATTTCGTCTGTGGCTGGGCTCAACTTTGCGCACCGGGTAATGAGACTATTCGATGCATCGGACCGAAATTGAGGGCTTCCAGGCGACCTGCCCTCATTGGTCGAGGTTCGCGGTCGATTCTTGCGAATGCGTCCAACTTGGCGGATAGTATCCCCCCATGGCTTACTTATGTGAGCTAAGTGTATACTTAGGCAGAAGGATCTTGTCTGAGCATGGCGCACGAGGAGGCCCCGAGCATGGCGGGAAGGTCGACGGAGAGCAGTGCTGCGCTGCAGATGCTCCAGCGAGCGCTGCTGCCAACCAGGAACGTGCTCGAGGAGGTCGGGGACATGATGATCCTGACCGGCAAGACGATTTCTTCTGCAATGCGTCCGCCACACCCCTACGGCGAGGAGTTCGTGTCGCAGTTTCTGTTCGTGCTGCGCATGGTGTGGTTCCCGCTGCTGGTCACGACCTTCGCGATCAACTACGGGGCTCCGGGTTTGCAGGCGGCCAATTTCCTGCGCATCTTCGGCGCCACCGATCGCCTGGGCGGGTTCTTCGTGCTTGCGGCGATCCGCGAAATCGGTCCGTTGATCACCTCGATCGTGCTCGCGGGAATTGCCGGCACGGCCATCACCGCTGATCTGGGCGCGCGCAAGATCCGCGAGGAGCTGGACGCGCTGCAGGTGCTGGGCGTGGACCCTGTGAAGAACCTGGTCGTGCCCCGGTTTCTGGCGCTGATGCTGATCACGGGCCTGTTCGATCTGTACGCCCTGCTGTTCGGCATCTTCGGCGGCATTCTTGCCGCGACCGTCACCGGACAGCCGCTCGGCCCCTTCTGGGCGACGCTGTTCGCCAACGCCACGTCCACCGACCTGTGGGGGTCGGTGCTGAAGACCACGCTGTTCGGGGCGATCATCGCGATCGTCTGCTGCTACAAGGGCATGACGGCCTCAGGGGGCGCCGAGGGCGTGGGCCGGGCGGTCAACCAGGCGGTCGTGATCTCGTTCCTGGGGGTCGGCTCGTTCAACTACGTGTTCACACAGATGCTGCTCGCCACCCATCCGAACATTCTGGTGATCAAGTGATGGCCAGCACGGCCATCTCTCGCCTGAGGCGCGCGCGATGAGTGAACTGCTGGCCTTGCCGCGTGAATGGGTCGCCGCGGCTGGCGAGATCGCGCGCTTCACCGGCAACGTCATGCGCAACGTGTGGGGGCTGCGCGTGCTGCGCTTCTTCGGCGAGGCGCTGCGCCAAGCGGGCATCCTGGTCGTCGGCTCGACGCTCGTCATCTGGGGGCTGGTGTTCGTCACCGGGCTGGGCACGTGCGGCATCGAGGGCGCCTACTTCCTCGAGTCCCAGGGCGCTCCGGCGTACGCGGGCGTGTTCACTGCCCTGTGCGACCTGCGCGAGGCCGTGCCCTACGCGTTCGGGTACATGATGTCCGCGAAGGTGGGCACCGGGATCGTGGCGGAGCTCGGGGCTATGCGGATCAGCGATGAGATCGATGCCCTGGAGGTTATGGGGCTCGACTCGATCACATTTCTGTGCGGAACGCGACTGCTGGCCTCCTGGATCGTGCTCCCATTCATGTACATCACCGGGATCGGCGTCGCGTACCTGGCTTCCTATATCGCCGTGGTCCTGCAGATTGGCTACACGTCCGCTGGCGGCTATCTATTGCCCTTCTGGGAGTTCCAAAATCCACCGGACCTGCTGTTCAGCCTGATCAAGGGAATGACAATGGCCACCGCAATCGTGCTGGTGGGCTGTTACTACGGCTATAACGCCAGCGGCGGTCCCGTCGGAGTGGGCACGGCCACCGCGAAGTCGATGGTGCTGAACCTGGTCCTCGTCACGCTGATCGGAATGCTCGGGACACAGCTCTTCTGGGGCACCAACCCGCACGCCCCGGTCGGGGGGTAGTGAAGATGTTCGCCCCGGTGCTCGAGCTCGTGGGGTTGCTGGCAATGGCCTTGTGTGGCAAGTTGCGTCCGGGAAAATTGAGCAAGTCTGTCGACTCACTGATCAGGCATAGTTGCCTGTGGCTTGGCGATCCTCGAAGAACGCGTGATCGAGCTTGCCCAGAGCGGTCAGCGGAGCCGCACCCTCGAAGAACTCGGCCGCCATCGATCCCCAGTAGTTGGTAGCGCGCAGCTCGGCGATCAAAGAAGCCGAGCTCAGCTCGATCCGGCCCATGGTCGTGTACTCGGGTGACACGGTGAAGTATCTAAAAGCGTTGGCCGAGGGGCCGGTCGGCGAGTACTTGTGCCCAATCCACCTGGCCGCGCACTCCGGTGTGACCGTGAACGGCTGCTTAGCCCAATACAGCTCCCAGGAGTTGCGCCAGAACGCATAGACTTCCTCTGGACTCACGGGGTCTGTGGATCTGCAGAACCCGCCCTCCACGCACGCCCGCCAGGTCCCCAGCACGTCGGCGCGCATGCACGCGCGCCCGATCGCGATCATCGCGTCGAGCTGTTCGCGCTTGAGCCGCTTCACACAGCCGAAGTCCAGGAAGCTCACGCTGCCGTCGCCGTGAAACAGGTAGTTACCGGGGTGCGGATCGGCGTTGAACATGCAGAAGCGCAGATTGGTGCCATACACGAAGCGATAGATCGCCTCCGCCCAGCTGTTGCGCAGCTCCCGCTCGCAGGTGATGGCCTCACTCCAGGACTTGCCCTGCACGAGCTCCTGGGTCAGCACGCGACCGGTGCACAGCTCGCCGATCACCTCTGGGACGTGGATGAACGGGTGTCCGCGGTAGATATCGGCGAACTCGGCTTGATTGGCGGCCTCGAGCCTGTAGTCAAGCTCCTCGGTGATGCGAACGCCGATCTCCTGTGCTGCGCCGCGAAGATCAAAGCTCGCTTTCCTCGAAGACAGACCGAACATCAATCCGAGGAACGTGGCCAGCAACTCGCTGTTCTTCAGGTCGGCTTCGATCGTGTCCGCCGCTCCTGGGTACTGGATCTTCACGGCGACGGCCCGGCCATCGTGCAGCCGGGCGGCGTGGACCTGACCGATCGAGGCCGCCGCGAGGGGTTCCCAGTCGAACTGTGCAAATGCGCTCTCGGTCCGCTGCCCGAGCTCGCGCTCGAGCACCACCCGCGCGAGCTCTGGCGCCATTGGCGGCGTGTCATCGCACAGTCGCGCCAGCGCCGTCTGGTAGATCGACTGGAACTCGCTGGGCACCGCGGGCGTGGCAGAGACGAATGAGAGGATCTGCCCGGCCTTCATCAGCGCGCCCTTGGAGCGACCGAGCAGCTCGGCGTAGCGCTCGGCCGTGCGGATGTGGAACTCCGTGCTGTCCGAGCCGGTCAGCTTGCTCCGCAGCCCAACCACCACCGCCTCCCCCGCGGTGCGAGCGCTGAGGGCCGCCAGCGGTGCGGTACGCCGCAACCGCCCATGGCTGATGCCATCACTCTCCGCTGGCGTGTCATCCGCATCTTGGCGAGACCCGGCAAAGGACACCAAACACATCTCCCTCTCGATACTGGCTTCAGCTAAGTGTATCCTTAGTCCTGGCCAATTCATGTCAAGCACGACCCCGACCCGTGAGCGCATCCTCGACGAAGCGATGCGCCTGTTCAGCGAGCACGGCTATGCCGCCACCAGCATCGCCAAGATCGAGGCAGCCGCCGGACTTACACCTGGAGCGGGCGGGCTCTACCACCACTTCGCGAGCAAGGAAGCGGTCCTTGCTGGCGGCATCGAGCGTCAGCTCTCAAGGCTCGCCGCGCTCCGTGAGATCCGGCACGTACTCGGATCGTTGGGAGACCTCAAAGCTGAACTGACGCTGACGGCTCGCTACGTCCTCACCGAGCTCGACAGCGAGTCCGAGCTGCTGCGCATCCTCGCCTCCGACGTGCGCAACCGCCCGCAGCTGCTGAGCACCGCCGTCGAACAGCTCGTGAGCTCCATGTTCACGGGCTTTGCCACGTGGATCAGTGAACGCGCCGAGCGCACCATACCCGCCGAGGAAGCGAGGACGATAGCCGCCTTCGGACTCGGGTCGCTGCTCTCCTCTCGCCTCCTACGCGACGTACTCGGGATCCCGGCCCAGGTCGACGACCTGATGCTGGTCGACACCTGGGTGCAGATGATGGCCACGGCCCTTGCCAATCCTGAGCACGCCTGACACGCAGTTAGGATTCTTGTGACTGTGGACGCAGTGGGACTCGGTGAACCCCACGGGTCCCGCTAGGCAGCGACCCCGGTTTTGATGTCGTCGAACCAGGCTCGGTGCTCAAGTCCCTCGAAGGTGTCGAGCTCGAAGAGCATGCGGATCCTTCCAGCCTCTGCTGCCTTGCGCAGGGCCGGCTCCAGGACCTCGCGGTAATCGCGGCGAGTGAGCTTGCCGTTGGCTTGAAGCCGATCGTCCCGGTCGGCATTTCGTAGATTCGCTCGATCATCGAGCTTCCTTCCTTGGTCCACTCGGATGGACGCCGGCTGGTTGGGCGCGGCCGATCGTGTACCAACATTCTGCACGGATACAGACTCTTGCCTAGCGCCAGTCACAGGCTAGACACGGCGCGAACAAAGCCAGTGGGCGCAGCATCTGATAGAACTCCGAAATCCGATTGTCGAGACGATCCGGTCTTTTGGAGATCCAGGGAAAATATACGCAGATTGGCTGGGGCTTGGCTGTGCTACTTGTCCTGTCACTATCGGCCGCCATCCCGGCGTCCGCGAGCGCTAACTCCGCGCGCTTGCGTGTCACCGTCTCTGGTCTGCCTCCTGGGGCGCCCGCGAATGTTTACATTCGGGGCCCGCGTGGCTTGACTGAACACCTGCGTGGATCTCGGCGGCTCTCGACTGTGCCAGCAGGACTCTATCGAGTGCAGGTCAGGCCGGTCCGGTTGACACACGCTTATCGCACCATTCCGGCAGGCAGTAAGGCGTTCCCATCGCAATCTCGTTTGCGTGTGCGAGTGGTTCATGGCCACACCAGTGTGATTCGCGTTATGTATGGCACGATTCGTAGTGCCAGGGTAGTCGTGCTGCACGCCACGCCGTTGGCGATTGTGGGCTCGGCGACCGACCCAGGCGCAATCCTGCTGTCGTTTCACGCGAGTGCCGGTCTCAGAAGGGGGTCGATCTTGGCGCAGGCCCCTACCAGAAGGTTGCCGGCGGGCCTGTTCGATCGGGTGATCGGCGTGCGTCGGACCCATCGCGGCGTGTTGCTCTCTCTTAAGCCTGCTCTTTTGTCAGACGCGTTCCCAGCAATCGACGTTCACACGACGGTCCCGTTCAATTTCGGGCCGCCGCCGGCCAAATCGGCCAGGACGGCTGACTTTCTGAGCAATGTCGATCTGTCATACAGCGTTCCGCTCATTCGCAATAGGCTCGAGGCGTCATGCGGTGCGTCCCCGACCGGTTGGTCGCTCGCGCCGTTTGGAACACTTCACCCTACGCTCACCGCGAATGTTCACCGTGGCTTCCTTGGACTTGTCTACGGTGAACTGAGCGTGACCCTCGCCGGAAACATCGGTTTCGACGCGACAATACCCTCAGGCGCGCACTGTGGCCTCACGGTCGACGGTCCAAAGGGGGAGGCCTTCATCCCGATTGGTGACGTTCCTGTGCCGGTCGAGGGGAGCGTCAATCTCAACGTCACGCTGGCGCTTGCAGGACCCGCACATGTACATGCCGCCGCGGGTGCGACCGTCACCGCTGGCGCGAACCTCCACGGCGTGGACGCTACGCCGATCCTGAAAACGAGCAAACTGAGTGCATCCGGATCGGTTACGAACAACGGGGTAAAGCTGACGATCGGGCCGGAAGTACAGGCGGGACTCGGGATCAACGACGTCAACGCTCACGTCGATGGATCGTTCTCTGTGGCAGCCAAGTCTTCGACAGAGGGATGCGAGGTTGATCTTGGCGCTTCCGCCGGTATCGGGATCGATTTCTGGTCTCTGCACGGCTCCTATACGCCCTTTGAAGCGGAAAAGCCGATCTATCGTTGCCCACAGTCCTCTCCACCAAAGCTGCAGATCACTCAGACGGGTCCACCTGGAGCCTTTCCAGGTCAGGAATTCGAATATACGGTCAACGTAACCAATACCGGAGGCACCACTGCCAACAGCGTTGACGTCATCGACAGCTTGCCGGGTGAAGGCTCGTTCGACTCGAGCTCTCCGGGCGGAAGTCCGACCGCCCCGGTCACCGGAGGTACGCTCAATATCCAGCTGGGAGATCTGGCGGCGGGTCAGACAGGCACGGCCAAGGTACGCTGGCATGCGCCCTCCAATCCGACCAATCTGACTAATAGCGCGCTCGCGACAGCCTCCAACGCCGGACAGGCCGGGCCGGCGGTCGACAACGTGTCCGTTGGAACGACCGGCAACTGCAATCCCTGCGGAGCGGCCTCGGGGGGTATCGGCTTGCGGAGTCGCAACCGCGGTCTGATCACGATTGGCGGCATCCCGCCGGGAGCGACAGTTACGCAAGCGGTCCTCGTTTGGGGGATCCTCTATGACGGCGAACAGCCGTCCAATGCGATCACACTTGATGGGCATCCGATCACGGCCAACATCACATCCAACGCATCGGGAACACTATGTTGGGGCGACACGGCGACCGTCGGTTATGCCGCCGACATAACGCCCTACGTCTCCGGGAACGGCACTTTCGAAATCACCAACCCTCCCAATGGGGAAGTTCGCGTCGATGAAAACCCCTACGGTGTCCTGCCCTATACCGACGGTGCGTCGATCATCGTCTTCTACAACGGTGGCGGCGCCGACAACCAGGTGCTGAGTGACTTTTCCTATAACACCAACACGGACATCACCACGGGTGAATCGATCACGAGATCCTTCAACTCGATCCACAGTGTGGGGGGACCGGCATCGCTGACCCTGGCCGGCCCTGACGGGCAAAACAACGGCGGTAAGATCTTCACATTTATGGGAGCCGGCGAACAGGTTGCCGTTAACCCATTTGAGGGGAGCGCGCTACAGGAAGGCCCGAGTTTCCCGATCGGGAATCTCTGGGACAACGAAGCCTTCGATGTCACGCCCATCCTGCCCTCGGGGCAGCAGACGCTCACGTTCAACAACGTCCACACAGAAGATTGCATAGGTGTAGGAGCAGCCGTGCTGCAGGTGGCTCAACAACCGTAGCCACGCCCCGCTAGCGCTGGCGCGGGTCGGTGCCTTCCAGCGGCCAGTGGCGAACGACTCCGGGCCGCCAGCGATCGCTCTCCTCGCGCGTCAGGACAAAGCGGCTGATCGTGAGCTGGCCGCCCTCATGGTCTCCGTAGAGCAGATCGATGGTCAGCGCTTCACCAGCCAGATACGCCTCGTGCAGGCTCTCGCGGAAGGGATCGTCGGGCTCGCGTATCGCCCCTTGCCAGAAGCCAACGTCGCCGGCAGGCACGTACAGGTCACGTGACTGGGGGCGGTGCTCCGCCGGCTCGGCGTGGCCGGTATCTACCGTGGGGCGATACGCCGTCAAGCGCCATGCTTGAAGGACGGCAAGGCCGTTGCCGACGTTGCGCAGCGGGATCACGAAGTAGTAGCTCTCGCCCTCGTGCTCGACCGCGGCCATGCCGCCATCGACGGTCACTGTCCGTCCCTCGCCGAAGCGGACCGTCTCGGGTGGGTCGTTTACACGCGAGGGAGCCAGCACCGGTCGCAGGCCGAGCAACAGCGCCCGCTCAGCAAGCGCCGTCGAGCGCTCCGCGATGCGCGTC
>Ga0210396_10007153_pt1 | contig 10634 bp, 7 predicted proteins | sample IncBWH17OmetaG_FD_155466 | JGI IMG/M metagenome (GOLD analysis project Ga0210396, IMG submission 155466) | Forest soil microbial communities from Barre Woods Harvard Forest LTER site, Petersham, Massachusetts, United States - Inc-BW-H-17-O ... | reverse complement strand
CAGGAGCTATTGCCCGTGGAGTTACACAACTCCAACGTCCGCCAGATCTGGCGGATGATCAACGGCACACTAACCAAGGATGACGTCGGAACATAGCGTGCGGATTGCGAAAAGCGGAATTGGTAGATTGGCGGTATTCGTTTCGAATCAGTCTCGCTCGGAACGCACGGCGCATCTCTTACGCATTAACTAACCGCTAACCGCTTACCGCTTATGCCGGCCCACCAATCTAGAGATCTCCCAATTCCGCAATCCTCAATTCCGCATTTCGCAATTCGCAATCCGCAATTTCCTCAATGTTGCTTCAGTCTTGCCACCCGGTTGATCCTTCCGTAAACTCCGAGCTCAGTCATGCCTCCCGCCCCCGAAAAATCGCTTGGCCCGTGGGCTCTTCTCTTGCTGGTGCCCTTTATCGCCTTGCTATGGGTACCGTTCTACAACTCGATTGAACCTGTCCTGCTCGGGTTCCCGTTCTTTTATTGGTACCAATTCCTCTGGATCCCGATTACGTCGCTGTTGATCTACGTCGTCTACCTCAAGACAAGGTAAACCCGACAATGGTTGATTGGACGGCCGCAGCTGTTTTCATCTTCTTTTTTCTGGTCGTGACCGTCCTCGGCTTTGTGGCAGCGCACTGGAAAGCGGGTGACCTCGGTCTTCTGCACGAGTGGGGACTCGGTGGCCGCCGCTTCGGCACCATAATCACTTGGTTCCTCATCGGTGGGGACTTCTACACCGCCTACACGGTGATCGCGGTCCCTGCGCTGGTCTATTCATTGGGCGCTTACGGTTTCTTCGCACTGCCATACACGATTATTGTTTATCCGCTCGTCTTTGCCACGATGCCACGTCTTTGGAAAATCTGCCGGGAAAACGACTATGTAACCGCGGCCGATTTTGTCCAAGGTCGCTATGCCAGCAAATCGCTCGCCTTGGCGGTGGCAATGACAGGAATTGTCGCCACGATGCCCTATATCGCCCTCCAGCTCATCGGGATGCAGGTCGTCATCGCCGGACTCGGTTTCGGCAGCGGTTCAGCCGGGATTAGCCAATTAACTTCCTCACTTCCGTGGGTCGGCGCCATCACCACAGATCTCCCTCTCATTATCGCGTTCCTCATTCTCGCCTTTTACACCTATACCAGTGGATTGCGAGCGCCGGCCATGATTGCCTTTGTGAAAGATGTTATGATCTACATCGTTGTCGTTGCGGCAGTCGCCGTGGTCCCCCTTCAACTGGGCGGATACGGCGCCGTCTTTCATGCCGCGCAGGAGACGCTTATGGGCAGAGGCGGCTCGGCCGGGCTAACTCTCAAACCGGCACAAATGCTTCCCTTCGCAACGTTGGCTTTTGGGTCTGCCTTGGCGGCCTTCATGTATCCGCATACTATCACCGTCGTTCTGAGTTCTTCCAGTGCCGATACTGTCCGCAAGAATGCGATCCTGTTGCCGATTTACACGATTCTCTTGGGACTGATCGGCCTGCTTGGGTACATGGCCATGGCCGCCGGGATCAAGCTGGATAAGCCGACTGCAGTCGTTCCAACCCTGTTCATCAAGATTTTCCCCGCCTGGTTCATCGGGTTTAGCTTTGCCGCGATTGCGATTGGCGCGCTGGTCCCTGCAGCCATCATGTCGATCGGCGCAGCCAATCTTTTTACGCGGAATATCTGGAAGACTTTCATTGATCCCGGCATGAATCCGGCACGTGAATCTGCCGTCGCCAAGGTAGTTTCTCTTGGTGTAAAGCTCGGCGCGTTAGTATTCATTGTTTTTCTTCCGACTCAATACGCCATCGATCTACAACTTCTGGGCGGCGTCTGGATTCTGCAGGTTTTCCCGGCGGTCGTGTTTGGACTATTCCGTACTTCGTTTCAAGCCCGTGGGCTGCTGGCAGGTTGGCTCGCTGGAATGATTGTCGGCACATGGATGGCAGAGGCCATGCAGCTGAAACCGGTTTTTCCGTTCCAAATTGGCGGGCAGACCTACACCATTTACATCGGACTGGTCGCCTTGAGCGCAAATGTCGCGATCAGCTTCGCCGTTTCCTTTGTTTTGCAGGCGCTCCGGCGGTAAGCAACTTGCAATCAGATGATGACCAGGTCTATCCCGGGTAACTCCTGGATTAATTCATCGTGCAGCGCCCGGCCAAATAACCGGAGATTTCTCTTGCCCGGACGTCCAATCACGACATGGGTGATGCCGTATTCCTTGGCAAAAGAGATCAGCGCCTGGCCCACGTTTTCATGTTTAAGAGAGATTACCAAACCACCCATTTTTTGTGCCGCTTCGAGGGTATCGGCTACCTGGCGTTGGACGGTGGCATCGATCTTGACCGCTGATTCACTGGGCGTGCGAACATAGACCGCATACCATTGCGCATTCAACTGTGCAGCCAGACGCGCGGTCTTTCGCAGTAACCGCCCAGGATCAGGTCCCCGGCTGCTGATTGCCACCATCACCTGACCGAGACCGCCGACGTTGCTCTCCGTTTCGGCGCCCTCACGACTCCGCCGATCAAGAATATTCGCCGTCTCGCTTAAAGTCATCTCCCGCAGCCGGGTCAGGTTCTTCGGGGTGAAAAAGTTTGCCAGTGCGGCTTCAACTCTCTCTTTGGGGTAAATCTTTCCAGCCTGCAGCCGTTCGAGAAGATCTTCCGCCGGCAAGTCAATGTTAACGACCTGGTCCGCCTGCGTAATAATCTCATCGGGAACGCGCTCCTTGACTTTGACGCCGGTCACGTCTTCGACAATGTTATAAAGCGACTCGAAGTGCTGGATATTGACGGTGGCTATAATGTTGATCCCGGCGCGGAGCAGATCCTGCACATCTTCGTAGCGTTTTCGATTTCGGCTTTGCGGCGCATTCGTATGTGCCAACTCGTCGACCAGCGCAATCGTCGGCTTCCTGGCCAGAACGGCGTCGAGATCCATCTCTTTCAAGGTAATCCCGTGATACTTCGCCATTAGAGGTGGAACAATCTCCAATTCGCCGATCTGCAAAGTGGTCTCGGGTCGATCGTGAGGCTCCACATAGCCAATCACGACATCCACGCCTTGTCTTCGGAGTCGATTCCCTTCGACTAACATTTGGTAGGTCTTGCCAACTCCAGGACACGGTCCGAGGTAGATCTTCAGTTTACCGAGCTGCTGCCGGCGGATGATCGTTAAAAAGTCATCCGCCGTGGGCTTCAGATTGGGATTTTCGGCAACTGGCATATGATCTGGGTTGAAAATTAGGCCAACCAGTTCGGCCCGCGGGTCCGGAAACCGCCGGATCGCGCAGGCCGACCGCATCGCAGGCGTAAAAACTAAGGCTTCTTTTCTGCTAGGGCGCCCTTTGGGGTGAGTGCGTCGAGCGCCAGGTTTAGCCTCAACACGTTCACTCCGGGATCACCGCCAATACCGAGCAGAGGATTGTCCGTCGCTTTGGTGACTTCACCGCGCACCGCCTCTTCGCTGAGACCGCGTTCCTTGGCGACACGCGGAATCTGCAGCCGAGCATTTTGCAGACTGATATGTGGATCCAGTCCACTGCCCGACGCAGTCACCGCGTCCACTGGGACGACGGCGTCCGCCGGCAAACCATTTTCCTGTCGATACTGGGCGACGTTCGCTTTGATGCCGTCCATCAGCTTCTGCGAAGTCGGTCCCAGGTTTGAGCCACCAGAGCTGAGCGGATCATATCCGGTTCCCGCGTCGGAAGGTCTTGGGTGGAAGTACCGCGCCCCGCTGAATCCCTGAGCTAACAATTCCGAGCCGACAATCTGGCCATTGTTCTGGACCAGGCTGCCATTTGCCTGATGCGGAAACAATACTTGGCCAACTCCCCAAATTAATACCGGGTAGACACCGCTGACCACCACACAAAGGACGACCGTGGCAACGATCGACGTCCAGAGTTCTTTAAGAAACGTTCTCATAATTAGGATTCTTTCTGATTAAGCAAGACCAATAGTCGTGATGACCATGTCGATTAGCTTGATGCCAATAAACGGCAGGATGATTCCTCCCAAGCCGTAAATAAGAAGGTTTCGCGCCAGGATTTTGGCCGCGCCGAGCGGGCGGAATTTTACTCCCTTCAGCGCGAGCGGAATCAAGGCGATAATAATCACTGCATTAAAGATCACCGCGCTTAAAATCGCGCTGCCCGGCGATTTCAGGAACATGATGTTCAGCGGAGAGATCTGCGGGAATGCGCCCACTAACATCGCTGGCAAAATAGCAAAGTATTTCGCCACGTCATTGGCGATGCTGAACGTGGTGAGTGCACCGCGGGTGATCAGCAACTGCTTTCCAATTTCCACGATTTCGATCAGCTTGGTCGGATTTGAATCGAGGTCGACCATGTTCCCGGCTTCCTTTGCCGCTTGAGTGCCCGTGTTCATTGCCACCCCAACGTCGGCTTGAGCCAGTGCCGGAGCATCGTTTGTCCCATCGCCCGTCATGGCAACCAGGTGGCCGGTTTGCTGTTCCTTTCGACACAACGCGAGCTTGTCTTCCGGCTTTGCTTCGGCCAGGAAGTCATCGACTCCTGCCTCCTTAGCGATCGCAGCGGCCGTGAGCGGGTTGTCTCCGGTAATCATCACTGTTCGGATTCCCATCGCGCGGAACCTCTCAAACCGATCCGCTAGGCCGCCTTTTACGATATCCTTGAGATGGATCGTTCCCAGCACTTTTTCCCGCGTGGAGACCACTAAAGGCGTGCCTCCGGAATTCGATATCGCCTTAACGTCCTTCTCGACAGGCTCGGGCATTTTACCGCCGACATAACCGCGTATGGCATCCGCGGATCCTTTCCGGTAGCTGATGCCATCCATATCGACCCCGCTCATTCGCGTTTGGGCTGTAAAAGGCACGAAAATCACCTTAGGCATTTCGCTAAATTCCCGAGCCCGAATCCCATAGCTTTTCGCCAGAACGACCACGGACCGCCCCTCAGGAGTTTCGTCGGCCAGGGAGGCAAGTTGAGCAGCGTCCGCCAGTTGTTCTTTGGTCACTCCGGGAGCGGGTAAAAAGTCGGTTGCCTGACGGTTCCCAATCGTGATCGTGCCAGTCTTGTCGAGGAATAGTACATCGACATCTCCAGCCGCTTCCACCGAACGCCCGCTCATGGCAAGAACGTTTTTCTGCACCAGACGGTCAATCCCGGCGATACCGATCGCGCTTAGCAGTCCGCCGATAGTCGTGGGGATCAAACAGACTAAAAGAGCCACCAGGACCGGGATCGCAAAATCCACCGAAGGTGTCGAGGCGATCCCAAAGGCTTTCAATGACATCATCGCGATCAGAAAGATCAATGTTAGCGCCGAAAGCAGGATAGTCAGAGCGATCTCATTTGGCGTTTTTTGGCGAGATGCCCCTTCTACCAGGGTGATCATCCGATCCAAAAAGGTCTCTCCTGGGTTTGAAGTAATCTCAATCTTAATGATATCCGACAGGACCTTCGTACCACCAGTCACCGCACTCCGATCACCCCCGGACTCGCGGATCACCGGCGCAGATTCACCCGTAATCGCTGACTCGTCGACAGTCGCGGCGCCATCAATCACTTCGCCGTCTCCAGGAATGAGTTCACCGGCAGAAACGACCACCACGTCCCCTTTTCGCAGCAAGTTGGCCGCAATCTTTTCGACGGTTCCGTCCGCTTTCAGCCGATTGCCAAACGTCTCTGTCCGTGTCGCCCGCAAAGCCTTCGCCTGGGCCTTGCCTCGTCCTTCGGCCATTGCTTCGGCAAAGTTGGCAAACAGCACCGTAAACCAAAGCCAGAGCGCGATTTGCAGCTGGAATCCGAAATTTGCCCCATGCCCTGTGACCAGAAGCACGGTCGTGATCAGAGCTCCGATCTCGGTCACAAACATCACCGGGTTCCTGGCGAGAGTGAGCGGGTTGAGCTTTTTGAACGAATCCCCGATTGCCGGCACAATAATCGCCGGATCAAATATGGAATGAGCTTTAGCAGCCATAGGAAGTATGCAGTGTCAGTGTAGTGGTTGGGTCCGTGATTAGGTTTTCTGCCTCAAAACAATTTCCCATTGAGCATCAGGAAATGCTCCAGAATCGGCGTCAGGGTGAGCGCGGGTAGAAAGGTTAAGGCACCGACCAGCAGGATCGTTCCGATGAGCAAAGTCACGAACAACGCGCCGGTCACGGGAAATGTCCCGGCACCGGTAGCGACTAGTTTTTTTCGCCCCAGCGAGCCGGCCAAGGCCATCACCGGAATGATCATTCCAAACCGGCCGATGATCGTCGCGAAAGCCAGCGTAATATCATAGTGAGGATCGTTATTTGACGGATTCGCCGTCAGACCGGCAAATGCACTACCATTGTTGCCGGTGCACGAGCTATAGGCGTAAAAGATCTCGCTGAGACCGTGGGGACCGCTGTTGTTAGTTCCCGCCTGGCCCCACGGTGCGAGGGCGGCCCAGCCCGAAAATCCCAAAATTGAAAAAGCCATCAGCAGGATCGCAATCGAAGCGACTTTCACATCGTATGACTCAATCTTTTTCCCAAAGTACTCCGGCGTACGGCCTACCATTAACCCGGCAATGAACACCGCCAGGACAATAAATAGAATCATTCCGTAGAGACCCGAACCGACGCCGCCAAAGATGATTTCTCCCAGTTGAATGTTGAAGAGTGGAATGAATCCGCCAAGCGGAGTAAAGGAGTCGTGCATCGCGTTGACCGCACCGCAGGAAGCGTCGGTGGTGATCGTGGCAAACAACGCGGAATTAAATATCCCGAAGCGCACTTCTTTGCCTTCCATGTTGCCACCCGCGCGGTCCACTCCCAGTTGATGCATGATCGGATTTCCCGCCGCCTCGGCGCTCCAGCAAACAAGCGCCCCGGCCACGAAAACGATGGCCATCGCCGTCCAAACGGTCCACCCATGTCTCTGATTCTTCACCATCCTCCCAAGGTAGTAGGTCAAGGCGCTCGGGATCGCAAAAATAGAGAGCATCTGAATAAAGTTTGAGAGCGGTGTAGGATTCTCAAATGGATGAGCCGCGTTGGCGTTCGTATATCCGCCGCCGTTCGTTCCGAGCATCTTAATCGCCATTTGCGAGGCGATTGGTCCCTCCACAATGCTCTGCGAGTCGACCTTTTGGTCGACCATGACCGGGTTCCCTTTTGCATCTTTCACCGGATTTCCCGCGTCGTCTTTCTTAGGGACCTGGACGGTTTGCACCTCCACGACTTTTGCCGTGTCGTACGGCTTGAAATTCTGTGGAATACCCTGAGCGACCAGAAAAACCGCGTAAACAATGCTGATCGGGAGGAGCAGATAGTAGTTAATTCGGACGAGATCCACCCAGAAATTTCCAATCGTCTTGGTCGAGTGCCGAGCAATCCCCCGGACCACGGCGGCGGCAATGGCAATCCCGATGGCCGCGGAGAAGAAGTTATGCGACGCCAGCGCCAGCATTTGCGACAAATAACTCATGGTCGATTCGCCGCCATAGCTTTGCCAGTTGGTGTTGGTTGCGAAACTCCAGGCGGTGTTAAAGGCCAGGTGATCCGTGACCCCCGCTTGACCCTGCGGATTTAGCGGCAGAAAATTTTGGAAACGGAGGATTAAGTAGGTCAGCAGCACCGTGACCATCTCGAAAATCAGCATGGCGATGGTGTAAAGAATCCAGCCCTGCTCTTTTTCAGGATTTACCCCGAAAATCCGGTAAGTTATCCGTTCCAACGGCTTGATCACCGGATCGAGGAATGTCTTCCCGTTGGCGTCGAGCACTTGGAACAGATAAATACCAAGGGGCTTGGTGATGAGAACGAGCAGCACAAGATAGAGTGCCAGCTGCAGCCAGCCTGAGATGTTCATAGCTTTTATTTAATGGTTGCCAAGATGAGAGTTAGAATTTCTCCGGCCGGAGGATGGTGGCCAGGAGATAGACAATGAGGCCAATAGATACGAAACCGACAATAATGTTTTCCATAACTCAGATTGTTTTAGATTTTGCTGCAAGACCAGGTAAAGAGGACCAGAATCCCCCCGGCGAGAATGCTAACGATGATATAGATAATGTCAGTCATGTTATTGTATTATTTGCTTCACTTTCAGAAGATAGAGATTGGCTGCCTATGCTCCGGCGGAAATTGCCCAATTTAAGGTAGAGATCCCCCTGACGACCGTTAGGTCCCTCCCAAATTGAGAGGCTCCGAAGTGGAGCCGAAGTTTTGTAATTCGAATAGCCGGCGCATGTTCTGTTGCGCCGGTTCGTAATTCTTATTGAGCTTGATCGCCTGGCCGTAGTATTTCTTGGCTTTGTCGACATCGTCGAGTAACTCGGCGAGCACGCCGGCGAGATTAAAGGCTTCGACAGACTTCGTATTTAGCTCCAGCGCTTTGACCAAGTGTATCCTGGCCATCGCGAACGATCGCAAATTCAAACAACGTTTGGCCGCAACGATGTGGGAGTTGAAACTCTCCGCAAGGTGCTCCTTCTCTGGGGCGTGACGTTTGAGGATCTCGGAGACAATCCGGCGGAGATCTTCAGGCCGGAGAGGCTTTTGTAAGAAATCGATCGCCCCCAGCTTCATTGCTTGCACCGCGTGCGGCACGTCGCTGTACGCCGTCACGATCATAGCCGGCACCGTAATTCCGACTGCTCGCATCTTCGCCAGCAATTCCAGACCATCCATCCCCGGCATTCGCATATCAAGGATCGCGAGATCAAACACTTGCGCCAGCAGTTCCTCCAGCGCGCTCGCCCCCGAGACGGCTTCCAGGATCTTGTATCCCTCCGTTTCAAGGGTGACCCGATAGTTCAGCCGCACGTTCGTCTCATCGTCGACGATCAATATTTTTGCACTCACGTAGTTGCTCCTTTGCTGCTCTTTCTGGCCACCGGAAGATCAAAATAGAATTCGCTCCCCTCGCCCGGCATGCTATGAAGCCCAATGCTTCCGCCGTGCGAAGCGACGATTTCCTTCGCGATGGCCAGCCCAAGTCCCACCCCGTTTAGTTCTTCGGTCCCGGGTATCCGGAAAAACCTTTCAAAAACGCGTGTTTGAAACTCCTTCGGAATTCCGGGTCCGTGGTCCAGCACCGAAAATCGAACAGTTTTACCGACTGGTTTCACCGCCAGGACGACGTTCTCGCCCGGCTTGGAGAACCTTGCGGCATTCGAGACAAAATTGGAAAATACGTGGTTTATCTGGCGTGCATCGACCGCGATCTCCGGAAGATCCGGCGCTATTTCCGCCACCAATCGCGAGTCGTGCGCTTCCGCAAGTGAACGCAGGTCAGGCAAGGCATCGTCGATCAGTGTTCCGGGTGAGACAACCTCGAGCCGCTGCCGCGTTTGGCCAGATTCCAGGCGTGCCAAATCCAGCAGATCATTGATCATCCGCAGAAGACGTTCCGAGTCTTCCCGCGCCGCCACCAATAATTCGAGCTGTTTGGGGTTGAGCGGGCCGATTCTCTCCTCCAACAACAAGTGAAGTCCCATCCGAACACTCGTCAGCGGAGTTTTCAGTTCATGGCTGACGGTGGAGACCAGATTCGTCTTCACCTCGTCCATGAGACGGAACCGGGTTACATCCTGCAAAACGAGAGCCGCTCCGAACATCTTGCCTGACTCGTCGCGCATTCCGATAACCCTGGGCAGAAGGAATGCCTCATGATCATCAATCCGTACCGCAATGGCCTTCTCAAAGCTTGTCGGTACATTGTCCGGAGCGCCCTTCAGCACCTTTCCGACCTCTTCCTGGATCGCCAGCGGGAGTCCGTGCTCGCCGTTGAGCTTCTGGAGAAGCTTCCCAGCCGCCGGATTGGCAAAATTGATTTTTCCATCCATCGAGAGGGCCAGGATTGAGTCCGGGAAGGCAGAGAAAGTGATCTCCGTCATGTGGCGCGCCTGCGATAACTGGTCGGTGGTGGTCTGACGATAGACTCGCAACCTCGCCGCCAGTTTATTAAATGCGTCCGCGAGCTGCCCCAGTTCGTCGTTGGATTCCACAGGCACCACCTGATCCAGCTTGCCTTCACCCAGCTCTTTAGAAAACGTGGTCAAGCTCTGGATCGGCCTAAGAATGGCCCGCTGCAGCCCGTAACCCAGCCAGACTGCCAAGGCTACGCCAAACACCAGGATCAACACCATCGCCCGGGTGGAACCGGCGCTTAGAGTCTTGGCGCGATGATTGGCCCGCACCATGTTCTCCTGGTTGATGCGAATGACTTCCTGGGCGTTGTTTTTGATTCCTGTAAACAGCGGTAACAACTCAGAGAAATACATCTTGCGCCGCGTATCCGGGTCGGACTTCTCCCAGAAGGTTTGCGCCAGCAGCTGATAGCGGCTTTCGGCCTCCTTGATTTTATTGGCAACCTCCCCCTCCCCTGGCAGCGTGATGTTTTTCAGTTCCTTTTGCAGGCTTTCTTGAAAGACTGGAACATTCTCGTTGAAAAGATCGCGCCCTCTTCTCTCTTCACCGGCCAAGGCAAATGAAAGCCCCGAATCCAGTCGTTCAGCGCTTTCTTTCATCTGCTGGCCCGCGAGTACGCTTTCGTAATTTTCCTGCAGAATCACATCGATCGAACCGCCGAGCCGATTGAACAGCAAAACCGCGTACAAGCCGACTCCGAGAAAGAGTACCAGCATCGGACATAGCCAAAGTAGGATTCGCC
>Ga0210396_10007152_pt1 | contig 10635 bp, 13 predicted proteins | sample IncBWH17OmetaG_FD_155466 | JGI IMG/M metagenome (GOLD analysis project Ga0210396, IMG submission 155466) | Forest soil microbial communities from Barre Woods Harvard Forest LTER site, Petersham, Massachusetts, United States - Inc-BW-H-17-O ... | reverse complement strand
TTCCACGACGTTGACGGCGGAAAATCCCATGCGCCGGCCCATCGCGACGGCGCGACCGACGAAATCTTCGGTGAGGGTCGCTTCCGCCGTACCGCGCGCATGGCCCACAGCGAGAATATGCAAACGCATCGCGGATTAACGTGCAGCTGCCGCAACGGCTTTCTTAGCCCTGGGCCTTCGTGTTTCGCGCGGCGTCCACATGCCTTCGAGATTGTAATAATCGCGCACTTCGGGCCGGAAGATATGCACGATCACATCGCCTGCATCGACGAGCACCCAATCGCCCTGTGGCAAGCCATCGACAGGCCGCGTGCCGTAACCCGCTTCTTTCAAGCGCCGCGCAAGATGCTCCGCAATCGAGGCGACATGGCGCCCCGAACGGCCATTGGCGATGACGAATGCATCGGCGAACGCCGAACGGCCTTCGAGATCGATGGTCACGATATTTTCCGCCTTGTCGTCGTCGAGCGATTTGAGGATGCGGTCGAGCAGCGTGTGCTCCGGCTTTTCCTGTTTAGGCTGGGCGCGCTTCGGTGCAGCTTTCTTGGGCGCGCGTTTGGCGGCGGGGGCTTTGCGGGTCAGGATTGCATCCTTTCGAGGCGCTTCAATTGCGGGGTCATTCTAACATGGCGGAATCGCACGCACCAAGGCCTCATCGCGCAAGGCGGCCTCGCGAATGGCCGTCGCACTTTCGGCATTGCGCGGCCCATCGATAAGCGCAATGGCGGGCGGCTTTTTATAAGCAAGCCGGTTCAATGGAAAGACGCGCGCGCGATGAAACCGCAATAGTGGCCTCGCATGAAGCGCTGCAAGCACGCTGCCCGGCCGCGTGATAACCGCGATGGGCATGCTCTCGATTATTTCGGGCCAGCGTTTCCAGCAATGGAAATTTTCGAGATTGTCGCTGCCCATGATCCAGACGAAACGTGCCTCGCGAAAGCGGCGTTTCAGTTTCATCAATGTGTCGATCGTGTAACGCGTGCCGAGTGCATGTTCGATGTCGAGCACCGCAATGTGCCGATGGTGCGCAGCAAGTGCATGAGCGAATTCCACGCGGCGCGCGAGCGATTCCATGCCCGCGACAGGCTTCAGTGGATTCTGCGGCGCCACAAGCCACCACACATAATCGAGGCCGAGGCGTTGGCGCGCCGTTTCGCTGATATGCAGATGACCCGAATGCGCCGGATTGAACGAACCGCCGAGCAATCCGATCTTGATACCCTTCGTTACGGGCGCGGGCGGCGCGATCCAATGCGAGCGTTTCACGGCCGCGTCTGGCCCGTGCCGCGCACGACATATTTGAATGTCGTCAGTTGTTCCACGCCCACGGGGCCGCGCGCATGCAGCTTGCCTGTGCCGATTCCGATTTCCGCACCCATGCCGAATTCGCCACCATCGGCAAATTGCGTGGAGGCATTCCACAACACAATCGCGGAATCGAGCGCGGAGAGGAAACGCTCCGCGGCGCGCGCATCGTCTGTGACAATCGCTTCGGTATGATGCGAGCCATAAGTCTCGATGTGATGGATCGCGTCTTCGATATCATCGACAGCTTTCACCGAAATGATCGCTTCAAGATATTCGGTGCGCCAATCCTCTTCTGCGACAGGCACGGAATCCGGAAAGATCGCGCGCACCGCTTCATCGGCGCGGATTTCGCAGCCGGCATTTCTGAGATCGGCAAGAATATACGGCGCGTGCGATTTCAGAATCGCTTTGTCGATAAGCAATGTCTCCGCCGCACCGCAAATTCCCGTACGGCGCATCTTGGCGTTCAGCACAATCGCGCGCGCCATCGCGAGATCGGCCTCCTCGTGCACATAAACATGACAAAGGCCTTCGAGATGCGCGAGCACGGGCACGCGCGCTTCATCCTGCACGCGCGCGACAAGCCCCTTGCCGCCGCGCGGCACGATGAGATCGATGGTGCCGTCGAGGCCTTTCAACATGAGACCGACAGCGGCGCGATCCGGCGTCGGCACCAATTGGATCGCGGCGGCGGGCAATTGCGCCGCGCGCAGACCTTCGACAATCGCCGCATGAATGGCCGCGGACGAACGCGCGGATTCCGAACCGCCGCGCAGGATCGCCGCATTGCCGGATTTGAGGCACAACGCTGCCGCATCCGCAGTCACATTCGGCCTGCTTTCATAGACGATTCCGATAACGCCGATAGGCGTCGCCACACGCGCAATGTCGAGACCGTTGGGTCGCGTCCAGCGCGCGAGCTCGCGGCCGACAGGATCGGCAAGCGTTGTCACTGCTTCGACACCGGATGCCATCGCCTCTACGCGTTTTTCATCAAGCGCGAGACGATCGAGCATAGCAGGCGAAAGATTGGCGGCTTTTGCGGCGCCGATATCTTCCGCGTTAGCGGCAAGGATTTCTCTCGCACGCCCGCGAATGGCATTGGCTGCAGCAACAAGCGCACGGTTCTTTTGTTCGGTCGTTGCTTCGCGCAAGATCCGCGCGGCCTCGCGCGCCGCGACACCGATCGTATGCATTTCGGCGGCAAGCGTGTTTTCGCGGATGTTCATTCGTCCGCTCCGATAGTGGCCGTGAGCGCGAGATCGTCACGATGGATCATCTCGTCGCGGTCACGATAGCCGAGAATGGCTTCGATTTCGACCGTGCGTTTGCCCGCGATGCGCGCGGCGTCCTCCGCACCGTAAGCTGCAAGCCCGCGCGCGACTTCGCGGCCCGCTGCATCGCGCACGGTGACCGCGTCGCCGCGCCCGAACGCGCCTTCGACTTTGCGAACGCCCGCAGGTAGCAAGCTTTTGCCTTCGCCGAGTGCGCGCACCGCACCTTTGTCGATGACAAGAATACCTTGCGGTTTCAAGCCGCCTGCGATCCAACGCTTGCGCGCGGCGGCCGGTGTGGTGCTCGCATGAAAGCGCGTGGCGCGTGCGCCTTTGCGGATCGCGGCAATCGCGTGATCGACCTTGCCTTTCGCGATGACGACTTCGCAGCCCGCGGCGGTTGCGATTTTCGCAGCGATAAGTTTCGACGCCATACCGCCACGGCCCACACCTGAAACGGAACCGCCTGCCATTGCCTCAATCGCGGGCGTGATCGCGGAGACTTCGGCAATGTGTTCGGCATTGGCATCGCGCGTGGGATCGGAGGTGTAAAGCCCGTCGACATCGGAAAGAAGCACAAGACTGTCGGCTTCCATCATGCTCGCCACGCGCGCGCCGAGGCGATCATTGTCACCGAAGCGGATTTCCGCTGTCGCCACCGTATCGTTCTCGTTGATGACAGGCACACTGCCGAGTTCGAGCAAAGTCTTGAGCGTGGCGCGCGCGTTGAGATAACGCCTGCGTTCTTCGGTGTCGCCAAGCGTAAGCAGAATTTGCGACGCAACGATATTCTCGCGTGCGAGGCTTTCGGCATAGGCTTGCGCCAAACGCACCTGACCTGCAGCAGCGGCCGCCTGACTTTCTTCAAGACGCAGCGAACCAGATTTCAGATTGAGCGCGCGACGACCGAGTGCGATCGCGCCGGACGAAACAAGAATGACCTCGCGGCCTTCGCGTTTCAGCGCGGCGACATCGGCACAAAGCGAGGAAAGCCAATCGCGGCGCAGTGCGCCCGTTTGCGCATCGACAAGCAAAGCCGAACCGATCTTGATGACGATGCGATGCGTATCCTTGAACAGATCGCTCATGGCGACCACGCCTCGTCGCGTGCCGGTTGCCTGCGCCCGGTCTGGCGGCGCTTGACGATCTCACACGCAAGCGCGTGCAACACGTCGTCCACGCCTTCGCCGCTGACGCCGGACATTGCGAAGACGGAATGGCCGCAGGCTTTTTCGAGCGAAGCGAGTTTCTTCTTCAATGCGGATTTTTCGATCGCATCGATCTTGTTGAGCGCGACGATCTCCGGCTTGTCCATCAAGCCATGTCCGAATGCTTCGAGTTCGCCGCGAATGGTCTTATATGCGCGCGCGATTTCGCTTTGCGTGCCATCGATGAGATGCAGGATCGCGCCGCAGCGTTCGGCATGGCCGAGAAATTTATCGCCCAGGCCCGCGCCTTCATGCGCGCCTTCGATCAAGCCGGGCAGATCGGCCAGCACGAAATCGGTCTCGCCGCTTTTCACCACGCCCAATTGCGGCGCAAGTGTCGTGAACGGATAATCGGCGATCTTGGGCCGCGCCGCCGACACGCGCGAAAGAAACGTCGATTTGCCCGCATTGGGCAAACCGATGAGTCCCACATCGGCGATAAGCTTCAACTGCAAAATGATGGTTTTCTCTTCGCCGGGCTGACCGGGATTGGCATGACGCGGCGCTTGGTTCGTCGAGCTTTTGAAATGTGCATTGCCGAAGCCGCCATTGCCGCCTTTGAGCAGCATCACACGCTCGCCCGTTTGCGCGAGATCGGCGATGAGCGTTTCGCCGTCTTCTTCGAAAATCTGCGTGCCCGGCGGCACGCGCAGCACCGCATCGGCCCCGCCCGCGCCCGACATCAATTTGCCCTTGCCGCCTTCGCCGTTTTTCGCGCGCATATGCTGCTGGAAGCGGTAGTCGATGAGCGTGTTGAGATTGTCCACCGCCTCCGCCCACACATCGCCGCCCTTGCCGCCATCGCCGCCCCAAGGCCCGCCATATTCGATGAATTTCTCGCGCCGGAAAGCGACGCAGCCGTTACCGCCCGCGCCGCTCGAAATATAAACCTTGGCGATATCGAGAAATTTCATGCGGCTCCAAGCGATTTTCGTTGCCGCCCGAAATCCTCGCGGGCGAGCGTCGTCAGGTGGCAATTAACGGCTTGCCCACGTGCAAGGCAATCGCGCGGTTCGCTATGCGTGAAGCGGAAGCCCAATTTCTCAAGCACATGGCCGGAGCGTGGATTGTCGTGAAACCACCCGGCCCACACCGCTTGGGCCTTCAGATCGTGGAACGCAAAACCCAGCGCGCGGCGGGCGGCCTCTGTCGCATAACCGCGGCCCCAATGGGCGCGGCCCAGCCAGTAGCCAAGTTCGAATTGCCCGTCCGAAAGCCGCAAACCCACGCCGCCGATATAGGCGCTGTCGCCTTTGCGGAAGATCGCAAAAGGCCAGACTTCGCCCTTGGCGCGGCCATCTTCCATGCGGTCGTAGAATTCGTGCGCCTGCGTTTGCGTGAAAGGATGGGCGACATTGGCTAGGTTCTTCGCCACGTCGTAATCCCCGATCATTGCGATAAGTGTGGCCCAATCCGCCCGTTCCGGCGGGCGCAAGAGCAATCTGTCCGTCTGCAATCTCATGGCATGTCCCTCTTTGCCGAGGGACAAAAAAGGGAGATGGCGGACCATCTCCCTCGCCTCATGGGCCGCCAATGGGTGGCGGCCTCAGTTCAAGGCCGCCTATTTTGCCGCCGTCTTGGCCGGCGCTTGCATCGTGTCCGCCGTGAGGACCGATACGAACGTACGGCGCTTGAAGCCGGTGTGGAATTGCACCTTGCCGCCTCGCGTCGCGAACAGTGTGTGGTCCTTGCCCATGCCGACGCCTTCGCCGGCGTAGAATTTGGTGCCGCGCTGGCGCACGATGACGTTGCCCGGCGCGATCTCCTCGCCGCCGAATTTCTTCACGCCGAGCCGCTGACCCGCCGAGTCGCGCCCGTTGCGTGAAGAGCCGCCTGCTTTCTTGTGCGCCATGGTCCTAGCCTGCCGAAATCGAAATGATCTTGAGCGTCGTGAAATGCGCGCGAGACCCGCGTTTGCGATGCGTGTTCTTGCGGCGCTTCTTCTTGAACGCGACGACCTTGGGACCGCGTCCATGTTCCACGATTTCCGCTTCCACGAGGGCGCCATCGACGAGCGGCGCACCGGATTTGGGCGCATCGCCGCCGAGCATGAGCACTTCGGCAAGTTTCAGTGTCGAGCCGACCTCGCCTTCGAGCTTCGCGACGCTGAGCACGTCGTCTTTGACAACCCGATATTGCTTTCCGCCGGTGCGGATAACCGCGAACATGATCCTGATCCTTAGGTTTTCGCGCGATTCCGCTGAAAACGGTATCCCGCGAGGCGGCGCACTATAGTCAGGGCGAGCCTTCGGTCAAGGCGAGCCAAAGCACTTCTCCTATGTCTTTTGCGGCCTCATCACCGACCCCGAAAAGATAGCAGAAGCTGAGAACATTTCAAGAACATATCTGCCGTGCCAATATTGCATATCTCTTTCATAATTCCTATTTATGAAAAGGAAACGGAATTGATATTGTAGAGGACGCGGAAACAACATGGCGGCGACGGCGGTGGCGAGCATTCTGGATGTGCTGAAGAAGCGCGGCGGGCTCAAAAGCATGGACGTGGCCAATATGGCCACCGTTTCGCCCGCCACCGTCTCACGCTGGACAAGCGGCAAGGCCTCGCCCCATCCCAAGACGCAATTGCTCATCTCGGATCTGCGCTATGTCGTGGACCGGCTCGCCGAATTCTATACGCCCGAAGAAACGCGGCTGTGGCTCTATGCGAAACATCGCCTGCTGAATGGCGAGCGCGCAATCGATCTCATCCATGCCGGCCGCGCCGATGAAGTACTGAACGTCATCGAGAGCCTGGATCAGGCGACCTATACGTGAAATGTCGCATATCGGACGCCGCGTGCATGACCGGGCGATTCTTGACGCGCTCGAAAACCGCGAAGCGATCCCGTTCAAGGGCGAAGTCTGGCGTGTGACGCGTGCGGGCGTCGATCCGTTGCGCGGTTCGAACGCGCCGGGACGCTGGAGTCCATCCGGCGAATTCGTGCTCTACACAAGTTGCGAGCGCGATGGTGCGATCGAAGAGATCGGCTACCGGCTTTCGCTCGAACCCGTGTGGCCGAGCCGTTTGAAGCATGAGCTGCATGAGCTTGCGGCGGCGACCAAACGCACATTGCGCTTTGCGGATGTGGCCGCACTCGAACCGCTCGGCGTCAATGCGGCACGATATGGGTCTTTCGCATATGAGGCGACGCAGGCGATTGCGGCGGCGGCCCACTTCCTGGGCTTTGACGGACTGCTCGTGCCGAATGCGCGTTTCCCCTGCGCCAATCTCGTCGTGTTTGTGGACGACACAAAGCCGCCTTTGACGCTCAAGAAATCCGAAGCTATCGACTGGACGACATGGCGGAAGAAGAAGGGATTGATTTAGCAAGTATGCACCGTCATGGGCGGCCTTGAGCCGCCCATCCATCGCATCCGCGTTTGCAGATGCAAAAGAGTCTTCTCGGCGCATCGACATGCGCCAGATGGATGGCCGGATTAAATCCGGCCATGACGGGCGATAGTTCAAGTATTGGAACTTTTCTCGCGGCCTCCGCGTTGTTGCCGCCGGAGGGGCTCATGACAAAATCCCGAACGATTCTTTGCGCGTGTGCCCTGGCGGCATTCATCATGCCCGCTCACGCCGATCAACCGGAACACGGTACGGTCAGCATCCTGTTCGAGAACGACATCTTCTATAAGACCGATCGCGACTACACGAACGGCGCGCAAGCGGCGTGGACAAGCGCGCCGGAAGAAACACCCAATTGGGCGGTCGATACCGCGCGCATCCTGCCCTTTTTCGAGCAGAGCGGCGAAGTGCGTGCGTCCTATGCGCTGGGCCAGAACATCTATACGCCGAGCAATCTTTCGGCCGCGAATCCACCGCCAGACCAGCGGCCTTATGCGGGTTTCTCCTACGCCTCGTTCGGACTTATCGACGAAAGCGACGACAAAAGCAGGCTCGATCAGATCGAATTACAGGTCGGTGTCATCGGCCCCATGTCGGGCGCGGAGGAAGTGCAGAAATTCGTCCACCGTCTTATCCATGACCGCATTCCGCAAGGCTGGCATTATCAATTGCGCGACGAGCCGGGCATCGTGCTCATCTACGAACGCAATGTGAAGATTCTCCCGCGCCTCACCGAAGGCCCAATCGGTTTCGATGTGGAACCGAATTTCGGGGCTGCGGTCGGCAATGTCTATGATTATGCGAGCGCGGGTGCGATGGCGCGCATCGGCTTCAATCTGCCTGACGATTACGGCCCCGTGCGTATCGAGCCGAGCCTGCCGGGCTCAAACTTCTTCGAACCGCGCAGCGGATTGGGCGCGTATATTTTCGCAGGCGTCGATGGCCGCGCGATTGCGCGCAATCTGTTCCTTGACGGCAACACGTTTGAATCAAGCCGCAGCGTGGATAAGATTCCGTTTGTCGGCGATGCGCAATTGGGGGCCGCGATCGCGTTCCGCGCGTTTCGCCTGACCTTCACGCATGTGTTCCGCAGCAAGGAATACAAAACACAACGCGCTGCCGATCAGTTCGGCGCGATCAATCTTTCGTTTCGCTACTGACGCGGCGGAATTTTCCGGCCAATCCCAACAGCGCCATTGCAATACCGATGACGACGCAGATCCATTTTGCACACGTCATCGAGAAACTGATCGAGGCGATCTGATCTGTCGGCGTAACGAGCAGCATGCTCAGTTCGAAACTGTTCTCCATCACGTCGAACACCGAACCCGCAAGTGGTGCTGCTGCAAGAAACGTCGCGATGCGGCGCAATTGGCCCGGCTTCGGCGCGAACGCCTCGCGCGCGGCAATCGCACCAAAGAACAGCGCGAAGCCGTAAAGCGGCATGAACAGGAAATCGAGACCGAGATTGAACCCGGCAAGTGCCGCATCGGGCCGGGCAATCCAGGCATTGATGACGGCCTTCACCTCCGCCGCGGTCTTGGCATGTTGCAGATCGAGCGTGCCGTAGCCCGTATGCGCCTTGAGCCTCAGGTCGAGATAGGCAAGCGCGCCCCAGACGGCCAAGGCACATAGCGTCGTCCACCCCCAGCGCGCGTTGAGCGCCTTCATCGAAATCTGCATAGGCTTTCCCCCTGACCCCGCACCCATGCTAATGCGGCGGATACCATGCGCAAGCCGCTCGACATTCTCTACAATTTCCACTGGGTCGTGCCGGGCGAGGCGGGCCGCGCGGCGCAGGCCTATATCGGCATGCTGGGCATGTTTCTGCGCGGCAACGCAATCGCCGGGCTTATCAATCTGCGTGGGCGCAACCCGAAATACAGCTGGTGGCGCAATGAGACGAAAGTGTGCGAGGCGCTCGGTGTCGTGCATCTCGATGCGATGCTCGATTCCCGCAAGCTGCCGACGCGCGCGATGCTGTCCGCGCTGTTCGAGGCATTCGACGGCGTGCCGAAACCGTTCATCGTGAAATGCTCCGGCGGGCAGGACCGCACGAGTCTCGCATCCGCGCTTTATCTCATTCATCGCGACGGATGGGGCGCGATGGAGGCAGCGCGGGCGCAATTCGCGCGATTTCCCTATTTGCATTTTCCGAAGCGGCATCAGCGCTGGCTGAAAATGTTTCTCGATTATGCGCGCATCGCTTCGGGCGAGCGGCCGATCGTCGAATGGGTGCGCGAATTCTACGAACCGCAAGCACTGGCCGAATGGCTCGATGCGAATGGCCAGCGCGATACATATAAGGAGATTTTCACACGGCCGGAGGCCAGTCGTTGGCAGTGGTGAAGATCGCCGATGGCGTAACGCTGTGGCGGGGAAAGCTCGACCGCACAGCGCAAATCGCGTTGCTGGGCGATGTGATGACGCGCGTGGCCGACGCACCATTCTATCGCCCGACTATGCCGCAAAGCGGCAAACCGTTTTCCGTTGAGGAAACAAATTTCGGATCGCTTGGATGGGTTTCGGACAAGAGCGGCTATCGCTATGCACCGACGCATCCGGTGACGGGCAAAGCATGGCCCGACATTCCGCCCGTGTTGCTCGATCTGTGGCGCGAGACGACGAACTATCCCGCGCTACCCGAATGCTGCCTCGTCAATCTCTATCGCGAAGGCGCGCGCATGGGATTGCATCAGGATCGCGACGAGGAAGCGGATGCGCCCGTGCTTTCCGTTTCGCTTGGTGATGATGCGATCTTCCGCATTGGTGGCGTGACGCGCAAAGGCGCGACGCAAAGCGTGACGCTGTCCTCCGGCGATGTGCTGACATTCGGCGGACCGGCGCGACGTGCGTTTCACGGCATCGACCGCGTGATCGCAGGCAGCTCAACCCTCATTCCAGGCGGTGGCCGGATCAATCTCACGCTCAGGAAGGTCAAAAAAACGCCCGGTCAGGGGGTCTGACCGGGCGCATGCGCCGTTACGCGCCGGGTTCCGGGAGGGGATGACCGGATACCCTTCGGAATTCGACCGTCTGGCGTGCGAGCGGGGGGGCAGTGCCTGCCGGACGACCGTCTTCCAAGGGCTAACCTATGCACGGGGGCCACATGTTTCAACTAATTTTTTCGCAATCTCGAAAATAATGAGAATTGAGATGACAGTGATAAATATGAGACATCATTAGCACCCATTTACGAAGGCGCCGAAAGCCGCTTTTCCAGGCTTCCGCGCCAGGATTGGGCAAGGCGGGGCGTTGCGATCACACGCAACCGTGCCTCGCGCGACACAGCGGGATCGAAGCGGGCAAGGAAGCTTTCACGGACGGACGGCGCGGTTTCGTCGGTTTCGATGCGCGTAAGCAAGGCATCGCATGTGGGCGCGGCTCCTTCCACAATGACGCGCAGATACCAGCCGCAGAGCCCCGCACATGTGAGCCATGCCGGCGTATGCGGTTCATGCGTATGGATCGCGAGTTTGAAACAGGGCGCGCG
>Ga0210396_10007150_pt1 | contig 10636 bp, 9 predicted proteins | sample IncBWH17OmetaG_FD_155466 | JGI IMG/M metagenome (GOLD analysis project Ga0210396, IMG submission 155466) | Forest soil microbial communities from Barre Woods Harvard Forest LTER site, Petersham, Massachusetts, United States - Inc-BW-H-17-O ... | reverse complement strand
AGAGCGACGTCGTCGGGGCGCGGAATGCTAAGCGCCATTCGGGCCTCGTGTGGGTGCCTTCAGCGAAGGGGTGAGCTGTCGTGAGCCGCGCCGTTCTCGTTCCGCCTGACTTCAATCCCGTACCCTCAGCCAGCCGCACCGTGCGCCTGGACATCAGCGAGCTTGGCCTGTCCGAGACCGGCAGGAGGGGCGCGCTCGGCATCCCGGTGCCGAGCGCCGGCGAGCCGCAGAAGAGCCTGGGCCTTGACCGGGACGCGCTTGCCCGCGGTGGTTTCGACGGCAAGCCGGGACAGGCGCTCGTGCTGCCTGAGCCGGACGGCAGGCTCCGCGTCGCCGTGGGCATCGGGGACGGCAAGACGGCCGATGCCGCTAACGGCAGGGACGCGGCGGCCGCGTTCGCCCGCGCCGCCGCCAGCGACGCCGAGCTTGTGTACCTGATCGATCCCGCGGCCGGACTCGATCCCGCCGTTGCCGCGCAGGTGGCCGTGGAGGGGATCCTGCTCGCCCGCTACTCCTACGACGCGCTTAAGGGAGCGCCCGCGGGGACGCCGGTCACGTCGATCACGCTGCTCACCGAGCCGTCGCAGCGGGACGCGGCGGCGGCCGGTGCCAGGCGCGGACTGACGCTTGCCCGGGCCACGATGCTGGCGCGCGACCTCGCCAACACGCCTCCGGCGCACCTCACCGCGGCGCGGATGGCGGACGTCGCCGTTGAGCTTGGCGCGCGGGCAGGCCTGAGCGTGGAGGTCTTCGACCGCGACGAACTGGTGCGGCTCGGCTGCGGCGGCCTGATCGGCGTCAACGGGGGCAGCGCGGACGAGCCGCGGATGGTCAGGCTCACCTACCGGCCGGCCGAGGACGCCGCGTCGCCGCACCTCGCGCTGGTCGCCGAGGGGATCATGTACGACTCGGGCGGCCTCAGCCTCAAGCCCGCGGACGCGGTCCACGCCACGATGAAGAACGACATGAGCGGCGCCGCCGCGACGCTCTCCGCGATGCTCGCGCTCGGCGAGCTCGGCTGCCGCACGACCGTGACCGGCTACCTGATGTGCACGGACAACGTGCCGTCAGGCACCGCGCTCAGACTCGGCGACGTGATCACCATCCGCGGCGGTACCACCGTCGAGGTACTGAACACCGACGCCGAAGGTCGCCTGGTCATGGCGGACGCGCTGGTGCTTGCCGCCGAGCAGCGGCCGGACGCCATCGTCGACATCGCCACGCTCACCGGCGCCTGCATGCGCGCGCTCGGTACCCGGGTAGCCGGCGTGATGGGCAGCAGCCAGCCGCTCATCGACCAGGTGCTCCGGTCGGCCGACGCGACGACGGAGCAGGCGTGGCAGCTGCCGCTCGAGCACGCTTACCGGCGGGAACTCGAGTCCGACGTCGCCGACCTGACGAACATGGGCGGCCCGAACGCCGGCGCCATCACCGCCGCCCTCTTCCTCGAGGAGTTCACTGGCGGCGTGCCCTGGGCGCACATCGACATCGCCGGCCTCGCCCAGGTGGACAAGCCTGAGTTGTGGCGCACCGCCGGCTGCAGCGGATTCGGCGCCAGGCTCCTCGCCGACCTGGCGGCCGGCTTCGTGCCGGCCTGACCCCAACGACAACACGAGGGGAAACCCATGGGGGAGAGTTCTGCCCGCGACGCCGGAACACGCGCCGCCGACGCCGACACCAGGGAGGCCACGAAGGTCCCAGGTCCCAGGGAAGCAGCGGAGCCGGAACCGCCCGACGAAGCTGCGCAGCAGGGCTCGGGCGGCTTCCTCGGCATCATCGAGCGGGCAGGCGACAAGATCCCCCATCCGGTGCTGCTGTTCCTGATCCTCTGCGCCGTCGTGATCGTCTTGTCCCAGATCCTCTACCTGACCGGCATGAAGGCGACCAGCGAAGTCGCGGTCGCGCCACCCGTGCCGACCGTGTACGTGGAAGAACCAGGATCGATCAACCCCGGATATGAGGTCAACCCGGCGCCCGGTCCTGACGCCTACCACATCGAGAAGGAGACGACCCGGGTAGCAGGACTGCTCACCGGCGACGGCGTCCGGTTCATCTTCACCTCGCCGGTCGACAACTTCAACGGCTTCGGTGTCGTGGGCGTCATCCTGGTGGCCATGGCAGGCGTCGGCGTCGCCGAGGAGGCCGGGCTGATCGGCGCGCTGATCCGCAAGCTGGTGAAGCGGGCGCCGCCGTTCACGATCACGTTCATCATCGTGCTGATCGGCATCCTCTCAAGCGTCGCCTCGGACGCCGGCTACCTGGTCCTCATCCCGCTCGGCGCCGCCGCCTTCTACAGCCTCGGCCGCCATCCGCTGGCCGGGCTCGGGGCCGCCTATGCCGGCGTCGGCGCCGCCTTCGGGGTGAACATCCTGATCACTCCGCTCGACGGCATCCTGACCAGGATCACCAACGAGGCACTGCACACGGTGAACCCGGGCCTGACACTCAACCTGACGGCGAACCTGTACTACTCGATCGGCGCCAGCCTGTTCCTCGCCGTCGTCATCACGGTCTTCACCGACCGCTTCGTGTCGCGGCGCCTCGGCAAGTTCGAGGGCACCGCGGAATCGCATGCGGATGACGTGGTCGACGCGGCGAGCGAATCGCGCGGCCTGCGCCTGGCGGGCGTCGGGCTGCTTGTCTGCGTGGGGCTGCTCCTGCTGGCCACGCTGCCGAGCTGGGGCATCCTCCGCAACCCGCAAACGGGCTCGCTTGTCAACGACTCGCCGCTCATGGAGGGCCTGCTCTTCATCATCAGCCTGATCTTCCTGATCACCGGCCTCTGCTACGGGCGCGGCGCGGGCACGATGAAGACCAGCAACGACGTGATGAACGCGGTCACGAAGACCTTCGCGGGCCTGGCGGGCCTGATCTTCATGATGCTGATCATCGCCCAGTTCATCGCCTACTTCAATTACAGCAACATCGCCACCGTGGTGGCGATCCAGCTGGGCGACGTGCTGCACAGCGCGAACATCGGCGGGGTGTGGCTGCTGATCCTGTTCGTCCTGGTGATCCTGCTGCTCGACATCATCATTCCCGGCGCCATCCCGAAGTGGGCGATCTTCGCGCCGATCTTCGTCCCGCTGTTCTACCGGCTCGGCATCGGCGCGCAGACCGTGCTCGCCGCGTACCGCGTCGGCGACTCGCCGCTGACCGTGGTCACGCCGCTGATGGTGTACCTGCCGTTCATCGTGATCGTCTCGCGCCGGTACAAGAAGGACGCGGGGATCGGGACGGTGATCTCGCTCATGCTGCCCTACGCGGTGGTGGTCGGGATCGCGTCGCTGCTGTTCTTCCTGGCCTGGTACGGACTCGGCATCCCGCTCGGCCCCGGTGCGCCGGTCAGGCTATGAGCGCGCCGGTCAGGCTATGAGGCCGGCCACGCGGCACGGCGACGCCTACGTCTCGACCGGGCACCTGCCGGTCAGGCAGGACGTGCGGGCCGCCGTGGACGAGGCCCACGAGACCTACCGCGGGGTGCGGGCCGGCCACGTCTCCGACGTGTATCCGGCACTGTCCCGCGTAGACCAGAAGTCGTTCGGGATATGCCTCGCGGGTGTGGACGGCAGCGTGTACGCCGCGGGCGACGCGGGGCAGGCGTTCACGATCATGAGCGTGGCCAAGCCGTTCGTGCTGGCCCTGGTTTGCGCGGCGCTCGGACCCGAGCAGGCGCGGAAGAAGATCGGGGTGAACGCGACCGGCCTGCCGTTCAACTCGCTCGCGGCCGTCGAACGGGGCAGGGACGGGGTCACGAACCCGATGGTGAACCCGGGCGCGATCGCCGCGACCAGCCTGCTGCCTGGCGACAGCGCGGACGCCAAGTGGGAGTGCCTCGCCCGCGGGCTGTCCGCGTTCGCCGGGCGTCAGCTGAAGGCGGACGAGGAAGTCTACGCCAGCGCCGCCGCGACGAACCAGCGCAACCAGGCGATCGTCGCCCTGCTGCAGAGCTATGGCCGGGTCTACTGCGATCCGGCGGTGGCGCTTGACCTGTACACGCGGCAGAGTTGCCTGACCGTCACCGCGACCGACCTCGCCGTCATGGGCGCGACGCTGGCCGACGGCGGGCTCAACCCGGTCACCGGCGAGCAGGTGACCAGCGCGGTCGCCTGCCGGTGCGCGCTGGCGGTCATGGCGAGCGCCGGCCTGTACGAGACCTCGGGCGACTGGCTGTACGAGGTCGGCGTCCCGGCCAAGAGCGGCATCGGCGGCGGCATCGTGACCGTGGCGCCTGGCAAGGGCGGCCTCGGCACGTTCGCACCGCCGCTTGACCGCGCGGGCAACAGCGTCCGCGGGCAGCTGGCGGCCAGGTTCCTGTCGCGCAGGCTCGGGCTCAGCCTGTTCGCCTCTAGCCCGGCGGACCGGGCCGGGACCGTGCCACCCCAGTCAAACTCAGCCAACCGCTGATCCAGAACGACTTGTGGTTACTCCGGTACCCCCCGCTTGACTCCACGCGCGCGGCGGCGTACCAGGCAGCGCGCGTCAGCAGGTGTTCGACACGGCCGTCACCAGGCTGTTCCCCGCGGTGACGACCGAACCCGCCGCCGCGGCGAGCGCGGTGAGCGTCCCGCTGTTCAGGTTGGCCCTGGCCGCGCTGAGGCTGGAGCTCAGCTTGGACAGCGCGTTCGACATGCTGGTGATCTGGGGGGAGAACTGGCCGTGGGCGTCGCTCTTGACCACGTTGAACTGCTGCTGGATCTTGGTGAGCTGGGCGGAGACCGCCGAAGTGCCGCCCGCCGTGATGTTGATGTCCTTCAGGCCCACGATGTCGTCCTTGAGCTTGGTCGCGCTCGCGCAGAGGGCCGTTTTGCCGCTGGCAGTGGCGCTGGCAGCCGCGCTGCTGGCGGGCGCGCTGCTTGCTGGAGCGCTGGTGGTGGCGGGACTGCTGCTGCTGGTGCTGCTGCAGCCAGCGAGGACCGCCGCGGCCACGGCGCCGGCGGCACACAGCGCCTTGCATCCCCTCGCGATCATGCCTGCAGCATGTAAGACCTCGGTGCCTGCCGCGTCACCCGCGCCGGGTGAAGGCCAGGTAGTACAGGCCGGGCCCGCTGCCGGCACGCCAGGACCGGTGACCGCCGCGGTCAGGGAGACGAGCGAGCGCACACGGGCTGCACGCCAGGACCGGTGACCGCCGCGGTCAGGGAGACGAGCGAGCGCACACGGGCGGCACGCCAGGACCGGTGACCGCGGCGGTCGGGGATCAGCCGCGGAAGGCGGTGCGGTAGGCGGTCGGGCTGACGCCCACGGCCTGATGGAAGTGGCGGCGCAGCGTGGTGGCCGTGCCCATGCCGCACCGCGCGGCGACCTGCTCGACCGAGGCCTCCGTGCGCTCGAGCAGGTCCTGAGCGCGGGTGATGCGCTGCTGGTGCAGCCAGCCGAGCGGGGTCAGCCCGACTTCCGCGCGCATCCGGCGCGCGAGCTGGCGGGCGCTCATTCCCGACTCCCGCGCGAGGTCCTGCACGGTGAGCGGCTCGTCGAGGTGGGCCCGGGCCCAGTCAAGCGCGGGCCCGAGCCTGTCGGTCACCCGCGGGTCGGGCGGCGGTGCGATGAACTGGGCCTGCCCGCCGCGGCGGTGCGAGGCCACGACGAGGCGCCTGGCCAGTCCGTTCGCGGCGGAGGCGCCGTGGTCGCGCTGGACGAGGTGCAGGCAGAGGTCGAGCGCCGCGGTCTTTCCCGCCGACGTCAGCACCTGCCCGTCGTCGACGTAGAGCACGTCGGCCCGCACGTCGACGCGCGGATAACGCCGAGCGAGCTGCTCGGCGTGCATCCAGTGCGTGGCCGCGCCGCGCCCGTCGAGCAGCCCCGCGGCGGCCAGCACGAACGCCCCCGTGCACAGCGCGGCGATCCGCACGCCCGCGTCGTGCGCCGCGCGCAGCGCCGCGAGCAGGGCCGGGTCCGGCTGCCCGTCGAGCTCATTGGTGGACGGGACCACCACGGTGTCGACCCTGTCCAGCTCCGCGAACCCGCGCGCGGGGAACCCGGGCAGCCAGGGAGACGGTGAACCGTCAGGCGTGCAGGCGATGAGCTCGTACCAGGTGCCGGTGGGCGAGAGATCGGACCGGTCGACCCCGAAGACCTCGGCCGCGATCGCCGTCTCGTAGAGCATCGCGTCCTCGTGGAGGGCGAGCCCGATCACATGGCGCATGTCGCGAATTGTACGCATCATGTCAGATCGGTCACTCGCGCCGGGGCTGGCCACCTGCTGGAATTACTGCCATGGAGAGAAACGTGCTGGTCTACGGCGCCTACGGGCACACCGGACGATTCGTCGTAACCGAACTGCTGCGCCGCGGGCTGACGCCGGTCCTTTCCGGGCGGGACCCGGCAAGGCTCGGCCAGATGGCGGGTGAGTTCCCCGGCCTGGAAGTGCGGCAGGCGACCGTGGATGACTCCGGGTCGCTGGCGAATGCCGTCCGCGGCACCGGGGTGGTGGTGAACTGCGCCGGCCCGTTCCTTGACACCGCCGTCCCTGTCGCGGCCGCCGCCGTGCGCGCCGGCGCGCACTACCTGGACATCACCGCCGAGCAGGCGGCGGCCCAGGCGGTGTACCGCGCGCACGAGGAGCTTGGCTGGCCCGACGACGTCGCGGTCATCCCGGCGATGGCGTTCTACGGCGGGCTCGCCGACCTGCTGGCGACCACCGCGATTGACGAATGGGCCGCCGCGGACGAGATCACCGTCGCCATCGGCCTTGACCGGTGGTGGCCGACCGAGGGCACCAGGACCACCGGCAGGCGCAACACCGCGACCCGCCTGGTCGTCGACGGCGGCCGTCTCGTCCCCGTCCACAGCCCGGCGCCAGTTCGCGACTGGGACTTTCCCGCGCCGCTGGACCGCCAGGTGGTGACGGGCATGCCGTTCGCCGAGATCGTCACGATGGCGCGTCACCTGGCGGCGTCGAGAATCGGCACCTACCTCTCGGCGGTCGCGCTTGACGACATTCGGAACCCGGCGACACCCGCTCCCCAGGCCGTCGACGAGGACGGCCGCTCGGCGCAGCAGTTCGTCGTCGACGTCGTCGTGCGCCGCGGTACACAGGAGCGCCGGATCTCGGCCGCCGGGCGCGACATCTACGCGGTCACGGGGCCGCTCGTCGCCGAGGCGGCCAGGCGGCTCATGGACGGCCGCGCGAAGGTGCGGGGCGCGGCCGCGCCGGGAGAGGTCTTCGCCGCCGCGGACTTCCTGCGCGCCCTGAGCCCAGGTCAGAAGGCCGGGCCGACGCTGCAGGTCACCGGGACCGGCTGGGCGGGGTCCAGCGCGTCGCGGACAAGTTGCGCGACATCGGGGTCGTAGGCGAGGCCGATGTGCCCAACCGGGTCGAGCGGGCAGAAGTCCTGGACGGTCTCGTTGCTGACGCCTGGCTCGTGGACGAACTCGGTGCCGTACGGGGTGACCAGCTCGTCGCGGGTTGACGCGATGATCGTGTAGGCGATGCCCGGCTGAGTCACCGGTCCGGTGTTGAGGCTGGTCACCAGGCTGCTCCCGGTGGTCAGCGCGGAGCATGCGGGGCACCCGGCGGCGATGATGGCGTCCGTCAGCGGGCTGACACCGAGGTCGTCGCCGATCGTCACCAGGCTGGCGAGCGTGGTGCCGTGGGTGGGCGGGGCCAGCGCGACCACGCGCGCGATGGACGCGGCCTCGCCCGGCACGAACTTCGGCCCGTACAGGGCCTGGAAGCCGCCTTCAGAGTGCCCGACAAGATCGGCCTTCGCGGCCCCCGTGGCGGCGAGGACCTGGCCGATGAAGGCGTGGATCTCGGTGGCGGACTCGGGGATCGGCGTGAGCCCGCCGACCGGGATGCCGGGAATGGCCTCGCCGTAGGTGGGCGCGTAGACGCAGAACCCCGCGGACGCGAGGTAGGGGCCGAGGGTGGAGAAGTTCCCCGGGCCGTTGCCGCCGAGTCCGTGCAGCAGCACGACCGGGTCGGGGTGAACGGCCGACGGGCGGCAACTCCAGTCGTTGAAGCCGGCGCTTGGCGCGGTGGCGGCGCGCCCGGTGGCCTGACTGGTCGCAAGGGCGGCGAGGCAGATAGTGCCGACGAGGATGAAGCGGCGAAGCCAGCGCGAGCGCATCGGGGATCTCCGGGGGGCGCGAAGGGAAGGACTGCCCCAGCTGAGCACGACGCCGACTCCGTATCAGCCTTCTTGCCGGCGATTGGTCATTAATGACCAGCCGGTTTCCTGCGGATAGGGCGGAATTTGGGCGCATTGTCCGCAGGAAGCCATTCCCGTTGCGCCGCCGGCCGGACAGGGTGAGGACAAAGAAACGGGCCGTGGCCTAATCTCGTGGGTGTGACATCGGATCTGATGGGTGTGACACCGGCCAGCGAGGCGGCGCGCCGCTCAGCGCGGCGAGTCGCCGTTTCCGGGCATCGCGGCCTGCCCGGCCCCACCGTGGACCTGGTTAGCGGGGCCATCCGCGCGGCCCTCGCCGGGTCCGGTGACGACGTGACCGGCATTTCGTGCCTCGCCGACGGAGCGGACCTGATCTTCGCCCGCGCGGTCACCGAGCTCGGCGGCAGCCTGGAAGCCATCATCCCCGCCGGCCAGTACCGCGACGGCCTGCCCGCGGACTCCCATCCCGAGTACGACCGGCTGCTCGCCGAGGCGGCGGCGGTCCGCCAGCTGCCGTTCGCCGAGCCCACGTCCGAGTCCTACATGGCCGCGAGCAAGCTCATGATCGACACCGCCGACGAGCTGTACGCCGTCTGGGACGGCCGGCCCGCCCGCGGCTACGGCGGAACCGCCGACGTGGTCGCCTACGCCCACGAGCTCGGAAAGCCGGTCCACATCATCTGGCCGGCCGGCGCCAAGCGCGACTAGCGGCCGTCACCCGCCGAGCTGCGCTGAGCTGGATTGAGCGACAAAGGGTTTCCTGGCATCGGTCTTGTGCGTCAGCGATAAACGCGATTGACGCGTGTGGCAATCGTGGTGATGAGGTAGGGGTGAGCGATGCCATCTGATTACTTTCAGTATCTGCCTTGTCGCGCTCAGAATAAAAGTGGCTCGCGGCATCTTCCAACGCATTGATGTCGGTGATATAAAAATTTTACGCGCGCATGCTGTAATCATCGAATAACTGGGAGTGACTAGTGCGTCCATCCCGCATGCTCGCCATTGGCGTTACCGCGCCAGCCCTGGGGCTCGCCGCCGCAATGATCGGAACGGGAATACCCGCCCAGGCCGCCTCGGCGGTCCATTACGTCGCTCTCGGCGACTCCTACTCCACGGGGGTCGGTGCGGGCGGCAACAGCGGATCCTGCGGCCAGAGCCCCAACGCCTATCCCGCCCTGTGGGCGAAGGCCAACTCTCCCGCGTCGTTTACCTTCGCCGCCTGCTCAGGCGCCACGACAAGCGACGTCATCAACAGCCAGCTTTCCTCGCTCAGCGCGTCGACCACCCTGGTCAGCATCACGATCGGCGGCAACGACGCCGGCTTTTCCTCGATCATGGAAACCTGCGTGCTGAAGTCAACAAGCTCGTGCGAGAGCGTTGTCGCCTCCGCCGAGAATTACGTCACAAGTACGCTGCCTGGCCGGCTCAATACCACGCTGACCGACATTCGCTCCCACGCGCCGAACGCCAAGATCGTCGTTCTCGATTACCCCGACTTCTACGACCTCAGCGCCTGGCTTTGCATCGGCTTGTCCCGCGCCGACCACCAGGCACTCGACACGGGCATCAACGACCTGGACGGCGTGCTCCAGGCCGCCGCGGCGAGAAACGGCGACACGTTCGCCGACGTGCGCGCCCAGTTCTCCGCCCACGAGCTTTGCAGCGGCTCGTCCTGGCTGAATTCCATCACCCTCCCCATCGCCAACTCTTACCACCCGACCACCGCCGGCCAGAAAGACGGCTACCTCCCCGCCTTCACCACCGCGGCCGCCAAGCCCGGCCAGTAACCAGAGAATCTCACCTCACACCCAAGGCCGTTGTCTTAGACGCTCCCCGCCCGCGCGCCGGCCAGACACCGCCCGTTTCGTCCTGTTTGTCCGGGCGGCACCGCGGCCTGGACCATGATCATGTGGATTCCGCAGCTAATAAGCTGCTGAATCCACATGAAAAGCGAAATCACGCTCGATCAGGCCGCAGCCTGCGCCCGAGCGCCGTGCCCCGCGCGCGGGCGCCGCGCCCCAGCCCGCCCACGGCCCTCACGGTCACCAGGCGCCACTTAGTCCACGGCATTAGCACCACACGAGCCCTCTCTTCGAAGTCTCCGCGCTGCGCGGGGCTTCCTCGTTAATCACCGAACCAGACCATTGCCCAGCCGCGTTCCCACCAGGCACTTAGGCAAGGATCGCGTCACGCGCGCGCCCGCGCGGGAACGCGCCCGCGCGGGAACGCATTCCGTGGCTTAGCCGTCGGTGAGCCTGAGGCACAGGCTCTTCGTTCGCTCGATGTAGTGACGCGCCTTCGCCGGGTCAGGCGCGCCGTTGAGGAACACGTGGCTGAGCATGACGGTGGTGTCGAGCCGGTAAACCGCCTGTCGCGGGGTCAGCGAGGTCAGCGAGGTCAGCGGAGTCAGCGGGGTGAAGCTGCCGGGGTCTCCGTAGCCGGCGAGCGCGGCCGGAGTGAGGCTGCCGTACTCTGCGGCACGCGCCAGGTCCAGGGCCGGATCGCCGATGAGCGCGTTGGAC
>Ga0210396_10007149_pt1 | contig 10637 bp, 13 predicted proteins | sample IncBWH17OmetaG_FD_155466 | JGI IMG/M metagenome (GOLD analysis project Ga0210396, IMG submission 155466) | Forest soil microbial communities from Barre Woods Harvard Forest LTER site, Petersham, Massachusetts, United States - Inc-BW-H-17-O ... | reverse complement strand
GAGCGCCGAAATGTTGATGGAGCCGGGACCGTCCACCATGCGCCCGCACACGAGCCTCGATGACCTCGAAGGTCAGTTTCAGAGCAGTGGAATCAGCACGGCGATCCTCACCACACCCACGGGCGAGCTGATCGGCGTGGTGCGCAGGTCTGACCTTCCCAAACCGTCGTCGTGATCAGGCCTTCCCAAGCCGTTGCAGTGGTCTGACCTTCCCAAGCCGTCCTGATCAAACCTCCCATGCCGTTGCAGTGATCAGGCCTTCTAAGCCATCCGGACAAATCTGGCACGAGCACACTTGCGAGCTATGGGCTGGATCGTTCTCCAGTGCCAAACAACGCACGCGAGGGAGCATCGTCTCCCTGTCCATTTAATCGCCAGCTCCCTACAGAAACAGTTCCAGATTTTCGATAAGGTAGCTGGCCGCTGACTCTAGCCTCTGGCCAGGGAGGAACAATGGGTACCTTCTACATCAGTGACGATATGGCTTACGACGAGGACGTCGTGGTGCTGACGGTGGGCGGGGAGATCGACTACTCGGCCAGTCCACGCCTCAAGCATCGCATCACCGATCACCTCAAGTCCGACGGGCGACATCTGGTGCTCGACCTTTCGTGGACGACTTTCATCGACTCCACGGCCATCGGCGTTCTGATGGGAGCCGCCAAGCGTATGCATGAATCGGATCACGGAACGCTGGCGGTTGTCTGCTCGCACGAGAAGGTGCTGCAGATCTTTGAGATAAGCGGCCTTGACAGTGTGATCACGCTGTATGGCACCTGCGATGAGGCCATCTCCGGGCTGGCCATGACTGGCTGAGAATGGAGAGCAGAGCCGAGCCGGACGCTGAATCGCCGGTTGCGGACGAGCTGCGTCTGCCGGCTTCAAAGTCGGCGTTGGGACCTGCGCGCAGATATGTAGAGGAGACCGCCGCGGCATTTGGCTTCGATGGCGGCGACTGTTATGAGTTTGCTTTTGCCGTCAACGAGGCGGTCACCAATGCGATCAAGCACGGGTGCGGTGACGAAGAGGGAACCATCTCCCTCAGCGCCGTGACAGACGCAGATCGCCTGATGTTCGTGGTGCGCGACTACGGAACGTTCTCCACCCCGTCGCCGGGCGCCGGCACAGGCCTTGAGCAAGGTAGGGGACTGGCCCTCATGGTCAGCTTCACCGACGAGGTTCGTGTGAGCGCAAAACCTGGATGCACCGTCGTCTGCCTCTCCAAGGCCCGTGCCTGAACGATCACCCGATAGAAGGGCTGCTCGGCAAGTCGCGAGGAGGGGAGGGTCCAACGGCGCTCGCAAGGTGGCGAGCTGCCTGCTCGCGATTCTGCTCACCTCAGCCTGGACAATCGAGAACGCAGGCACCGGAGCGGCAGCTGCCTCCACGACAGCGACGTCGGACACAGGTTTGCTCAGCGTCTCGGCGCTTCACACCTCGCTGATCGGCATATCCATCTCGAGTTCGTCCTCCTCGAGTTCGTCCTCCTCAAGCGCGTCCTCCTCGAGCCCGCCGCTGATCGGCGTGTCGTTGCCGGGCTCCTCCACGGAAGCTCCGCTGGTGAGCGTGTCGCTACCAGACGTGCCTACCGGCAGCAACCCCTCCCAGCCCTCGCCCACGGCCGGCGAAACCCCGGCCGGGGAAACGTCTGGAGGGGACAGTACCTCCAAGCCTCCCGCGGGCGCCTCCCCCGTCACGCCGGGCGAATCTGCTTCCACGCAGACGCCAGATGTCTCCTCAGAGGCCTCCGGCAACGCGGCGCAGGATCCCACGGCTTCTGCGGCCAGCAGCGTTCCGGGATCGGCTGCCAGCGCCGCGAAAGCTGTGGACAGCGGCTCGCGCTCCTCGCAGGGGGAACAGCCGCAGTCGCCTTCCTCAGAGAGATCCCGCGCTCACAAGCGGGGGCGCAATCCCGTCAAGCGCTCGGTCCTCATACCCGTCTCAAAGGGGAAGCCCGGAGTGGGGAGCGCTGTGGGGGCGGCTTCCCGGAGTGAGCCCTCGAGCCCCGGTCGCGCCCCCTCACACTCCCAACCGGAGTCAGGCGCTCATCACAGCAGCGACCCGCTGGCCACGCTCGGTAGGCATGTGCCTCTTCCGATACCCGTGCCGGACTGGAGCAAGCCGATCATCCTGGCTCTGCTTGTGCTGGCGATCTGGCTCGGCCTCCGTTCGCGCCTTGCGGTGAGCCGTGCTCGTCGCCTGGAAAACCAGCGTGTCGCTCTTTTGCAGGACCTGGGGGTCATGCAGGCGGCGCTCGTGCCCGCGGTTCCTCCCCGGCTTGAGGGCCTGGCTGTCTCTGTCGCCTATCGACCCGCCGACGGGCCTGCAGCCGGCGGCGACTTCTACGACCTGTTCATCACACAGGCGGGGAGGGTGGCGATCATCCTTGGTGACGTCTCGGGCCATGGCCGCGAAGCCCTGACGCAGGCGGCGCTCACCCGCTACACGCTCCGTGCATACCTTCAGGCGGGCCTGGAACCACGGGCGGCGCTTGCGCTTGCCGGCCAGGCACTGGCCGATCCCGCGATCGAGCACTACGCCACCGTTGCGGTGGGCATATACGACTCGCAGCGCGGCCTGCTCACCTACTCGCTCGCCGGCCATCCTCCTCCGATCCTGCGCGGCGTGCAGGCGCCCGAACCACTCACGATCTGCTCCTCCCCGCCAGTCGGCTGGTGCACGCCGACGGGTCGCCGCCAGAGCACGATCTCCCTTGCCAGTGGCTCGGAGGTGTGCTTCTTCAGCGATGGGCTGATCGAGGCGCGCTCCCCAGATGGGCTACTCGGTCGCACGCGCCTGGGTGAGATTCTAGGCGGATTGGGGCCGATGCCGGCGGCCACGGATCTGCTCGCAGGGGTCAGGGCAGCAGCCCCTCAGGCGCCGGACGACATGGCTGCGTGCATCCTCTCTCCCATCTCAACGGTCGAGATCCCGCCTATGCACCTAGAGGAGTTGGAAGTGGACGCGGGCGCCCTCAAGGGAGACTCGGTGGAGCGCTTTCTCAATGCCTGTGAGCTCTCCCCGGCGCAGGTGTTCCAAACGATCGAGTCGGCAGGCGGTATCGCAGCTGCAGATCGAACAGCTCTGATAAGGGTGGCGCTTGGACCCGACGGCTCGGCTGCCCTCGTCGAGCCTGTGAGCCTGAACACCTCACAAGGGGCGCTGCACGACAGAAGTCCGACCCGACAGGCGCTTCTTCCAGCACAACCCTGACGATCGGATGATTCTGAAGATGGTCCGTTAGACCCACTCACATCCCATCTCTCTGCCTGTCCAGTCGTACCTAAATTTGAATGACATGAACGTGGCGCATCTTTGCGCTGCGAGCACAATGACGCGCGTCTGCCTTCAGGCAGACATTGAAAACTTCAGCGTTCCTAGAAACCTATAAAAACCGTCACTGGTTCTACGGTCGGCAATCGTGTACCGTTAGTCACTTTCTCATGTCAAATGACCTTGGACCGTGGACCTCGGACCTATGACCCAGAACCTACAACAGCGGTCGGATGCCTCATTGCGAGCTATGCGAGCGCTCTCGAAGGCAGTGTTCGGCGGCGCTCAATACAGGGTCGAGATCGGTGCGGCGATCGCGGATCTCGACGAATTCAAGGACATCAACGCGAGCGCCCTTGCCAAGCAAACAGGCATCTCCAAGCAGTCTGTGGGGCACGAGCTGCGACTTCTTGAGAGCGCCGGTCTGATCGTGCGAACCGCGGCCGCCGAGGACAGTGCGAGGAAGGTTTATTTCACACGCAGTGAGTCCGCTTACTGGGACTGGTGCCGTGAGGCGCGCACGAATGCCACAGCCATGCTTGCGCGGAAGGCACCATATTGAACCAGTTCGACAGCAGCATCGACCTACGCAGCAGGGGCGAGGGCATGTTCTGGGCTGGACTGGGAATCGCCATTCAAGTCAGCGGCTTGCGTGGCGAGCTGATTGCCCTATTCGCATGGTCGGCGGTCGGCTTCGGTGCGATCCTGTTCGCGTTTGGCTCGCCAGGCCTATTCCATGGAGGCGACAGGCTCAAACGCCCCAAACGTCAGCGGTCGCGCAACCGCTCCATTGGCCTCCAGGCTCAAGGGCTTGGCGATCGGATCGTCCAGTTCAAGCGCAGTCGTGACTCCGAGGAGCCTCGCTTTCTGCTTCCCCCAGACACCTCGCCGTTGCGTCCGCGTCAGCGAGGACATGAGGCCCATTTGCGCTTGGAAGCCCTTGCCCGCTACTGGCATGAGACGGTGTCTCTTTATAGGCGCGAGCATGCTGCTGACGCCCGGGCGCTCCTGCAGGTGCTGAGAGCACAAGGAATCCTGGGCGAGGAAGAGGCCAACCGGCTCTGTCGGCCCAACGATCCGCAGGCAATCGAATCTGTCGGCCTTCGTCTCATCGAACTCGGCGATCTGCTGACACGTAAGCGGCTTGATGCCGCGTAGGGCGATCGTAGGCCGGCAACCGCAAACCTACGAAGCCGCTAGAGCCGGAGCTCCCTCGGGGCGCGCGCCGCAGGCCCACCTGCTCGCCATCCAAGGGCAACTCGATCATCGCCAAGCTCCCACGCCCTCGAGAACAAATGGAGCTTCACCTGCTGGGGGACGAGCGCGAGGGAATCGCCCGCACGTGATGGCGTCGACTTGATTTGCTCGCCCTCTTGCGACGCGGTTTGTGTTTGACGGTCTTGTGCCTTGGGCAGTTGGTGGTGGTGATGGGGGTGGATTGTTTGATGACAGTGCCATTCTGAGCAGTGAACGCAGTGGGCATCTTTAGCTTGGTCTTGCACAGGTTGCCGTTGGCTGCAAGCGCTGAGAACTTGCCTTGGGGCAGCGTCAGTTCGAAGCTGCCGACCGGGGCATCGGGGACCATCGCGAACGTGCTGCTAGTGATTCCGGCTTCGCTGATGAACGTTTCACCGTGCAGGTCTATCGTGACGCCGTACCCTTGGAGTACGAGAATCAGCTCGGGGAAAGCTTTCCTGTTGTCAATAGGTCTTGTACGCGCCGCTGTTTGCTGAGCAAATATGCTGGAGCGTCTTACACATGTCCAGCGCCGCTCAGCCCGGCGGCCGAGCCATCAGGTCCAGCGCCCGAGGCGCGGGGGCGCTGCGCCTCGCAGTGACAACTACCGCAACCGTGCTCGCCCGGATTGGCCGCCCCAGGCGCTCATGGAGAGCGTGATTCTCGTGCCCGAGGGCGTCACGCTGACCAGGTGAGAGTCGTGCCCAGAATGACATCGTGCGGAGCAGAGCGCCCAACTCGTCGGCGGTGTGCTCGATCAGGGTCGGCACGGTCGCGAGCTGCAGATCCTCGAAGAGATCAGCTGCGTAGTCACGTCCTATGTCGTAGCTCCCCAGCCAGGCCCAAGCTTCCGCAACGTTTCGACGGCGCTCCTGCACGCCCGCAATCGTGCAATCGAGGTCGCGGTAGGTGGGCCAGGTCGCGGCGATCTCCGGTGCGTGCCTGCGCAGGGCCGACAGTAGAGCCTCTTGATCGTCGACGCTGCGCTGCTCCTGAAGGCCGAAGTACTGGAGTAGGGCGAGCGTCCCGCCGGGAGCAAGTGCAGTGGCGATCTTCTGCCAGCTCAGATCGGGGTCAACCCAGTGGATTGCAGACGCCGAGAACACCGCCCCGTAGCTCTCACGAGGTAGTTGCATGTCCTCGAGCCGCGCGTGGACGAACTCCACATCGCCCGCATCTTTCAGGTTCTCCTCGGCGACACGGATCAATTGGTCTCCAGGCTCGAGTGCAGTGACGCGCAGCCCTCGTGCGAGGAGACTGCGCGTCAGCTGACCGGTCCCGCATCCGATCTCAAGCACCCGGTTCCCATCCCTGATAGCCGCCAGCTCGCATGCTTGGTCGACCAGCGCATCCGGATAGGTCGGGCGATTACGGTCGTACTCGATCGCAACCTCGTTGAAGACCTTGCCGTAGCTCCGTGCGAGTGTCCCGTCGCTCATGCCCGAAACGTACACACTCGCCTGGTTTCCGGCGGATTCCGGGGGTTTGGGCCAAACGTCATGGGTTTGGGCCAACGAGCCGGTCCTCGTTGTCGGCCCAACCGCGGGGGCGCTCGAGCGGGTGGAGGGGCCGTACGGGCGCAAAGAGCCGTACGGCTTGACGCTTATGACTGGGGCGCCTTGACTAACTTCCCTCTAGCGAAGCCTCGACCGTGACACCGATCCCCTCGGTGCGCATGCCCAGCCTTTCCATGCACCGCTTCATCGCCGTTTGGGCCACCACCTCCAGGTGTGGCTCCTCGACGCCCGCCACGCGTCCCCACATTCGGCAGATAATCCCGCTCAGCACGGCGTCCGTACCGTCGTCGGTCTTGCCTGAGAGTGTCAGCGTTACGTAGCTGACAAGCTCGCGAGCCTGGGTGCCTTCCTCGAGGAGCTGCCTGGCGACGAGCCAGGTGAAGACACTGCCGATCGCTCCGGCGAGCAGCTCGCCTGGCGATGTCGCCAGTGGATCAGTGACCTCGGGATCCACGTGAAACGAGAGCCGAGGCGCGATCGAATGGCTTCCGACAATCAGGCGCGGTGCGCCGTCAGGCGGATGGCTCAACCACCTGATCGTGGCCTCTCGTTTCAGTGCGGTCATGGACCCTTCTCAGCGCTCCGGCGCGACCAGAACAGGGCGCCCGGCGTGCGCGAGCACCACGTGCGAGACGCTGCCGAGCAGCGCAGAGGCGACCGCGCCGAGCCCGCGGCGACCGCACACGATCAGCCGTGCGTCGAGCTCGTCGGCGATCTCGATGATCCTGCGTCCTGCGCCTTCGGTCGTCTCCTCCACGCGGGGGCTTGCGTCATAACCGTGGGCACGTGCGCGCTCCACCCCCTCATCAGCGGCGCCACCGGCCAACTGTGCCTGCTCCTCGTCGACGCGCTCCTCGTCGCTCAGGTAGCCGATGCCGAACCCCCCGGCCCGCGCCAACAGCACCGCCGCTGGCTCCCAGACCGTCAGTACGACCGCAGGCGCGGGATGGGCGACAAGCTCCGCGGCGGCGGCCATCGCCGCCCGTGACCCCTCCGACCCGTCGTAGCAGAACAACACCGGTCCAGGCATGGAGTCTCCTCAGAATGATCGTCTACACGTGCACAGACTCGACATCCTAGGCGCTATAGCCAGGCAGAGCGAGGCGCGGCCGCCGGGTTTGACTCCGACCCTGCTGCTCGAGACGAAGGCGAAGGACCTGAGGCTGCGGCGCCTGCGCGACCAGCTCGGCGAACGCAACTGGCGCTGGGAGGAGGCCGTCGCTCGCGCCTCAGTCCTTGGAGGTCAGCTCGCGGAGGAAGCCAGGGAAGCGACCGGCCCCGAAGTCAAAGTAACGCGCCCAGTCGGGGACGATGCTGATCCGCGCCATCCGGTCGTAGGTTTCGCGGCAAGCCTCTTCGAAGGCGGCGAGCTCATCGCCCTCCATCGACTTCGCCGCTGCCTCGAGGTACTCCGGCACCACGCCGTCGAGGACCTCGATCTCGGCCTCGCCGCGCAGCAGCAGGGAGCGCGCCGGGCTCGGGGTGTCAATCGTCAGCGCCACCCGCGGCCGGGCGCGGAGCGCCGCGAACTTCGGCGCGGTCGGGTGCGTGGCGAGGACCACCGCCTGGCCGGTCCAGAGGAAGCCGATCGGGATCACGCGCGGCGTGCCGTCGAGTCCGTCGTAGGCGAGGCGGGCGAGCGTCGCCGTACGCAGGATCTCCTCCCCGGCGTCGAGCTCGGCTTTCAGTTGGTCGGCATTTGCCTGGGTCACTTCGGTCCTCCTTGTCCATCATCAGGGCTCGGGTTACGCTCGAAATTCGCGGCGAGGGGCGGGTTCGCGGTGCGACACAATATTTCTACCGCTCGCCAGCCAAGGCCTCCGCATCAGATACACGTCATCAACGGCAACGCTTTAGACCTGGCCCGACAGGGTCGTGGCCCTAAACCCCACGGCCCACCGGCTAGGAGAGGGTGAGAGGCGGACTTGAACCGCCGGCACCTCGGTTTCAGTCTCGATCCGACGAGGCCGGAAACTAGCCTATTTGCAGAGCTTTCGCTAGAGAAGGCCCGCCGGGCAGCTGGCGCGTGCGCTTCTCTCCCCACTCCACTTCGCGCGCCTCTACGCCAGCAAGACGCATTCACCGCCCCGCACGCCTGGCCATGATCAAGCTCAAAGCAAAGATCCACAACACCCCAGGTGCTCCGCCGATCACGTCCAGTCCGCCACCAAACTGGGTGAAAGAGCCGTGGGAGAACAGCGGGATCGCGCTCGCCAGCAACACGACGGCACAGGCCGCGCCAACGCAAACGAGCCAGCGCGCCAGCAGCCCAGTGCGCGACGCGGCGAGCGAGACCGCGATGATGAACGTGGCGAGCGGGAACTTCGTCAGCTCGATCGCGGCGTTACCTCCGTCGGTCAGCGCCCGCACGGTCGAGAGGCTGGAGAGGCCGCTCTCCCTGGCGACCTTGTAGGTAGCACCGTAGTAGAGCAGCATCCCGAGCACCCCGAGCGCAATCGCGAACAGGCCACCGGCGAACGCCGTGTCGGCGAGCTGTGTCTCCGCACCGTCGCTCGCGCTGATCAGCCAGGATCGGGCGGTAGCGAAGAACCAGATACCGAGCATCAGCGCGAGCCCGGCGAGATACATCCCGCCAAGGATCCTGCCGTGCGCGCCGACCAAGATCGAGGCGACCTCCGCAGAGCTGTCGCTCGCCTTGGGCGGCGCTCCGAGATCGAACAGCGCGAGGTTGAAAGCCACGATGAACAGGGCACCACTGAGAGCGCCCAGCCGTGTGTACGACGGACGGGGTATATCACCCTTCCTCGTGTCCAGATCCAGCATCTCCGCCTCGTTGGCCCGAGCCCCGGCGCTCATGAGAGCTTGCCGGCAGCCAAGCGCCATACCGCCTCTGCCCAGATCACGCCGGGGAGGAATTTGTCTGTTTCCCAGCTGGCAGAGAGGAGTTTCCCCGCGTTTCGGTACTTGCGCATGATCGCGACGTGCACGGGCCAGCCCACGAAGCGCCGTAGATCCGCCTCCCCGCACCAGACAGAAACGGCGCCGGAGCGCTTCGCCAGCGGCTGCGCCCACATCCATTGCCCGACAGCGCCCTCCAACCCGGGCCACGCATGGCGCAGCCGCGCGCCGGCTACATACGCGCCAGGGAGATCCCGCCCGCGGACCAGACGAAAGTCCGTGACGCTGACCAGCACGGGGCCATCCGTCTCGGCCGCCGGCCCAGAGATCCACGGGAACCTGATCAAGCCACTGCCCATACGATCGTATTGAAGCAGATACACTCGTATGGAATAGTCTACGTGCGTAATGCACCCCTCGACCTCGGACCTGACGACGTTCGCGCGCATCCGGAACGCGGCCCTGGAAGGCTTCGCGCGCGACGGCGTCAGCGCAACCTCGATCCGCAACGTCGCCAAAGCGGCGGGCGTATCCCCAGGCCTTGTGCAGCACCACTTCCCGACAAAGGCAGCCCTCTCAGAAGCGGTCAACGACCACGTGGTGTCGATCGCCGTGGCGGCCTTCGCTGACGTGCCCACCGCACGCTCGACGGTGGACGCCTCCACTGAGCTCGGCCGTCGTGTCACCGCGCTGATCCGCGAACACCCCGACGCCCTGCGCTATGTCGCCCGCGCAAGCAGCGAAGCCGACCCCGGCGCGCTTGAGCTGTTCGACACCTTCATGAGCATCGCCGAGAAGCAATGGGAGCAACTGGCCGCCGACGGTCTCCTACGAGCAGACATCGACCAGCAATGGACCGCCCTGAACACAATCATCTTCAACCTCGCACCGCTGCTCTTCCAACCCGCGCTCGACCGACACCTACCCCACCCTTTCTCAAGCCCCCAGGGACTGGAGCGCTGGCAAAACGCCGGCACAAAACTCTTTCAACACGGCATCTACAAACCCGACTAGACGCCCTACACAGCAAACGGTCGTCGTCTCCCATCCGCTCATCTACCAGGCCCCTACGCAGGCACGGATCACCGACTGCCTGGCCTGTTCGATCGCCAGGAATGCAGCAGACGGGTCAGCTTGGGGTTACTCCAGCGTAGACGCTGCACGGTCTTCTCAAACCGCGCGTATGCGGCCTCAGAGAGCCCTGGCTAGGCGATGACGAGAGACGGACTCGAACCCGCCGAGCTGCTACCCCTCGCCGGGAATCGCCCCCACAGCCCTTATCCACCCAACATCCCGCGCTCAACGAGCCTTGAGGAGGCGCAAATGGCGAGGGTTAGGCAGCACCTCAGCCGGAGCCCTTCGAGCTGCCCGTGCCTTGAACACCAGCGTCGCGCCGGTGAGCAATACGTCGACTTTTTCGGCGGCTAGCGATGAGTTTCCAAAGTAGGCTGAGTCTCCGTGTATGTGACCCTGACCACGAGACGAGAAGATCCTCTGGTGCGCAAAGCTACAACCCCTCTGAGGGGCGTCTCACGATGACCATCGTCATCACCGCGTTTGAACGATCGCCCGATGGCGGCAAGGGCCTGGCGCGCGATACGCGCGTTCGCTGGGCGCTTGAGGAGGTGGGCCAGCCCTACGAGGTTCGCCTCCTCTCGTTCCGCGCGAAGAAGGAACCCGCGCATCTGCGCCTTCATCCTTTCGGCCTGATTCCGACCTATGAGGAAGGCGATCTTGCCCTGTTCGAGACAG
>Ga0210396_10007148_pt1 | contig 10637 bp, 12 predicted proteins | sample IncBWH17OmetaG_FD_155466 | JGI IMG/M metagenome (GOLD analysis project Ga0210396, IMG submission 155466) | Forest soil microbial communities from Barre Woods Harvard Forest LTER site, Petersham, Massachusetts, United States - Inc-BW-H-17-O ... | reverse complement strand
CGCAAAGATGGCTCCCGTGATGGGCGTCCCGAAGACCGCACCAAAACCCGCCGCTACCCCCGCCTTGAGGATCATGCTGACATCCTCGCGCGAGAGCCCGAACCTGGCCGCAAAAAAATTCGCCACACTCCCGCCGATCTGCACCGCCGTGCCCTCGCGGCCCGCGCTGCCGCCAAAAAGATGCGTGATCACCGTCGTGATAATTACCAACGGCGCCATCCGGAACGGCACGCCCCCACCCGGCGCATGGATCTCGTCCATGATCAGGTTATTACCCGCCTCCGATCCCCTGCCCCAATATTTGTATAGAAAATAGATCACCACTCCAGCCAACGGCAACCCGTATAACAACCAGGAATGTGCAAACCGGAATTGAACGGCCCAGTCCAGCAACCAAAGAAAAAGCGCCACCAGCGAACCCGCCACCAAAGCCACGGGGACCACCAGCAATGTCCAACGGAGTAAATGAGAAAGGATAAACAGGTGTTCAAACGAAGTCTTCCATTGCTTCATGTCTACAAATTTAAAAGGTGGAACACCATCACCTGCCGCAAAGTTACGCCGCCACGGGGCAAAAGCAAATTTTTTTCCTCCCACGGGATGTACTAGGTTTGCCCATTATGATGACAGTTTCCCATCCCTGGCACGGCGTGCCTGTCGGCAGAAATGTCCCCCGTTTCGTCAATGCGATCATCGAGATCCCACAAGGCTCCCGCTGCAAATACGAGATCGACAAGGACAGCGGTCTGCTCAAACTCGACCGGGTTATCTACTCCTCGTTCTACTATCCCGTCAACTACGGCTTTATCCCCCAGACGTATGGCGACGACAAGGATCCGCTGGACATCCTCGTCATTACCTCGCTGCCCGTTCAGGCCCTCACCCTCATGGAGGCCAAGGTCATGGGCGTCATGCAGATGGTGGATAGCGGCGACGCGGACGACAAGATCATCGCCGTCGCGGCCAACGACCCCGGCGTCAACCATTACAACAACCTGGAAGAGCTGCCCAAACACTTCTTCGATGAACTACGGCATTTCTTCGAGGAATACAAAAAGCTGGAGAACAAAACGGTAGTAGTAGAAGAATTCGGTGATAAAACGACGGCCCTCAAGGTCATCGAAGACGCCATCAAACTCTACGACCAGACGTTCCGCAAACAATAACGAATACGCGCTTGCCATGACGGCTCAAACGATCATCTTACTCATCGTAGTAGGTTTGCTGGCCGGGATCCTCAGCGGACTCGTGGGGCTGGGTGGCGGTGTCATCATCGTACCCGCCCTGGTCTTCCTCCTGGGATTCAGCCAGCACCAGGCGCAGGGAACCTCCCTCGGCATCCTGTTGCTGCCCGCCGGCATCTTCGCCGTGATGAATTACTATAAGAAAGGTTATATCGACGTGAAAGTGGTGTTGCTGCTTTTCGTGGGTTTCCTCGTAGGCGGCTACGTGGGCAGCAAGATCTCCCTTAACATCAGCGAAACGACCCTGAAGAAAGTCTTCGCCGTCGCCCTGCTCCTCATCGCCGGGAAAGTCCTGTTCTTCGACAAGTAGCTTCGCTACTTGTCCGGCAAAAGTCTCCTGATCACCCGCAAATGATGCGTCCGCTGGTGATTATCCGATTGCACAATGCCCATATTATCGATCTTGTCGATCCGCACCTTTCCACTGGCGTGGATGATCTCGTGCGCATTGAGGAGGATGCCCACATGCGTGATCTTCCCTTCTTCGTTGTCGAAGAAAGCCAGATCGCCCGTCCGCGTCTCCTCCAGGAAACCAATGGGTTCGCCCTGGGTAGCCTGTTGATAGGCATCCCGCAACACCGGTATACCCAGGAATTTATATACCGTCTGCACATAACCGCTGCAGTCCAGTCCAAAAACCGATTTCCCACCCCAGAGATAGGGGATGTTCAAAAATTTATAGGTAAGCTGCCGGACCGATTTGGCATCCGTGGCCGGCATCGCAGGATCCCAGGTCTTCCCTTTATAGTGGACCACATTCTTGCGCCATTGGGCGCGCCCGTTCTTCATCGCGGTGAGATGACTGCCCATCGGCACCATCATCGGATGACCATTGTATTCCAGCAAAGTGACCCATTCCGGGGTAAGCTGCGTCCTCGCCGTATCGAATTCTACCTCGTCGATCTCGGTCAAATGGGAACCGGTACACCAGCCTTCGTATCCGTCATACCGCACCCGCACCCGGCTCCATTCCCTGACCTGCTCCAGGATCTCGCAACACTCGCCAAAGATCAGCTGACTGACCATTTCGATACGATGTGAGGGTTCCGCCCGGAGGGGGCTTACGGGGACGCAACAAATTGCTCTGATCATACGGAAAATTAAATAAGATCAAGCATCTATCCAAAATACAAAAATTTAATACAAAATTTACAACGTTTATGCAAATTCACCACCTTTGCATCTTATGGTAAAGAAGTAATTATACCCGTGAAGCACGACCCTTTCCAACATATGACCGACCAGGAGTTGCTCGAGCGCTATTACGAAGGGCACAACAACGATTGGCTGGGCATCCTGCTGCAACGGTATACCCTACTGCTGTTCGGTGTATGCATGAAGTACATCAAGGAAGAAGAAGAAGCACGGGATTGCGTACAGCAGATCTTCGTCAAAGTGATCACCGAACTCCCCCGCTACCGGGTAGAATTTTTCAAGGCATGGATCTATACCATCGCCCGCAACTACTGCCTCATGCGCCTGCGCGATAGCCATGGCCGCCCGACCAGCCTTTCCGAATCCATGCTGGCTGCCTGGGACGACGAGGAAGGGAAAAGCCGGCACTGGGAAAAAGAACAGCTGTTGCAAAGGATGGATCAGGCCCTGGACGAATTGGGCAAAGAGCAAAAACTCTGTGTAACTTTGTTCTACCTGGAAAAAAGATCCTACCAGGAAATAGCAACGGCCACGGGTTTTACGTTAATGCAGGTAAAAAGCTATATCCAGAACGGCAAACGTAACCTGCGGCTGCTCATCGAAAAAAATTCCGGGACCGGCGCGCAAAGCAAATCAAAATGAACAAGGACCTGCTGAAAATATTATCCAATAGCAACAAGGACATCGACAATCAACAGTTGATGGACTACCTCAGCGGCAAATTATCCGGCGACGCCCTCCATGAGGTCGAACGTTCCATGGCCGGAGACGAATTCCTCAATGACGCGGTGGAAGGCCTTCAGCAGGTAAAAAATCCGAAGAACATGCAGGCCTATGTCGACCAGCTCAATGCCACCATGCAGAAAAGCCTGGAAAAAAAGAAAACCCGGCGGCTCCGCCGCCGGCTCAAAGACGACCCGTGGACCTATCTCGCTGTCATCCTTGTCCTGGTCCTTTGCGTCCTCGCCTATATCGTCATCCGCATGGCCTTACACCAATAATTCCACGCCCGCCGGCGCATACGTCCGCCGATGCGGTCACTCAGTTAATTTTTATGCCGCACAATTCCCCAAATTGTCTATATTCGGCTAATTATTAACTGTTTATAATGGCCTGCAAAAAGTTCCTATCCCTGCTGCTGTTGACCACTACCCTTCAAGCAGCAACCGCCCAACGCATCAGCTACATCGTCTCCTTTCCCAATCTGGCGCATCATGAAGCCCAGATCGATCTCGTCGTGAGCGATATCTCTAACCGTACCGCCGTCTTCCGCATGAGCCGCTCTTCCCCCGGCCGCTATGCTACCCACGAATTCGGCAAGAATGTCTATGATGTCCATGCTTTCGACCAGAACGGAAAACCCCTTCCCGTGACCCGGACGGATGGAGACGTCTACGAGGTCACCCGCTATAACGGCTATATCCGGCTGCAATACACGCTTTTCGGCAACTATGCGGACGGGACCTATGTCGGCCTCGACCCCGACGGCGTGCATCTCAATATGCCCGGCGCCTTTATGTGGATCAAGGGGTATGACAATACCCCCATCACCATTCATTTCAACGTCCCCGCGGAATGGCACTGGACGATCGCTACCCAGCTACAGCCCACGGGCGACTCCCTCACCTTCCTGGCCCGCAACTTCCAGTACTTTATGGATTGCCCCGTGAAGATCGGCCCCCTGCATTACCGTAAATGGGAAGTAAAAAATCCCGATGGCAAGGTCTACACCTTCCGTATCGCCCTCGACGGCGGCAGCGACGACACGACCTTTACGGCGTTCAGCGAAAAAGTGCAGAAGATCGTCCGCCAGGAACAGGCCGTATATGGCGAGACGCCGGCCTATGACTACGGAACATATACCTTCCTCGCCAGCATCAACCCCTATGTACATGGCGACGGCATGGAACATCGCAACTCGACAATGATCAGCATCCCCCTGGTCTTCCATGGCGACGAACGGCTCTTCGACGTATTCGCGCATGAATTCTTCCACTGCTGGAACGTCAAACGCATCCGGCCCAAGACCCTCGAGCCCTTTAATTTCGAGAAAAGCGACATGAGCTTTGAACTCTGGTTTGCCGAAGGGTTTACCCAATACTACGGCGGCCTCCTCGTCGAACGCGCCGGCATCGGCAAAGACACCGATTATGTGAAACATACCGTCGCGGGGCTTATCAATACCAAGATGAATACCCCCGGGGCAAAATTATATTCTCCTATCGAAGCCAGCGAGGAAGCGGTATTCACCGATGCCGGCGTCTCGATCGATAAGACCAATTTCGCCAATATGTTCAGTTCATATTATCCTTATGGGGGATCGCTGGCCCTGGCGCTCGACCTCACCCTGCGGGAGAAATACAAGAAGACCCTGGACGATTATATGACCGCCGCATGGAAAAAATTCGGCAAACCGGAGATCCCCTATAATGTCGCCGGTCTGCAGGACGTACTCGCCGGCATCACCGACAAAAAATTTGCCGAGACCTGGTTCGGGAATTACATCTATGGTCACGAACCCCTCGACTACAATGCGCTGCTGGCTCCCGCTGGTTTCCTGCTCAAGCCCGCCGAGGAAGGCAAGGCCTGGATCGGCAGCACCCGGGGTGTTTCAGAAAAAGAAGGGCTGCTTCTGGAGAACGGCACCCTCCGCGGAACGCCCCTTTACGCCGCCGGCCTCGACCTCGACGACAAGCTCATCGCACTGGACAACCAGGACGTCCGGACCCTGGCCGACCTGAACACCGTCCTGGCCAAATCGCATCCCGGCGCCACCGTAGCTATCCGCTATATGCATCGGAATGAGGAAAAAGCCAGCACGATCACCCTGGGCGAGAATCCCACCGTTACGGTGATGACCTTCGAGCAGGCCGGCCGTCCCGTGACACCCGCCATCCAGGACTTCCGCAAGAATTGGCTCGGCGCCAAATAACCCGGCCAGCCGCATCTGGCGAGACGACCGCCAGTAGCTCAATAACCCGGCCAGCCCGGCGGCATCCAACCGCCGGGCGCCAATAACACACGCGATTATGCCCATTCGACCCGCCGCTCTTAGCGACGCCCCCGGCATCAACCGGCTGCTGACCCAGCTGGAATACCCGGGAACAGAAGACTTCCTGGAGATCCGTCTCGCGGTCCTGCTCAAGGATCCCGCCGAAACCCTGCTCGTATGGGAAGAACCCGCAAACCTACCCGGCCCACCGGCCATCCTGGCCTTCCTTTCCCTGCACTTTATTCCCCAGATCGCGCTCCTGGGCGATTTTGCCCGCATCAGCTATTTCGCGGTCGACGATACCGCCCGAAGCAAAGGCATCGGTCGCACAATGGAGGAGGAAGCAAGCCGGCTGGCTCGCAACCAGGGCTGCGCACTCATCGAGGTGCACTGCCATTCCCGCCGCACGCGGGCACACGAATTCTATGCCCGCCAGGGCTACACAGAATCCCCTAAATACCTGATTAAAAAGCTCTAGCAGGGGCACAGCAATTGCGGCGTTGACATAAAACCACGATTATGACAACGTTGCAGCAAATCAGGACCTGGAGTACGGCGCATCATCCCAGGTGGTTGGTGATCGTCCGCATCGGACTGGGGTTATTTCTAATGGCGAAAGGGATCAATTTCATGCACGATTCGAGCACGCTCGACCGGCTCCTGTATGGTAGCGCGGAGCAGGCACAAAACAATACGCATTGGCTGCCGATCTTCATCACTTGGGCTAACCTGTTGGGCGGGCTTTTGATCCTTATCGGGATGTGGACACGGCTCATGTGTCTCCTGCAGATCCCCATCCTCATCGGGGCCATCGTCTTTATCAATTCGCAGAAAGGCGGCTTCCCCGAATCGGAATTGGCACTGGCCATCCTCTCCCTGTTGCTGGTGATCTTCTTCCTCATAGAAGGCAGTGGCCCCCTCTCGCTCGACGTCTATTTCGAACGGAATCGCGGACGCGGCTCCCATGGCGATAACTTACCAGGCTGATCAGCGAAACGTCCAGCGTCGTCCGGCGTCTGCCCGCACGCCGGATTATTGATATTGTATGTAGATCGGAGATGGCTTCAATGCCAGGACCTGCTTGGGGGTCATCATCGTAGTAGCCGCGAATTTGACCTTTGCGAGGGTCTTGACATCGTTCTTATAAAACAACTTAAACCCGGTGAATTGAACCGGCTGGGCCCACTCATAATTCCTATAGGTATCCATTTTCAGCTGCTGGGGACCCCATCCATCCATATCCATGACGATCTGTACGTCGGGACGTGTGCGGATCTGCTTGTAGTTGGTGATCATTTTCTGCGTCCAGCGGTGCACAATGAAGACTTTGGGCGGCAGGTTGTGAGCTTTCACCAGTTTTGTCAGATATTCCGAACACCAGTTCACATCCGAAGCGTCGAAAGTGCCCACGTTTTTGCCTACCCTCATTCCGGGTTTCATGGCGAATTCCGCATCGATCCCGAGATGGACGTTGGGCATGCTGAGATATTTCTCCAGCAGGGGTATTTCCGACTGTACATCCGAAAAGCCTACCTGCACATCCAGAAAAACGATGGCATTGATCCTCGCCGCCATGTGCAGCACCGAATCGATCTGTTTGAAAGGCATGCGCGCCCGGTATTTTCCGTCCTTACCGGCACTGCCCTGTGCCGTCACCGCTATATAATGGAGCGCAGGGATCACAGGGATCGTCGTATCCGCCGCCTGCCACTTCTTTACCTCCCCCTTGAGCATCCTGAGCATCTCATCCGGCGGATATTCCCCCAATACCCCCATACGCTTGCTATAGAGGTTGCCGTAATAGGCAACGATCCGTTTAAAAGGAAGGATAGCCCCCGGATTGGGATAGACCGCTTTTACCGGCCAGCGCCCCGAAGAGTCGCCGTTCGCCAGATGGACCAGGAGTTTGTTGTAAAGAGCCGTGTCCAGCGGCCCACTGGGCGTTGCCGGCTGCGGCGCGATGGTCGTATCGGTTGCAGGACCACTCTTGGCCGCCGTGGCGGCGGTGCCGGGAGCGGCTGCACTGCTGTCTGTTTTCTTATTGGAATCGGAACGGCCATTGTTACAAGCCGTGAGGACGATCAACCCACAGGCACCCGCCACGAGGGCTGCCCTGAATGCTCTGTTTTTTACCATGCTTTGCAAAATTAACTGAAAACGACCGCTCACATTTTTTATTTTATAACACTTCCCTAAAAAATGTGGACAACCATCTTAAAATTTATTAGTCTACTTATTTGGTAGACTAATAGGATTGACCTATTTTGCCCTCGGATTCAAACAGCACACGAGTTACGTGGCCGAGCGGCGAGGCGGAGGTCCGCATGACCTTTTACGAGGGTTCGACTCCTTCCGTAACTGCAAAAGGCCGGCAACACCGGCCCCGAGAAAGTTTCTGATTGTTTTTTTTTATGGCAACAATGGTTAGACCTTTGCCGGGTGGTGTTTCTACACTACCCTTTTTTTATGCCACATTGGCCACCGGGCCCTCCCCTATCTTTCGTTTTATAAACTGCTCGTACGAATTGATCTTGTAGATCCGGCTACCCCTGGAATGCGCCCGGTCGAAATAAAAACCAAACTCATAATGGGCCATCGCCCAAAGCACCCCGCAAATACAAAGCAATAGCGTGATCCGAATGGAATTAAACATGCCAATTCCACTACATATTTAATGCCTGGCTACAAATTACTGATAATCAGAAATATAAAATCAAGTGATCATCGGCCCGTTGTCCGCTAACGATACATCGGCCGTGCACTACCGCCCGGAGCTGTCTATTTTTACCCGCTGCCTGACCCCATTTGGCATGGGGTCCGGATTGCGGCGCCGGTCGATGGGCATCCGGTCCATCACCCCCAACGACAGCAGACAAGGCATCCGGTCCGGCATCAGAATACGGACAGAATTCAGCGGGTACAAGGTTATAGCCGCTGGTTTCCACCCGAAACCCGGGCTGCCCGGCCCCTGGTCATGGCTGAACTGCCCCCGGACAACACAAGGCCCCGCAACCAGCAAAAGGATCACACCTATTTTCATACGTGTATTTTACTTCTGGATGCAGGGCCCCGATAAATTACATAACGACCGATAACTTCGGCCTCGCGAAATGCCGCGAGGCCGCGGGCCGCAAAAGTTCTATCTCAATTTTTTATACGCATTGATCAACCCATTGGTAGAGGAATCATGCGATTTGATCTCGTCATTGTTCAGAAGCTCGGGCAGGATCTTGCCGGCCAGCTGTTTGCCCAGCTCTACGCCCCACTGGTCAAAGCTAAAGATGTCCCAGATCACCCCCTGTACGAAGATCTTGTGCTCGTACAACGCAATGAGCTCGCCCAGGCTAAAGGGCGTGATCTCTTTTACCAAAAAGGAGTTGGTGGGCCGGTTTCCACTGAACCCTTTGAAAGGGATCAATTCCGCCGGGACCTTTTCGGCCTCCAGCTGCTCCTTCGTCTTCCCATTCATCAGCGCCTCGGTCTGCGCAAAGAAATTACTCAACAGCTTGGGATGATGATCGCCCAGGGGATTATGACTGATGGCCGGAGCAATGAAATCGCAGGGGATCACCAGCGTTCCCTGGTGGATGAGCTGATAGAAGGCATGCTGCCCATTGGTACCGGGCTCACCCCAGACCACGGGCCCCGTATGCCACTGGACCGGCTTGCCGTTGCGATCTACGCTCTTACCATTGCTTTCCATATTCCCTTGCTGGAAATAGGCGGCGAACCGATGCATGTACTGGTCATACGGCAGGATCGCTTCCGTTTGCGCACCGTAAAAATTGATATACCAAAGACTCACCAGCGCCATGGTCACCGGGATATTTTTCTCGAAAGGCGTTGTACGGAAATGGACATCGGTGGCGTGTGCTCCCTTCAACAATGATTCGAAGTTGTCATACCCCACCGTCAACGCAATGGACAAACCGATGGCGCTCCACAGCGAATAGCGGCCCCCTACCCAATCCCAGAACTCGAACATATTCGCCTTGTCGATGCCGAATTTCGTCACTTCTTTTTCGTTGGTGCTCAGGGCGGCGAAATGTTTGGCGACCTGGGCTTCGTCCTTTGCCGTCTTCAGGAACCAGTCCCGCGCGCTATGGGCATTGGTCATCGTCTCCTGCGTGGTAAAGGTCTTGGAAGCGATGAGGAAGAGTGTTTCTTCGGGCGTGACCTTTTTCAACGTCTCTACGATATGCGTGGCATCCACATTGCTGACGAAATACGCCTGCATACCTTCCTTCCAGTAAGGCCGCAACGCTTCGGTGACCATCACCGGCCCCAGATCGCTGCCGCCGATGCCGATGTTGACGATATACTTGATCTTTTTACCGGTATACCCCTTCCATTCCCCGCTATGAATGCGGCCGCAAAAGTCCTTCATCTGCCCCAGCACCCGCTGCACATCCGGCATCACATCCTTGCCGTCGCTCAAAACCGGTTTCCCCGAGAAATTGCGCAGGGCCGTATGCAGCACGGAGCGGTTCTCCGTCATGTTGATCTTCTCCCCCGTGAACATCGCTTCGATAGCCTCTTTTACCTTGCTTTCTTCGGCCAGTTGCCGTAACAGGTCCAGCGTCTTGTGGGTAAAGATATTTTTCGAATAGTCGAAAAGGATGTCGTCCAGCCGGAGACTATGATGCTCGAACCGCTGCGGCTCATCTGCAAACAGCGAGCGCATGTGCACGCCCTTCATCTCTTTATCATAATGGTTCTGCAACTCCTGCCAGGCCTTCGTGTCTTTGGGTGTTACTTTCGGGAACATAACGGTTGATTTTAGATTGTTTTTTGCTTTAAACCGCCGACGCATCACAATTGTTCGATGACCTGCACGGCCTGCGCGATCATCTCCGGGCTTACATCGAGATGCGTCACGAACCGGATCTGATTGGCCGATATCACATGTCCTAAAACCCCCTTCTCCTTCAACTGCTGCGCGATCTCCCGGCCACAGCCGCCCTGGTCCACTTCGAAGATAACAATATTGGTCTCTACCGGCATGACGCCCTTGACAAATTCCTTTTTCTCCAGGGCCTCCCCCAGCATCCGGGCATGCCGGTGATCTTCCTCCAGCCGGTTGATATTATTTTCCAGGGCGTAGATGCCCGCAGCCGCCATGAATCCGGCCTGGCGCATCCCCCCGCCAAATACCTTACGCACCCGCCGCGCCTGCCGGATAAAGGCCGCCGGCCCAATGAGGATACTACCAATGGGGCACCCCATCCCCTTGTTCAGACAAACGG
>Ga0210396_10007147_pt1 | contig 10637 bp, 5 predicted proteins | sample IncBWH17OmetaG_FD_155466 | JGI IMG/M metagenome (GOLD analysis project Ga0210396, IMG submission 155466) | Forest soil microbial communities from Barre Woods Harvard Forest LTER site, Petersham, Massachusetts, United States - Inc-BW-H-17-O ... | reverse complement strand
GGTCGTTCAGCGTCGTCAGGGCCTGGAGCGCGGTATCCGTTCGCGATCTCCGCGTGCAGATCGATTCGTGCGTGGTCATGTCGAAGGCCATGAATTCCGGATACGGCGCCGACCGGCGGATGAAGGGGTAGACGCCGCGGCGATACCGGTCTTCGCCCCCGCTGGTGACCCAGCGGTCGCCGCTGTAGGGAGAATGCCAGATTCCTTCGGGCTGGAGCGGGAAGACGCTGGGCCCGCCCATCTTTTCGCTGAGCAATCCGCTGACGGCCAGCACCTGATCGCGGATCAGTTCCGCCGCCAGACGGAACCGAGGGCCGCGGGCGAGCAGGCGATTATAGGGATCTTTCTCCATTAGCTCGGGGGTGACGTCGGAAGATTGACGATACGCCGCCGACATGACGATCAATTTGTCGATCGCTTTCATGCTCCAGGGCTTGGCGCCAGACGAAGATGGATGCATGAATTCGACGGCAAGCCAGTCCAGAAGCGGCTGATTGACCGGCCGCTCGCCTTGCGCCCCGAAATCCTCGCTGGTGGCGACGATGCCAATGCCGAAATATTGTTCCCAGATCCGATTGACTGTGACCCGAGCAGTCAGTGGATTGTCGGAACTGACCAACCAACGGGCGAGATCGAGACGATTCCGGACTTTTTGCGAATCGCGTACGGGTTGGCGGATCTCCTCGCGGAACAGCGCCGGTGTTCCCGGCACGACCTTCTCGCCCAAGGACAAAAACGCCCCGCGGAGGTGCATGAAGCTCCCACGCGGCTCGGGAAGCTCCTGCATCACCAGCGCAGTCTTGGGATATTCGTCAAATTCCTTGCGCGCCTGGGCGAGCTTGCCGCGCAGGGAATTCAGTTCCGGCGCAATTGAGCGGTAATACATCGCCAGAAGTTTCTTCTCATCGCCGTCGCGTTGATCTCGCGGCTTGGCAAGGATCGTGGCGATGTTTTCCGGGAGGGTCGAGGCGCGAAGCGGACGATGTGAGTCGGTCACCCAAATGCGGAAGCGACCGAGGTTGTGATCAGGGAATTCCCTGGACTGGTGGCTGAGCGTGATCGTCAGCGTCGTGCCTCCTGCGAAGCCGACGTCCTGCGCCGTTTCAAAGACGGCAGCATGCGCCTTGCCGAACTCCGGAGCGACAGCCCATCCCCGGGTCTGGTCTGGCTTGTCCGCGATCACGCCGGCTATCGCGAATTGGGCCTGCGTGAAATCGGCGGAGGGATGGGTCAGGGCCACCGGCTGGGAATCGCCCGTTTCGCCGGCCGGTGCCGTGGAAACCTCCACGTGCGACAGAATGAAATTTCCGCTGCTGCCCCGGCCTGGCCCGCGTTTGGGTAGGTTCTTGTCGGCCAGGGCGTCGAGCCGGATTCCCGTGACTTTCGCCAGGTCCGTCTTGCAGATGATCGTGTAGGTGTCGTTGGCGGGATTGGCGCCGGTCGCAAGGAATGAGCCGTCCGGTATTCTCTTCAGGAACGCGCCCCCGGCTGATTTTGCTTCGAGCACGTCAACCGCCTTCCAGCGGCCGACGTGTTGCCTGGCTTCCCATTTATCCTGTGCCGCGGCGAGCTCGGGGGTATCGCGGTCGAACTGGGCCTGAAGCGAATCGAGATTCCGCTGGAGGGCGATCAGCTCGGGGGTCTGAACCGTGGCTTTCGTGCTGACGTCGGTGGGATCGCTGACGCCGTGCGTCGCCGTCTCGGCGGCGGCGCTGTTGAAGTACGCCATGAACGTGTAGTAATCGCGCTGCGTGAAGGGATCGTATTTGTGGTTGTGGCATTGGGCGCAGCGGAGGGTCGTGCCCAGCCACACGGTCGCGGTCGTGTCGACGCGATCGACGTTGGCGTAGTAGCGATATTCTTCCGGATCGACGCCGCCCTCTTCGTTGAGCATCGTGTTGCGGTTGAAGCCGGTTGCGATCTTCTGATCGAGGGTCGCGTGTGGGAGCAGGTCGCCGGCGATCTGCTCGATCGTAAACTCGCTAAACGGCATGTCTGCGTTGAGCGCGTTGATCACCCAGTCGCGGTACGGCCACATGCTGCGGCGGCGGTCCTTCTCGTACCCGTTCGAGTCGGCATACCGCGCCAGGTCGAGCCAGCGGATCGCCGCCCGCTCGCCAAAGTGCGGGCTGGCAAGCAACCGATCCACGACCTTCTCGTAAGCATCGGGAGACTTGTCGTTCACGAAATCGTCGACCTGCTGAATGGTCGGCGGCAAGCCGGTGAGATCGAGGCTGACCCGCCGGATCAGTGTCGCGCGATCCGCCTCGGGCGAGGGGTGCATCCCCTGCTGCTCGAGTTTAGCCAGCACGAAAGAGTCGATCGGATTGCGGCACCAGGGCTTGTCTTTCACCGCCGGCAGCGCCGGCCGGACGGGTTTCACGTACGCCCAGTGCCGCTCGATCTTGGCGTTGGCCACCGAAGCGCTGACGGGCCACTTGGCGCCCTGGTCGATCCATTTGGCCAGCAGATCGATCTCATGCGGGTTGAGCGGCGGCTGGTTGAGCGGCATGCGGTCTTCGCCGCCCAGGCCCAGCACGCGGTTGATGACACGGCTGTCGGCGCTCTTCCCGGGAACGATTTCCGGCCCCGACTGCCCGCCGTGCAAAATGACCGATTCCCTTGAATCCCATCGAAGCAGCCCCTTCTGCTTTTGCGGGCCATGACATTGGTAGCAGTTATTTTGAAGGATCGGGCGGATATCGCGGACAAAGTCGATATCATCATTGCCGCAAACAAGTTGTGCCAGCGAAGCGGCCCTGGCGGCGATGGCCAGCAGCCCCGCCGCAACCGCTCCAATCGCCCCGATCGATCTGACCTTCCGCCGCCAGTCCATGCCTGTATCTTACCGCCGGAATGGGCGATGCGTTACCCACGGGTTCCAGACGCGCGGATGAACGAGGCCCGAGAGCCAGAATTCGCCACTGATGCACACGGATAAACACGGATGAATGCTACATGCCGTGTAATGTAACGTTATAGCTATACGGGTGCCGCAGAGACGTAACGTATGACCCTCCCGACGATTCAACAGGCGCTGGAACTGGCTGTGAAGCATCACCAGGCGAATCGGCTTGCCGAGGCGGAGGCGATTTACCGGCAGGTGCTCGCCGCGCAGCCGCGGCATCCGATCGCGCTGCACCTGCTGGCCCGGCTCGTCGGGCAGCGGGGACAGCTCGCTGACGCAGTCGATCTCCTCAAAGCCAGCATTGCTGTCTATCCCGACGCGGTGGAGGCGCATATCGCGCTGGGCGAATTCCTGCGGCTGCTGGGACGGACAGACGAATCGATCCAGGCCCTTGAGCGCGCCGCGCAGTTCCAGCCGCCCAGCGCCGACGCGTTTAACTCGCTGGGCAACTCGCTCCGCCAGGCCGGGCGGGTGGAGGAAGCGGCGGGCGCGTTTCGCAGGTCGATCGAATTGAAGCCCACGTACGCCGAGCCCTACAGCAATCTGGGAAACGCCCTGCGCGCGATGGGTCATTTTGAGGATTCGATCGCGGCTCATCGCCAGGCCGTGCAGCTCAAACCGCAGTCGCCGGAAATTCTCAGCAACCTGGGAATTGCGCTGAAGGAGTCGGGGGACATCGCGGGAAGCGTGGCGGCGTTCTCGCGCGCGATCGAGCTGAAGCCGGATTATGTCGATGCCCTGAACAACCTGGGCGGCGCGCTGGCGGTGCAGGGACGGTTGGACGAGGCGCTGTCGGCGTTCACACGCGCCGCGGCGCTTCGCCCCGACTCGCCCGAGGTGCAGAACAATCTGGGAAATCTGCTGAAGGAAAACGGGCGACTGGACGAATCGGCCGCCGCTTATCAGCGCGCCCTGCGACTTCGCCCCGACTTTGCCGAGGCGCACAGCAACCTCGGGATCAACCTCAGCAGCCAGGGGAAATTGACTGAGGCAATCGAATCGTTTGCGAAGGCGATGCGGGCCCGGCCGGACGTGCCGCAGTACTTCGGCAACCTCCTTTACACGATGCACTTTCATCCCGACTACGACGGCGCGACGATCCTGCGGGAACACCTCAAATGGGCCGGGCAATATGCCGAGCCGCTTTCGCGCGAGGTGCGCTCAAGGCAAGCGGAAGTGTCGGCACGACCCAACGGTCGCTTGCGGATCGGGTACGTTTCTCCGGATTTTCGCGATCACCCGGTCGGGCGGTTTTTAGCGCCGCTGCTGGCGCATCATGATCCTGAGCGCGTGGAGGTTTTCTGTTACTCGGCGGTGCGCATCCCCGATGCGCTGACGGCTCGAATGCAAGGCCACGCCGATCACTGGCAAAACATCGTGGGCCGCACGGACGCGGAGGCGGCGGAGCAAATCCGCCGCGACAATATCGACGTGCTGGTCGATCTCACGCTCCACATGACCGGCAGCCGGCTGCTCCTGTTTGCCCGCAAGCCCGCCGCGGTACAGGCGACCTGGCTCGGCTACGTCGGCACGTCCGGACTTGCGGCCATCGACTTCCGCATCAGCGATCCGTTTCTGGATCCCCCTGGGACCGAGGAGCCGTATGTCGAGCGGACGGTGAGGCTGCCGCGCTGTTACTGGTGCTATGAGCCGGCGGCGATCGCGGCGCCCGTGAACGCGCTGCCGGCGTTGTCCGCCGGGCATGTGACGTTCGGCTGCTTCAACAATTTCATGAAGGTGACGCCGCAGACGCTGGATTTGTGGGCGAAGATCCTGGCAACGGTCCCCGGTTCCCGGATCGTGATCCACAGCCACGCCGGCTCGCACCGGGAGCAAGCCAAAGGGCGCTTCGGCAAATTGGGAATCGATGCGAGCCGGGTGGAATTTGTCGCGATGGCGCCGACAGCGCAGTATTTGCGTCAACACCACCAGATCGATATCGCACTGGACCCGTTTCCGTACGGCGGGGGCACGACCACGTGCGACGCGTTGTGGATGGGGGTGCCGGTCGTGAGCCTGGCGGGGCACACCGCCGTCGGACGCGCCGGCGTGAGCCTGTTGAATAACGTGGGCCTGACGCAGCTGGTCGCGCAGACGCCGCAGCAGTATGTCTCGATCGCAGCCGCTCTGGCCGCCGATCCCGCGAAGCTGGCGGAGATTCGCGCGGGACTGCGGGAACGAATGCGCTGTTCACCTTTGATGGACGCCCAACGATTCGCCGCCGATATCGAAGCGGCTTACCGGTTCATGTCCGGATGAATTGCCGAGCTTCAGACGGGCCACAGCTCACCGCCGCGCCGGCGCGCTGCGTCCTTCGTGCTGATAATCGTCGAGCACCGCCTTGAGCTTCGCGACGATCTCGGGGTGCTGGGCGTAAAGATTCTCCTTTTCACTCGGATCGTCCTGCACGTTGTAAAGCTGCATCGGCGGCAGGCTCGGCAGCGCCTGATTCTCAGGCAGCGTCCAGCCGCCGGACCCGCGGCAGAGGACCAGCTTCCACGGCCCCTGCTTGATGGCAAAGTAGCCGTCGTTGGAGTGCATGACCACGCCCGGCCGGACGGCGACGTTGGTCTTGCCTTCGAGAATTGGCAGGATGCTGAAGCTGTCTTCCGCAGCTTCGGCCGGTCGCGGCGCTTTGAGCAGATCGATGCAGGTTGCGAAGAGATCCGTGAGGCAGATGGTCTGATCGGAGGTGGCGCCCGGCGGCACGTGGCCGGGCCAGCGGGCGACGAACGGGATGTGGTGCCCGCCGTCCCAGGCGTCGGATTTCTGCCCGCGGAAAATGTAGTTGGCGTGATGGCCGTACAACTCTTCGAGATGCAGCGGCTGGCTGTGGGCGCCGTTGTCGCTGGTCATGATCACCAGCGTGTTGTTTTCCAGGCCGGACTTGGCGAGCGCTTCGAGAATCTGTCCCACGGCCCAATCGGTCTCCATCACAAAGTCGCCGTAATTCCCCGCCCCGCTCTTGCCCTGAAACTGCGGCCGCGGGACGTGCGGGGTGTGAGGCGAAGTCAGCGCGACGTAGAGAAAGAACGGGTGGATGGATTTTGATTTCTGCGCTTCGTCGATCCACCTGATCGCGTGCCGGGTGATTTCGAGCAGGCAGGACTGAAACTCAAAATGCGGCGCGATGGGCCCGGCGCGGTAGTAGGCCGGCCGCGGAGAGTCGGCGACGTGGCCGGTCGGCAGCTCGGTCACCAGGCCATTCTCAAGATAAAGGTACGGCGGCATGTCCAGCGACGCCGGGATGATGAACGAATAATCGAAGCCTTCCGTGTTCGGACCCGACGTGACCGGCCTGGAGAAATCCACGGAATCCGCGGAGGGCGTTTTGCCCGAGCCGTCTTTCAATTGCCAGCCAAGCCCCAGATGCCATTTGCCCAGGCATCCAGTGTCATAGCCGTTGTCGTGCAGGAATTGGGCGACCGTCAGGCGTCCCGGCTCGATGAGCGGCGTGGAATATCCGCCCAGCACGCCGCGTTTCAGCTTCGATCGCCACGCATAGCGGCCGGTCATGATTCCGTATCGCGTCGGCGTGCAGACCGAGGAGTTGCTGTGGGCGTCGGTGAAACGCATTCCCTCGCGGGCGAGTCGATCGATGTTGGGCGTTTTGATTTTCGAGTCGGCATTGAAACAGGAGACGTCGCCGTAGCCCAGATCGTCGGCCAGAATGTAGACGATATTCGGACGGGCATCGCTCGCCGCATAGAGCGACTTTCCCAGAAGCGACGAAAATAACACACACAGCACGACCGTGAGGCTAAATCGCTTCATTCTTGTTGACCTCCCGCTACTGCTGCCGTCCCATGATCAGCAGCGCGATCGTGAACAGCTGTAGGAAAATCGCAATCAGAATGAACGAGAGACTGCCGCGATTCAGAAGATAGCCCATCGGCAGCACCGCCAGGGCGATGATCTGCATGATGCCGGCCAGCAGTTTGCTGATTGAGAAGTCGGGCTGATGGTGTGATTCGCGGCGCTGGAGTTCCTGGAGGATTTGCTCGGCCAGTTCCTCGAGTCGCGCGGTGGAGGAGAGCGTCGATGACTCGGCGTTGGGGTGCGGGTTGTTCTCCGCGGCTGCCGCGGCATTCCGCTTCTGGGCCAGGACCTGCATCAACGGCTTGGCAGTGGCCACCGACCTTGGGCCGGGCGACGCAGAGAATCGCGAAACTTCGGGCTCCACGGGAACCTCGGCAGCCTCGGGCGGTTCGCTTTCCGTTTCCGCGGGCGGCGCCGGCGCGGAGGGTGCTTGCCGCGGTGGCGACGGCGCCGGAGGCGGCTCGGGTGGGCTGGCGTGCCGCACCAGCGCTTCGCGGGCGATCACGTCCGTCGCTTCCTTCAAGCTGGAAACGACCGCGTCCGGCACGGTGAGCATCAGCTCGCGCGCCGCCATCGACTGCGGGAGCCGCGTGTCCTTGTACCAGATGGTGCGACAGCCGGCCGCCTTGCCCGCCTCGATATCGCGCGGCGCGTCGCCGACCACCCAGCTTCGCGACAGGTCCAAGGCCAGCTTTTCCGCCGCCTGAAGGATCATGCCCGGCTTGGGCTTGCGCAGGTCGCTCTCGACCGCATACTCCGCCACCGTGCCCTCCGGATGAAACGGGCAGAATTCGTGGCGGTCGATCACCGCGTGTGGCAGAGCATCCGCCAGGAGCTCGTCGAGCCGTCCATTCACGCGATGCACGTCGTCTTCGCTGAACATGCCGCGTGCCACGCCGCTCTGGTTGCTGAAAGCCACGACCGCATAGCCCAGCGACCGCACGCGGGCCACGGCCTCGGCGGCGCCGTCCACCAGCACCACCTTGGCCGGATCGCCCAGGTATCCCTCGTTGACGATCAGCGTATTGTCGCGATCAAAAAAGACGGCCGGTCGCTTCATGCGCGGGATTATGGCCGATGGGGGTGAAGGTTCAAGGCGGGCAAGCCGGCCGACGAAGCTCCCGTGTCGAACCTCGTCCGCCGTCGGCCGCGGAACGACTCTGATGTCTCAAGCCCCGAATGTGGGAAGCGCGCCGAAGAATCACCCGCCGGCGCGGTCGCATTCAGCCGATCGGCGCATATCCGCCGCGGACGCCGTGCCTGGATAAAACCAGCTGCCACAACTGATATTTTCGGCTGCGGAACGCACCGGCGCACGCAAGCAGATAATGCTTCCACATGCGGTAGAAGCGCGGCCCGTAGGCCTTCTCGAGGCTGGGCCAGTTTCGCTCGAAGTTGCCAAACCATGCCATCAGGGTCGGGTCGTAGTGGCTGCCGATGTTGTGTAGGTCCTCGGTGACAAACAGCCCGTCAACGGCACTGCCGATCTGCTTCAGCGACGGCACGACCAGTCCGGGGAAAATGTATTTGGTGATCCACAACACCTCGCTGTCTCGCAGCGTCGGGAAGCTGCGCTTACCGGCGAAGAAGTGCATCAGGCACAAGCCGTCTTCCTTCAGGCAGCGATCGACTACTTCCATCAATGCGCGAAGATTCTTAGGACCGACGTGCTCCATGAATCCGATCGAAATGACATGGTCGAAGCTGCCGCGAATCTCGCGATAATCCTGGAGGCGGAATTCCACCGGAAGGCCTTTGCAAGCTTCGGTGGCGAAACTCACCTGTTCGCTGGAGACATTGACTCCCACCACCGAAACCCCATGCCGCTCGGCGGCGTACTTGGCAAATCCGCCCCAGCCGCTGCCAATGTCCAGCACGCGCTGACCGGGTTTCAGGCCCACCTTTTTGCAAATCAGCTCGAGTTTCGCCTCCTGTGCCGCCGCGAGCGTGACGGCGTCTTTCCAGTACGCGCAGCTGTAGATCATCCGTTCGTCGAGCATGGCACAAAACAGGTCGGCGCCGAGATGGTAATGGGCCTCGACATTGCCGCGGGCCTTGCCCATTCGCTGCTGGTTGAAAAGGCGTTGCCGCCCGTACTCCAACAGGCCGTGAACTGTGACCGGCGCCTGATCGCTCAGACCACCGCGGATGCAGCGGTCGTAGAGCTGGTCCAGCGCATCGCAATCCCACCATCCGTCCACGTACGCGTCGCCAAACCCAACGAACCCCCCGGTGACAAGCCGGCGGAAAAGGCGGGCGTCGTTTACCTGAATGTCCCACGGCCGACCGCCATCGAGGCGAACATCAACGGTTTCCAACCGCCTCTTCACCGCGGCGGCCCATCGACTGTCATCTCGCCGGGAACCCGTCACCGAGGTGGCGTCGGGAGCCGCTTCCGTATCAATCATTGTTGGTCCCATGATCTGCGCCTGGTAAAACTGCGCCCCCGCGCTAGCGAGAAGCGCTGCAAAGCAGTCCATTCAAAAACGGCCACCCCGGCACGTGGACCCCCAAGAGAGCAGAATTATTCTTACGAATCTTTTTTTTGGTTTCCCGTGGGTTGAGTCGCGATCATTTCGCAGCACGCGGGAAGAGGGTCAGACGCGGACAGGGAGCCTGCGAACCGGCGCTGTGAGGCGCTTGTCTTGAATCTCTTGAATGTCTCGAAATCAACGAAATGAACCGTTTTCGGCGTTTTTCAGGTCACGGACGATCGCCGCCCGGGGGCGTCTCACCGGCCCGGGCCAAAGCGCGAGACATGTGAGACATGTGTGACGTCGGACGGCAGATGGGGCCGCAGTGGGAGATTGCAGGGCGAATCGGTACGCTCGGGATCAAAAGACAGGAGATTCGCTCATGCATGACCTATGGCAACACATGTTTGTTTTGGGGCTGCCGTTGGCGGAAAAAATCCTGCGGCCGGTGATCGTGTATTTCTTTCTGCTGATCGGCCTGCGGCTGGCCGGGAAGCGGGAGCTGGCGCAGCTCAATCCGTTTGACTTCATCGTGCTGATGACCCTCTCGAACACGGTTCAGAACGCCATCATCGGCGATGACAACACGCTGATCGGCGGGCTGATCGGGGCCGCGTCGCTGCTGGGGATCAATTACGCGGTGGTACGGCTGGCCCGCGGGAGCCGCAGGTTCGAGCGCCTGCTGGCCGGCCGCGGGGATGTGCTCGTCAAAGACGGCGTCATCCAGCGCGACCACCTCGACCGCGAATTAATCAGCCGGGCCGAGCTGATTGCCGCCGCCCACAAACAGGGAATCAGCTCGCTCAAGGAGGTCGATTACTGCGTCCTGGAACCGACGGGCACGCTGAGCTTCATTCAGAAGCGCCCCACCCCGGAGCGAGCGCGCCATGATGAGATCGTCGCGCTGCTGAACAAGTTGAACGAGGAACTGACGGCACTGCGGACGGCACAGCCGAAATCAGCCGGTTGAGATTACCTACCGCGGCCCTGCGGCATGGGCTGGCGCGTGTGCTGGAGGAACCAGTCGTACAATGCGGCATCGCCATAAGCCAGGGACCAGCAGTCGTGGCCGACGCCGGGGTAGCGAGTGAATTTCACATCCTCGTTCCCAGTTTTCTTCACGGCGTCAACCATCGCCTCGCTCTCGCTGATTGGAACGATGGGATCCGCCTCGCCGTGGAAATTCCAGACCGGCATGCGACTCAGGCGGCGAGCGATGCGCGGGTTTGCATTTCCGCCGCCCGACATCGGGGCTATGGCGGCAAAACGATCGGGGTTCTGCTCGGCCCACAGCCACGTGCCGTAACCGCCCATGCTCAAGCCGGTGAGATATATCCGATCCCGATCAACCTTGTACTTCTCCAGGATCTCATCAAGAAACGGGTTGAGCATGTACGGCTGCCATTGGATGCGGCTACTGGGGCACTGCGGCGATA
>Ga0210396_10007146_pt1 | contig 10637 bp, 9 predicted proteins | sample IncBWH17OmetaG_FD_155466 | JGI IMG/M metagenome (GOLD analysis project Ga0210396, IMG submission 155466) | Forest soil microbial communities from Barre Woods Harvard Forest LTER site, Petersham, Massachusetts, United States - Inc-BW-H-17-O ... | reverse complement strand
TTTTTGTAGGGGATGCGCACTGGCTCGGCGGGCGGGCTGAGGGTCGCGGCGCCGCGGCGAAAGCAGGCCACGGTGCGGTCGTGGGCGGCGCGCTGCTGGTCCAGGTCATCGACGAAGACGAACTTGCCCCAGTGCCAGCACAGCGCGGCGCGGCGCCAGGCCTCCCCGGCGGTCACGTTTTTGTCTGCCTCTTCAGCCTGCTCGGCCAGCCGCTCGTAGTACGGGCCGGTCCGGCCCCACTCGCGGCACCAGTCGTCCCAGGTCGTGATGCGGGCCATGGTGGCCTGGAAGTCGGAGTAGCTGGTCCCGTTCGCGATGAAGCGCGCCGCCCAGTGGGCGTTCGCCGCGGCCACCCGCTCGTCCTTTTGTTCGGGCTGCGTGTACAGGCTGGGGCGGCGGTCGGCGAGCAGGTCGTTGTCGCCGTCCAGGCGCTTGTCCCTGGCCTTCCGAAGATCGCAGGTGGCGGTCAGCACGGCGAGCCGGTCCTGCAGTACCGGGCCTGCCAGCGGGTAACCGTCCGGGCCGGCGATCAGCGAGCCGCTGATCCAGGACACGCCGCGCTCGTCCTGACAGCGGTCGGCGACCGCGACGAAGACCCCGTTGGTGGCCGCCGCGGCCTGCGCTTTGATCACCTCGGCGGGCCGCTCCCCCGCCGGGCGGGCCGCGTAGGGCCAGTTCACCGGGGCGGCGATGAGGTCGGCGCCGTTGATGGCGGCCAGCCGGACCCATTCGGGAAACTCCAGGTCGTAGCAGATCATCACGGCCACCCGGCCGACGGCGGTGTCGACGACCGGGGGTGCCGCGTCGCCGGGGGTGAAGACGAGTTTCTCTTTATCCCACAGGTGCGCCTTGCGGTAGACGGCCCGGGTCCCGGACGCGTCCACCAGCGCCGCGCTGTTGTACAGCCGGCCGACGGCGGTGTCGACGACCGGGGGTGGCGCGTCGCCGGGGGTGAAGACGAGTTTCTCTTTATCCCACAGGTGCGCCTTGCGGTAGACGGCCCGGGTCCCGGACGCGTCCACCAGCGCCGCGCTGTTGTACAGCCGGCCGTCGGCGCCGCGTTCGCAGAAACCGCCGACGATGACCAGCTGGTGTTCGGCGGCCAGGGTGTGCCACGGCGCAGGGTGTCGCTATCGTCCGCGGGCGAGGCGAGCGCGCCGGCCTCCGCTTGTGCTTCGACCGCCACGGCGCCGAAGACGTAGCCGGAGTCGCACAGTTCGGGCAGCACCACGAGCGCGGCCTTGGCCGCCGCGGCCTCGGCCACCGCGGCCGCAGCGGCCTTGCGGTTGGTGTCGAGCTCGCCGATGGCGATGGCCAGCTGAGCGACGGCGATGACGGTTAGGTCCACGGGGGCGCGCTCCGTTCATCCTGGGGTGCGATAAGCGTTCCACGCCCATGTAAGCACCCTGACGGGCCGATCCGCTCGCCGGGATCCCGTACCGTCTCCCTGAGGACGTGCGGAAGGAAGGGCTGGCGGTGACGGGACACGCGGATGTCGTGGTGGTCGGCGGCGGGCACAACGGGCTGGTCGCGGCGGCGTACCTGGCGCGTGCCGGGTTGGAGACGGTGGTCTGCGAGCGGCGCGAGGTACCCGGCGGCGCGGCGGTCAGCGAGCATCCGTTCGGGCCGGAGTACACGGTGACGTCCCTGTCGTACGTGGTCTCCCTGCTGCCGCCCGACCTGGTGCGCGACCTGCGGCTCGACCAGCATGGCTACCACGTGTACCCGCAGGGACCTTACTTCGCGCCGCGCCGGGACGGGCGGTACCTACGGCTGCCGGACGAGCCGGCGCTCCGGCACGCCGAGATCGCCAAGTTCTCCGCGCCGGACGCGGATGCATACGGGTCGTATTCGTCGCACCTGGAGGACATCGGGCGGGTGCTGGGACCGTTGCTGCACCAGATCCCGCCGCGGCTCGGATCTCGCCGGCCTGCGGACCTGCTGCGGCAGGCGCGGCTGCTGACTCAGCTGCGCGCTCTGGACGAGCGCGGGGCGGTCGACGTGACCCGGCTGCTCACCGACAGCATCGCCGACCTGGTCGAGGGGTACTTCTCGAGCGACGCGATGCGGGGGATCTTGTCGGTGTCCGGCGTGATCGGCACCTGGGCGGGCCCGCGGTCGGCCGGGACCGCGTACGTGATGCTGCATCATCACATCGGCGAGACGGCCTGGGGATTCCCGCGCGGCGGGATGGGGGCGGTGTCCGGGGCGCTGGCGCGCGCCGCCCGGATGTTCGGGGCCCAGGTGCGGACGGGCGCCGAGGTGGCGCGGATCCGCACCCGCGACGGCCAGGTCACTGGGGTGACGCTGGCCAGCGGGGAGTCGATCGACGCGCCGGTGGTCATCACCACCGCGCACCCGCAGATCTCGTTCCTGCGGCTGCTGGATTCCTCCGAGCTGCCTTCCGAGTTCGTGGCTGACATCCGCGGCTGGCGCAGCCGCAGCGGCACGGTGAAGATCAACCTGGCCCTGGACCGGCTGCCCGCGTTCTCTTCATTTCCGGATCCCGACCCGTCGGTTTACGGTGGCACGATCGTGCTGGCCGAGTCGCTGGACGACATCGAGAACGCATACCAGCAGGCCGTGGCCGGCCAGCCGGCTGAGCTGCCGTTCGCGGACATCTGCATCCCGAGCGTGTTCGACGACTCGCTGGCGCCGGCCGGGAAGCACGTCATGTCGCTGTTTACGCAGTGGGTGCCGTGCGGGTACGCCGCGGGTTCTTATGAGGTCGAATTGGAGGCGTACGCGGACCGGGTGCTGGGGCGTCTGGAGGCGGTGGCGCCGGGGTTCACCGACTCGGTGCTGCACCGGCAGGTCATCGGGCCGCACCAGATGCAGGAGGAGTACGGGCTGATCGGCGGGAACATCTTCCACGGGGAGCTGTCGCTGGGGCAGATGTTCCACGCCCGGCCCGCGGCCGGGTACGCCGACCTGCGCACCCCGGTCCGGGGGCTGTACCAGGCGGGTTCGGCCACCCACGGGGGCGGCGGGGTTACCGGCATTCCGGGCCGCAACGTGGTCCGGCAGGTCCTCACCGACCGTCGCGCCGAACGCTGGCGCCGGCGGCTCCCCCGCCCGAACCGGACCGAGCCGGCGGTTAAAGCGGCCGGCGCGGACGGGCCATAACGACACCAATGTTCCATCGGTGCCGCCTGGACGCACTGCTGGGGAGTTAAGGGAGCCAGTGATACCGGATTTCCGGCGTTGCTGCTGGACAGGGCCATCGCTGCAGATGAGAGTGACTTGGCCGGGAGGGCCGATGGTAGCCAGGCGTGGTCGAGCGTCCGCAGTCGGCACGCCGCGCGATGCAATCCGCCTTTGCCCCGTTATGCCTGAATTTCACATTGAGACATTCCGGGCGGGGACCATGATCGTGAACAGTTTCGGGCAATAGTTGTCCCTTTCTGTTCAGGATCATGAAACAGCGTGAGCCGAGGGCGTTCCTTAAGTTTCTGGCATTGCGGCTGGACGACACCCATGTTCCATCGGTGCGGTAGTGGAAGGGCTGGGGCTCAGGTGGCGGAGGGCTGGCTGGGGTTGCGGCGACGGCGGCGGACCGGGACGACGGTCTGGAGCATGCTGCGGGCCATGGCGTTGTGCCACACGTTGCCGGCGCGGCGCCACTGGCGTTTGGGGTCCATGACCACCGAGCGGGTCTGGACGGCCGGGTCGGCCACGCCCAGGCGCGTGGCCAGCGCGGCCAGCGTCTGGACCCAGAATCGGTCCTCCATGCGGTGCATGACCGGCATGCCCATCTCGTAGAACGGGTCGCCGGCCCGGAGCAGCACCTGCGTCTGCACCACGGTCGTTTCGCCCGAACGCTCGGCCGAGAACGTGATCCACCCCGCGAACTGGTGGCCCTGAGGCGTGGCGAACGTGAACGACTCGGCGTCGGCGTACAGTACGAACACGCCGGTGGACATCTTCACTCCGCCACCGACGGCGATGTCGAGCAGAGCCACGTCGCCGGGGCTGATGCCGGTCAGGGCGCCCGCGAAGCGGTTGCCCTTCGGCCAGAACTCCGGGAAGTGCGCCTTCCAGACCGCGATCGCGTCCTGCGGGGAGACGTCAGAGCCGACGTCGACCGAGTAGGTCTTCTGCCACAGCTTGCCGAACCCCTGGACCGGGCCGGTGAGCCGCTTGCCGGCCACGTTGGTACCGCGGACGCCCTCGCGCGCCTGCACCTGCAACCGGTCGACCTTGGCCGCCCAGTGGCTGGCGTCGCGCGGCACCGTGTGCTCCGTATCGGCCGAGGAAGGCACGGTCTCGGGTCCGGTTTGCTCGGTCATGGCGTCCTCCTGAGGCTTACGGTCCTGGTCAACTGACCATGAGCCTAGGAAGCCGGCGATATGGAAACGTTACGGTATGCCCGTACTCGTGCGAGCTTTTAACGAATGGGCGTTACGGGAACCCAGCGGCGGCGGACCAGGGGTCCGGCCCGGGGGCACCCCCGGGGGCGAGCCGTCCTGGCGCGGGTCATGCTGGATAGCGAGAACCGGACCCCGGCGGCATGGAGGACCGTGATGGCAGGCTCGGCGAAAGAGCATCGTGTGGTGATCGTGGGGGCGGGTTTCGCGGGATTTCACGCCGCGCGGGAACTGTCCCGGCTGATCGGGGCCACGACCGAGATCGTGGTGATCAACTCGACGGACTACTTCCTGTACCTGCCGCTGATGCCGCAGGTGACCGGCGGCCTGGTGGAGCCGGCGCACATCCGGGCCTCGCTGACCCGCCGGCTGCGCAGGATGCGGTTCGTGCTCGGCACGGTGAACCACGTCGATGCCAAGCAGAAGGTGGTGAGCTGGGAAGGCCCGGAGGGCTCGTCAGGCCAGGTCGGCTACGACCGGCTCATCCTGACCGCGGGCAGCGTGAACAAGCTGCTGCCCATCCCGGGCCTGGCCGACTACGCGCACGGGTTCCGTACCATCGCCGAAGCCATGTACCTGCGTGACCACATTATCCGCCAGCTTGAGCTGGCCTCGGTTGCCACGGACCCCGAGGAGCGTGAGGCGCGCTGCACATTCGTGGTGGTCGGCGCGGGCTACACCGGCACCGAGGTCGCGGCGCAAAGCCAGCTGATGACGACCCGGCTGGCCAGGACGATGCCCGGACTGGCGGGCCAGCAGATCCGGTGGATGCTGCTGGACACCGCCCCGCGGCTGCTGCCCCAGCTGGACCCGCGGCTGTCCAAGACCGCCGACCGGGTGCTGCGGCGCCGCGGCGTCGAGGTCCGCATGGGCCAGTCGGTCGCCGACGCCCTGGATGGCTACGTGCAGCTGTCCACCGGCGAGAAGGTGCCCACCCGGTCGCTGATCTGGTGCGTCGGGGTCCGCGCGGACCCGCTGATGGAAGGCCTGAGCCTGCCCACCGACCGGGGCCGGCTGGTGGTCGATGAGTTCATGAAGGTGCCCGACGCCCCGGACATCTTCGCCTGCGGCGACTGCGCCGCAGTACCCGACCTGACCCGGCCCGGCGAGGTGTGCGGCATGACCGCGCAGCACGCCCAGCGGCAGGGCAAACTGGTGGCGCACAACGTCGCCGCCTCGCTCGGCACCGGCACGGCCAAGGCCTACAAGCACCACGACCTGGGCTTCCTGGTCGACCTGGGCGGGCTGGCCGGCGCGGCCAACCCGCTGAACGTCCCGCTCTCCGGGCTGCCCGCCAACATCGTCACCCGCGTTTACCACCTGGGGGTCATGCAGGGGAACCGGTCGCGCGTGCTGACCGACTGGACGCTGAACGCGACCACGCCCCAGGAAATGACCTCACTTGACGTGATCAGCGCCGCATCGGTCCCGCTCGACCCGAACACGCCGCGGGAGCCTCGCGGCTAGGTGGCGGTCTGCGCCGGCTGGCCCTCGGGGCTCGAAGTGCGGGCCAGGTCGGCGACCAACTCGAAGGAACGCAGCCGGTCGGCCGGGTCGAAGACCATGGTGGTGAGCATCAGCTCGTCGGCGGCGGTCGCCTTCAGCAGCTCGGTCAGGCCCCGGCGCACGGTGCCGGGCGCGCCGATGATCTGGGTGGCCTGCCGGTCCAGGACGTACGCGCGCTCGAGGTCGGTATAAGGGTAGGCCTCCGCTTCCTCCGGGGAGGGCAGTGGCCCGGGGCGGCCGGAGCGCAGCTTCAGGAACGACAGCGCCCCCGAGCCGGCCAGCCAGCGGGCCCGCTCATCGGTCTGCGCGCAGACCACGGCGGCCGCGACCATGGCGTAAGGCCGGTCGAGCGCCTCGGACGGGCGGAAATGCTCACGGTACAGAGCCAGCGCCGGGAGGGTGTTGGCCGGGCTGAAGTGGTGCGCGAAGGCGAACGGGAGCCCGAGCAGGCCGGCCACCTGGGCGCTGTAGCCGCTCGAGCCGAGCAGCCACATGGCAGGCTGGTTGCCCCGGCCGGGAACCGCGGTGATCTGGGCGAACGGGTGACCTTCGGGCCAGCGGCCGGTGAAGTACCCGAGCAGGTCCATGAGCTGATCGGGGAAGTCGTCCGCCGAGAGCGCTTCGGGCGAGCGGCGCAGCGCGGCCGCCGTGACCTGGTCGGTGCCCGGCGCGCGGCCGATGCCGAGGTCGATGCGGCCGGGATGGAGCGCCTCGAGCATGCCGAACTGTTCGGCGACCACCAGGGAGGCATGGTTGGGCAGCATCACGCCGCCGGACCCGACCCGCAGGGTCGTGGTCGCGTCGGCGAGGTGGCCGATCAGTACCGGGGGTGCCGAGCTCGCGATGCCGGGCATGTTGTGATGCTCAGCGACCCAGAACCGCCGGAACCCGAGCCGTTCGGCGTGCCGGGCCAGGTCGATGGTGGCGCGCAGCGCGTCGCCGGCGTTCCCGCCGTCCGGTACCGGGGCCAGGTCGAGGACCGAGAGCGGCACGGACTCAGGTCCGAAGGTCAGGGCGGGGATGGGGTCCATGTCGTCCACGCCATGTCCGAACAGCAAGGACCGCCCGGTTCTTCCGTAGTTGGTCAGAGCTTGCGGCCGACGGTGCCCCACATCTGGGCACGGGCGGCGGAATCACTGACCGAGGCGGGGCGCCATTCAGGGATGCGCACCAGGCCGGGCTCGAGCAAGTCGAGCCCGGCGAAGAAGGATGCGACCTCGCGGTGGGTCCGGGGCACGCTCGGCTGGGCCATCAGCTCGTTGAGCCGGTTGGTCATGCTGATCATCGCGCCGTTGTCGACGTCGCTCGCCGCGTGGCTGATCACCACGTAGCTGCCCGGCGCTACGGCGTTGACCAGCTGGCTGACCAGGTCGTACGGATCGTCCCGGTCCAAGATGAGGTGCAAGATGGCGACCCAGCATGCCAGGGCTATGTCTCAGTTATGGAGACACCGGTCAGCGCCGTCGGCGGCGCTGCCTGATCTTGATGTAGCCGAACAGCGGATGGCCGGTGACGATCACCGTCGGGGCGCCCGGGTCCGCCATCTCGGCCGCCCGGTTGCTGATGTGCCCGGTGTAGGTGCTCAGCGGGCCGACGCGGGCGGCCCAACCGTCGGGCAGGATCAGCTGGATCCACCCGGTCCGGGTGATCACCTCCACGGTGACCTCGCGGTAGGCGCAGGAGGCCTGGGTGAAGTCGATGGTGATCCACCCGGTGGTGGACTCGGCGGTGATCCGCTGCGGGACGATCCACCGTCCGGCCTGCTTGATATTGGGCGTGGTGGTTCGCAGGACCAGCGTGTCCGGCTCGAGGCCGATGCCCGGGTAGGAGACGAAGGGCGGCTGCGCGGGCAGGTCCGCGACCAGGGTCTCCAGGTCGCCGTAGGTCTTGGCGTTATAGGCCCGGCCGAGCCGGTCATCCAGCTCCCAGAGCTCGATCCGGCCCTCGCGGGCCGCGAGCCGCAGCCGCTCCGCCACGGCGTCCCGGTCCACATCAGCCGCCCGTTGCGCCGCGATGTCGTTCGGCCTCGGTCCCGGCCGATCCGCATCGGTCATAGGGCGATCCTACGGACGCCGGCCTAGTGGTGGACGGCGGCGAGCAGGGCGGCGTAGGAACGAACGAGTGCCGCGTGCTCCAACGGAAGCAGCCCGCTGTCCGGTTGGCAGCCCTCCCGGACCCACAGATCAGACAGGTCCATGGCCCGGGCGCGGTGTACCGCGGCCGGGCGGAGCGTGGCCTCGGGCTCGCCGTAGAGATAGCAGTACAGGCGGACCAGCGACTCCACCAGTTCCTCGGCGGGCTCCGCGTCCTGCGTCGGGTGCGACCCATCCCGGTGCTGGACCTCCCGGTGCACGCGCCACCATTCGACCTCGAGCTCGGCGGCCTTGGCCGGGTTGGCGGGCTCGCCGTAGGTGAGCCTGACCAGCGCGTAGAACCGCCGCATGCAGGCCCGGGCCCGCTTGGGATGGTTGTTGGGGTACGGCGCCCACAGCTGGTTGGCCCGCAGCACCAGCCAGGCGCCGTGCAGGGTCCGGTACCAGTCCATGCCAAAGCCCACCCGGACCAGGCCGGCCGAGGCGATCAGCACCCGGGTCCATTGCCGCAGGTAGTACCCCACCCAGACCCGGTACTCCAGGTCGGCGAGCCGGACCGGATCGAAGGACCGGAGCCGCATCGGCGTCCCGACGCTGACCTTGCCCGTGCTGCTCATCGGCGTCCCCTCCCCCTCGCGGCGGCCGGCCGAGCCGGCCGGCCGGTAGCGCTAAGGTACATCGCCCGGCACGGGCAGCGCCCGGCGAAGCCAGCGCAGGAGTTCGGCGAAGTCCTCGTCGATCACGGACTGGTCATGGTGGCGGAACCGGCCTGCCGCCTCGCTGGCGGCGAAGCCGAGCACGGCCGTGCTGATCAGCCGTTCGGCGCGCGCGGCTTCGGGGTCGGACAGGCCGCCTTCTCGCAGCGCAGCCTGCACCGCATCCCGGACCGTCCGGGCGGCCGGGGTGACGGCCGGCCTGGTCAGCAGGAGCGGGAAGACGGCCGGATGCCTGCGCGCGGTGGCCCTGATCCCGTCGGCCAGCGCGACGAGCCGCTCGTCCCACCGGCCTTCGGCCGCAGGCCGCGGGTACTCGGTCAGCAGCAGTTCGACCAAGCCGTCCAGGAGCGCGTCCTTGTCGGCCACGTGCCGGTACAGCGCCATCGGCGTGACGTGCAGGCTGCGGGCCACCGCGTGCATGGTGACCGCCGCGAGTCCCTGCTCGTCAGCCAGTCGGAGCGCGGCGGCCAGCACCGCTTCCCTGCTGATCTGCGCGACCCGCCCCATGGGCCTCCTGCCCGCTTGCCAATAAAAGTATATAACGTATGCTTACATCATACACTTATCTGGAGGTAGCGATGCTCATTCTGCTGAGCGACGGCGCGAGCCTGGCCGGCCGGCAGTGCGCCACCGTTCTTTCCCGGGCCGGTTACCAGGTCGAGGCGCTCTGCGCGGAGGGGCTGTGCCTGGGCCGCATGACCCGGCATGTCCGCCGGGTGCACCGGGTGCCGGGCATCGGCGCCGATCCGTTCGGCTGGCTGGAGGCGGCTCTGGATGTCGCCGCGCGGCGGCACGCGGAGGTGCTGCTGCCGGTGCAGGAGCAGGTCGCCGTCATGTCACTGGCACGCGGCCGGATCGAGGCCGCGGGCCTACGGACCGCGGTGCCGGACTTCGGCGCGCTGGCCCGGGTGCAGGACAAGGTGTCCGCGTTCGGCACGCTGACCGAGACCGGCCTGCCGCAGCCGCCCGCCGTGGTCGCCGCGAGCCGGGCGGACCTCGAGGCGGCCGGGGAGCTCCCGGCCTTCGTCAAGACGCCGGTCGGCACCGCGTCGGCCGGGGTGGTCCGGGTGCAGACGCGGGCCGAGCTGCGGCAGCTCGCGGCGAGGTACGAACGCGACGGGGTATTCGAGGCCGGAGGCGTTCTGGTGCAGCAGCCGGCCGACGGGCCGCTGGTCATGGTCCAGTCGGTATTCTCCCGCGGTGAGCTAGTCGCGTTCCACGCCTGCCAGCGCGTCCGCGAGGGGACCGGCGGCGGAGCCAGCCATAAGCTCGGCCTGGACCTGCCGGAGGCGCGCGAGCATCTCGCCACGCTGGGCGCGGCGCTGCGCTGGCACGGCGCGCTGTCGGCCGACGTGATCGGTGACCGGGCGGGCGTGGTGTTCATCGATATCAACCCGCGGCTGGTCGAGCCGGTCAACGCCCTGGCCTCCGGCGTCGACCTGGTGCGGGCCCTGGTCGAGGTGGCGCGCACGGGCACGTCGCGGCCGCAGCCGCCGGGTCGGCCCGGCGAGCGGACGCACCAGCTGCTGCTCGCGGTGCTGGGCGCGGCGCAGCACGGCGGACGCCGCGAGATCGCGCGCGAGCTGTTGAACGCGATGGCCCGCCGAGGCGACTACCGGGGCAGCCGGGAAGAACTGACGCCGGGCGGCGGCGACCTGCTCGCCGCGCTCCCGGTCGTGCTGATCGCCGCGGCCACCCTCGCGCGGCCCGCCGCGGGGCGGCACTTCACCGGCGGCAGCGTCGGCGCGTACTCGCTCACCCCGGCCGCATGGCAGGCGCTCACGGCGGCCGACGCCGCGCAGCGCCACGTCGCGGGGGCGTCGCACTAACGCGGGGGCGGGCACCACGGTCCGTTCGGCAGAAAGATCTTTGTTTTATTCGTCGAGGGCGCCGGCGTCGGCGGGGACGTCGACGGAGTACTGACGGAGCACGTCCAGCGGGACGATCTCCAGCGC
>Ga0210396_10007145_pt1 | contig 10639 bp, 9 predicted proteins | sample IncBWH17OmetaG_FD_155466 | JGI IMG/M metagenome (GOLD analysis project Ga0210396, IMG submission 155466) | Forest soil microbial communities from Barre Woods Harvard Forest LTER site, Petersham, Massachusetts, United States - Inc-BW-H-17-O ... | reverse complement strand
CGAGGGGGGAGGGGGGTGGGGTTACCAATCAGTAATGGTTCCTCAAATCCGAAATCTCCGGCCAATCCAACGCATGGCCCGTCAAGAAATCTGTTCATTCGCAGAAACTGCACCAGCCGTTTCCAGAAACTCGAAAACCTTGACGCTCTGAAACCTCGACACTTTGAAACCTGGAAACTTTGAACCCTCCCGTCCCAAGCCTTTCGTCACTTCGTCCCCCGATTACGCCGATGTTACCCTCATCTCGTAAGCCTCCCCACTAAGCTCTGTTCCGGAGATCTTCGATGCGTCGCTCTCGTTCTATGAAGACGTACGCCGTTCTCATTCTCGCTCTTAGTATCGCCTCGCCTCTGTTCGCGCACCACGTCAAGGGTCAACCCAGCACGCTGCCGGTTACGACGTCGTCCCCCAAGGCCCGCGAGCTCTACGAAAAGGGAATGCAGGACTACGAGAACCTCTATCTGGAACGCTGCAACGAAGACTGGCGCGCAGCTGTGAAAGAAGATCCCAACCTCGCCGTCGCCTGGGCTTGGATCGCCTTCAATAGTGGCAATCCCCAGGAAGTTAGTGAGGCTCGCGCCAAAGCCAAAGTCCTTGCGCCCAAGCTGACACCCGGCGAACAGCTGATGGTTGCGTGGATTGCGAAAGTTCAGGAAGGCGATTTCCTCGGCGGCATTACCGCCATGAACGACATGCTCGAGATGTATCCCCATGACAAGCATTTGCTCTATCTCGCGGGCAACTGGCTGATGGGAGAAAACGGCAACGACCAGGCGCAGCGTATGATGGAGAAGGCCCTGGCGATCGACAAGAACTTTCCGGCAGCGCTGAACGACCTCGCCTACGTCGAAGCTCGCAATCGGCAGTTTGCGAAGGCCTTCGCCGCCATGGATCGCTACACCCTTCTGCTTCCTAAAGAGCCCAACCCGCAGGATTCGTACGGAGAATTGCTTCGCATGGCGGGCAACTTTGAAGGCGCACTCACGCACTATCGCGCCGCCCTCAAGATGGATCCCGACTTCGTGAGTTCACAGCTCGGCCTCGGTGATACCTACGCGCTGATGGGCAACGAGGAGCAGGCTCGCGTGGAATACGACAAGGCTATCCGCTACGCCCATACTGAAGCTGACCGCCTCACCTACGGCATCCAGAGAGCGATGACCTATGTCCGCGAAGGCAACTATGCCGAAGCCGACAAGGATCTGCTGGAAGTTGCCGAAAACGCACACGCCAAAGAGCAGGACCTGCAAGAGGCACAGGCGCTCCGCCAGATGGCCGAATACCAGGCCGACGACAACGTTGCTATCAAGCACCTGAAGCTGGCCGAGGAATCGCTCAGCCACCGCGCTACTATCTCCGTCGGGGAGCGCGACGAAGAACTCTCGCGCATCCTGCGCATTCGCACCGTGCGTGCCGCCCGCGCCGGCAACCAGGCGCTGGCCGATCAGTCCCTGCATCACCTCGAGACTCTATCGACTGGTAGCCGCAACCGAGTGATCCAGAGCTCGTACCACGGCGCCGCCGGAACTCTGCTGATCGACCAGAAGAAGTACGAAGAAGCTATCGCTCACTTGGAAGAAGATCAGGACAACCCGTTCACCATGGAATTGCTGGTACAGGCCTACTATCAGACCTACCAGCCTGACAAGGTGCACGAGATGGAAGTAAAGCTCCGCGGCACCAACGTGCCCACCATGGAGCAGGCCTTGGTAGTTCCGGCAGCCCGCTCCAAGCGGCCCACCAGCTAATCCCGATTTGGAATCCGAGCTCTCCGCGGGGCCCGGAACTCCTCGCCCAAATTCCAGCCTTGGTGTACAGTAGGTGGGCACTTCGCCCACATGAAAGCTGACAGCGAACGCCGAGCCGGAACCCGCATCGCTACTCGCGTTCCCACGCGTGTACGTAATTCTCACGGTGCGGATCATACCGCCCAGACCCGCGACGTCAGCGCCAACGGAATCTTCCTCTACACCAAGTCCCGCATGGAAAAGGGAACTGATGTTGAGTTGGTCCTGATCCTTCCTCCCGAACTCACGTCCGGCGAAAAGTGCTGGGTGTGCTGCCAGGCGACGATCGTCCGAGTAGAGGAAGAGGGCCCCGAGTTTGGCGTGGCGGCCCAGATCCGCCGCATGGACATCCTCCCTGAAGCCGCTGTCTAGCTGCGGAATTTGGAGACCGTTTGCGGAAGAAGCCGCAGCAAAATTTCTTGAAAGTGCCCTGTCGTGTGGAAACCAATCTTAAGGTTCGATTAATATATCCGTAAATCTACAAGAAAGGGCTTCCCATTGCATGAGTTCCGGTGCAATAATGGCGGCCCTAGAATTGCTCTGGCCAATTTCAGGTTCCCAGGTGGGCCCAGTATGTTCATTGAAAAACTGGCGGCTGGTGTGGTGCAAGTGCAAACACCCATCGGTCCGCGCTACGTAATGCCTTCATTTCTGCAGCGGGTGTATCTGCTGTGGATGTTTCGCAATTTTCCGATTCTTCCTCACGCCGTTCTCAACGGGCGGCAGCAACGCATGATCGATCGCATGTGCAGCGAGCAACGTTTTGCGTCGATGGCTTACGCCGACGGCATGGGTGAAGCGCCAGTGATCGGCACCGTCGAACACCGTCCGCCGGTCGGAGCCGAGCTGTTGCCACCGCGCCGTCCGGCAGCAAGCGACGCAAGCGGCCTAGCGGCTGAAGTTCGCCAGCGTTCCTGAGATCTAAACGAGTGCGCACGCGGCGCGCAGTCGCCACGGGTCAGCATTAGAGAATCCTCGCGTCCCTGCATTTTCCAGCGTGGTTCAATTCTGCCGCAAAGATCGCTCGGCGGAGGATTGCCCAGTTCCGTTGCCCTGTCCTTCGTTCCCAAAAATTGCTGGGACGTTCGCCGAACTGTCGCATCCAGAAAGCCGAGCGGATGCTATAATTTTTATTCGTCCCACCAGCCAAATTCCCCACCGTGGGCGCGTAGCTCAATTGGCAGAGCAACTGACTCTTAATCAGTAGGTTGTAGGTTCGATTCCTACCGCGCTCACCATCTTTCGTTGCAAGCACGGCACTTAAGCCGCACTCTCGTCCCCGTCCGCCTGCTTCGGAGTGGTTAGTAGCAAATCCTTTGGTAGCAAATCGCGGCCCAGCAACTTCTTGCTCACGACTCGAAGACCCGCACGGATGTCCTCGGCGCTCGCTTTGTCGTACACGTTCATCGCTAGATGGCGCATCATCCGTCAGGTACTTATCGAAAATCTTCTCCTATTTTTGGCCAGTGGGACAGCGGGGCTGTTCCCGGCATTCTTCTGCTTAAAGATTCTGCCGCTGGGAGACAGTCTGAACGTCGCACAGTTCGGAGGGGTCGCACTCAACCTACGAGTTCTGGCCTTCGCGACCTTTGTTTGCTTGTTCACTGGACTGTCGTTTGGCTTAATCTCCGCGCTGAAAGCCTCGCACTCTGACTTTAACGACACACTCCAAGCAAGTGGCCGGAATTCGATGGAAAGCCGCTATGGCACGTGGAATGGTGGTCTCTTGGTGATCTCCGAGATTGCGTTCTCTCTCGTGTTGCTCGCCGGAGCCGGGCTCATGATCGGAAGTCTCGTACGTCTGCTCGGCGTCACCATTGGTTTCGACCCGAAGAACATAATCACGATGCGGCTGTCTCTGCCCGAAGCTCACTACTCGTTGGGTCGAACTGCCACCTTCTATAAGCAGTTGCAAGAACAATTGAGGAGCTTACCCGGCGTGGAGGCCGTCGCAATCGCGAACCAGTTGCCGATGAGTGATGCTGCCGCAAACTCCTCCTTTGAAGTCGAAGGTCGTTCGGCGGGCACAGATATCAACGTTGCTGATTCGCAGATCATCAGTCCCGACTACTTTCGCGCGATGGGAATCCCTCTGCTGCGTGGGCGGTTTTTGAGCGACGCGGATACCATACCTATTCCTATGTCGGTGATGGTGAATCAAACCTTGGCCCGCAAGGTCTGGTCGGGGGAGAATCCCATTGGTAAGCGAATAAGGTTCAGGTCGGACGCTCCCTGGCTTTCAGTGATCGGAGTAGTGACCGATATCAAGAATCACGGCTCCAACGTAGCCACCAAGCCGGAAGTGTATTTCCTGCACACTCTCAGCCGTCGGGTTTATGGGCTGACTTCCGCTCGATGACACTCATTGCCCGGACCGCCGGAGGGCCGCAACAGACCGTAGGTGCAATTCGCGGCGAACTGAAGAATCTAGATCCGGAGACGCTCAAAGAGAATATGGGACGATGCCCTGCAAAACGGAACCCGCAGAGTCCGAATCCTCGTTAAGCAATTCGCTTCGAGCTCGATTTGGGTGGCTTTACGGGTGGCTCTCCTCTGTCACGTGGGTACTTGCATTCATCATGGACAGTAAACCCAAATTCATCTAGCCTCGAATCCTTCTGGGCAACAGGCTTGCCACATATCCAGCAGTTCTTGGGGTCCTTAAGAGGCACACTCAGAACGTTAGGGCCTGTTTAGCAATCAATCAATACAGTGGAATGCGTACAGGCTTTTGAAAGGCTCAACGAGAATTCAATAAGCGATCACTGGAAGCGTAGGACACCAAACAATTGGACGGCCGCCTCGCAATACTAGACTACTAATTTTGACAGATTCAAAAGGTGAGCCGCGATGGTGAAGTGGTAGGCAATAGCTGGGCGTGGCGCAGTTTACATCCTCACAAGAACCCAAAAAGCGGCTGCGCCACATTTATTGTCAGCTCTTGGTAAGAGCGTGACCTCAGCGAGGCCGCTCGGTGCGGACTATCACGTGAATCGTCAGGGGTTGGTGCTGGCGCTCCAACAACTCATGCAGTTCCATAATCAGTTGTGAAAACCTGTCGGGGTCTTTTTCAACCACGATCTGTTGGCACAACACTTTGATGTGCTCCATTCCATCTTGAGTCATGCTTTTCAGTTGCCCCGAAGCATGTTCAACGTTGTACCCCGCAGACCCTAATCGTCCCAGAACTGTAGGGTATAAAACCGTGGTGCTTTGTCTTATTTGGTCAGCGACTTCGACTCAGCCATCATCGCTGCGTATCCTGTCGCGCTATAGACCTTGACCACCAGCATGCTGCAGCGGTTGCATCGGCACAGTCTGCGATTCTCATCATGTTCTCATCATCCTCTCATCTGGGAACTTGTCAGGCGTCCTAGACTCACCTGTGTCTGCCACAGCTGCAGAGATAAACACGTTGGAGAAAACGAAATGTCAAAAAAGAGTGCTACAACTAACACCGTCTTGCACCTGCGCTTCAATTTGCGGGTACCGCCAGATGTCGTCCTCGCCCACAGCCGAGAAGCCGCTAACATCATTGCCTCGGTAGAAGGTCTGATCTGGAAGATATGGATCTTTCGGGAGGAAGAGTCTGAGATGGGAGGTATGTATCTATTTGCGAATCGTGAATCTGCCGAGGCTTACCTGAAACACTCGGTAATCCAGGCCGTGTGCAGCAATCCTGCGGTGGTTTCCCACCAGTCTCAGCTATGGGATGTAGAGAGTTCCCTCTCGGCTCTCACGCGCGCCCCTCTGCGGGATGTTCGCGTACATTCAGAACCAGTCGCCGTGATGGCAGGAGGTCAGTGATGCACAGTCCTAGTGCACAGCCCATCAGGGAAGACATGCAGCAGAGAATCGAGCAGTTCGCCGGCCAGGTGGTAACCGATCTCGCCGCCGCCATGGCTGGTGTGATGACCAACCTTGGGCACAAGCTCGGCCTTTACCGGGCCATGGCAGAGAGTGGTTCCATCAATTCGGATGAACTGGCACGCCGCACGGGCACGAATGAGCGCTCAGTGCGAGAGTGGCTTAACGGCCAGGTCGCAGGGGGATACGTGCTGTTCGACACAAACACCAACGAGTACTTACTGCCACCGGAGCACGCTTTTGTTTTGGCGAATCCGGATAGTCCCGCATTTCTTCCCCCTGCTTTCGACGTAGCGGCCTCGTTGTGGCACGGCGAAGACAAGATCCTTGACGCTTTTCGCTCCGGCAACGGAGTCGGCTGGCACGAGCACAACTGCCGCCTGTTCACCGGAACGGAGGCCTTTTTCCGTAACGGATACCGCGCGCACCTGACTCAAACCTGGATTCCATCTCTCAGCGGCATCCAGGAGCGGTTAGCCAAGGGCGGCCGTGTAGTCGACGTCGGCTGCGGTCACGGCGCGTCGGCGATTCTGATGGCGCAGGCGTTTCCGAAATCAACGTTCGTGGGAATTGACTACCATGAATCGTCGATTGCGGTGGCGCGGGAACGAGCGAAGCAAGCGGGAGTGGCCGATCGGATTCGGTTTGAGGTGGCAACCCCGCGGTTGCTTGCGAGCAGCGAGGAGAAGTTCGACCTGGTCTGCTTCATGGATTCACTCCACGACATGGGCGATCCGCTGGAAGCGGTCTGGGCCTCTCGTCAGGCAATGGCTCCCAACGGCGCACTCATGCTGGTGGAACCGTTTGCGAAGGACCGCTCCGAGGAAAATGTCGGCCCGGTAGCAAGGATGTACTACTCGGCTTCTGCTGGTCTCTGCACCCAGAACGCACTATCGCAAGGAGGACGCTATTCACTGGGAGCGCAGGCCGGCGCTACCCAGTTGTTTGCAATCCTCAAGGACGCTGGGTTTCGGAGCGCGAGGGTGGCCATGGAAACTCCGTTCAACCTGATTCTTGAGGCTCGCTCCTGAGCCACCACTCAACTCCGTGCGGGGAGCGCAAATTCAGGTTACGGGCCGATATCGGTAGCCAACTCCCCGCACTGTCTCCAGCGCGTTCCGATGCGCTCCTAGCTTCTGCCTTACGGAGCGCACCACCGTCTCGACCACGTTGCTGGTTGACGCTTCCTTGCCATATCCCCAGACCGCCTCCACCAGTTCGTAGCGAGCCACAGCCCTGTTCGGTCTGGCCACAAGATACGCGAAGACTCCAAACTCAAGCGGGGTCAGACTAATTCGGCTTCCGTTCACCACTAACTCACGTGCTTGCTCATCGAGCAATGGCGAGAAACGCACAGCCTCGTCTGTTGCCGCGCCGGTTTCCTGGGCAAGCAGGTTGCCAAGCCAGCCATCTACGGAATCCAATCCCATGTCGAGACGAAATGTGTGATGTATAACCCTGTCGAGCACCGGTCGGCCCTCGTCCGCCAGCCGAAGTCCCAATTGCTCGAATGAGCGACGATATAGTTCCGCGTCAGAGTAGCAGGTATAGACCCACCGCAGTCGCGGACGCAGTTCCAAATACGTACGTTTGATGTCAAGCCAGCAGGCCGCCTGGCCAGGTGATGGCCGTTCTCCGGTGTCGCGATCCAGCGTACGCCGTATCCAGAGTGTAGCGGCCCTGTCGTCTGCACGTGGCAGATCCCTGGCCCAGCTTGCCGCAAGCGGGTCTCTCGCAATCACATTTTTGTGAACCTTCGATGCCACAATTGCCAGGTAGAAACCTCGTACTCCGCCATGTTCATCCCGCACGACAAGAAACGAGTCTGGATGGTAGCGCCACCATTGCTCCAGCGCTTGTCGTGACTGTGGTCCGTCGAAGTTGTTAATAATCGCAGAGATTGATGGCCCGTCATCGGCGCGAGCGGGTTCGACGGAAATCGGACTCTCACTCGTCGGGAAAAAACCTTCGCGTAGGTTCTGGTTTTCAAGCAGGTAGAGTAAGTCCGCCGTGCAACGCCAATGGTCGGATCGCGGTGCTTGTCTGTATAGGTCACGCACGACCTGCGAAGCTGCGCGGCGATACATCTGGTATTGCACGGGATCGCGGGATTTGAGAGCAGCCGTCACCGGCCCGCGAACGGCTTCATGCACCAGCAGTCCGTGAGGACCTACGCTGACAAATGGCAGCGCACGCAGCCGATCTAGTGCCTCATCGGCCGGGATATGCGGCAGCATGGCCGCCAGTAGCGGAGCGGTGGCTGTTCGGATCAGGCTTGCGGCTTGTACGACCTGTATGGTTCCCGAATCAGCATCCTCCAGAAAAAGCTCCGCCATATGCTCCAGCACCTGATGAAGAGTAGCCGCGCTCCCATGCACCTGCCCGCCTGCAGAGTAGAGCGCCAATCCCAGCGAAAGTGCCAACGGATGCCCCCGCGCGACCCGATTCAACTCCCGAGCGCTGCTCTCCGGTACACCCTTTGAGGTCAGATACCCTAGAGCGGCCTCCGGAGAAAATGTGTCCAGGAGCATGGATTCAAATAAGCCTCTCCACGCCGGGGCAATACGCCAGGCTGGCCGGGCTGGCTCGCGACTGGACAGGATTGTGCGCACACTGTCGCCGAGCGACGGCAGAAAAACCTGCCTTAGCCAAGAGTCAAGCAGGCGGAATGATTCGTAGCTGTCGAGCACCAGAAGAGTTCGCTTCGCCCCGTCCGACAGATTGGCCGCCACGACTGCGGAATCTGCGGACTCCGAGACACCGATTTCCCTGCAAATCGCTCGACACAAGGCCGCCGGGGAAGGCTCGCACCATCGGGCGTCGATCTGCACAACGAAAACGCCTTTCCCGCCGATACTTGCCGCCAGCGCATTCAGCAGGTGAGTTTTTCCTATGCCGGGGATGCCCTGAATATGCATCACGAGCGGTTCATCGCCTAAGGCAAAAACCTCCAAGCGCTCGAGCTCTGTGCGGCGGCCAGCTAGTGCTTCAACCGCACGCCGTTCCAATCTGTCTCCCAGAGGCATGGCCACAGTTTACGATGTCTTCAGGGTCTTGATCACTCTTGACACACACCACACTCTTTCGTCGCCGCTCACTTTCGGAGTCCTAACCGACTTCCGGAGCGATCTGTGCCACCGAATGATTGGTTGAGGCCAGCACATAAGCTCCCAGCCAAAGTCACCAGCGAGTGAGATGACCATCGGAGACTCATTGAGGTAATAACGGAATCGCCCGCTAGGTAGCTTTCAACCGTCGCGTTCAAACGCCCGTTCAGAGTTCCGCCTGCCCGTTTCCACAGTCAATCGAGATTGTCTCTTCGGAAGTCGCTCACCTCGGGAAATCCACGCTGAACTTTTCATGCTATCGAGTTTGGCCAGCTCCCGTCAGAAAACGAAAACTAATGAAGCAGGACGGATGACGGGCACGTCGGAAACTATCGGGCTAAAGAGGAGAATGGGAGATCTTGGCTCGGCCGGCGGGCGATCTCCCGTCGTGACATTTTGATTTGAGTAGCTCCTTACGCACACAGCGTCAAACTGCTGCTGTTCGCATGTTCCGGTGCTTCTTCCAACTCAGCATCCTTCCCCTCGAGATATGCGAGGGTCACGTCCAGCGACTCCCGCTTGGAGATTCATCATGCCATTTCGGCGAATTCACCGTTCTTGAGAATCAGAAACGAATCGTCTCGCCTGCAAGCAATAAGCTGCTTCTGTGGAGTATCGATCGCGTCATCTGCCAACTGGAAGGTTCCGTGGTGGATTGCGATGCTGGTCTTGGCACCGAGAATTTCGTGGGCTCGAACGGCTTCTTCGGGACTCATATGCACGGGCGACATAAACCAGCGCGGTTCATACGCTCCAATAGGCAATAATGCCAGCTGTGGAGCGCCGAACTTTTCCCGTATCTGCGCAAAATGACTTCCGAAACCAGTGTCGCCCGCGAAATACACGAGTCGTTCCGGGAATTCGATTAAGTAACCGCACCACAGGGTCTTATTGCGGTCAAAGATCCCACGAGCGGAGAAGTGCAGAGCGGGGACGCAGTGGACGTTAAAACCCGAAAGGGTCAGTGATTCTCCCCAATCCAGTTCATAAACGGGTTCTATTCTTTCCGAACGAAACAGACGAGCACAGCGAGCAGCAACGATGAATGTAGAACGTCCACGAGCAGCAAGCTGACGCAAAGTCCATAAATCTAGATGGTCATAATGATTGTGGCTGATGAGCACGGTGTCGATGTACGGCAAATCATCCATCCGCACCCCAGGTTTTCGTCGGCGCTTCGGACCTAACCAGGACAGAGGACTGGTTCGTTCCGACCAAATCGGGTCCGTCAGAATGTTAGAAGTGCGTTGCTGAAGGAGGACGGTCGAGTGGTTCACGAGTGTGATTCGTAATTCGCTACCCTCCACGCACCCTGGTGGAGCGGACTGCTGAACGTCCGAGATGAACGCTGGCGATGGCTCTGGACGACTACTCAGCTTCCAGCGAAGAACATCAAGAAACCCGCGGGCCTGAGGCGCGCCCGGGTTGTAGAAACGCCGTCCGTCAAAATGCTTTGGGAATCCTCGATCAATCATACGTTGAGAGACTGCCTAGGTCAGGTGTATATCTAACAGCACCAGCCAATACTGAAGGGACTGCAATGCGAAACCACAAAAGATGAGCCCGATGCCGAACGCACCGAGGCGTCGCTCGGGAAGATTGTCAGCATAGTATTCGATGTAAGGATTGACCGTCGCCCCAAAGCCCGTGACGATGCCTGTTACCAATCCCACCCGAATCGCAAATGACCAGGCGTGATCCACGTGATGGATGAGGGCACTACAGATAAGGGCACTGGCGATGTAGCCGAAGGTGCGGACCACAGTTCCCCAGAACTGACGACGTGTAAGCCGAGGACGGCGAGCTGCTACATAATCCATGGCAGGACGCATCCCGCGAGAGTAAGCCAAGATTTGTCCGACGGTGATGAGAATGGCA
>Ga0210396_10007144_pt1 | contig 10639 bp, 9 predicted proteins | sample IncBWH17OmetaG_FD_155466 | JGI IMG/M metagenome (GOLD analysis project Ga0210396, IMG submission 155466) | Forest soil microbial communities from Barre Woods Harvard Forest LTER site, Petersham, Massachusetts, United States - Inc-BW-H-17-O ... | reverse complement strand
AAAATAACGTTTGTGAGCCTGAACGATGCTATCGAGACACAGGAGGGACAACCCGGAAGTCAGCGTCGCTGCCTGCTCGTTCATTCAAGAACGCAACAGCCGATAGTAGAGACGGGCATGCTCTTCGACCATTCGGTCCTTAGTGAAGGTCTGCAATGCGCGATGCCGGGCCTGCTGCCCCAACGCCACGGCGCGCGACGGATTTTGCAGTAGCTCTCTCATGCAGGAGGCGAGAGCGTCGGCATCCCCTGCGGGAAATTTTAACCCTACTCCGTCGACAATCTGACCGAGCCCTCCGATGTCTGAGGCAATCAGCAGCCGTCCCTCCATCAACTGCTCCATGGCTGCTAGCGGTGAGACGTCTTCGCAGATAGAAGGCATCACTACCGCCGAAACTCCTCGCATCGCTTCCGCGATTCCAGCACCAGCCGCGAATCCAGTGAATTCGGTTCGGGGGCTGAGCCCAAGCTCTTCCGTCATAGCCTCCAGGTTGTGTCGTTCGGGACCGTCGCCAACGATTTTCAGGTGGAAGTTGAAGCCTTCATTCGAAAGCTCGCGGCAAGCACGGAGAAGGATCGCCACGCCTTTTTCCACGACTAATCTGCCGAAGAATGCAAAGCAGACAGGCTGGGAATTATCTCTGGCCACGGAATCGAAAGCGGGCTCGGGCGACACCGGCACGCCATTCCAAATAACCTGTGTGCGCGGGAGATTCAGACGCTGAGCAATATGAGAACTTGCGCCCACGTTCACGGTGGCACGACGAGCGAGCCATCGCCTCGGGAACGTCAAGAGCACGCTGCGAATGCTCCCAATCCACCCGCGCTCCGCCTTGTTGCACCGAATACATTTTTCGTAATGCCGGGCCATGAAGTGGCCGGGGCACAGGCTGCGGTCTGGTTCATATAGAAGAAGACCATTGGGGCAAACGGATTGGTAGCCTTGATGTTGGAGCACCACAGGCTTGCGCAGGATCCAGACCAGCAACAGAGGCATAAGCGAAGGACCCATCAATTGAACAATATCCGCGGAGCGGACTTGGCGAATCCATTCGATTAGGCTTGGCTTGCGAATCACACGGTAAGGGAGAAGCGAGTCATCCGCGACGCCGGCCGGAGTCCGAGTGAAAAGTGTGACATCCACGCGTTCCACGGGATGAGATTTCGAGCGCTCCGTGAATCCGTCAGCGAGGGCCTTCGTAATGAATTCAACTCCGCCGACAGAGGGCAGCCAATCGCGGGCATAGATCAGAAGTTTCATCCGCGGCTCACCCGTTGAGAGCGCGGATAAAGGATACTGCAATCGAATCCCACGAAAAGTACTTTTGCAGAACGAGGAGGTTTTTCTCGCGAAGGCGCTGCCGGCGACTTCTGTCCGTGAGGACTCGCGTAAGCGCCGCGCCGAGAGCTTCCTTGTCTCCGAATGGAACGAATTCAATTCCCGCCTCCAGCAGCGGCCATTCCGCCGCGCCGGAATATCCAACAACCGGGACAGCGGAGGCAATGCCTGCCAGGGCGCTGCCCCGGCGCAGGTTCAGTTTCCCGCGCACGCAGAGTGTTGCGTCGGATTCGGCCAGCACGCGGCTGATGTCCTCCAGGCTGCAAAGTCCAAGGTTGGACACTTCCACGGGAATGCCCGCGAATGCACGCGCGATTTCGTCCTGTGCTTCCTGTGTTCCCTTTCCTAAAAATATTATGCGAAGGTCATGAACGGCGGCAGATGCGGCGCGCATCGCGTGAGAAATTTCGCCCACTTCTCTTTCGCGGTACGGCGGCTCGCTGACGCAAAAAACAGCGACCGTCATGGGGCTGTTTCGATCGCTCGTTTCTCCAGCAGGAACGACATATTCGGGAAGATTGGGACCCAGGGGGATGAACACGCTGTTTTTATGGTTCCCGGGCAGCCATTTAATCGAATCCAGCGGAATCGTGAAGATGTTCAGCAGCGAAAAGCGATACAGCGCGCGGATTACCCACTCCTGACAGCGACCACGAATGGCATCCTTCCATGTGAGATTCGTATCGCCACCTTGGCGGAACGGCTCATGGAAAACGACGCCGCAACGAAGGCCGCGAGCTCGCATCAGGAGAATCGCGGCGACGGCTTGGACGGGGAAGCCGTGGCGCGACCATGCCAACGCGGTGTACTGCAGCAGGACCCATTTCCCGAGCCACTGCGCGCTCGCTCGCCAAAGGTGCGGGAGACACCGAAACCATTTTTCTTCCACAGCTGGAGCATGCACGATTTTGAGGTCTACACCGCGACGCTCCAATGCACGGCAAAGAAAACCGCAATAGTCCGCAACGCCGTCGGTTGGGCTATCGGGCCGGCCCAAGAGTGCGACAACTGAATTCGGTTGGTTCACAGGGATGAAGTGGCAGGAGCCGGCGCAACCGCCAGCACGTGATCGCCATCGAGGGCGGTGATTGTGTAGCCAAAACTTGCTAATAATTCACTTGCAGTGCGGCGGTTCGCGTCGGAGTGCATTTCGCAGATGATCCACGGGTGGCGCGATTGGAGCATTTTCGCTCCGCCGCGGAGCGCTTCGACTTCAGCGCCTTCGACGTCGCATTTGATCGCGTCTGGCGGCGGAGCGCCCCTGGTGAAATCGTCGAGCGAAACGCAGGGTGTGAGTCTTCCGGCTGCTGCGGAGTCCGTTGTTACGAATTTGCCGATGCCGTGATCGGGCGATGCCGCGCCGGAGATGACAAAATTCAGTTTTGCTGTCGCAGACCAAATCCCGGATTCCACTGCGGTGACGTTGGCAAACCCGTTGCGCTCGATATTGCGGCGAAGGCGCGCGGCGTTTTCGGGATCGGGCTCGAAGCTGAATACTTTGCCGGAATCGCCGACGAGGCGCGCGGCAAGCAAGGTGAAGAGGCCGATGTTCGCTCCGAGATCGTAGAAGACCATTCCGGGACGCAGGCGCTCGACCAGGATTTTCTGCACGGTGATTTCGGCTTCGCCGCGAAGATAATTTTGGCCCGTGCGCGGATTGAGCTCCAGCCAAAGGCCTTGCGCGGGACCAGCTTCAACGCGCGCCCAGACTTTTTCGTCGAGCGGAAGCATGCGGTGGCTGACGCGATGAATCCAATCGCCTACGAGCGGAAGCTCGCGAAGCGAGCGCAGGCGCTGGGGCGCGTGCAGCAGCAATTCGCCCATCCATTGGCGCGTGCCGGGCATTTTATTTTTCCACCAGGAAGTTGCCGATGACCAGCGCATCCATGCCCGAGCTGAAAAAAGTACGGATGGCATCGGTGGGAGAACAGACGATCGGCTCGCCGCGCAGGTTGAAGGAAGTGTTCATGACGACCGGAACGCCGGTGCGTAGGCCGAATTCGTGAATCAGACGCCAGTAGAGTGGACTGACATCGCGGTCTACGGTTTGTGGGCGCGCACTGCCATCCACGTGAGTGACCGAGGGAATCACGCGGCGTTTTTCGGGGCGCACTTGCGCGGTGAGAACCATGAAGGGCGAATCGGTCGCGGATTCCAGGTATTCGGATGCGACTTCCGAAAGCATCGAGGGAGCAAACGGCCGCCACCACTCGCGAAATTTGACGGCGTTGTTCACTTTTGCGTTCATTTCGGGATCGCGAGGATCGGCAAGAATCGAGCGGCTGCCTAGCGCGCGCGGCCCGAATTCCATGCGGCCTTGAAACCAGCCGAGAATTTTTCCATTGGCGAGCATTTCGGCGGCTGTCGCCGCGGGATCGACGCGCGTCGAGCGGATTTTGTAGGTTTCCAGGGCTTTTGCGATTTCGGCGTCGGAAGATTCCGTGCCGAGATAGGCGTGGCACATTTTGCGCGGCGGAAAGTTTCCGCCGTCATCTAGCATAGGGGCCAATGCCGCGCCGAGGCAAACGCCGTCGTCACTGGCGGCGGGCTGGACGAAGATCTTGTCCACTAGGCCGGAAGCGAGAATTTTGCCGTTGGCTTTGGAATTCAGCGCGACACCTCCAGCCAGACAAAGATTGTGGCAGCCGGTCTGCGCGACGGCGGCTTGCGCGAGCGTCATCATCGCTTGCTCGCACATATCTTGCACGGCGAAGGCCATGTTTTTGTGGCGTGCGTCGATATCAGATTCGGGAATGCGGCCAGGGCCGAGGCGAGATTCGATGCCGGCAATCGGCGCGGAATCCTTGCCGAGCAGACGGTGCGTGTCCACGCGGTAAGGATTGTCGTCCGGCACGATGAAATCGCGCAGATTGATTCCCGGTTCGCCGTAAGGTGCGAGTCCCATGACTTTCCATTCGTCGCTGTACGGAGTGAAGCCGAGATAGTGCGTAAATTGCGCGTAAAAAAGGCCGAGCGAATTGGGCCAGGGAATGGTCCAGATGTGTTCGAGGCGTCCATTGCGGCCGCGCCAGAGTGAGGTGGCTTCCCACGCGCCGCGTCCATCGAGAACGAGCACGGCGGAATCAACGAAGCCCGAAAACGCATAGGCGCTAATAGCGTGGGCGAGATGATGATCCACGAAACGGAAGCGCGTCCTGGCGCCGGGAAACATCTGGCGGAAACGGTTCTCGCCGCCGCGCTGGTGCCACATGCTGGCGAAATGGCGAGTGGAATTGAGAAGCGCGCGAGAATCTACGGGCTGCTTGCGCGTCGCGAAGCAATTGAGATCGTGCAGAAATGCCGCGCGAGGACGAGACCAACCCTGGCAGAGGAAATCCACCTGATCGGGGCGAACGCCGGCGAAATCGAGGCAGGCGCGAATTGAAAGCGCGGGGAAACGGGCGTCGTGCTTGACGCGGCTCAGTCGCTCTTCGGCCACCGCGAAGAGCACTTCGCCATCGCGGGCGATGCACGCGGACGAATCGTGCATCTGCGAATAATTGATTCCGATCGAAATCATCTTGCGAGAACTCCGCCCGGCGTCGGAGCCTTGCTGATATTTATGCGCTCTTGCTTGTGCCGACTGCGGCGCATGGATTCGGCCATTTTCACGATTCGAATTCCTTGAGTGCCGCTGCTATTTCTGTCGTTCGACGACCAGAAGTGAATGAATTTCTTCGACGATCTTCCAGTCCGACTGCTTTCCGGCGCGAAACAACCGGTCAACCAGTTTAACAGGGCCGTAGTTAGGGCTGGTCCAGCCGCCATCGAAAAGGCGCGCGTCGTGAAAAATCACAACGCCGCCCCGTTTTACGAAAGTGCTCCAGTCGTTCCAATCGCGCTCGACGCCAGCTTCGGAGTGGTCGCCGTCAATTACCAGCAAATCGACGGGTGCGCTCCAGTCCTTGGCTACATCCTGGCTGAATTTTTCAAGCCATATCGCTTGGCCACGCGAGCAGCTCGCCACGATCTTGTGCGCGGACCGCTTGGTGAAATTCAAGCTGCGCGAGCGGCTCAAATGATACGGGTCGATCAGATAGAGCCGGCCGTCAGGCGACATCGCTTCGCGCAGCGCCAGGGCGGAAACGCCTTCGGCGACACCGATTTCAACGAGCGTTTTGCGGCCTTGCGCCCAGCTTTGCAGCGTGGCATGTTCGGCCGCGGTGTGCTGCCCGACGAACGGGCGCAAACCCAGCCACGCGTAAACCGGATGAGCAAGAGCCTTGACGCGCTTGCTCGTATATTGCAGGTTCAATTCCGATTCGCACGGCAGATTCAGCACCGCGTATTTCAATTTTGCGCACCCCGATGCGCCGCAAGCAGCAGAACTTTCTCGAGCTTTTGCGCGACGATTGACCAAGTGTAGCGCCGGGCAGTCCGTTGCGCTTCCTGGCCCAATCGCCGGCACAGGTCCGCCGAGCGGCAGAGCCGTTCGATCGCGGCGGTGAGCCCATGCGCATCGGCCGGCTGAACGAGCAGCCCGTTGAATTCGTCTTCAACCAGATCCGCCATGCCTGGAGATTCGCTAGTTACGACCGCCATGCCCGTGGCCATGGCTTCCAAAAGCGTGAGGGGCATGCCTTCGACCAGTGATGGAAATACAAAAACATCGTGCGCGGCATAAAGAGCGGGCATGTCGGGGCGCTTGACGAAAGGAATTACCCGCACACGGTTTCTGACCTCGGCGGCGAAGCAGCTCTTTACCGCTTCTTCAGAGGCCATGCATCCGGCAACCGAGAGCGTTGTATCGGGTAATTTGTCGTACAACATTCCGAAGGCTTCCGCGAGATAGCGGATACCTTTGCGGTCTATCCAGCTTCCGACGAACAGCAAACGAGGCGGCTCTCGCTTGGCGTAATCGCGCTGCAAAAAAAAACATTCTTCCGTTCCATTGGGGACGTACCAGACGCATCCGGGCTCGCGGCCATGCGTGATCTGAGCCATGGCCCAAGCTTCGCGATTCGCAACCGCGCCGTAATCCGCTGTGCGAATCGAATAATCGTACATCCTTTGATGGTAAAGGCGATGCCAGGCGCGATTCTTCCACGCAAAATTTTGTGCGCGGCCCGAGCGGTGCTCGCGAGACATTACAAAAACGGCGCGTTCTTCGGAACCTTGCATGGTGAAAACATAAGGTGGCGCACCTTGGGACCGAAAGAACCTGCGGCGCAGGCCATAGACGCAACCCCAGGGAGCGTGGAGGTTCACGACGTCATACTTTTGTCTATCCTGCAGAATTTTGTCGGCCACGCGATGCGCGAACACCAGCGCGTCGAATCTGCCGGATCCGGTGGCGCTGGGCAGGATGTCGTCTAGGAACCAGCAATCCACGCTGTGTCCGCGCGTTTCGAGCTCGCGTGCGTGACTGAATACGACGCGCGCCGCGCCCGCTTCCTGTTGCCGTAAAACGCCTATCGCGATCAAGATTTTCACCTAATGTGCCTTGGCATTGGTGGCCATCACGAAATAGTGAAACGCGAAAGGGCTCAGCATGCGGCGAACCTTGCGGTTAGCTTCCAGGGATTCCACGATGATGGGATTGTGGCCGGGACGGATGGGAAATTGGTGAACCGTCCCGTCGGAGTGAATGATTCGCCAGCCGGCGTTGCGCAACAGGCTACGGATCTGCGGGAACAGAAACACGCGGTCGAAGGGCTGGTCCGCTCCTGGCGTGGCCCTGCGATTTCGCGCTCGCGCGTACAGGTTGTAGAGGCCCATGAGATTGAAATAGTTCGGCGTCGTCAGGAAAAGTGTGCCGCCGGAGCGAGTAACGCGGGCCATTTCCCGAAGCGCCGCGCCGGGATCCGGCAGATGTTCGATCGTTTCGCAGGAGACGATCGCGTCAAAGGAGTCCTTCGCGTAAGGCAGGTTTTGAGCGTCGGCTTGCGCCAATTCGACAGGTGCGTGCAACTGAGGTCGCGCGCCATTCGATTTTCCGCGAGCGATCTGCAACGCGGTGCTGGAAAAGTCGGCACCAAACATGCGCGCGCCACGCGAAGCGAGAAACCTGGAAAAGCCACCGCGGCCGCATGCTATTTCAAGAATCCGCTGGTCTCTGACCGAAGGCAAATACTCGGTCACGAGTTTGTACCAGGGACTCTCTTCGTCAGGATTCGCGGGCGCACCGTCGAATACCCGCTGGTGCCAATCGTTATATTCCGCCGCCAAGCTCATGGGCCCGCCCGCCAATTATCGTCCACGTGAGCGAGGCCCGCCACGGGAAGCCAGCGCTTTCGAGCGCGAAAATACAGGTCGCTCTGCGTGAGCTTGCGTTGAGCTCCATAATAAACCTTGGGAGGGATGGCCAGCGCCAGCAGCAGAGACGCTGCTTTGAACGCACGATGCCAAGGCGTGGGATTCACGGCAGTAACCTGGTAAATGTCCCACTCGGTCTTTACGGTTTCCCAGGGCCAGCCGCCATCCAAAATCAGGCGCAGCCGATCCGCTTCGCTTCGAGTGATTCCAGTGATTGCGGCGCGTACGCGCGGCTCGATTCCCGATTGAGCGAGTCGTTCGTCGAGGCTGCGTGCGAGAACGGCGAGGGATTGCTGCTTGATTCGTTCTCTCCGCGAGTCCGTCGTGACGGTGAAAAAACCGTTGCCATCGTGAACACGATAATACGTCAGCGGCTCGGGAAGAATTTGTCCCGTTGCGATCGCAGCCGCCAGCGTAAACAAGTATTCGTCGGCCTGGATGGCAATTCTTTCGGGGACGGCGCCGACGCGACGAAGTAGTTCAGTGCGAATCGTCATGCGGCTGGTACCCAAGAACGCCTTGCGCGAGCGAAATACACGGGCACCTTCTAAGGTATTGGCCTGAAAACGGAAGCCCTCACGAAGTGTGTGGGATTGTTGCAATCTGCCGGGATGAGCGATGGTGATTCCGTGGCCTACGATGCCGACCGCAGGATCGACGCTCATGGCTTGCATCACCTGGCTTAGTTTATTGGGCGCCCACCAGTCGTCGCCATCGAGGAATGCGATGATTTCTCCGCGGGCTTCGGGGATGCCGGCGTTGAACGCGGAAGCTTGGCCACCATTTGCTTTGTGAATAAGGCGCACACGGGGTTCGGATTTGGCTACGATTTCCGCGGTGCGATCCGTTGAACCATCGTCGACGACTATGATTTCGACGTCGCTACGCGGGAAGTCCTGTTCGAAGACACTGACGATCGCTTCCTCAATGAAGCGCTCGTGATTATAGGTGTCAATCAAAACAGTGACAGCGGGCTTCACCCAGTCCCCTTGAATCGCGATGCCCTTGCGAGGCGCTATATAAGAGATTACCACTGTGGCGGCATGCAGGCGCGAAACGTACAACGGGCTATACCAGTTTGGCTAGGGCTTGGTGTTTCGCAGCAGGGGTTCGGCTGCCTGTCCGGTGTAGGCTCGGCGAACGACTTCGACCGCGGCCATGCCCTCATGCCCGCTTACCAGCACGTCTTGCTCTCGGCGGATCGCCGCGACGAGATTGCGAAGTTGGTCCACGAACGACGCGTCCAGCGGAGGGCGCCGGGGCACTGCGGCATCCAGGCGATAAAAGTTTTGAAACGCTTTGCCTTTTGCGGAGCGTATGCCCACGGTCGGATACCATAGTCCAACTTCGAGAAATCCTTCGGTGCCGACCAGAGTGAGTTTCTGTCCCAGATTACGCGTGCGGCTGACGACTACAGTGCCCTTCGCGCCGTTCACGAGAGAAAAGTGAAGAGTGGCATCACTCTCGACCGTCGTTGCGGTTCCGTTTCCTTGGTATTCGATCTGGTCGAATTCACCAGCGAACCAACGGATCAGGTCAATCGAATGGATTCCCACGTCGAGCAGCGCGCCGCCGCCGGAAAGCGCAGAATCGAAATACGCGGACGATCGCGGCCAATCGCTGGTACTGCCTTCTTCGGCCTGGACGTTTACGACTTCGCCTATCAGTCCCTTTCCCAGAAGCTGCTTGGCGAGTTTGATGTGCTGTTGGAACCTGCGATTGTGCCCGATGCAAAGGTGCGCATTTCCGCCGCGTGCGGCTTCGATCATGGCGAGACATTCGTCTGCATTGCGCGCCATCGGTTTCTCGCACAGAACGTGTATCCCTTGTCCGAGCAATTCGCAGGAAACGGAAGCGTGCAGGCCGTTGGGAACCAGAACAATCGCGAGATCGGCGTGGCGAACGAGGTCGGCGAGGTCGGTGCTCCATCGCGGGAAATGGTGGCGTTCGGCCATGCGGCGCGCGCGTTCGGCGTCCGAATCGATGACGATGGTGCGAGTGAGTTCCGGAACCGCGTTGATCGCGGGGATGTGGTAGCGATCGAGGACGGCGCCCGCGCCGACGACTCCGAGGTTCAGCCTATCGCCCACGCCGGCCCCCGAGGAGTTTTGGAATTGCTTGCTTGGCGAAGGTGAGCGGGTCGTCGCGAAAACGGTACGCGCGATCAATCCAACGGTTCGAAATTGCTTCCATGCGCTGGTACAGGCGGCGATTGGCGAATTTCATCTGAATCGCAGGGTGTATCTGGAGTCCGTCGAAGACGAATGTCCGGGGGCGAAGGTCGCCAACGATTTCACACTGGCCGAGACGCCTGTGCATATCCTTGGCGGTTTGGCGCAAGTGAGCGACTTGCTTGGGCGGAAGTCCCATGAGGTGGCACGATGCTTCGTCCACGGAGAGCGCGTCGCTTCCCACGAGAAGAGTGTCCATGCGCACCGGTCTGCCGATGATGGGGCCGCTGCCTTCGAGGCCAACTCGTCCGTCGATGATGCAGAGGTCCGGTGTGCAGAGTTTATGCAAGCGGCTGATGAGGACGGAAAGATAAGGATGGAGCGAAGAGATTTCAGCGTCGGTCAAAAGACCGATGGAATTTTTTAGGACGCCGGTCATGCGCGTGTAGCCGTGAAGCTTCAGATTGGCGATCGAGATGAAATACATTTCCTCGAGTAGCAGTTGCGGAATGCGCACCGGCTGAGGGATGCCGTCCAGGCGGATTTCGAGTGCGTCGCGGCGGGAGAGATTGACGAGCTCAATTCCGGCATCACGCGACGCGGCAGCAAATCCGAGCCGGTCAAACGTTTCCTCGCAGGAGCGATAGCTCTTGTATGCGCTGATGGCATCGGATTCGACGACGCGAATCTCAACGTCCGGGCGGATGGCGCGGAGTTCACCGGCCAGAACGCTGATCCACCGCGGGTCGGTAGTCACGCCAGTTTCCCAGGGGAAGATGTCGCAAAGGTTCGGCTTGATGACGACTTGACGAGGGAGAGCTTGCGGAAGCAAGCCGGGAAGCTGCTGCAGCGCGAGGCGGAAACGGCTGGCGAGC
>Ga0210396_10007143_pt1 | contig 10639 bp, 8 predicted proteins | sample IncBWH17OmetaG_FD_155466 | JGI IMG/M metagenome (GOLD analysis project Ga0210396, IMG submission 155466) | Forest soil microbial communities from Barre Woods Harvard Forest LTER site, Petersham, Massachusetts, United States - Inc-BW-H-17-O ... | reverse complement strand
CTGGGCGCTGATCCTGCGCTGGTAGAACTCGGTCTTCAGCCGCTCCAACCACTCGGGCACGCTGTACGAACCGACCACAGTCGTGGGCAGCAGGAGTCGTGTGCTTCCGTTCGGAATCATCTGTTTTTCAATCCCGGACTTGCGCGGTCAGCGTCTTGATGTTGGCGCCAGGCCGCTCTTTGAACGGCGCAAAGCTGACGTCGAAGCCGCGGCGGTTCGCGAACAGCTGCAGCAGCGGGCCGTTCACCCAGTTGACCGTCGAGCCGTCGTACTTGCCCGGCCCGTAGAAGCCAGTCCGGTACTGGCCCGATTCCGTGGTGAACAGGTCATGGCAGACCACCCGGCCGAACGGGTGCAGCAGCGGGAGGGTGTCCGCGAAGCTGGTCAGCGCCCCGTTGCTGACGTGCATCCGCACGTCGCCCTCGGCGGCGAGCAGCGCGCGCAGGATCTCCCCGGTCAGCGAGGGCGTCACCTGGTAGGTGTCCAGGCCCTCCAGCGGCACGTACCGCTCGTCCTGGCGCAGCGCGGCCCAGACCGACTGCCAGAACAGCACGGCGCGTTCGGTGTCGGGGAACGTGCCGGGCACCGACTCGCTGAGCAGTTCAGGACCGATCCGCAGCAGGCGGCCGACCAGCGAGGCGATCTCCGCCCGCGGCATGCCGAACGTCGCGGCGATCTCGTCCGCGGCCGCGCCGCTGATGAAGGAGCGGACCTGCACCAGGTAGGTCCGGCCGAGGATGACCGCCATCTCGTCGCTCGGCAGGTTGTCGTACACGTTGGAGATGTAGACGAGGAACGTCTTGCCGGACAGGAACCCGACGCTTCCCGACAGCCTGGTGGCCTCGAGCACCAGGCCGCTGACGTGGTCGCCGTGATGCGCGACGGCTTCCCGCGCCCGGTCGAGCACGTGCGCGGAGTAGTCGCCCATCAGATAGTGCAGCCGCCGGTAGTAGTCCCGGCCGTGCCGCCTGTCGAGCTCGGTGAACTCGTCCAGCCAGGTGCGCGCCTGGGCGCCGTTGCCGACGCCGAGTTCGAGGACGTAGAGCTCTTCAGGGAGCGCCCTGCGGTTGGCCAGCTCGTCCCAGATCTTGAACAGGTCGAGGATCAGGTCGCGCGCCGCGGCGGAGTTCCGCGCGTCGCTCTCGCCGCCGGGCAGCGCCTGCTCGTACTCCTTGCCCGTTGTCTTCTCCCAGGCCGCCAGGGCCTGCCAGTACAGCGCGTTGAACTGCCACACGCAACTCGCCGAGCCGGGCACCCAGGACTCCAGCCAGACCCGGTCCCCCGCGGCGCCGCCGAGGCCGCCGATGCCGCCCGCCGCGGGCGACGCGTCCGCTAGCGCCTCGGTCACCTCGGCCGCCACGTCCGCCCCAGGCAGCGCGCAGCGGCGCAAGTCGACGGCCAGCTCATAGCCGTCGACGGCCGGCTCCCTCGGCGCCGAGGGGGCCGCCGCGATCTGGGTGGCCGGCAGCAGCGGCCGCACCATGGCGGTGTCCCTGAAGTTGTTCCGGTACTGGATCCAGTCGCAGACCACCCGCGTCCGGGACAGGTCCGCGTCGGACGCGCACAGCGCCTCGACCAGCGGGCCGAACGCCGCCTGCGCGGCCGCCGACCCGCGAAGCTTGCGGTCGGCGCGTACGTCAATTTCCATCGCGCCGGAATTTGACGTTAATTGCGCTATCTGTCACGTCCTTCATGCTGCCTGAGCGGATGCCCGCAAGCATCTGCCCGCACCGACAAGCTTCGCGGCGAGACCCTTGTGCGGGCGCACAACGCCGACGGTGAATGCTTGCAGGCAAGTACCCGCGCCGACAAGCTTTGCGAGGAAGCCATTGTGGTGCCACACAGGAGGCCGGTACAGGCCTCAGGTAGGAAGAGCCGGCATGGGCCTCAGGCAGGAAGAGGCGGCGCGGCCTCAGGTAAGAACCTGCTAACCACCTCGCTGCCGAGCAGCCGGACGTGCTCGACGTCACTGGGGCCGTAGAGGTGGAAGTACACCGTGTCGGCGCCCTGGCCGGCCAGGTCCTCGATCGCCCGGATCACGTCGCCTGCGGTGCCGGTCACGCCGGCCGCGAGCAGCCTGGCGCCCGGCTCGCCGAGGGACTCCTTGCGGCGCTCCAGGTCGGCCGGGTCGGACCCGATGCAGACCGGCAGCGTGGCGGACAGCCGCACCTCGGCCGGGTCGCGGCCGACGACGTCCGCGCAGATCCGCCGGAAGTTGGCGTACCGCTCGCGCACGTCGAGGCCGAGCGCGCCGTTGAACTCATCGGCGTACCTGGCCGCCAGCGTCGGGGTGCGCTTGGCGCCGGCGCCGCCGATGATGATCTTGGGCCGGGAGGCCCAGCGCGGGATGCTGGCGCAGTCCTGCACCTGGTAGTGCTTGCCGTCGAAGCTGAACCGCTCCCCCGGCCTGGTGTCCCAGATGCCGGTGAGGATCGCGAGCTGTTCCTCGAGCCGGTCGAAGCGCTCGCCGAGCGGCGGGAACGGGATGCCGAAATACTGGTGTTCCCGCTCGTACCAGGCCGCGCCGATGCCGAGCTCGGCACGGCCGCCGCTCATCTGGTCGACGGTGGCCACCTCGACCGCGAGCTGCCCGGGCAGCCAGAACGTCGACGCGTTCACCAGCGTGCCGATCCGTACCCGCTCGGTCTGCAGGGCGAGCCCGGCGAGCGTGGTCCACGAGTCGGTCGGCTGGTACGTGGTGTCGTTGGCGTCGATGCCTAGGTAGTGGTCGGAGCGGAAGAACGCGTCGAAGCCGCCTTGTTCCGCCGCCTGCGCGAGGTCCCTGATCTGCGCGTAGGTGGCGCCGTGGTGGGGTTCGAGCAGGACGCGCAGCCGCATCAGCGCACCGCCTTCGACGTCGTCTCGCTGCCGTCGGGCGCGGCGGCCCGCGCCGTCCCGTTCTCCGCGGACGTGCTTTCCGCCGACTCGGCGGGGGGCGGCTCGGTCAGCGGGAAGTGGCAGGCCACCGCGTGGCCCGCCGCCAGCTCCCTGGGCTTGGGCTCCTCCTCGGCGCACAGGTCGGTGGCGCGCGGGCACCGGGTCCGGAACCGGCAGCCGCTCGGCGGGTTGATCGGCGACGGCGGCTCGCCCTCGATGACGGAGCTGGCCCGCGCGGCGCCGGGCTCGGTGGACGGGATCGAGTCGAGCAGTGCCCTGGTATAGGGGTGCAGCGGCTCGCGGTACACCGCCTCGCCTGGGCCCGTCTCGCACAGCTTGCCCAGGTACATCACGGCTACCCGGTCGCTGACCTGCTTGACGAGCGCCAGGTCGTGGGCGATGAACAGGTAGGACAGGCCGAGCTCGGCGCGCAGTCGCTCGAACAGGTTCAGCACCTGCGCCTGGATGAGCACGTCGAGCGAGGACACCGCCTCGTCGCAGATGAGCAGCGACGGTTCGAGTGCCACCGCGCGGGCGATCGCGACCCGCTGCGCCTGCCCGCCGGACAGCTCCCTGGGGTGCCGCTTGGCGTACCGCGCCGGGTCCATGCCGACCAGGTCCAGGAGCTCGTTGACCCGCTTGCGCCTAGCTGTCCCGTTGCCGGTGTGGTAGGCGACCAGCGGCTCCGCGACGATCGACCGCACCTTCCACTTCGGGTCCAGGGATCCGAACGGGTCCTGGAACACGAACTGCATGTGGCGCCGGGCCTGCAGGAGGCGACCGCCGCGGAGCTTCGTCAGCTCCGTGCCGCGGAAGGTCACCGAGCCCGACTTGGGACGCGGCGCCTGCAGGATCGCCCTGGCCAGGGTCGACTTGCCCGAGCCGGTCTCGCCCACGATGCCCAGCGTCTCGCCGGGCATGATGTCGAACGACACGCCGGACACGGCCTGTACGACGCCGACCTTGCCGCCGCCGCGCTCGCGCACGGTGAACTCCTGGACCAGGTCGCGCACGGACAGCAGCGGTTCACCGGTGGCCGGCTTCGCCGGCCCCGCTGGCCGCGGTTCGCTGCCGGCTGGCGTCGCGCTCGGCTCCGGCACGGTCACGCCGCACCTCCGTTCTCGCAGGGATGCCAGCAGGCCCAGCTGTGGCCGGGGGCGTGCTCGGCCAGCGCCGGCACCTTGGCCAGGCAGTCGTCTTCCGCGTAGCCGCAGCGCGGGGCGAACGAGCACCCCCGAGGCAGCGCGGTCGGGTCGGGCGGCCGCCCGCCGACGACGGGCAGCGGCGTGTGCGCCGACCGCTCCAGGTGCGGGATCGCGTCGAGCAGCGCCCGGGTGTAACGCATCCGGACGGCGCCCCCGGCGCCGAACAGCCCGGCCGCGGGCGCCTGCTCCACGATCTTGCCCGCGTACATGACGATGACCTCGTCCGCGTACGAGGCGGCGAGGCCGAGGTCGTGGCTGATCATGATCAGCGCCATGTCCAGCTCTTGCTGGAGGTCCAGCAGCAGCTCCATGATCTGCGCCTGAGTGGTCACGTCGAGGGCGGTCGTGGCCTCGTCCGCGATCAGCAGCTTGGGCCGGCAGGCCAGCGCCATCGCGATCATGACGCGCTGCCGCATGCCGCCGGACAGCTGGTGCGGGTACTCATGGAAGCGGCGCTCGGCCGCCGGCATGCGCACCAGCCGCAGCAGCTCGATCGCCTGCGCCTGCGCCTCGCGCTTGCTCACCTTGCGGTGCGTCGTGATGGCCTCGGTGATCTGCAGGCCGATCCGCATCGTCGGGTTGAGCGACCGTGCCGGGTCCTGGAAGACCATCGCCAGGTCGGAGCCGCGGTGCCTGCGCAGCTCGGCGTCGGACAAGCCGAGCAGCTCGGTGCCGTGCAGCCGGGCGGAGCCGCCGATGGCGGTGCCCGTCGGCAGCAGCCCCATGATCGCCCGGCAGCTGACGGTCTTGCCTGAACCGGACTCGCCGATGATGGCGAGTGTGGCGCCTGGGGAGACCGTGAAGTTGATGCCGTCGACTGCGCGCACCTCACGGCCGCCGACAGCGAAGGTGATCCGCAGGTCATCGACCACCAGCAGAGCGTCGGTCATTGCGTACCCCATCGTTCGCGCAGCGCGTCGCCGAGCATGTTCAGCGCCGCCACCGTGATCAGCAGGGCGATCGACGGGATCAGCACGTACTCCGGCTGGACCGACAGTATCTGCTGGCCGTTCGAGATCATGTTGCCCCAGCTCGGCTTGGGTCGCTGGATACCGTAGCCGAGGAAGTCAAGGGCGCCTTCCAGGATGATGATGATGCCGAGGCCGAGCAGGCTGAACGTCACGATGCTCGGGAAGATGTTCGGCACGACGTGGCGGGCGATGATCCGCCAGCGGCGGGTACCGGCCAGCCTGGCGGCCGTCATGAACGGCAGTCCCCGTATCGTCAGCGTGGCGCCGCGCGCGACCCGGCCGACCGCCGGGATGCCGAACACCGCCAGCGCCCAGATCACGTGCATCTCGGTAGGCCCGAGCCCCTCGGCGATCACCAGCGCGAGGACCAGGGCGGGGAACGCGATCAGGATGTCGAACACCCGCGAGATCACCGCGTCCACCCAGCCGCCGAAGTAGGCGGCGATGACCCCGAGCGTGCCGCCGATCACGATGCCGATGACGGTGACGGATATGCCGACCTCGAACGCCACCTGGCCGCCGTACACGAGCTGGGAGAAAATGTCGACGCCCTGCACGTCGGTGCCGAGAATGTGACCCGGCGAGAACGGCGGCTCGTTGTTGACGATGATATTCCCGCTGGTCGCCGAGGGCAGCGTGACGACCAGCGGCAACAGGAAGCAGATGGCGAGGATCAGGATCAGGACCCCGACGGGCACCCAGAGCCGGAGCGCCCGGCCGAGCCGCTGCGTCCGCAGCCGGCGCGCGTTGATCAGGGACGGCAGCGGCGGCGGGTGAGGGCTCGCGAGCGTTACGTTAGGAAGTGGAGCTGCCATACCGGATCCTTGGGTCGAGTACCGCGTAGGCGATGTCGGCGAAGAGGCTGCCGAACACGGTCACCAGCGCGAAGACCAGCGTGATCCCCTCGACCAGAGGAACGTCGTGGTAGCTGATGCCGGTCAGCAGGTCGTTGCCGATGCCCTGCACCTGGAAGATCGTCTCGATGATGGCCGCCGCGCCGACCAGCCCGCCCAGGTTCAGCCCGATGACGGTGATCAGGGTGAACATGGAATTCCGCAGCGCGTGCCTGATGAGGACCCGCCACGGCGCGACTCCCTTGGCCTTGGCGGTGACGATGTAGTCCTCGCGCTGCATCTGCTCAACGAGGTCGGCCCGCAGCAGCCGGGTATAGATCGCGAACAGCCCGAACCCGATCGCGGCGGCGGGCAGCGTCAGGTTCTTGAAGAACGAGGCGGGGCTGTTGACGGGGCCGGACAGGACCGGGAACCAGCCCAGCTTGACCGCGAAGACGATGATGAGCAGGAACGCGAACGCGTAGGGCGCGATGGACAGCCCCAGCATGCTGACCGCGAGGCTGATCCGGTCCGCGATGCCGTTCGGCTTGCGCGCCGCGAGCGTCGCCACGATGATCGCGAGCACCACCGAGACCACCAGCGCGTACAGCAGCAGCCCCAGGGTGGTCGGCACGTGGAGGGCCAGCTCGTGGTTGACGCTCTGGCCCTGGATGGACGTGCCGAGGTTTCCGTGCAGCACGTTGACGAGCCAGTTCCAGTACCGCTGCCAGAACGGCTGGTCCAGGCCGAGCTTGTGGTTGAGCGCGGCCACCGCTCCCGGACTGGCGTTCAGTCCGAGTATCGCCTGGGCGGTGGTGTTGGGCAGCGCGCTCATGATCGTGAAGGTCAGAAGTGTGACGCCGATGAGCACCGGGATGGCGGCGAGCAGCCGCCGCCCCACCGTCCGCAGGACCGGTGAGCCGGTGATCCGGCGCGCGCTATCGCGCGCGCCGGATCCGCCAGTCTGGTGCTGGACTTGCTGAACCAGCGCCATGATTCTTGTGTCCTCCAGTTATCAGTGATTCAGGATCGGCCGTCACGAGCCCGGCGGGTTGTAGTACACGTCCTCCCACGGAATCGTCGGCACGACCGCGACGGAGGCCAGCGGCGTGGTAAGCCCGGGCCCGCCGACGCCATGCACCGAGATGTTCGCCGGGGAGAACGCGAAGTAGAACGGCCCGTAATAGTTCTTGGCGATGTACGCGGCCGCCTGATCGTAGAAGCCGCACCGGACCGACAGGCTCGTCGAGCCCTGCGCCTCAAGGAGCAACTTGTCCAGCTGCGGGTCGTGCACCCCGCTGAACGGCGACAGCGAGTTGAACCGGAAGTCGACGCCGATGGCGGCCGCCGGGTCATAGGCGCCCGCGGTCTGCACCATCGACTGCCAGGACTTGCCGCCGTTCGCCTCGAAGGCCGTGATCAACCCCGCCAGCGGCCAGGACGTCTGCTTGACGTGCAGCCCGAGCGCCTCCCACTCAGTGGCCAGCGCCTGCATGGATTCCTGCGCGGTCGACAGGGCGATCGTGCCGAGCTGGATCGTCACCTTGTCCAGGCCGGTCTGCTGGATCAGCGTCTTGGCCAGTGTCGGGTCATATCCCTGGTACCCCTGCACGAACTGCTGGTAGCAGATGCCACCGGGCCCGGTGAAGCCCTGGACGATCGGGTACCGGCCGCCGAACAGGTGCTGCAGGATCGGCTGGAAGTTGGTGGCCGCGTAGATGGCCTGGCGCGCCTTGGGGTTGTTGAACGGCGGCACCGCGGTGTTCAGCTGCAGGTCGTACGGCGAGGTGCCGAGGTTGTTCTCCACCGTGAAGTGCGCAGCGGACTCGGTGATCAGCTGCGTGGTGGACATGTCCTCATAGACCTGGCCCTGGTTGGCCAGCATCGCCTCGTACGCCGCCTCGTCGCTGCCGACCGTCTTGAACGTGATCTGGTCCAGGTACGGGCGGCCCGCCTGCCAGTAGTCCGGGTTCTTCTTGACGATGAGCTCGTCGTTGGGGGTGTTGGTCACCACCGTGAACGGCCCGGCGCCGACTGGGTGCTGGCCGAACGACGCGCCCTCGCTCTGCAGGGCGGTCGGCGAGACGATCCAGTTGTTGATCGAGTCGAACAGCTGGTTGATGAAGGCGCCGTTCGGCGCGATCTGGTGGACGACGATCGTGTACGGTCCGGTGACCTGGATGGCCCCCGCCACGGGCGCCGTTAGCGTGCCTGGCGGGCTGCCCTTCGGTGCGGGCTTCTTGGCGATGAGCCAGTTCGGGGCGAGGCCGTTCGAGATGGCCACCGGGCCGAGGTCCCGCTCCCAGTTGAAGAACACCGCCTGGGCGTTGAACGGCGTGCCGTCCGTGAACTTCACGCCCTGCCGGATCGTGATCGTGACGGTCTTGGCGTCGGGGCTGAACGCGTACCCGGTAGCCAGGTCGCCGACGACTGTCCCGCCCGGGCCGAGCTCGAAGAGCTGCCCGTAGATCGCGGAGTTGAAGTCCTGGAGGGCGGCGCCCTCCTTGTCCTGCGCCGGGTCGAGGTTGGACCACGCACCGGAGTATCCGGAGCTTTCGAGGACCGTGATCGAGCCGCCGCTCTTGACCTGCCCCTGAGTTTGTAGTGCTGATCCGGTCGGGCTGGCGGTGCCCGACGAGGATGAGCTGCTGCACGCGGCAGCAGTCGCGACAAGTGCGGCCGCGCCAGCGATGCAGGCGGTCCGCACTGACAGAAGCCGATATCCCACGGCATTCACCTACTCGTGATTATTTGTACGCCGGCATGTGACAAATGCTGAGTCGAGCGTCTGAAGATTTGTCTTGGATACTCTCACTCGCTCGGTGTGCCTGCAAGGAGGAACATTCCAGGTCTCCTGGTTCGCGTGAGCGGTTGTATCCGTCCACGTCCGGCCGTGCGTTGCCCTTGTGGGTTGCCACAAAGCTCCTTTACACGCCGTTTACGTGGTTGGCGCCAGCGTAGTGATTAGCGGTGGGGATCGGCGTGATCATGGACATCTGTCAACCTGCTGAGATGGCGGGGGGCTGCCCGCAGGTCTGGCGTGTATGACACGTTAGACGCGGGAGGTCACGATGGCCAGTACCAGCGACAGCACCCCAGCCCAGGCAGCGCCCCAGGTGCCCCGGGCACCCGGATTCCCGCGCTCCCTCGTCGCCCACCCCGCATACGGGCCGCTCCCGGGCCTGCTGCTGATCCTGACCGTCGTCACCGGTGTCGTGGACTCAATCTCGATCCTGGCGCTCGGCCGGGTCTTCGTCGCGAACATGACGGGCAACGTGGTGTTCGCCGGCTTCGCGATCGTGGGCGCCCCCGGCTTCTCGCTCAGCGCATCGCTCTTCGCCCTGGCCGGCTTCCTGGTCGGCGCCGCCGCCGGGGGCGCCGTGATCGCCCGCGTCGGCAGCGACCGCGGCGCCCTGCTGCGCGCCGGCACGGCGGCCGAGGTCGCCTTGGCCGCCGTCGCCCTTGTGCTCGCGGCACTATCCGGCGATCCAGGCGTCTCTCACGGCACCACGCACATCGTCGCCGGCGCCTTTGGCCTCGCCATCACCGATGCGCTGGCCGCCGTCCTCGCGACCGCGATGGGCATCCAGAACGCGGTGGCCCGCAAGCTGGCCGTCCCCGACCTGACCACCACGGTCCTCACGATGACCCTCACTGGCATCGGCGCCGACCTCCGCGCCGTCCTGCGGGCCGGCGCCACTCACGCCATGGCCAAGTCCGACCTGGTCCGCCGCCTGCTGGCCATCGGCACAATGCTGGCCGGCGCCCTGGCAGGCGCCAGCCTGACGCTCTACGTGAGCCCGGTATCGGCCCTGGCGCTGGCGCTGGCCCTGCTGGCGGTGACCGCCGCGGCCGCCGCGGCGGTGGCCACCCGCCCGGCCCCGTGGCGCACCCCGCCAGCACGGCCCAGGTAAACGTCCCCGCGCGGGGCACAGGCCGCGCTTCTTGCTGTTATCAGCGTGATGAAATTGTTGTACCGACGTCTAGCCGCTTCTTGCTGTTATCAGTGGTGCACCGCCAGGGTCAATGGGGTCGATGGGCCATCGACCACCAAAGAGGGGGGACGATGGGGCCATCGACCACCTTCGGGTTGGCAGTGGCCGTGCTTAACCCCAGACGTCGTGGGCTACGTCGACGATGAGGCTGAGCTTCGCCTTCTCGTCGTCCAGCGTCAGCGCGTTGCCCTCCGCCGTCGAGGCGAAGCCGCACTGGCCGGACAGGCACAGCTGGTCGAGCGGCACGTATTTCGCCGCTTCGTCGATGCGGCGCTTGAGGTCGTCAGCGGATTCGAGCTCCGGGCGCTTCGTGGTGACCAGGCCAAGCACCACTTGCTTGCCAGGCGGCACGAAGCGCAGCGGCTCGAAGCCGCCGGACCGCTCATCGTCGAATTCGAGGAAGAAGCCGTCCACGTCGAGCTCGTTGAACAGCGCCTCGGCCACGAAGTCGTAGCCGCCGGACGCCACCCACGAGGACTGGAAGTTGCCGCGGCACAGGTGCGTGGTGATCGCCATGTCGGCGGGCCGCCCGGCCACCGCCGCGTTGGTCAGGCTGATGTACTGGAGATGGATGCGCTCGGCGTCCTCGCCGCGCGCGGCGATGTACTCGCGCTGCGACGGGTCGTTCACGTAGGCCAGCGACGTGTCGTCGAGCTGGAGGTACCGGCAGCCCTGGGCGGCCAGCCGCTGGACCTCGGCGTTGTAGGCGGCGCCCAGGTCGGACCAGAACGACTCGACGTCGGGGTAGATGTCCTCGG